>Ga0209039_10002576_pt1 | contig 15217 bp, 12 predicted proteins | sample BogFormECP12_OM1_FD_188238 | JGI IMG/M metagenome (GOLD analysis project Ga0209039, IMG submission 188238) | Bog forest soil microbial communities from Calvert Island, British Columbia, Canada - ECP12_OM1 (SPAdes) (version 2) | ecosystem: Environmental > Aquatic > Freshwater > Wetlands > Bog ... | reverse complement strand
CAAATCTCGCCGCGGCGAGGGATGGCCTGGGCAGAAGGTAGCTCATTCGCCATCGAAATCTACCAGGGAACTGGCGTGGGCCAGTGCCATTTCCAGTTTGTTCTCTTCATCCAGGAGTTCGCCTGAGAGGGATTCGTAATAGGCAGCAGTTGCGGCTTCCAGGCGACGGCGCGATTCGGCTCGGCGCGCCACGGCCACTGCACGATCGACGGCTTCTGCTAGATTGGCGGCCTTACCGCGACGGACGAGGGATTTGAGATAGGCGTCCGTCTCCGGGGCTACCGTAGTGGAAATCTTGCGGCGGTTGGCTCTTGTGGACATGTTTGGACCTCTACAGGAAGAGTATAACAGGATATCAGACATTTGTAAGATGCTTTGTCAGACACTTTATCGGACATTTTAGCAGACATGACTGTCATCTACAATCTACTCCGAGGCTTCTTCAAGACGCGATATGTGGGGATGCTGGAGGAGGAAGTGGCGCGGCTGCGGGGGGAGAACCGGGCGCTGCTGAATTCGCTGCTGGGGACGGCGGGATTTCCTCCGGTGGAGTTTGCGGAAGTGGTGAAGCCGGTGGAGTTGCCTAGGTTGAGGAAGAGGTCTTGGCAACAAGTGCAGAGGAAGAATGAGCTGGAGGCGATGAAGGGGTGAGGGGCGGACATCGAGAAAGCGAAAAGCAGGAAGATAAGAAGAATCTCGCAGAGTTCGCAGAGGGGCGCGGAGTTAAGAGAACCCCAAGACCCAGGTACAAAATCGGTACCTGGGGCACCCGGCAAGAGGGACGGTAACACAGAGTTCACAGAGGTAAGAACACAGAGGGCATAGAGAACTGCAAGAACCAAGAGAAGAGATTATGAGAGACGGCATGGACAATACGATTACGGATTGGGAAGCGGGGATGACGGCGCCGGCGGATGGGAATGCGGGAGCTGCGGCAGATGCAGGAGGGATTCCTCACTTCGCGGACTCCGTTCGGAATGACGGCGCCGGCGGAGGAAAGAGCCGGCAGGATGCCGGCGCTACGGCTGAACAGGCGAGCTACAGGGTCGCGGATTTGGGGCCGAACTTTGAGAGGTTGGAGGAGGAACGGCCGGAACTGGTGAACGCGCTGCGGGAATTGGTGCGGCAATACCGCGTGGAGGGCGTGACGGCTCGGATGCACGAGATACGGCGGATCCGGCAGGCGCGGCTGTTTTGGCAGGGGTTGCAGTACGCGTGGTGGAATCCGAATGACATGAACTGGCACCTGCCATTTGAACAGAAATTTAACGACGACCGTGCGCTGGAAGAGATGCCGCGGTACCAGTTCGTGACGAATTTCTACCAGGGATTTGGGCTGTCGTTTGTGGCGGTACTTTCGCAGGATGTACCTAGTGTGAGGTTCTATCCGCAATCGGCGCAATCGCTGGTGGATATTGCGGCGGCGAGGGCGGCTAGCGATGTGGCGGAACTGGTCGAGCGGAACAATCATGTGGAGCATTTGCTGACTTCGATTGGGTATTTTTTGTGGACGGACGGGAAGTTGGGCGCGTATGTGCGGTATGTGAAGGACGGGCAGCGGTTTGGATTTCGGGAAGAGGAGTTGTTGGGGGCGGTGGAGATACCGCTGGGGGAGGACACGTGGGTTTGTCCGGAGTGCGGGAAGGAAGTTGCGGTAGGGAGTGAGCAGGGAGTACAGGACGGATATCAGAAATCAGATATCAGCGATCAGGAAGCGGGAGAAGAGGGATCCCTCGCTGATGCTCGGGATGACGGAGCGGTGGTTGGTGGCACTGGCGGAGAACTGGCGAGTCAGAACGATCGAAACGCGGATGACGATGAGATCCTTGGGTCAGCAAAAGACGCTGACCTTAGGATGACAGCTACGTCGTTCACCTGCCCACAATGCGGGGCGGAGTTGGGGGAGAAGGATTTGCGGAGGGCGGAACGGGTGACGGTGCCGCGGGTGGTGGAGACGCGGCGGGTGGCGAATGGGCAGGAAGTGATTTCGATTGCGGGCGGGTTGGAGTTGAACACGCCGGTGTGGGCGAATGAGATGCACGAGTATCCCTACCTGCAATGGCAGGCGGAAGTACACCGGGCGAAGTTGAAGGCGGCGTATCCGCTGGCGGCTGGGAAGATCGAGTCGGCGCCATCGCAAGGGCCGGAGGATGTGTACGCGCGTGTGTCGCGGCTGAGCGTGGAGCAAGGGTTGCCTTCGATTCATCCTGGCGACGCGCTCATGAATTTGATTACGTTTGACCGGACGTGGTTGCGGCCGTGGGCGTTTTACGGAATTGAGGATGAAGATGTGCGCAACGAGTTGCTGACGCTATTCCCGGATGGTTGCTACGTGGGGTTTGCGGGAGACGTGTACTGCGAGGCGCGGAACGAAAGCATGGACGATCACTGGCGGGTGCTGCACGCGCTGCCGGGAGACGGGCAGAACCGGCCGAGCGTGGGCGATTCGCTGGTGCAGGTGCAGGAACGGTACAACACGTTGAGCAATATGCAGGCGGAGACTTACGAGTACGGCATTCCGCCGATTTATGCCGATCCGCAGGTGCTGGACTTTGATGCGTTGGCGAACCAGGTGGCGGAGCCTGCGGCTCATTTTCCGGCGCGCGCGCGGCCGGGGCAACCATTGGCAGCGGGATTTTTTCAGCCAGCGGCGGCGCAGGTGCCTCCGGACATGATTCGTCACCAACAGGATTTGATTGGGCCGGTTTCACAATTTTTGACGGGACTGTTTCCGGCAGTGTTCGGCGGAAACATGGAAGATGTGAAGACGGCGAGCGGATATGCCATGGCGCGCGACCAGGCGATGGGTCGATTGGGGTTGGTGTGGCGTCGGCTGAAACAGTTTTATGGCGAGGTGATGCTGCTGGGCGTGGACTGCTTCCGGAAAAACCGGCCGGAGGACGTGGATGTGCCGCTGCTGGGTCCGGATGGGACGCTGGACGCGCGGATGATTCGCGTGGGGGATTTGAAGGGGAATATTTGCGTGCACCCGGAGACGGATGAGACTTTCCCGCGGCTGAAATCGCAACAACGGGGCGTGCTGCAACAGTTGTTTGGGCTGAAGGATCCGCTGATTCAGGAGGCTTTGGCGGATCCGGCGAATCTTGGATACATCAAGAATGTGCTGGGATTGACGGAGCTGGTGATTCCCGGGGAGGACTCGAGGAACAAGCAATTGCGGGAGATACAGGTGCTATTGGGGAGCGCGCCGATTGTGATTGGAAGAGGCGACCAGCGATCAGCGACCGGCGACCAGGGAGAAAGTGACGAGTGGCGAGTGGCGAGTGACGAGCGAGGAAGAGAAAAGCAGGTCCCTCGCTTCGCTCGGGATGACAATCCTTTGAACGGTGATACGATCGTGCTGCCATCGGTGGCGGTGGATTTGCTGATGGATGAGCATGCGGTGGAGTTTGAAGAGTGCAAGCGGTGGGCGAATTCGGAGGCGGGGCAGTCGGCGAAGATGACGAATCCGGTGGGGTTTGCGAATGTGCGGGCGCACGCGGAGGCGCATTTGCGGGCGATGCAAGCAGCGCAAGCGGTAGGAACGCCCGTAGCAGGTCCAGCATAGGCGTAGGGGTGAAACTTTTCGACGGCTGGCTGCGTCATTACCTGTAGGGGATCCTTTGGGAATGCTCAGTGGACTGACCTACGCGCAGCAGGTGCCGACCCTAAGAGAGAGGGTAGTCGACGGCGTATTGTGGGCGCCCATTGTGGCGCTGGAATTTGTGTTCAAAGACGATTTGCACGCTGATCTTTTTACTGTGCTGCTTGAAGTGCTGTCCAACATATAGTCCGTTAAGTTTGTCGCCAAAACAATCTGGGAATGGCCGCGAGAGATCGCGGCCATTTTTATTGGGAGAAATCGAGTGAGCGCAAGCGTGTCAACCGAATTTGGAATCGGTGGATCGGGGCGGGAAGTGTTTGCGATGACGGATGAGCAAATATTGGAGATGGAGCCGGAAGCGGCGAGTGGTGCGGGAGCGACGGACGAGGAGTTGCTGGGGATCGGCGAGAGTGGGGAAGAGCGGAGCGCTGAAGTTCAGGGCCGGCAAGACACCCGGATCAACAAGTCGGGCGCAGCAGAGAAGGATGGGTCGGAAGAAGGAACCTCAAGAGCACAGGCAGGAATGCCTGTGCCACAGGCGCCGCCGAAGTGGTTGGCGGAGAGGATGCGGGATCCGTGGCATGGGGATGAGGCGAAAGAGTTGTGGGATGGGGCGGTGCAGGCGAGGCAGGAGGCGGCGGCTTATCGCGAGGCGATTGCTACCCCGGAGGAGGCGCGGGCGCTGAAGAATATTTATCCCGGTGGGGTGAACGACGCGAAAACGGCGTTGGAACGCGCGCGGCAGTTGGAGGAGTTTGATGCGGCTTATTTTGGGGCTGCGGGGAGGCCGGCGGAAGAGTTGAAGGTGGCACGGGTGCAACTGGCGCAGAGATTGATGGAGCAGGATCCGGGCGCGTTTCGGGAGATGGTGGCGGTGGGAATTAGATTGTTGGAGGGACGAAGCGGGAGAGAAGTGGCGAGTGGCGGAGTGACGAGCGGGCAAGACGCGGTGAGCAAGCCGGGGTCCCTCGACTCCGGTCTGCAAAATGCGCAGACCTCCGCTCGGGATGACAATCGTTCAAAAGACATTGCAGGGCACGCGCTGGGAGCGGCACAGACAGGAGTGTCTGTGCCACCTGATGTCGCTAACCATTACGTTGCGTTTGAGAAGACGGCGAATGCGGAGTTGGAGAAGAGTGTGGGCGGGGCGATTGCGCGGGCGATGGAGAGCGCGCTGCCGAATTTGAAGAGCATGGATCGCACCGGGCGTGATGGGGCGGGACAGGGAACACCTTTGCCGGAGAGGTTGGGCGCCGCGGTGCGCGAGGAAGTGGAAGCAGCGTTGAAGAGCGATGCGCAACTGGGCGAACAGGTGGCGCGGATATTGGGGGCGCGGCGGTTAGACGATGCAACGCGGGCGCAGGTGGTGCGGGTGATCGATGCGCGGGCGCAGCAATTGGTTCCTGGCGCGGTGAAGCGGGTGGTGGGGAGTTGGACTGCGGCGACTTTGGGAACGAGAGGGAAAAGCCCGGCGGCGGAAGCAGGAGCTGCGACGAGGAACGAAGTGACGGGGAATGCGGCACCACGGTCCGGGAAAAGCGGACAGAGCGCTGGGCGAAGTGAGAAGGCGGAGACACGTGTGCCTGGGCGAACCGCGAATCGCGGACGGGTGGATTACGGGAAGTTGAGTGACGAACAGATTTTGGATATGTAGAGAAGAGTTCACCACAGAGAACACAGAGTTCACAGAGAAGGCCAAGAATTTCCTCAAGGGCTAAAGCCCACATCAGTACAGACGAAGTTGTCGGACCTGAAGGTCCGACCCCCTAAGGGAAAGGCCAACAGAAAAAACTGGGGAAAGAGGGACATGGGCGTTCGATCGTAAGAGCCCACCCTTCCCGCCGGGGGCGGGCGAAGGATGGGGCACCCTCAAGTTCTTTGGTGAAGTGGCGTTACTCGGGAAACCCAAGACAACCCGAGAGAGATTCCTCACTCCGCGGACTCCGTTCGGAATGACGGGGGGACGAGGTTTGCCCAAATGGGGTCGAGCAATGCTCGACCCCTACGCGAGCTAAGACGGAACACAACGAAGTTTTGGCGCCTTCTCGCAAGACGCCTGCTTGCCCTTCTGAAGCGGGGCAGCACATCTAAGGAGAAACAACAATGCCAGCACAAGCAAACGCGAATGTCATCGCGTTGCAGCTCGAGAAGGTGCGCGACAAGGTACCTTTGCTGTATGAGCGCGACGACATTCTATTAACGATGATTCAACAACGGGGGGACGTGGAGAAGATTTCTTCACGAAATATGCGCCTGCCGTTGCAGGTGAACCCCGGTGGGAAGGCCGGGTCGTACAACGCGGACGGCGGAGACCTGGGCCGCGGGTCGGGAACCGCGTATGACGTGGCGCAGGTTTCGCCGATCTTCTTCCGCTTCGCGATTGAAATCACGAAGCTGGTGGAATACGCGACGACCGGGCGTGAACGCGCGATCGAGAATGCGGCCAAGCGCGAAGTGGCGAACGGAATGAAACAGTTCCGCGCGTTCCTGGACAAGCTGATCCAGACGGCGGGGAACGGCGTGCTGGGCACGATCAGTTCCATTGCCAGCAACGTGTTGACGATGAGCGTGCCGAACGGCGCGGCTTTGGTGTACGTGGGACAGACGATTCAGGTGTACGACACCACGCTGACAACGAACCGCGGCACATGCAACGTGACGGCGGCCGACCCGATCAGCCCGACGCAGACGATTACGGTGGATGTGCTGCCGGGCGGGACGGTGGCGACGGACGTGATCGTGCATGACGGGTTGAGCGGGGCTTCGCCGGTGTCGTTGTTCGGAATCAAGTATCACCAGAACAACGCGACGACGGGGACGTGGCTAAACCTGAACCGCGCGACGTATCCGGTGCAACTGGCCACACCGCGCGTGAACGCGGGCAATGCGGCGCTGACGCCGGCGAATGTACGCCTGGCGATCAACAAGGTGCGCAAAGCGTTGGGGATCAACCATCTGAGCAAGCTGATCGCGTACATGGCGGTCGAGCAGGAGCATGCCTGGGAAAATCTGGGCATCACGGTGAGCTCGATCATCAAGGAAGGCGGCGGCGGAAGCGCGAATGATCTGGATCTGCTGTTCACTGGCAGGAAGACGATGAGCGGGATTCCGATCAAGTCCAGCGTGAATGCGGACCAGACGCGCGTGGACTTTCTGGACCTGGCGCACTGGGGCCGCGCCGTGTTGAAGGACATTGATTTTTACGAGGTCAATGGCAACACGGTGTTCCCGATTTACGGGGCGAGCGGCGGGCTGGCGGCGTCTTATATTTTTTATTTTGATACGGCTTTTCAACTTTGGTCGGACAGCCCGCGCAGTGGGGCCTATATCGATACGCTGGCGCGGCCGTCGGGTTACTGAGACAAGAAGTAAAGGAGATTGAGGAGGTACAGGAAGTAAAGGAGCAGAATCGACTCGCAATGTTAGTGCGAGGCGTTTTCCTTTACTTCCTTGGCCTCATATACCTCCTTCAACTCAATTTGCTTCGAGAGAATCGCATGATTCACGTAATACGAGAGCGGCACGAGACGCCGGAAGAGGTGGCGCGGCGGCTGGAAGTGGCGGGCGGGCGGAACCGGTTTGGCGAGGCGAACTATCGCGTGATTTGGGGCTGGAACCGGCTGGCGTGGATTGGCGGGAAGTTTGAGGACCGCGATGCGCACGGGGATTTGCTGCGGGAAGTGGTGGAATTGCGGATGGAGCCGAAATATCCGCAGGTGAACCGGTGGCATGTGGAACGCTGGGTGCCGCCGGAAACGTATGGATCGCCGCGAGAGTGGTACGCGAAGACGGTGGAGAGCGCCAACGGAATCAGCGTGGCGGCGCTGGGACCGTATCCAGAGCGAGGCGAGTACGAACATTGTTTTACGTTGGAAGGGCCGAAAGGCGAGTTTGTGCAGTTGACGCCGACGATTGTAGAGCATCTGGCGCAAGCGATTGAATGGGCCAGGCGTTTTCCGAAGGCGAAGCAACGGGGACTGTTATACGAGAGGGAAGCGCGGGAAGAGCGGAAATACGAGGAGTGGGCGTACACGCTAATGGATGATGCGGCTCCGGCACTGCACGGGGTGCCGTTTGTGACGGTGGGATGAGTTATGAGCGGAAGAAGGTCACACCTGCGGATCTGGCTGATGGGGTTGGCAGCGGCGGGGATTAGCGGGGCTGCGGGCGGAGTGATGACGGGGCTGGCAGCGGTAGGGATTGATCCGGGCCACTTTAATTTACAGGCGGGAATGGGAGCGACGGTGAAGATTGGCGTGGCCGCGGCGTTGATCAACGCGGTGATTGGGGTGGCGGCGTATTTGCAGAAGTCGCCGTTGCCGGGGGATGGAGAGAGTAACCAGTTGTAAGTTTTTAGTTTTGAGTTTCGGAGAAGAGAAAAGCCCACGGGCCGATGGGTCGGGCTCCAGGGACAAAGATCAGAGAAACAGAAGAGAAAAGATAACGCAGAGGACGCAGAGGTTCGCAGAGAAGAGAAGAAGATCCGTGGCGCTAGGGCGTAAGAGCCCACCCTTCGCCAAAACCGCGAAGGGTGGGGCACCCTCAAGTTCAGTTGAGATGTGGCGTTGGTAGGAAAACCCAAGAGTGAAGAGGGATTCCTCACTCCGCCCGCCTCCGGCGGGTTCGGAATGACGGGTAATTGCTATGGGTTCCTTTCCTCCGGAAAATTGGGGGAGGCGGAATGACCCTGCGATAGGTTTAGATGCGCTGGACGGTTGATGAGGACGAACGGGAGGGAATCCCGTAGGGGAAGAGAACTATGCCAGTCGTGGGATCGAGTGCGTATAACACAGCGGGGCAGATCACGTCGCTGGTGCGGTCGCTGTTGAATGATGCGCAGGGAAACCTGTTCACGGATACGCTGCTGCTGCCGTATCTGAATTCAGCTTATCGCAAGGTGCAACGAGCGATTGGGAATGCCGGCGGCGGGGGGTTCATCCAGGATGATGCGCTGCTGGTGGTGGCAGCCGTGGCGGGAGGCGATGCGTCGCTGCAGGTATCGCTGAGCGATGCGAGCGCGCCGCCGAATCAGTTGCCAACGGACTTGCTGGTGCCGCTGAAGCTGTGGGAGCGGCCGAATCTGTCTACGCAGGAATTTGACGAGATGGTGGACCTGACGAGGCACGGCGGGCTGCCTTCGCGCGTGCAGGACGTGACGCTGAGCGTGTGGGAATGGCGCGCGGATGGATTGTGGTTTATTGGAGCGACGCAGGACACGCAGATCCGCTTGCGCTATCTGAAGGCGTATCCGGATTTCACGGATGCGACTTCGCCGGTGCTGGTGCGCAACGCGCAGGAAGCCCTGGCGTATGCCACGGCAGCGCTGGCGGGATGGGCCAGGGGCAGTCCGCTGGCAGAGAAGTGGGACGATGCGGCGGGCGACGCGATCGAGGACCTGGTGGTGGCGGCGGTACGGAGAGAACAGCAGAGCGGGCGGAGGCGGCGTCCGTTTTCTGCGCGGAGCGGGTATACGCCGTTTTGAGACAGCTCTAAGTTATCAGTTTTGAGTTTTCAGTAAGGCGTGTTGGATGAAGACCGGGATGCGCCGCTAAGAGGACGATATCAGATATCAGCGATCAGATATCAGGAACCCAGATGCGTGATCGCAGATGGCTTGGCAGGCGTCAGAGGGAAATTCACAAGGAAGTAGAGAAAGAGAGAGGGGAAAATGGCGATTACGATTTCATTGAGTCCGCTGAATGTGGACTCGAGCGCGAGCAATTTTGTGTACGCGGTGGCAACGCTGACGTTTACGGGGAATTACGTGACTGGCGGAGACACGCTGGATTTCACGACGGTGGCGGACAAACTGCCGTCGGATTCGATCGTGCAGGTGTTCGCGGAAAGCCAGAACGGGAACAGCGGGTATTACATCCCGATCCAGGGAACCGCGTTGAATAACTGGAAGCTGAAGGCGTTTGTGGGGGGCGGGACGGAAATCAGTGCGGGGGCGTATCCGGGCACCGTGACGGGGGACATCGTGCAGTTGAGCGTGACGGCGAGGAAGTTGTTGTAGGCGGCGGAGAATCGAGTCAAGGATATCAGCGATCAGATATCAGGAAGCCGGACCGCGGCGAAAAGCCTCAGGCCTGAAGGCCTGAGCTACAGGATTGCGAAGCACATGATACGATCAAAAATGCGTATGGGGATTTTGCTGGGGATATTGGCGCTGGCGTTGCAATTGTGGCCGGGGATCGTGGGGCCGGCGCGGGGGCAGGGTTCGCGCAAAGACGACATCGTGTTTAATACGCGGGGGGTGCCGCTGGCCGGGGCCACGGTGCGCGTGTGCGCGATGCCGGCGAGCGGGCAGCCGTGTACACCGCTGGCGAACATCTACTCCGACCCGCTGCTGACCCAGGCGCTGGCGAATCCGACGACCACGGATGGCCTGGGGAACTACAGCTTTTACGCCGCGCCGGGGAAGTACGAGATTGAGATTTCCGGGCCGGGAATCACCACCAAACAATTGCCGAACGTAATCCTGCCGAGCGATCCCTCTTCGCCAACCTTCAGCAGCATCTCTTCGACGGGCGGGATCAGTGCGTTTACGTTGAACCTTACCGGCAACCTGACGGTGAATGGCAGCACGGCGGTGGTAGGAAACCTTTCGAGCGGCACATTGAGCCTGGCGAATCAGAGCACGGCGCCAGGGACGCCTGGCGCAGGATCCGTGAACTTATACACGAAGACGGCGGACAAGCGGCTGTACTACAAGGATGAAACCGGCGTGGAGGTGGGCCCGATTGCGAGCGGCAGCGGCGCGCAGACGAATACGCCGAACACGTTCACGGCGCCGCAAAACATTGACGCGGACTTTCATACCAAGGGGCCGAATCCGTGGTTGGACCTTGCGCGCTTCGGGTGGTACACCAGCGCGACGTACTACAACACGGGAACCACGGGCACGATGCTGGCGTCGTCCTCGACGCTGACGCTGGCGAGTGCGCTGGATTTTGCGAATGGGCAGGGCGTCTTGATTTTGAATGCAGGGCCGACACCAACGATTTCGACGCCCACGACGGTGACGGCCGCTCCGCTGGGGGCGACAGGCTCAAGCACCTACTACTACTGCGTGGTGGATGAGGACTACGAGGATGGCAGAACGGCGTGCAGCGCGGCGGGAAGTGTTGCGACGGCGGTGGCCGCGCTGGGAATTCAGACGAACACGTTGACGGCGTGTGCGCGGGCTTCCGGGGTGGTGACATGCACGACGAGCGCAGCCCACAACTTCATCAATGGCTCGCAGATCGAAATTCAGGGCGGCACGACGGGCGACGGAAGTTTCGAGGGCGCGTTCACGACGACTTCGGCTTCGGGCAGCACGTTCACGTACAACCAATACGGCGCGCCGGACACAACGGGCACGGTGACGCATGGCAACGCCCGTGTGGTCGGCAAAGTGGCCGTGAAGTGGCAAGCGCCGGTGAATTACACGGTCCTGAAGCACCTTATCTATCGTTGTACCGGAGGCTCTTGCGCGCTTCCCGCGAACGCGAGCAATTACAACCTCGTCGGCGTGGCCATCGGGCAAGACAGCTACTTTGTGGACCAGGGCTACACGTTCACCACGGCTGCGCTCGACAACGGCGATGCGCCCCAAACGGCTCCCACGACGACTTCAAACCAGTGGCTTTCGACGACGATTACGGCAGGCGGTGGCACAACGTCACTGACGCTGGCCGCCACCGCGACGAATGCCGTTGCTGGCGTTGTGGTGAAGCACGACAACACGCCAGTGTTCCGTGCGGCGTGCTCGACGCTGACAGCGGGAGCGGGCGCGCCGACATTCTACGTTCCGGCGGTCGCGTCTCCCGCGTACAGCTACTCGCCCATCTCTTCAACGTTGACGCTTACCAGCAACACGCTTCCCGATGGGCATGGGATCAATTGTCCTTACGGCACGCAAGTCATTTTCAATAACACGCTTTGGCTGGACGCGCCCTTGATATTGGGGAGGGGAAACATTTTCACGGGAGGTCCCGGCGGAACGTCGCAGACTGTTACTGCCTATTTCAACAATCCGGCAACGGTCATGACGGGCCTTGCCTACCCGATGATTTATGAGAATGCCGCTGGCAGCTGGAACGACTCGATGACAGGGTTCAAGGTGATTTGCAACCAAGTGAATCAGGTATGCCTCTACGGGGACCAGGACACGACGGGCGGTGGGCCATCATCCTTTTCGTTCACCGATGTGACGCTCAACGCGGGAGGCAGCTCCAACGCCTATGTCCAGAAGTCCGGCTTCGGCTTTTTCTGGGTGCGTGGGGGATGGGAAACGGGAGCAAGCGATTTCAGCAGCCAGACGGCGGCCTTGTTCAGCGGGAACTGCGGGACCGGGCAATCGGTGACTTCGCTTCCAGGCATTGGCTATACGACGTACACGGTGGCCTATGGCGGCATCCTCATTGATTCTTGTGGAACCTATCCGGCCGCATTCACGCACTGGACATTCAATGAATTGCTTGCGGAGAGCAGTTATGTTCCAACGCTTCGCGTGAATACATACTACGGCGTCTACAACACGGACATCTACAACATTTCCTATGCCGACTATCTAGGAGGAGCGTCAACGCCGCTGATCGATTTAACGAATGTTTCCGCCGCGCCAAACATCCGAATTTACAATGCCGCTTGTGCCACTGGGACACAACCGCTATTCGAGACAAACGGCACCACCTCTACAGGTCTGATAGTTACGACCGGAAGCGCCGGATGCAACATCATGGGCACGAATTATGGCACGATTCGCAACCCACAGATATTAGTTGACGACTATCTGAACTGGAACCAGCGGCTGCAAAGCACGTCGCACATCGCGTACCAGATGAGCGTTCCATCGGCTCCAGCCAGCGCGGTTGTAAGCGCCGGAGGATCAGTGCCCGTTGGGGCGCACACCTACAATCTGACGGCGGTGGACGTTGACGGCAACGAAACGACGATCGGGGCGGGAATCGCAGCCACGACGACAAGCGGCAACCAGACGGTGACGATCACGGCGCCGGCAAGTTTCCCGCTTGGGGCGGTAGGCGTGAACGTGTACCGGGACAACGGGAGAATCTACAACAATGGGGCAAACTGCAATACGCCGAATATCACTTCGCCGGGCGGGACGCAGATTGACAGTTACACCACGACTTGCAATTACAATACTCCCGCACAGAATCAGGCAGGAGCCTCGCTGCTAAGCTCGGGGGGAGTGTCCACGTATAAGTTCAGGATTGGGAGCGAGGCCTTGACAGCATTGCCGCGTGGAGAGCAAAACATCTTCCTGCCCGGGGCGCTGACCACGACGTGGACCGGTTCAACGTGGACACCGGACAAAGCGGTGACAGTGACTCGGATGCAGGTGCAGGCAAAGGCGGGCCCGTCGGGGTGCACGACAAACGCGGTGGTGCGGCTTACGGACGGCGCGAACCCCGTGAATGTGACGATTTCGGCGGCGGCAAACGATTCCGGAAGCATCGCGCAGAATTACGCGGCCGGAACGCCGCTTACATTGGGTGTGCAGACGGCCGCGGCGGGTTGCACGACTTCGCCGGCTGACGCGAATGTGACCATCCAGTATCGCATGCAGTAGAAGCAGGACCGGCGGAACAGGCCGGTCCGTGATTCCAGGCAGTGCAATTCAGAAAAACAATTTGAGGGAAACATGAACACGCAGAACGACGTCGTTGCGTTGGTGAATATCTCCACGCAAAAGTGGCCGCCGCGCCAGCGCACTTATTTTGGCTCGCTGGAGATCCGCACGCCGGAGCCGGGGGAGACTTTCGCGATTACACCCGTGCGCGGATGCAAAGGAATCATGGACCTGGGCGACAAGCGCATCATGGAATTTCCGATCAGTGCCCGGGAAGTGGCGGATGATCTGGTGCGGGAACTCAACGGGGATTCGGGGGAGGGAAGCTTTCACGGCGTGTTTGTGGCGGCCGGGCCGACGCCGACGGAGACAGAACTGGCCGAGGCACACAGGAAGCTGGATGCGTTTCACAGGCGATTGGTGGAGGCGGCGGATCTCGAATGGGAACGCTCGCATAATCCGATGTTTATCACGGACCTGGAGCGGCGCGCGGCGCGGGAACTAAAGCTGGATAAGCCGTGGCTGTATGACCCGAAGCCGCTGGCGGAATGCCCGGCGTGCGGGGAGAAGATCAAGCCGGGAGTGGCGGTGTGCCGGTCGTGCCGGGCGATATTGAACCGGGGGAAGGCGGCGGAGTACGGATTAGTACCGGCGAGTGAGGCGGAGAAGGCGTTCGATTTGGAGAAGATGAGAGAAAAGGGAAGCGGGAAATAGAAAGGGCGGCGATTGCTCGCCGCCCGAAGAAGCAACGTGCATGGGCACGCCTGAGAAGCACATATAGGATATCAGCGATCAGAGATCAGGAAGCAAGAATTAGGGACAACGTTTCGAGCTTGCGGATACTTTGCGGGTAGTTGGTTCGACCTCGAAAGCGGCAGCAAGCTGCCGCACTCCAAAGAAGAATTTATGTCGACAATTGGATCATTGGATGCGCCGATTGAGATTTTCAGCGGGCTGGTGAGCGACATGTCGCCGGCGGATCTGCCGCATGGAGTGTCGCCGGATTGTCAGGACGTGTATTTCAGCAAAGGTGGAGTGACGACGCGGCCGGGATTGCAAACGCTGTTTGGGCCGCTGGCGGGAAATCCCACGGTAAATTACCTGAAGACGTTCGCGACGCTGAGCGGTGTGATGCGCACGCTGGCCCTGGACGGGAATGGAAATCTGTACAAGGAGTCCACGCCGGGAACGCTGACGTCGTTTGCGAGCGGATTGGCGGTGAACGCATTTGGGAATTCGACGACGTTGTTTGGCCGGGAATATCTGGCGATCAGCGATGGGATGACCGGTAATGACCTGCCGCGACAATACGACGACGTGAATTTCGATCGCGTGAGCCAGGGGGGAGCGGGCGCGGCACCAACGGTGGTGGATGAAAACGTGATTGTGAGCATCGTGGCAAGCCCGAATGGAGCGACTCAACCCGCGGCTGTGACGATTGTGGCGAGCCCGAACGGGGCTTCGCAGAACGGCTACCTGGTCACGATAACGACGAACGCGTCGCATGGGCTATTGGTGGGGCAAAACGTGACGGTGGCGGGCGTGGGTGTGGCGGGATACAACGGCACATTCGCGGTGGTGAGTGTGCCGAGCTTGACGCAGTTCACGTATATCGCGGGAGCGGCGGGGCTGGCGAATTCCGGAGGGGGAACGTCGGCTTCGGCAACGGTTACGATTCAAACGAGCGCGGCGCATGGTTTGTCCGCGGGGCAACTGGTGACGATTGCCGGAGTGGGCGTTGGCGGATACAACGGAACATTTGCGATTGCCAGCGTGCCAGACTCGACGCATTTCACTTTTAGCGCGGCCTCCGGCGGGCTTGCGGCCTCCGGCGGAGGCACGGCGGCGGCGGCGGGGAATATTGTCACGGGCGTGCACCAGGTAAGCGTGATCTTTCAAACGCGGCAGGGCTACCAGACCAAGCCGAGCCTGGCGGGGAGTTGGACGGCGAGCGGCGGGAAGCGCGCGGTGGTAACGAATATTCCGACGGGGCCCTCGAATGTGGTGGCGCGGATCTTGTGCTTCACGGGCGC
>Ga0209039_10002575_pt1 | contig 15217 bp, 7 predicted proteins | sample BogFormECP12_OM1_FD_188238 | JGI IMG/M metagenome (GOLD analysis project Ga0209039, IMG submission 188238) | Bog forest soil microbial communities from Calvert Island, British Columbia, Canada - ECP12_OM1 (SPAdes) (version 2) | ecosystem: Environmental > Aquatic > Freshwater > Wetlands > Bog ... | reverse complement strand
AGTTTTTGCCCGAAAGTTCGCCTTGGGATTGGCGTGATTTCGGTGCCCTAGCGGTGGATGTCTCCAACTTGGCCGATCAGGAAATCTGGATAGGCCTAGAGTTGCGGGATGCGGCCCCGACCGACGGCCTAGCCAACTATGTAGGCGGACGTGGCAACGTCTCCCCGCACGACACCGTTAGCTACTATTATCCCATCGGTTCCAGTTCCCCGCTCGAGCACGGCATGCGCGGCGGGCCTCCCATGGTTCCGGGGGTAGCGCCGGTTAGTGGAATCTCGGGTTCGAATCGCCGGCTCGAGGCGGGCCACGTCACGGCGTGCAAGCTCACGCTTCGTTACCCAGCCGGTGTGAAGAGCGTGGTGATTGACAATCTGCGCTTGCTGCCGCCTTTCAGCTACGACGGGATCGTAGACGCTTTCGGTCAATACACGCGCGCCGACTGGCCCGGCAAGGTCCTGAACGCGCAGGATCTGCTAACCCAGAAACACCGGGATGAGGAGGAATTCCAGGCCCACCCGACGGTCCCAGATCGCGACGCCTATGGCGGTTGGGCATCCGGCCCCCGAGGGGCCGCCACGGGCTTCTTCGCCACGGTGAAACGTGATGGGAAGTGGTGGCTGGTAGATCCCGAGGGTCATCTTTTCTTCTCCCAGGGAATCGATGTCATTGACTCCCGCCCAGGCGGCGATTCCTTCACCTTTGTCGAGGGCCGCAAGGAGATGTTCACCTGGCTGCCAGCGGGTGATGATCCGCTCTGCAAGTACTACGGGCACGAGGACCATGCCATTTACGGGCCTGCCAAGTCGGGGCAGACTTACGGCTTCTACTTGGCGAACCTTCACAGAAAATACGGTCCCGACTGGCCCGCGGCTTGGCGCGGCTCCGCTCTTGACCGGCTGCGGGCGTGGGGTTTCAACACCATCGGGAACTGGTCTGACCCTGCGCTCTACGCCTACAAGAAGGTGCCCTACACGGCAACTATCGAGATTCAGGGAAACTATGCGCGCATTTCCAGCGGCCTCGATTACTGGGGCAAGATGCATGACCCGTTTGACCCCGCGTTTGTCCGGGCGGTTGACCAGAGCGTCTGGAGAGGCACCGAGAAGTATCGCGATGACCCCTGGTGCATCGGCTATTTCATTGACAATGAGATTTCCTGGGGCAATGGCAGCGGGGGCGATACGGAGCATTTCGGCTTGGTGTATGGAACTCTCACCGGCGGCCCCGGTTCGCCCGCCAAGAAGGCCTTCGTGGAGCAATTGAAGTCGCGCTATCCCACCATCGAGCAACTCAATGAGGCCTGGGGATCGACCTTCGCTTCCTGGCAGGCCTTGCTGGAACGCCCCTATCGACCGCCGGCCTCGCTCGCGGCCGCCATGAATGATGATTTCAGCAAGTTTCTGACGGCGTTTGCCGACCGGTACTTCCAGACGGTTCACGATGCGGTGAGGAAGTACGATCCCCATCACCTTTATCTCGGATGCCGTTTTGCCTGGCGAACCGCGGAAGCGGTGAATGCGGCGGCGCGCTACGTCGATGTGGTGAGCTTCAACATCTACCGCTCGCATCTCGACCCACAGGAATGGGGATTTGCCTCTTCCCTGAACAAGCCCTGCATTATCGGGGAGTTTCATTTTGGCGCGGTGGATCGCGGCATGTTTCACAGCGGTCTGGTGACGACGCCCAATCAACAGGCGCGGGCGGCAATGTACAAGCAGTACCTCCAGAGCGTTGAGGATAATCCGGCCTTCGTGGGATGCCACTGGTTCCAGTACTACGATGAGCCGCTCACCGGCCGGTCGTATGACGGCGAGAACTATGACATCGGCTTCGTTTCGGTCACCGACACGCCCTACCCCGAAATGGTGGAAGCCGCCAAAGCCGTCGCATCCGAACTTTATTCCCGCCGAGGGGGGAAGTAAGAAAGTTGATCGCTCCAACAGGAGTCCCGACATGATAAATCATAAAAAGTCTCTGCATCGGTTCTTGGGGCTTATGTTGGCATCTGTGTCGCTGGTCTGGGCGCAGGGGCCGGTGAGCATTCGCGAGGAATCGCTGGTGCTTCCGACTTACGAAATCGGACCGGCCGATTTGGAGCCGATGTTTTACGCGGGCCGGGATTACCAGGGGGCCCAAGGGGCGATTTATCCCTATGCGCTCTACGAAAATCTTCTGGACGTTCGCGACGACAAGACTTACCAAGCCGACTATCTCGAGAACGAGTACGTGAAGATTTGCGTGCTTCCGGAGCTGGGCGGACGCATTCTCTCGGCCACGGACAAGACCGATGGCTATGAATACGTGTACCGGCAAACAGAGATCAAGCCGGCGCTGATTGGCATGTTGGGCGCCTGGATTTCGGGAGGCGTCGAGTGGAACATTCCCCACCACCATCGCGCCTCGAGCTTTCTGCCCGTAGACCGCCGGATGATCAAGAACCCGGACGGGAGCAGCACTATTTGGATTGGAGAAGTAGAATTTCGCCACCGCATGGAGTGGGCGGCGGGAATCACCCTCTACCCCGGCAAGTCCTACATGAAGATTACGACGACGCTGGTGAACCGCACGCCCTACCTGCATTCATTTCTCGACTTCACCAACACCGGCGTACATGCCAACGAAAATTATCAGGTCATCTTTCCCCCCGACACGCAATTCGCGGTGTACCACGCCAAGGTGCAGTTCGCTCACTGGCCGGTTTCGCATGACGTTTATCAAGGCGTGGATTACACCCGGGGCGTGGACCTGAGCTGGTGGAAGAACCATCCCGCCCCCGTCAGCTTCTTTTGCTGGAATTTCGATGGGGATTTTCTTGGCGGATACGATCACGGCAAGGATGCCGGAACCATCAGTGTCCAAGACCATAACGTTTCCCCTGGAGCGAAATTCTTCGAATGGGGAAACGGGCCGGAAGGAAAACTGTGGGACAAAATTCTGGATAGCCAGGGCGACTACCTCGAGCTGATGGCGGGCAACTTCTCCGACAACCAGCCGGATTACAGTTGGATTCAGCCCGGGGAAACCAAAGTGGCAAGCCAATACTGGTTTCCCATCCGCGGCATCGGAGGCGCCAAAAACGCGAACCTGAATGGCGCCGTGAACCTGGAGCTTGAAAAATCGGGAAAGGCGCGTTTCGGTTTCGCCGCTACCCAGGAATTTCGCGGCGCCAAGGCGGTTCTTAATGCCGGGGATAGAACCCTCTTCGAACAGAGCGTCAATATTGCCCCGGACAAACCGTTTGTCCAGGAAATCGCCTTGCCGGAGGGGACGAAGGAAACCGATTTGAAAGTCGCCCTGCGAGATGCGGGAAACACCGAACTGATCAGCTACCAACCCCTGATGCACGACCCGCAACCCATGCCTCCGGTGGTCGAGCCACCCCCTCCTCCCAAGGCAGTTAAGACCGTGGATGAGCTCTACCGCGACGGCCAGCGGCTGGTGCAATTTCACAATGCCGCCCTGTCGCCCGATGCTTACTTCCAGGAGGCCTTGCGGCGCGATCCGGGGAATTACGACGTGAACACCACATTGGGCCGCCTCGATTGCGAGCGGGGGCTTTACCAGGAGGCACGCGCGAGGCTGACGGCGGCGCTCGACCGCGCCACGCGCAATTACACCCGTCCCAAAGACGGGGAAGCTTATTACTACATGGGAATCACCCTGCGCGGCTTAGACAAGAACCTTGAGGCCGAGGACGCATTCCATCGCGCCGCGTGGAGTGAAGCGTGGACCGCCGCGAGCTATTATCAACTTGCCGAATTGGACGGGCAGAAGGACGACTGGCCGCAGGCGCTCGCCGATCTGAACCATTCGCTGGCCCTGAACACGCTCAATTGCCGCGCCTGGGATTTGAAGGCCGCAACGCTGAGAAAGATGGGCCGCGCTGACGAAGCAAAGGAGGCCGCCAATAAAGCTCTGGCCGTCAATCCGCTGGACCTTTGGGCTCCCCATGAACTCGACTTGCTGGGAGGGTCCGAGGAAGCGGAAATCGCGCGCGGGAACAGGTTGCAGTCCTCCCTGGAACTGGCGACGGATTATGCGCAGGCCGGGCTGGCGGGGGAGTCAGAACAAGTGCTCAAGGGGCTGGTGGCTGCAAGTCCCGATGCGACAGTAAACCCCCTCGCTTATTATGATCTCGCCTATCTCGCTGCGCAGCGGAACGAAGCCAGTGAAGCTTCCCGGTACAATCACCTGGCCGCGCAGATGCCCCCCGATTACGTGTTTCCCTTTCGTCTTGAGGAAGTGAAGGTGCTGGAAGCGGCCATAAAAGCGAATCCGGCGGATGCGCGCGCCCCCTACTATCTCGGCAATCTTCTTTACGACCGCCAGCCCGCAGCCGCCGTCAAGATGTGGGAGAAAGCGGCGGCCCTGGATAGCTCCTTCGCCCTCGTGTACCGCAACCTGGCACAGGCTTATCAGCCGGCGGAAAACGATACGGCAAAGGCCATCACCGCTATGGAAAAGGCCGTGCAACTCCTCCCGAACGATGCCCGCTTTCTATATGAACTCGACACCCTTTACGAAGCCGGGAACGTGCCGCCACAAAGACGCGCTGCATCCTTTGAAGCCCATCCGGCGGTCGTCACCCAACGTTCTGATGCCATGGTGCAGGAAGCGAAAGTTGATTTGCTGTTGGGCCGCTACGATCAGGCTATCCAAGTGTTCGCTACCCACCGCTTCCACAACTGGGAGGGATACGGCGAGATTCACGACGTTTACGCGGATGCCCACGTGCTGCGTGGTGAAAGCGAGTTCAAGGCCGGGAAGTATCCGGAAGCCCTGAGAGACTATGAAGCCTCACTCGCATACCCTGAGAACCTGGAAGTGGGAAGGCCCTATCATGAAACCCGCCTGCCCCAGGCGAACTACTTGCTGGGTTTAACTTATGAAAAGCTGGGAATTAGGGCGAAGTCCCGCGAACTCTTCCAGCAGGCGCTGTCCGGCGACTGGCGCCAGCGAAGGCACGAACAACCGGAAATGCTCTATTACCAGGGAATGGCAGCTCTCAAGATCGGGCGGATGAGCGATGCCCGTGAAATCTTCGATGAACTGATCGCCATGGGGGACAAGGCGCTGGCCGCAGGAGCCGATATCGACCACTTCGCCAAGTTCGGACAGCGGCGCTCCCGCCGCTTCCAGCAAGCCGACGCCCATTACCTAATGGGCCTGGGAAATCTGGGCAAGGGAGAACCCGCCAAAGCGAAGGCCGAGTTCCAGGCAGCAAAGGAGCTGAATGTGAACCATCTCGGCGCCACGACCCAACTTGCCGGCACGGTCGGCCAGTGACGGAGGGACCATCGTTCAGGCAACACGAAAAACACCGAAGGAGATCTTATGAGCATTTCACGACGTTCTTTTCTGGTAAAAGGTGCCGGGGTTCCCTTAACGGCCGGTCTCGCAAGCGGCCAGAGTCTCCAATGCGCCGAGCAGTCCGACAAGAATCCTCATCTGGCGGCGGAGTTCGAGTCGCCCTTCGGCCACGACGTGACCACGGATGCCATTCACGCCGGAGAAGAACCAGGCTTCTCCGTTACCCCGATCTATCAGGCCAAGAACCTTCACGGGTATTACCAGCGGCCGCCCAACCATAATCCGACTCTCGAAGCCTTGGAAGAGAAGGTGCGGGCGATGGAAGCGGGCGAGGCGGCGGTCTCATCGGCCTGTGGAATGGCCACCATCTCGCAGATCGTCGTGACCTTCCTTGCTTCCGGTGATCGCGTGGTAATTCACCGTTGCAATTACGATTGGGTCATGACGCTATTTGGCGAGTACCTTCCGAAATGGGGAATCGAAGTTGATTGGGTGAACATGAACGATCCCGACCTCGTCAGGCGGTCGGTTCGCGCCAAGCGAACAAAAATGGTCTGGTTCGAGCCCTACGTGAACCCTATGATGGAGGTTCTGGACGCCCCCGCGATTATCCGGATTGCGAAGGAAGCCGGCGCCATGACCGTGATCGACAACACATGGCTGAGCCCTTACTTGTACCAGCCTTTGCGACAGGGCGCGGGCCTTGTGCTTCACAGCGCTACCAAGTACATCGGAGGACATGGCAGCGCCATGGGAGGGATCGTCACCGGTTCGGAGGCGCTTATCGGGAAGGTGCGGCAGACGATGGGGCCGTTTGGCGGGCTGATGCGCCCGTTTGACGCCTTCCTCATCACGCAAGGGCTCAAGACGCTTCCCTTGCGAATGGAGCGGCACTGCGCCTCCGCGCAGAAGATGGCCGAATTCCTGGGCGGGAAGCCCGCCCCGCAAGGCATTCACGAAGGCGTACGGCGGGATGATCGGGGTGGAGTGGAAGAGTGACCGGGTCCACAAGGAGTTCCCGGGGCAACTAAAGCTGTGTAAACCTTGGTACAGCCTCGGCGATGTGGTGACCCTCATCGCCACACGCGAAGAAGAACCACGCCGTGCGATCCCACCCTGCTACACACGCGTCTCGATCGGATTGGAAGACGAGCGGGATATCATTGCCGACTTCGATCAGGCTATCGCCAAGGCCAGCGGCGGTTCCGCCGGTTGACCTCTCACGGGTCCGCGAGGGAGACCGCTTCCATGACGGATTCTTTAGTTGGAAACTACCCGCACCGCGACGAGGGAGACTTTTCCCGGTACGGAGTTTTCCACGGTCGTTTCGAGGAGAGCCTGAAAATAGGGGGGAGGCGTCTTCTTGTCCGACGAGAGGGCCACCAGCGCTTGGCGGAGCTCCGGCAGCCTTTCCGCGCTGGTTATATACTCGATGGCGGCCTGTGAGCCCTGCGTGTAAATGCCATAGACCAGCAAAATCCGGTTCTCTTTCTTCTCGTTTGGCAACATCAGAATCAGCGCGTAGTCGCGGGTCAATTGGTTGGTGACCGGATCAAACTCGGGGCGATAGACGGGCTTCTCCCCCGGGTGCGGCCGGTTGTTCAAGATGACTCCGGCTTGAAAGAGGAAACCTTCCGGATTCAGGAATACTCTGCCACTCCAGGACTGATTGCCGCCCAGCAAGATGGCATTGCCCTGCTTGATTTCCTCGAAATTCACCAGGCGTGACTGTTGCAAGTGAAACTTCTGGCCGGCGCGCGAGAACAGCTCGAAAAAATCCAGCAGTCCAAAAGTTTCGCCGACGGCAGTAAAATCGGTCGTGCTGGGAACGAAGAGGAATCTCTTGAGTTCGTGGAAATGAATGGTATCGCGAAATTCCGGGAGTCCCTGCTTGGGTATTTCGTAACTATGTGCCAAGGTCTGGGCGGTGTCGCCGTTGTGGGCGGCCCGCAGCACAGGATGGTTGGGAATGGTAATGATGGGCGGGTCGGCGGGTGGCAGGAAGGGTTTCCAGAACCACTCCAGCTCTTCCGGGAGTCCCGCCACGTCGGTTTTGGACTGTGCAACCTTTCCCATCCGCACTCGATCCCGGATGAGCATTATGGTTAAACCCACACAGACCGCAGATAGCCCAAGAATGAGTGCGTACTGCCATCGCCTGTTTTCAGACAAAACGTCCGAACGTCTTGTTCCTTGAGCGGCCTGGGGAGTTTCTACCGACGGCGTGACCTTGGAGAACGTGGGCACATAATGGCCCGCCGGCAGATCGATTCGCCATGGGTTGGTCTTGCCTTCCTCTTCGTAATAGATTCTTAGCGTGCGGCGTATCTCGTGCGCTTGCACACGCACGATAGGGTCTTGTTGCGGATTGAAGTCTCCGCCGCGATCGTAAACCTCCATCCCAATCAAAAGCTCGTTCAGTTTTTCCCCGTTTCCGAGCAAGGTCTGGTCTGCGACAAACTCCAGAAAGCGGCTCTTCTTCGGGGCGTTGGCAAAGTGCGCGCTTTGCAAGACTCTCCGAAGCTCATCTCTCTTCTCGAAGATAGAGGCAGGTTCGGTCGCGGGTTTGGAATGGTTGGACATGTCCCCTCGCGGGAGCAGGATTGTTGCAAAAGCCAACCCACCTGGGGGCGACAACGAGCACTCAACCTTGCCGCATGGTAACACTCGTCCAGCATCAGGTCAAACCTTCAATTTATTGGTTCGCTCGGGACAATTAACGGTTATCGATACCGTTATTTTCAATGGACTGAGGGTCCGATTTGTTAGGGGCGGGGACCAATTTGGCGGTTAAGCTTGTCGATTTCAGGACATAAAGATCGATCTCGCCTTGACCTAACTTCGTTAGGAATATGCGAACTGACAATATGTCCGATAGAGACTGGAGTCATTCCCACCAATTCAATCCTATTCGGACAATTCTGCCGACTGTGCTTCCCTTTAGCATAAGCACGCGGCGAATTAACTGTCCCAGTAACCGGTATAACGTTGAAAATCCATTCTTGGCCCGTTATAAGGACACCCTATGCTTGGAATGCGTGGACAGAGAGGCCGAACCATGATCCTCGCGCGCAAAGGGCGTTTGAACACTCTAGACGCAAGGAGGGCTTTTTCTGGGCCGACGTTTTATTATGTTGATTCCTCCTGGCGAATGGCTTCGGTCTTGCTAGCAATGTTGTGCCTGCCTCTGATTGCTGCGGCTCAGGTGGAGAGCCTCGATCTGAGGGTCACCAAGCAATTCGACGAGCCGATTCTTACGATTTACTCCGCCGGGGCAGCAGGCAATAAGTACGGGTTTGAAGGGGGTAGGGTGCTGAAGCTGCAAGGCACTTATCACCTTTTCACTTCCGAAATGGTCGGCGACCCGCACTGGGTGAAAATGCGGCTGGCACACTGGACCAGCCACGACCGCCTACACTGGGAGCGCGTCACCACTCTGTTTGAATCGAGCGGAGACTTCACGGGCAAGGACCCGCGCGCGGCCCTATGGGCGCCCATGCCCATTTATGATCAGGCGGAACGGGTCTGGAACCTCTTCTATGTGGCATACCAGTGCGCCCCCGACGCCCCGGGGAAATGGTTGACCAACCATGAGGGCCGGATTTGGCGCGCCGTCTCCAAGGTCAAGGGTCCCGGAGGAATCGATGGGCCTTACCAAGACATGGGCATCATCCTTCAGCGGGGAAAGGACTCCGACCCCTGGGAAGGATTGCAAGGGACCGATTCGTTTTTTCCCTATCTAGTGGGTGACAAATGGTACGCCTTTTATGGCACAGCCCACACGGAAGTGCAGCCAATTTCTAGCTGGCAAGTCGGGCTTGCTTGCGCGCCGAAGCTCGCCGGCCCGTGGAAGCGCTGCAGCCAGATCAACCCCCTGAAGATTGAAAAGGTCTTCATTGAAAACCCCATCGTCACCAGACTCGCAGACGGGTCTTACATCGCCGTTTACGATAGCAAAGCAGATCGCGCCGTGGGGTACACATTCTCGGCGGACGGGATCCATTGGGCGCCGGGGAAAGAACTCATCGTCCAGCAGGGCAAAGGAATCTGGGCAAGTGAAGTGCGCACCCCTTTGGGACTGATCGCCGAGGGAACGGGTTCTTTCACGCTCTTCTATACGGCGAATCAAGACATGCTCGGGATTCCGCCCGACGCCCACGGAATCAAACTGGCGCCAGGGGCGATGGGCCTGGTAACCGTCAAGTTGGAACACCCGAGCGCGCAAGCTCGAAGCGAAAACCAACGGAGAATGACCAGCCTCTCTTACGGAAAGCAGTGAACTGTGTGTGCTGAAGACTGTCGGGATTGGGCCTCTCTGAATATAGTGAAGGAGGTAATGATGAAGAAGAATTTGATTCTATTGGGATTCATGGTTTTTCTTTTCCTGGCTGTCCCCTCCTGGGCGCAGACAGACCGGGCCACACTTACGGGCACGGTGACAGACTCATCCGGGGCGGTCATTCCCGGTGTTTCCGTCACCGCGACCAACATGGATACCAGGGTTCAGACCCCCACGGTCACGAACCCCTCGGGGATCTTTCGCATCCTCAATTTGCCCATCGGGCGGTACAGTGTTTTATTCAAGAAAGAGGGTTTCCAGAACGTCGAACGAACAGAGATCACGCTGACCATCAGCCAAGTGGCGGAAATCAACGTCACCATGAACGTCGGCAAGTTGGCTCAGACCATCGAGGTTCAAGCCCAGGCCCCGATCTTGGACAGCCAGACGACCGACGTAGGCAGCACGATGTCCCTCGAGGCCTATCGCGCTCTCCCCTTAAGCATCAGTGGTGGTAGAGACATCATGGCGTTTGCTTTTGCCGCCACTCCGTCGGTCGAAGGGAACAGTTGGACCTCGTACATTGCTGGAACGCAAGCTTTCAGCAACGAAGTGCTGATCGACGGCACCCTCGCGCAGGAATCCGAAACCGGACAGGAACTGGAAAGTGAGCCTCCCATGGAAGCCGTGCAGGAGTTTCGCGTGGATACCGGCGGCATGGGTGGCGCGGCCGGCATGTACACCGAGGGCGGCACGTTTATGTTCACCTTGAAGTCCGGCACCAACCAGTTCCATGGCAGCGCCGTCTACTTCAATCAAAACGAAGCCTTTAATGCCAACTCCTGGATGAACGATTATTCCGCGGCCGCCGACCCGAGTGAGGCTTCATTGTTCAGGAAGCCACGCAACCGGCAAAATGATTACTCCTTCAGTGCCGGCGGACCGATTATCAAAAACAAGACCTTCGTCTTTGGCGCCTGGGAACAAAACCGCATGAGCAACTATACCGCGGGTGCCTTTAACACCACAGTGCCCACCGCCGACTTCCTGCAAGGGAACTTCAGCGCCCTTCTGAACACCGGCACTCAGTTGGGTACCGACGCGGGCGGCAACCCCATCTATAAGGGCGCGATCATCGACCGGACCACCGGGCTCGTCTTCCCCAACAACACCATCCCGCAGAACCGGTTCAGCAAAGTCGCGCAGGATATCATTCCCATATTCCAGCAGTATTACAAGCCGATAGGACCGGGGTTGATCAATAACGACGGCCTGACGCAAACCAACAATCCCTGGTTCCACCAGAGCCAACTCAGCCTGAAGGTGGACCACAATTTCTCCGCCACGAACCGGCTGGCCAGCTCTTTCATCTGGACGCAGCGCCCGCGCATTTTGGACGACCAGGGAGGCATTTGGGACCCCTCCGACCCCTCGGGCACGGGCGGCCCCCTCTCCCACGCCAGATTTCAGAAGGTCAGCGACCGCAAGTTCCGTCTGAGTGAGAGCCACAACTTCTCGGCCTCCCTTTTGAACGTAGCGAGCTTCACCTATGAACGCTTCCGCAATCCCAGCACTGCCACTCAGAACGGTGGCAACTGGCCCTCCAAACTGGGTTTCGGCAACACGGGTGCCGGGAACTTCCCGCAAATCGCCTTCGGCTCGGCCGTGAACGGATACTCGGAAGGCGAAATTGGCAACAGCGACCTGGGCTGGCTTGTGGACAATAACTTTATTGGCGACGACAACATGACTTGGATCAAGGGGCGTCACACGGTCACTTTCGGTGGCGAAGTGCGAGGTTTCGAGATCAACAGCCATGGCGCCAACGGGACGCTCGGCTTCAATTTCAGCAATAGCCAGACGGGGGCGCCGACTGCCGGGTACAATACCCAAGTGGGATTTGGCTTTGCCAGTTTCCTGCTGGGCGATGTCGGCAGCGCGGGCGAGGGCACACCTTTTGATCTTTATGGTCGGCGAAAGTCAATCTCGGTTTTCGTTAACGACAGCTTTAAGGTCAACGGGCGGCTGACCCTCAACTACGGGCTCAACTGGAACCAGACGTATCCCTTCCACGAAGAGTACGGACACTGGGCGGACTACAGCAACACCGCGATCAATCCCACTTACGGTATTCCGGGCGAGGTCGTTTACCTCAATAACGGCAGCCAGACTTTCGAGGGATCGACGCGCTGGTCGAATTTTGCCCCCCACGTGGGATTGGCGTACAAGATCAACAACCGCGTGGTGGCGCGCGCAGCTTACTCGCTGTTCGATATTCCCATGGGAACCGATTACTGGAACGGCGTGCCCTATGGTTTTGCCCCCGGCTACTTCCCCACCAACCAAGTGCCGCAAACCCATGACTTCTCCCCGGCCTTCAACTGGGACAACGGCTACCCGGGCAAGAACGTCTCGGGAACGCTCGATCCGAACTACCTCAATTGGACGGAGGTCACCGTGAGCCCGCAGACGCTCGAGGTGGGCATCACTAACCAGTGGAATGGCGGGGTGGAATTCCAGCTCACCAATAACACCCGCCTTTCGGTCAACTACCTGGGAACGCGGGGGACACACCTGCACGACGGGTCGCTCCAGCAGAACTCGGGCCCGCCCTCCGCTTATTCCAGCTTCCTCAAAGGAGGAGCCTACCCAGGAGCTAACGAATGGGCCTGGATCTATGACAACCCCTCGGCCGCGGCGGCCGGAGTGAAACTACCTTACCCTGGTTATTCCGGCTATGCCTTTGCCGCGCTCTCTCCTTTCCCGGTGATCGCCAACAACTGGGATTACATCTACTACGTGGCGTCCCCGCTGGGACGGTCGGAGTACGATGCCTTGCAAACGGAAATAACCCACCGGGCTTCCAGCGGCTTGACCATGGACATGAGCTACACGCTGGCTAGCCAGAGAGCCACCTACCTCAACAACTACGGCGTTACCGGCAGCAACTTCGAGGAAACCTGGGCAGGTTCGTCGTCGCTTCAGAACCTCTACGACTTGAGCTATGCGGCCAACGATATCAACCGGTACACCCAGAGCATCGTGAAAGGTTACGTTCTCTACGTCCTGCCCTTCGGCAAGGGCCGCCATTATCTTTCCAACCAGAGCCGTTGGGTGGATGGGGCGGTCAGCGGCTGGACGCTCGGCACCCTCCTTTACTACAGCACCGGAACGCCCATGAGCGTCTATGACACCAACTACTACCCGGGTCTCTACTCGGCAATTTACCCGAACGTGGCCTCGGGAGCTGACTTGAGCCGTCACTTTGTCGGCAAGAAGTTCAATCCCAGCAACTTCGCGGATCCCGGGAACATGTACATGAACGCCGCAGGCTTTTCCGCTCCCGCCTTCGGCGATTTTGGCAACGCCGGGCCCTATGTGGCCAACCTGCACGGCTTCGGCACGGCCGAAGAGAATATTTCTGTCTACAAGGACTTCCGCATCCGGGAGCGCATGAAGCTCCAGATTCGGGCGGAGTTCTACAACTTGTTCAACCGGCATTACTTCAGCAACCCCAACACCACCATCGGGGGCGCGTACTTTGGCGACGTGACGAGTGTGGGCGGGTCTCCTCGAAATGGCCAGTTGGGCGCACGGTTTGAATGGTAACTGGCTCACTTCGGTTTCTCCGGGCAGTTCGCATCTGCGGGCTGCCCGGATTTTTTCCTCACCGACGCCGGCCACTCTCTTGTTGAGTGGTGGTTCCAACCGTGTCCCTTTGACCTCTCAGTTATATTGTAGTTGTAGCGCCGGGCCTTACAGGCTGCGGAAAAAGGCGTAGCGGCGGCTTTATGCCGCCACCTCCGCGGGGCATTGATTGAAGTTATGGCGACGTAAAGTCGCCGCTAGCTCACTAACCCAGGGTTTCTCCGCAGCCTGTTTAGCCCGGCGCTGCAAGTACCACTACCTGCGACGCATTGCAGTCCGTCCTTTTCAGAATAGGAGGCATAACCACGTGAACAATACACTCCTCAGGCCCGTGAGGATTTCTGTTGGCATACTTACCTTGGTTTTCCTGTTGGCGCCCGCCGCCATCGGGCAGAATCCGCCCGCCGTGCAGTCGGCCAGGACCTACTACGTTGATTCCGTCGCCGGAAATGATGACCGCCCTGGCACCACCCCTGCCAATGCCTGGAAGAGCCTGGCGAAGGTCAACGCGACAACTTTTCTTTCCGGGGATCGCATCCTCCTCAAGTCCGGATCATTGTGGAAGGGGCAACTGTGGCCCAAAGGTTCCGGAGTGGAAGGACATCCCATCTCACTGGACATGTATGGCGGCGGAGTGAAGCCAGTGATTCAGGGCGATGGGCTGGCGGAAGATGCCGTCTTGCTCAAGAACCAGGAATACTGGGAAATCCAGAACCTCGAGATTACCAATAACGGGTCCACCCCGGCGACTCGCCGCGGAGTACACCTGGCGGTGGAGGACTATGGAGACGCGCATCACGTTTACATTCGCTCCCTGACCATACATGACGTTAATGGTTCGGATGTTGTAAAGCACAACGGGGGCATCAACTACACCTGTGTCGGCAACACCAAGCCGAGCCGCTTTATCGACCTGCGTATCGAGGACAACCAGATTTATCACGTTGATCGCAGCGGTATTTTCGGCATGTCCGATCGCTGGGAGCGGTCGAAGTGGTACCCGAGCCTCGACGTGGCGGTCCGGGGAAATGTACTGAGTGATATCGGCGGCGATGGGATTGTGGTAGTGGCGACGGACGGCGCGGTGGTGGAACACAACATTGTCGGGCATGCCAACCAACGGTCCGAAGGCTACAACGTTGCCATCTGGCCCTGGAGCGCGGATAATACGCTGGTTCAGTATAACGAAGCCTATGGCACCAAGGGCCAGCGCGACGGAGAAGGGTTCGATTCCGATTGGAACAGCAAGAACACCATCATTCAGTACAACTATAGCCACGACAACGACGGCGGCTTTCTGCTGATTTGCGACGACGGCGGACAAAAGCCCGAGACCAGCGCGGGGAACATCGGCACCATCGTCCGTTACAATATCAGCGAAAACGACCGCACCCGCGGTGTCAACATTGGCGGGCCTGTGAAGAACAGCATGATCTACAACAACACCATCTTTGTAGGACCCGGGCGCCGCGTGGATATATTGGTCCTGTCCGATTGGAACGGGTGGGCGAGCGATACCTATTTTTACAACAACATTTTCTACGTGCAAGGTACCGCACAATTTTCCTACGGAATCTCACGGGCTCCCGACGGCGCCTATGCTCCGGCAGCAGGATTCGGGCAGAGCCAAGACAATGTATTTGACTCAAACGTCTATTACGGCAACGTGATTGCGCCAGCCGATCCCCATGCCCTGACGGTCGATCCCCAGTTTGTCGCGCCGGGCACGGGAGGGTTCGGGAGATCGACACTCTCCGGCTACCGTCTGCTGCCTCGATCGCCTGCGCGTGGCACGGGAAAGCTCATCGAGAAAAATGGTGGTCAGGACTTTTGGGGGAATCTCGTGCCTTCCTGGGGAAACGCTGATCGCGGGGCATCACAATCGAACGACTGCCGTGGCACGAGCGCGCCAGCGTCAAAGAACTAGCGGTAGTTTACTGCGAAAGTGGTTCTGCCGAGGGCATCTAATTCCGTAATTCT
>Ga0209039_10002573_pt1 | contig 15225 bp, 10 predicted proteins | sample BogFormECP12_OM1_FD_188238 | JGI IMG/M metagenome (GOLD analysis project Ga0209039, IMG submission 188238) | Bog forest soil microbial communities from Calvert Island, British Columbia, Canada - ECP12_OM1 (SPAdes) (version 2) | ecosystem: Environmental > Aquatic > Freshwater > Wetlands > Bog ... | reverse complement strand
CGCGGGAGAAACGCCCATCATCGCCATCGCTCCGGCCATCGCCAACGCCGTGTTCGACGCCACCGGCCAGCGCGTGTACGCCATGCCCATCCGCGCCCGGCGGGGTTGAGGCTGGTGCGCGCCGCGGGCGCACTCGCTTACAATCCAATCTGGGATGATAGCGCGCCGCAACCTGGTGGCGATTGCCGTATTGTCCAGCGCCGTGATGGAGGTGCTGGACACTTCCGTCGTCAACGTCAGCCTGCCACACATTGCGGGAAACCTATCGGCCACCACGGAGGAAGCCACCTGGGTGCTGACCTCGTACCTGGTGGCCAACGCCATCATTTTGCCCATGAGCGGCTGGCTGGCCAATTACTTCGGCCGCAAGCGCATCCTGCTGACGGTGGTGACGGGCTTCACGGCGTCGAGCGTGTTGTGCGGCCTGGCGCCGTCGCTGCCCATGCTGATTGCCTTTCGCGTGCTGCAGGGCATTACCGGCGGCGGACTGCAGCCGCTTTCCCAGGCCGTGCTGCTGGAGGAGTTTCCGCCTAAAGAGCGCGGCAAAGCCATGGGATTCTTCGGGCTGGGAATCGTGGCCGCCCCGATCCTCGGCCCCACCCTGGGCGGGTGGATCACCGACACGTACTCCTGGCGCTGGGTCTTCTACATCAACCTGCCGATCGGGATCGCCAGCCTGATCCTGATTTCCCTGTTTGTCACCGACCCGCCGTACCTCCGCCGGGGTTCGCTGCGCGCCGACTTCTGGGGATTCGGCATGCTGGTGGTGGGCATGGCGGCGCTGCAGATCATGCTCGATAAGGGCCAGGAAGACGACTGGTTCGGGTCGCGCTTCATCGTCTCGCTGGCCATCACCGCCGCGGTTTTCCTGACCGGCTTCATCATCCGGGAACTGACCATCGACCAGCCCATCGTTCACCTGGCGCTGCTCAGACACCGCAGCTTCGCGGCCGGCATCTTCTTCGTGACGGTGCTCGGGTTCGTGCTGTACAGCAGCCTGGTGCTGCTACCGCTTTTCATGCAGACCCTGCTCGGCTGGACCTCCGCCACCGCGGGCCTTTGGACCAGCCCGCGCGGCATCGGCACGGCGCTGTGCATGCCGCTGGTGGGTTACCTCCTCGGCAAGGGCTGGGACGGCCGCCGGATGTTGGCCTTCGGTTTCGTCCTCGGCGGCTTTTCCCTCTTAGGCTTTTCCCGCATGAACCTTCAGTCCGGGACCTGGGACATCCTGGTGTGGCAGATCCTCCAGGGCCTCGGCATGTCGTTCGTCTTCGTGCCGCTCACGACTCTCGCGATGGACCCCATCCCCAAGCGCGAGACCGGCTATGCCACCGCCCTCTACAGCGTGATGCGGAACATCGGCTCCAGCGTGGGCATCTCGTTCGTGACCACCTGGCTGGCGCGGCGCGCCCAGTTCAACCAGTCGGTGCTGGGCGCCCATGTAACCCCCTACGATTCAGCCGCGCGGCAGATGCTGAGCCAGGCACAGGGGATGCTGATACGGAACGGGTCCGATCCCGTGACCGCGAATCGCCAGGCCCTGGCGATGGTCTACGGTCAGGTGCAACGCCAGGCGTCCGTGCTGAGCTTCCTGACGGTGTTCCGGCTCATCGGCATCGTGTTTCTGCTGATCATCCCGCTGGTCCTGATCGTCCGCAAGCCCAAGCACCTCAGGGAGCCGATAGCGCTGGCAACCCAGGAGTAGGGAGATCCGCGCCCCAGGCGCCGGCGCAGCTTACAACCGGCTCACGATGCGCATGATCTCTTCCATCGACTTGTGGGCCGCCTCGATCAGCGTTCCGTCGAAGATGTGCGTCTCCAGGCCGATGCGGTAACCGTAGCGGTCCCTGTCCAGCGCCTGGAAAATGGCCATCCAGTCTTCCTTTTCGGGACTCTCCGGCATCACTCCCTTGGCCTTGATCTGAATGTTCAGGATGCGCTTCGGCGGGAGCGCCCGGTAGCCGTCCGGCCAGGCCGCCTCCTGGCCGTAGGCATTGTGCGGATCCCAGTTGCACGCCATCCACTTCGAGGGGATCAGACGCAGAATGTCCGCCAACTCCCTGGCGGTCGCCACATTTTGCGACGCTTCGTTCTCGATCAGCAGGTAGACCTTCCCGGCTCCGGCCGCGAGCGCCATCTCGCCCAGGGTATCGGCGATTCGCGGGTACAGCGCCGCCGGGTCTTCGAGGCGAGCCCCCGTGAACACCCGCACCTTGTCGCAGCCCAAGGCTTGGGCGCACTGGATGGCCTTCCGCAGATCGTCCATGCGGCGGTCCCAGCGCGCTTTTTCGGCCTCCAGCCGTTTGGCGCGGGCCTCCGGCGCCTCCGGCCGCCGCCGCGGCGGCTCGGTCCCGGGCCATGCGAATTTCAGCAGGCTGGTATTGAGGAAGGAGACCTTCAGACCCTCCCGCGCAAAGCGCAGGGCATCGGTCTTCACCTGGGCTTCGGGCAGCGTGAAGTACTCCTTCTTGAGGCTCGGCTCGTTGCGCAGTTCCACCCACTGCAAGCCGTACTGGTGCGCAAAAGCGATGGATTCGTCCGTGGACAACCCGATTTCGTCGGTGATGGCGCTGATGCGCGATTTGTCTATCCCCGTCCGCGCCCGCACAGCCTGAGCGAGCACGGCGCCCGCCAGCAGCTGCCGCCTGGTCATGCTTTCGATTGTAAGCCCTGGCCCGGCACGCCGCGCGGAATACCGCGGAGTCCGGGCCGCCGGCGGGGGTATGATGCTATAAGCATCATGGAGATTCCCGATGTCGCGGGGCAAGGCGCGGTGGCTCGCTATCCAGCGCCGGGTGACACGCGCGGTGGGCGGTTTGCGGTAGCCGGCATATTGTTTCTTCTCGCCATGGTGTCGGCCGTTTGCATCCGGCCGGATTACCGCATCCTGGGTGGCGGGGAGCCGATGGCTATCGCGGAGAATCTCGTCCGCGAGGGCGCCTTCGGCAATCCGTTCATCGTCAGCGCCAGGACCGGCCCGACCGCGCATGTAGCGCCTCTATATCCGGCGTTCCTGGCCCTGCTGCTGTGGTTGTTCCCGGGCCAGGCGGCGCCGGTCTACTGCATGATTTTCGTACACGGTCTGCACGCGGCCGTGCTGCCTTCGGTTTCGAGGCTGCTGTTCGGCCGCGGCGCGCCCGGCTTGTACGCCGCCGCGCTGGCGATCGGTCTCCCGGTCTTCGCCATCCTCCCGATATGGGACGCAATGTACACGGCCACCGGACTGATGCTCTTCGGCCTGTTTTCGGCGTGGGTGGTGGAACGAACCCGTTCGCCGTGGCTGGCGGGTGGCGCTGCCGGGTTGCCCGGCGCCGCGCTGCTGTTGATGAACCCGGCGGGGCTGCCGGTACTGATCGGCTGGGTCCTGCTGATTACGGCGAAGAAATATCGCGCGCTGAAACCGGTGGGGTTGTTCGCCGCCGTATTTGCGTTCACGCTGGCCGCCGGATGCCTGCCGTGGGTGGTGCGCGACTACCGCTGCTTTCACCGCCTGGTGTTCATCCGCGACGACCTGGGCATCGCTTTGCACGCCTCCAACAACGATTGCGCTCAGCCCAGCCTGGAGGCCAACCTGATCAGCGGCTGTTCGGCGCAGGTGCATCCCATCCACAACCGGAGCGAAGCGGAGTCGATCGTGCGCATGGGAGAGGTGGACTACAACCGCTGGCGCCTGGCAACCGCGCGGGATTGGGTAGCCGCGCATCGCCGCCGGTTCCTGGAATTGACCCGCCGGCGCATAGCCGATTTCTGGCTGCCCCCACACGATTGGGCCATTCGGGCGATCACGGTGCTGTCGCTTCTCGGCCTGCTGGGGATGGCGCGCGGAGCCCCGGCGCCGTCGCTGTTCTTCGCCGCCGTCCTGGCGGTGTATCCGCTGCTGTACTACGTGGTTGAGTCCAACGTCCGCTATCGCTATCCGATCCTGTGGATTTCGTTGCTTTCCGCCGGCTACCTGCTGAGTGCGCTGCAGAGGAGGCGCCTATGATTCCCAATCGAAATCTCGTCGATTTGAACCTGCCTGGCCGCGTGGCCGTGGTCACCGGAGGATCGAGAGGCATCGGGCGCGCGGCCTGCCTGGCGCTGGCGGCCCACGGCGCGGCGGTCGCCGTGCATTACTCCACCGGCGAGGCGCAGGCCGCCGCGGTGGTGGAAGAGATCCTCCAGGGCGGCGGCCGCGCGGTCGCCATCCGCGGCGACCTGCGCGAGGCCGATGTTCCGGGGCGGGTGGTCGCGGAGGCCGCTTCGGCGCTGGGCCCCATCGACATCCTCGTCAACAACGCCGGGCAGATGACGGACGTGGCCGTCGAGGCGATGCCGGATGAAGTCTGGGAGGCGGCGCTCGCGCTGCACCTGACCGCCGCGTTCCGCTGCTGCCGCGCGGCCATTCCCATGATGAAAGCGCGCCGCTGGGGACGCATCGTCAATGTCTCCACGCAGGCGCTCTACACCGGCTCGAAGAATCACGCGCACTATGCGGCGGCCAAGGCGGGGCTCCTGGGCTTCACGTTTTCGCTTGCCAAAGAGGTGGGTGAGCATGGAATCACGGTGAACCTGGTGGCGCCCGGCCGCATCCGCACCGGCATGCTGCTGGAGCGATCCTCCGGCCGCGAAGCGGAGTGGATGCAACAGACGCCCATGCGGCGCTTCGGCGAGCCCGGGGAGATCGCCGGCGCCATTGTCTTCCTGGCTTCCCCCGCGGCGGGCTACATTACCGGCGCAACCCTCCATGTGAACGGGGGCCTGGTGATGGATTGAGGCGGCGGCGCGCGGGAACGTGATAAAAAGGACTCTAGTATGTCCGAACGAGTAGCCGTATTCGATACCACCCTGCGCGATGGTGAGCAGGCCGCCGGGACCCGCCTGGGAACCCGCGAGAAGCTCATGATCGCCGCCCAGTTGGCGCAGTTGAAGGTGGATGTGATCGAGGCCGGCTATCCGGCGTCTTCGCCGGCGGACTTCGAGTCGGTCGAGCGCATTTCGCAGGAAATCCAGGGCCCGGCGATCTGCGCCCTGTCGCGCGCCGTGGCCTCCGACATCGAGGCCTGCGGGAAGGCGTTGGCCAAGGCCGCGCGGCCGCGCATCCACACCGGCATCGGGTCGTCGGATATCCATATCCGCGGGAAGTTTCTGGATGACCGGTACGGCAAGACGCTCGGTGAAAAGAAGGTTAAAATCCTGCAAATGGCCGTTGACGCGGTGAAGCTGGCCAGGCAGTACGCCGACGATGTCGAGTTCTACGCGGAAGACGCCGGCCGCGCCGATCCGGCATACCTGTTCGAAATGCTCCAGGCGGCCATCGACGCCGGGGCTACCGTGGTGAATATCCCCGACACCACGGGCTACGCTATTCCCGAGCAGTTCGGCTCCCTGATCCGGTCGATTCGCGAGAGCGTTCCCAACATCGGCCGCGCCACCATCAGCGTGCACTGCCACGACGATCTCGGCCTGGCGGTTGCCAACACGCTGGCCGGCGTCCGCAACGGCGCGCGCCAGGTGGAAGGCACCATCAACGGCATCGGCGAACGGGCCGGCAACGCCGCGCTGGAGGAAGTGGTGATGGCCATTCGCACGCGCGCCGATTACTTCGGGCTGGACACCGCCGTGGACGCCCGCGAACTGTATAAGACCAGCCGGCTGGTGGCGGACATGCTCGGGATGAAGGTTCCGCCCAATAAGGCGGTGGTTGGGGGCAACGCTTTCGCGCACAGTTCGGGAATCCACGTCGACGGTTTTCTGAAGGAACGCGAGACTTACGAGATCATGCGGCCGGAAGACGTCGGCATGTCGGACAGCCGCGTGGTCCTGACCGCGCGCACCGGGCGCCACGGCCTCGCCGACCGCCTGCAGAAGCTGGGATACAGCCTCTCGCAGCAGGAACTCGACCAGGCCTACCACAGATTCCTGGTGGTGGCGGACAAGAAGCAGGAAGTGTTCGACGAGGACCTCATCGCCATCCTCCACGACGAAATCCATCCGGTTCCGGAGACCTACCAGCTCGAGTACATTCATATCTACAGCGGCACGTCCGCCATTCCCACGGCGACGGTGCGGGTCCGCGTGGCGGGGGAAACGCGCGAAGGCGCGTCGATCGGAGACGGGCCGGTGGACGCCACCTGCAAAGCCATCTCGGCGGTGACCAAGACCCTGGCCAAACTCGCCCGGTACGAGATCCGGGCGGTGACCAGCGGCACGGAGGCCATGGGCGAGGTCACCATGCACCTCGAGGAAGACGGCCGCAAGGTGATGGGGCGGGGCGCTTCGACCGATGTGATCGAGGCCAGCGCCAAAGCCTACATCGACGGTCTGAACAAACTCGCCAGCCTGGGGCCGAAGCCGCGGGTGTGAGACTAGGGCGTCCGCCCTACAAGGCGCCTCAGGGTTCCCTGCGCCGCAATTGCGCCCCTTCGACGCACTCGTAGGCGCCGGCGGCTATCTTGGAAAACTCCTGGACGGCGCCGCTGGGCCAGTCCACCACAATCCGCGAGGCGGAATCCCGCGGGCCGAGGCCGAAGGTGAGCGCCAGCTCCGATTGCGAAAGGTAGCTCGACCCGGTCTTCACGGTGCGCGTTTGCGTGGCGTCCTGGGTGGTGAGGCGGACCACGGCGCCGATGGCGTCGCGATTGGATTTCGTGCCGGTGAGCCGCAGCCGCAGCGAGTGCGCGCCGGAGGCCACGTCGTTGCGGTAGAGATGTGCCTGGCCCTGATTGGTGGTGAGCAGCACGTCCAGGTCGCCGTCGCGGTCGAAATCGCCGTAGGCCAGGCCGCGCCCCACCTTGGGCAGGGCGAAGCCGCCGCCGGCTTGCGCGGCCACATCCTCGAACCGGCCGCCGCCGCGGTTCAGAAACAGGTGCGGCGGTTGCGCATAACCGGCGTTGCCGCGAATCCGGCGGACGGTTTCGTCGATATGGCCGTTGACCGCGATCAGGTCGAGGCGCCCGTCCAGGTCGATGTCCAGAAACGCGCATCCGAAGCCGAGACTGTCGCGCGAGGCCTGCCCGACGCCGGCGGTCATGGCGGCATCGGTGAACATTCCGGTGCGCGTGGGACGGTATAACGCGATCATTTCGTTGTCGAAGTTGGTGATGGCGATGCCTTCCACGCCCGAGTTGTCGAAATCGGCGGTGTCGATCCCCATGCCGGCGCGGGCCTTGCCGTCCTCGCTGAAGGCCACGTCGGCGCGCACGGCGACGTCCTCGAAGGCGCCGTTGCGCAGGTTGTGATAGAGCTTGTTGGGCTGCGTGTCGTTGGCGATCAGCACGTCCGGCCAGCCGTCGCGGTCGTAATCCATCAGGGCGATCCCCAGCGATTTCGAGGTGGGGTCGAAGATGCCGCTCCTGGCCGTGACATCCTCGAAGGCGCCGTTGCCGCGGTTGCGGAACAGCCAGCAGGTGTCGCCGTGATAAGCCTCCGGCGTGCAGTAGGACTTGCGTTTGCCGTCCACGCTGCAGAACACGTCGAGTTGCGGCGACCACTTCACGTAGTTGCAGACCAGCAGGTCGAGAAAACCGTCGCGGTCGAAATCGAACCACAGCGCGGAGGTGCTGAACCCGTTCCGTCCGCCGAGCCCGGCCTTCTCCGTGACATCCAGAAAATGCCCCGCGCCGGTGTTTTGGAACAGCCGGTTCTGGCCGACGGCCGTAATCAGGATATCCGGGAAGCCGTCGTTATTGAAATCCGCCACGGCCACGCCCATGCCGTACAGTTCCACCCCCAGGCCGGCGCGCTCGGTGACATCGCTGAAGGTTCCGTTGCGGTTGTTGCGATAGAGCTTCAGGGTGCTGCGCTGGCGTCTGTGACCGGGCCAGTCCATGCCGTTCACCAGCAGAATGTCGAGCCAGCCATCGCCGTCGTAATCCAGAAACGCGCAGCCCGGCCCCATGGTTTCGGGAAGGTACTTGGCGCCGAACGCGCCGCTGTTGTGATGAAACTCGATACCGGCCGGGGCGGTCACATCGGTGAGGGAAAATCCCAGCCCGGCGAAGGCGGCGAGCGGCGGCCGGACAAATGACGCCAGAGCGCCCGAGAGGAGCGAACGCCGCGTCACGCGATGCTCACCAGGCCCTGGCGGATGGCATAGACCACCAGTTCCGCCGTGTTGTGCATTCCCAGGGCCTGCATGATATTGGCGCGATGCACCGAAACCGTGTTCACGCTCAACCCCAACAGGGCGGCGATCTCCTTGTTCGACCTGCCGTTCACGATAAGCTGCAGCACTTCCAGTTCGCGGGTGGTCAGACTGGGCTGGCTCTCCGGTTGGGCGGCCAGCGAGCCCAGGCGCGAATCGAGGACGCACTCATTCGCCGCCACGCGCTTCACCGCGGCCACCAGTTCCAGGTCCATGGCGTTCTTCAACAAGTAGCCTTTGGCGCCCGCCTCCAGACAGGTGCGCACATAGGACGCTTCCGAGTGCATGCTGAGCACCAGCACCGCCGTCCCCGGGCAGGACTTCAAAATGTGCCGCGTGGCCACGGCGCCGTTCATGCTGGGCAGGGCGAAGTCCATCAGCACGACTTGTGGGCGCAGGCGGCAGGCCGCCTCGACCGCTTCATGCCCGTCGCTGGCTTCACCCACCACGCGAATTCCGGGATCTTCCTCCAGCAGCCGCCGGAAGCCGCGGCGCACCAGGCTGTGATCGTCCACCAGCAGGATCGTGATGGGAGCGTCGGGCATAGGTTCGGTTCCTCCTTATCGTACGTCAGCGGGACCCATTCCCGAAAACCGCCACGCGCGTGGCGGTTTTTTGGACGATAAGTCCTTTTGAATCAGCAAATCCAGGCCGCAAGAACCGCCACGCGGAGCAGTTCTGCGGGCGATGCAACGCCTCACGCGCAGGGCACGGTCATGCGAACCAGCGTGCCGGAGCCGTCCGCATTCAGCACCTCCACGCGGCCGCCGATCAGTTCGGCCCGCTCCCGCATGGAGATCAGCCCCATCCCCTTGCCTTCTCCCTCGCCGAATCCGACGCCGCGGTCTTCCACTTCCAGGATCACTGCCGCGGGCAGATACTTCAGGCGCACCTGCGCCGAGGCCGATTTGGAATGGCGCGCCACGTTGTTCAACGCCTCCTGCAGCACCCGGTAGAGATGGATCGTCACGCCGCGGTCGAGTTCCCGCATGACGCCGCTCTTCTCATATTCCACGGCGATCCCGGTCTGCTTCTCGAAGGCGGGCAGGTAGACGTCCACGGCGCCCTCGAAGCCGGCGTCGTCCAACACCACCGGGTGCAGGGCATGCGACAGCGACCGGACTTTTTCCAAAGTGGATTGCGCCACTTCCTGAATCTCCCGCAGGTCGGCCTTGTCGGCGCCCGCTTCGCAGGGAGTCCGGCGCTGGGCGCGCGCCAGCATGGCGCCCATGGCGGTGAGGATCTGGCCGAACTCGTCGTGCAACTCGCGCGAGATGGAGCGGAAGGTATTCTCCTGCATGGAGATCAACTGCTGCGCCAGTTCGCTGCGGCGATGCGACAGGGCTTCCACCCGCTCGAACATGCTGCGGTTGTAAACGAAAAGATAGATGCTGGTGAGCACCACCACCACCAGCACCGCCGCCAGGAAGACGTACACGTTGCGCTCCGCGCGGCGGTAGATGGAGCGGGTGTCCTCGGCGGCGCGCTCCTCGCTTTCGTTGTTCTGCACCAGCAGCCGGGCCACCGCCGTAGTGAGAGCCTGCTGGCGGGCCTGCAGCGAGAGGCGGATGGTGTCGCCCGCCTTTTCGGTCTGGCCGCTCTCGGCCAGGGCGAAGACCCGGTCCAGCGCGTCCCAGAACTGCTGCATGCTGGTGGAAAGATAGGAGCGGCTTTCCGAAGACCCGGCCGATGGCGAGTACTTCGCCTCGCGCTCCAGGGCATCGGCAAGGTCGGTGCGGATGCGCGCCAGCGGCGCCCGCCACGCGGTCAGGGGATAGGGTTCGGTATGGTCCAGCATGTCCCGCAGGGTGAGCGCCACGGAATTCAGATTGTTCTGGATGCGCAGCAGCAGCAGTGAATCGATGCGGTTGCGGTCGATGGTGGCGGCCTGCAGGCTCTCCAGCGTCCGCAACTGCCAGACGGTGTATGCGGAATACACGGCCACGGCGGACAGCGTAACGCCCAGCCCCGCCAGCAACCGGAATGTGGGAGTGCGGCCTCGATCCACGGCTAATATCTTCTCATTATTGCCGCCCCTGGCTGCGCATAGTATGCTCGCCTCACAGCGCTTGGAGGGTTACCGGGTTGCATGCTCCCGCGAAGTCCACACTGAAAGCCCGTCTTGCGGCCGTCCTCTTCGTGTTTCTGCCGATCAACAGCGGCTACCTTGCGGCGTACCCCTCGGCGTCGCTGTTCTACATGGGAAACGTGCTGGCGCACCTGGCGGCGGGCCTGCTGCTGATGGCTGCAGCGGCGCGCGCGGTGCGGCGCCACCCGCGTGAGAGCGGCGCGCTGCTGGCGGCGGGCGCACCGGCGCTGTTCCTGGTGGTGCGGGGCAACACCTTCGACCATCGCGCCGTTCTGTGGCTGCACATCGCCCTCGGCGTGGCCGCGGCGGCGCTGATTGCCTGGCGCTTCTGGCGGCAGATTCCGTTGCTTGCCCCGGCCTGCGCCATCGCCGTGCTGCTGCCGGTATCGGCGGCGGTGTGGAATCGGGTTCATCCCGGCGCCGATGCCGCCATCGCGAACCCGCCATCCCCGCCGCCTTCCATGGACGAGGAGGGCCTGGGCGCGCGCGCGCCCTTCGCGCCGTCGTCGGCGCGCACCACCAGCGGGCAGACCATTCCGTCGAATTTCTTCATGGATTCCCAAACCTGCGGCGAGTGCCACAAGGACATCTACGAGCAGTGGAAGAGCTCCATGCATCACATGGCATCGTTTAATAACCAGTTCTATCGAAAATCCATCGAGTACATGCAGAGCGTCACGGGAACGCACGGCAGCAAGTGGTGCGCCGGATGCCATGACCACGCCGTGTTCTTCAACGGCCGCTTCGACCGGCCCATCTCCGAACAGATCGACACGCCCGAGGCGCAGGCGGGCCTGGGCTGTATGTCCTGCCACGCCATCGTGCACGTGGGAAGCACCATGGGCAACGCCGATATCGCGGTGGAATACCCGGCCCTGCACGAGCTGGCCAGCAGCCGCAACCGCCTGGTCCACGCGGCCGCGTCCTTTCTCACCTATCTCAATCCGCGGCCGCACCGCATGACTTTCCTCAAACCGTTCATGCGCGAGGCGGAGTTCTGCTCGGCCTGCCACAAAGTGCATCTCGACGCTCCGGTGAACAACTACCGCTGGATTCGCGGCTTCAACGATTACGACAACTGGCAGGCCAGCGGCGTTTCCGGCCAGGGCGCGCGCTCGTTCTACTACCCCGACAAGTCCGCGGCGTGCGCCGATTGCCATATGCCGCTGGTGGCGTCCAGCGACGCGGGCAACCGCGATGGCCAGGTTCATTCGCACCGCTTCGCCGCCGCCAACACCGCCGTTCCGTACGTCGAAGAGGACCGCGAGCAACTCTCAGCCGCGGAGAAGTTTCTCAAATCGGGCTTCATCACCGTGGATATTTTCGCGGTCTCGCCGGTGGACGCCGCGCACGGCCAGGCCGCGATGTTGCGGCGGACGGACGCCCTCCAGGCCAATTCGACGTTCGCCGTCGGCGAAGAGGCGGAAGCGTCCGCGCCCGCGCTGGTCCGCGAAGTGGGCAAGCTGTCGGCGCCGCTGGGCGTCGCGGACACGCGTCTCGAACCCGGCGCCACTGCCCGCATCGACGTGGTGGTGCGAACCCGCAAGATCGGCCATTTCTTCCCGGCCGGAACGGTGGACGCCTTCGACACCTGGCTGGAATTGCAGGCCGTCGACGCCACCGGCCGCCTCCTCTTCTGGAGCGGCAAGGTGGAGAACGACGGCAAGGGTCCCGTGGAGGCGGGCGCGCATTTCTACCGCTCGTATCAACTGGACGGGGCGGGGAACCCGATCGACAAGCGCAATGCCTGGCAGGCGCGCAGCGTGCTCTACGTGCGCCTGATTCCGCCCGGCGCGGCCGACGTGGCGCATTATTTGCTCAAGATGCCCGTCGACGCCAGGGGCCCGATTGACATCGCCGCGCGGCTGAACTACCGCAAGTTCTCCTGGTATTACACCCAGTTCGCGTATGCCGGCGTGCCCCGGCCCGGACAGGATCCGGCGCTGCTTACGAAGGATTTCAACGGTCTCGAGTACGCATTTTCGCCCGCCTCCATCCCGGCCAACGTCAGCGGAAAGATTCGCGGGCGCATTCCCGATCTGCCCATAGTGACCCTGGCTGAAGCCCATGCCACCGTGCCTCTGGGCCGCGCGGAGTGGACGCCGGTGGTGCGGAAACAGGATCGCGAGCGATGGAATGATTGGGGCATCGGGCTGTTGCTGCAAGGCGACCTAAAGGGCGCGGAGTATGCCTTCAAGCGGGTGACCGAGGCCGAACCCGCGTACGCCGACGGCTGGCTGAACGTGGCGCGCGCGCTGATTCAGGAGGGCGAGACCGAAGCCGCCAAGCCGTACCTGGCCAAAGCCCTCGAAATTCACCCGCAGCTCGGCCGCGCCCTGTTCCTCCAGGCCGCGGTCCAGAAGGCCGATGGCGATTACGACGGCGCGCTCCGTTCGCTGGCCGCGGTGCGCGCGCAGTATCCGCGCGACCGCGTGGCGCTGAACCAACTGGCGCGCATCCAGTTTCTGAAGCGCCAGTACGCCGCCGCCGTCGAAACCCTTAAGGCGGTGAATGCGGTGGACCCGGAGGACTTGCAGATGCACTACACGCTGATGCTGTGCTATCGCGGCCTGGGCGACGCCGCCGCGGCTGCGCGCGAGGAGACGTTGTTCCGCCGGTTCAAGGCCGACGAGAGCTCGCAGGCCATCACCGAAAAGCGGCGGCGCTTGAGCCCCGAAGATAACAACGAGCGCCAGCCCATCCACGACCACGAGAGCGCGCGGATCGAGGCGTCCCGATGAGGCCGCCCCTGTGTTATGTGGGGCAGGTTGTCAAGCTGCGGCCGATTGATAATCGGCCCGGCGAGCGAAGCTCGCCCAGTGGCTCTAGTAACCCGACTTGTCCTGGCTGCGCCCGAGCTACCATTCGGGGCAGGACGGATTCCTGCGAAGGCCTGGAAGTCGGCCCACTTCAGGCCTTGTGCAGACCTCGGAAGGCGGGTTGCCAACCCGCCGCAGGTTGCCAACCTGCCCCACACAACCTCAGGCCGTGGGCTTTGCTCGTGTGCCTCGCAGCCGCCACCCTCGCCGCCGCGGCTCTCCTGGCGGACAAACCCCCGCGCGCCGAGGTGGTCTTCACCGATGTCACCGCGCAGGCCGGCATCCACTTCACCCACAACGCCGGCCGCACGGGCCGGAAGTATCTGCCCGAGACGCTGGGCGCCGGCTGCGCCTTCTTCGATTACGACAACGACGGCTGGCCCGACATCCTGCTCATCAACGGCAAGGATTTCACGCCGCGCGGCCGCCGCTCCATCCCCGCGCTCTACCACAACAACCACGACGGCACCTTCACCGACGTGACCGGCGGAAGCGGCCTGGACGTGGAAATGTACGGCATGGGCGTGGCCATCGCGGATTACGACAACGACGGCCGCGAGGACGTCTACATTACCGCGCTCGATGGCGACCACCTGTTCCACAACGAAGGCCACGGCAAGTTCCGTGATGTGACGCGCGCCGCCGGCATTCAAAATGCCAGCTTCGGAACCAGCGCCGCCTGGCTGGACTACGACCGCGACGGACGGCTCGACCTGTTCGTCGCCAACTACGTGCAATGGAGCCCGCAGACCGATTTGTGGTGCTCGCTCGACGGCTCAACTAAGTCCTACTGCACGCCGGAATCCTATAAAGGCACGCGCTCGCGCTTGTATCATAACCTGGGCAATGGCCGCTTCGAGGATGTTACCGGGAAGGCCGGCTTGGGCGACGCCACCAGTAAGTCGCTGGGCGTGACCGTGCTCGACTATAACAACGATGGATGGCCGGACCTGTTTGTGGCCAACGATACCCAGCCCAACAAGCTCTACCGCAACCTGGGCAACGGCGCCTTCAAGGAAGAGGGCATGACGGCCGGCGTGGCTTACGGCGAAGACGGCGTGGCCCGCGGCGCCATGGGCGCCGATGCCGCCGATTACGACCGCTCCGGCCGCCCCCACCTGCTGGTGGGCAACTTCTCCAACCAGATGCTGGGCCTGTACCATAACGAAGGCAACGGCCTGTTCGTGGATGAAGCGCCCTCGTCCACGGTAGGCCGCGCCAGCCTGCTCTCGCTCGCCTTCGGCGTCTTCTTCTTCGACTACGATCTCGACGGCCACCCCGATATTCTGGCCGCCAACGGCCACATCGAAGACGAGATCGGACGCGTGCAACCCAAGGTGAGTTACCGCGAACCGCCGCTGCTGTTCCGCAATCTGGGGGATGGCCGTTTCGATAACGTAAGTGCCAGCGTAGGACCGGCATTTTCAAAAGCCATGGTGGCGCGCGGCGCGGCCTATGCCGATTTCGACCACGACGGCGACTTAGATGTCCTGATCTCGACCAACAACGGGCCGGCCGTGCTGCTGCGCAACGACGGCGGCAATCGCAACCACTGGCTGAGCGTCCGGCTGGCCGGAGTGCGGTCCAACCGTGACGGCATCGGCGCCGTGGTTCGAGTTAGCAGCGCCGGAGGCAAGCAATGGAACATGGTGCGCAGCGGGTCGAGTTACTGCTCGCAAAGCGACCTGGCGCTGACTTTCGGCCTGGGCGCGGACGCGTCGGCCAGCGTGGAGGTGATCTGGCCCAGTGGGGCGAAGCAGCAGTTCGGGAACGTGGCGGCCAACCAGCGGGTGCTGGTCGATGAGAGCCGGGGGCTGAGCGCGCTGCGGTAGTGAGGAGTTGAGTGACCTGTTACCGGGCAACCCATCCGGCCCTCATCTGTTTCCAGTAAGCGCAACGGCATTCCGGAAGGCCTCAAAGAGCCTGGCGTCCAAGCCGCCGGTTCGCTCCTCAGAGCGCCACTCCGTCCGGACGCCGGTGTTCCTCGATGTCCTGGTTCAGCGTGCCGCCCGGAGCTACGTTGACCAACTGCAGTCCGCGGCAAATCGCGAGAACCGGCAGGTCGCGCTTCAGGGCCTCCTGCAACAGGGCGATCTAGTGTAGTGCGGCCTAAATAGTAACGTTTATAATTGGCGCGTCGTCTTTACAATAGAGGAGCAAAGACGATGCGTGTGGCGCGACCCGTGGTGCTG
>Ga0209039_10002572_pt1 | contig 15230 bp, 13 predicted proteins | sample BogFormECP12_OM1_FD_188238 | JGI IMG/M metagenome (GOLD analysis project Ga0209039, IMG submission 188238) | Bog forest soil microbial communities from Calvert Island, British Columbia, Canada - ECP12_OM1 (SPAdes) (version 2) | ecosystem: Environmental > Aquatic > Freshwater > Wetlands > Bog ... | reverse complement strand
GACCACAATACCGATGAGCAAGGTGGCGAGGCCAACCTGGAGGGGCGAGAGAGCGATCACAGCTGCTGCCTCATTTTTCGTATGCGTCGAGACGCGAGGCCGATTCTCCCGCGAGGAACGCTTGCAAGCGGGTATCCACGATCGCCGAGGGATCGACACCGTCCATGCACGTGTATGCGTGGACTCTCCCCCGGACAAGATAGAGGAGATAACCACCCAACTTGCGCACTAGATCCGTCTGATGCGTCACTGCCACGATGGTGAGCGCCCGCGTCTGCCGCAGGCGCAAGATCGCCTCGGTGACCAGTGCAACGTTTGGTGGATCCAGTGCCGAGGTGGGCTCGTCCAGGAGCAACGCGTCGGGATCTGTGAGAAGCGCGCGAGCAATGGTGACTCGCTGCTTTTCGCCAACGGAGAGCGTCTCCGCACGGCGATCCAGGAAATCGCCAGGGAGTCCAACCTCTTCAAGTGCTTCCACCAGGCGCGTTTCCGATGGGTCGAGGCGGTTTGCGATGGGTCGGAGGCGAAGGTTGTCGCGGATTGTTCCGTCGAACAACACCGGAGTTTGCATCACAAGGGCGGCGCGCTGGCGGAGCTCCCGCGGATCGATCGAACGTATGTCGCATCCGTTGAAACGGACCGAGCCGCGCGTGGGTTCTTCGAGACGGTTGAGGCAGCGGAGGAGCGTGGACTTTCCCGAACCCGACGATCCGACAAGGGTGAGGGAGCCACCGCGCGCCAGGGCGAAAGAGACGTCTTCGAGCACGGGGACGGGACTCTGTCCCCTTAATGTCGGGTAGACGACCGAAAGGTGATCGACCTCGAAGAGCGCACCTGCACACGGGCCCCCATCGCTCGAATCGCGACCGGCCTCGCTCGGAAGGGGCTCGGGGTGAGCGCGGACGTAAGGGGCCATCTTCGGTACGCCTGCCTCCGGTATGGGTGGCCGAAGAGGTAGCCCCGCCGTTCAGATCCAGGAACAGGTCCGTCGAGGCCATCCTAGGCGCTGGCCGCCTCTCCTCAGCGCGGAGTACCGAATCCAAGGGCAGGGTACGTGCGCCTCGACTCAGGCGCTCCGAGCCCGGCTCCGTAGCAACCGGAGAGCAGGCACGGCCAGCAAGAAGCCCCCGAGAAGAGGGGTAGCGGCGTGCGTGGTCACTACGTGCCACGCCCCAGGGGTGCGGCAGGTGAGGTGAGCCGCGAACGTACCCAGGGCGGTCGCGCCGCAGGACGCAAGAAACGCCGTCGCCCTCGGGCGAATCGGAGCAGTTGATGCCGCGAGATAGGTCACGAACAGAGTGGCCGGTACCGAGAGCGCGATGCTCACGAGGACACAGGGAAGCTCGAGGAGTCCGCCCCAGACGGCCTCACTCCCCAGCGGCGAGCGCAGCAAGACGAGCGACGCAGCCCCCACGGAGACGAGGAGTCCGAGCACGGTTGCCGTGACAGCCCTCCACCCCGTTCGCTCCTGCCCAGGACGAGCGAACGCAAGAGCAGCGGTAACCGCCCCGAATCCCGCCAGCGCGAGACCGAAGGCGACGAGGGCGAAAGGCGTCGGTCCCCGGAGAAGCTCAAGGCCCGGCGGGCGCAGGCCGCGCTCTTCGAGCAGCGCAAAAGAAAGCGCCGATGTGACCGCAGCCACCGCCGCAACCTCCCAGCGCAGGGAATGGACGGGCGCTACCGGGCGCGCATCCTGCGCCAGCGCCGCGATCAATTGGTCGGTTGCCGCACGGCTCACGAAGGGACTTCTTCTTCCAGGAGCGTGCGCAGGGCTCGATATGCGCGATGGACGCGCGCCTTGAGTGCGCCGGGGGAGACGTGGGCGCGAACGGCAGCTTCGATCACTGACAGTCCCTCCAAATGAAGCAGTAGGACGGCCTGCTGCTGACTCGCTGGGAGTCGTGAAAGTGCGTGCTCGAGGTCGCGCGAGAGTCCGACCTGGTCGCGCCCCGTTCGACTCTCCGACGACGTCGGTGCCAAAAAACCATCCGGGAGTGCGTTCTCATCGGGCAGCGGCTCCTCACGGCCATTGCGTCGCGCGCGTTTGCGCTGGAAGTCCGTGAGCGCGTTGCGCGCGATCGCCCAAAGCCAAGGTTCGAAAGGATGCTCCGACCGATAGGAGTGACGTGCGCGGTGCAACGAGAGGAGAACAGTCTGCACGATGTCTTCGACGGCCGCATCATTCGCGATCTGTCGACGGATAAACCCCTGCAGTGAGGGCCGTAGTTCGCGCAACAGCAACTCGTAGGCTCGAGCGTCGCCACGCTGGGCTGCGGCCATCCATTGCGACCAACGTGTCTCACGGCAGGCGTCCCCAGCCCGCTCGCTCCGTGTAGAGCGAGCACGCTTGCCGCGGTTCCATTGGTTCGAATCCATCAGCGCCTAGACTACCGCAGGATTGGCGAGACGACCGGCGCAAACGCGCGCCATTGGGTTCCGAAACTTTGAAGTGAGATCAACTTCCCTTTGTGGTGCTGACCGATACGGCCGTATCGGTCTAATCCCGCAGGGATGGAAAGCTCGAGGATGGAGAATCAGAAAAGAATGGGGCGAGCGTAACCAGATGTCGAGCTGCGACGTATCCTGAAGACGGACACCCGTCGTTGACCCCGGAGGCACGCGGAATCCCGGAGTTCGCCCCCGTCTTTCCACACCGGCGGGGTGATCTCGTGATGCATCGAAGCCAAAAGTTTCTCCGCTTTGTCCCTGCGCGCGGAGCCGAGATGCCGGTGAAGGAAGGAAGGAAATGAAACCAGGAGGGAACCGAACGGCTTAGGCGGCGGTTCCTGCTCGACCTCTCCTCCCGCAGCGTTAGAGAGGCACAGCGCGCAACCGCTCGTTGTCCAGATTCAGGCGGCCTTGCTGTGGTTCGGATCAGGCTCTGGCATCTGCAAAGGTGAAAGCAACCTTAACACAGCCCGTGGTTTTCTTGATCGCAGTATCGAACGCCGCTTTCCACTCGTCGAGCGGGTAGCGGTGTGTGACTAGAAATCCAAGGTCGACCGCGCCAGACGCGCACAGGTCGACGTAGTGCTCCATGGCGTGCTTGCGCACACCGCCGAATTCTTCGATGCCGAACGCATTCGATCCCACAACCCGGAGCTCCTTAAAGTAGATCGGCGTCCACTCGAAACGCCGAGGTGCTTCCACCCCGATGATCGAAACGGTGCCACGAGGACGGGTAATGCGAACGCTGATCTCAAGTGTGTTCGGCGCGCAGATCGAGTCGTAGACAGCGTCCACGCCACCGGAGAGCATCGGTAGGCCATGCCATCGCGGCCGCCACAGGCGTGCGTCGGTCAGAGCCGCCACGGTGTCAATGATCTCGCGTCCCGAACTCGAAGTAATGACCTCGGCTGCGCCGAGTCGCCGTGCCGCGTCGACCTGCTGCGGATAGCGGGCAATTACGATAACGCGCGCCTTCGGTTTCACGACTTTTACCGCCGCTATGGCCGCGAGGCCGATCGTACCGGCCCCGTAGACGAGTACCGTCGGTTCGTCTCCATCCGGAGGGTCTTTGAGTACGGCGTGGAACGATACACAGAATGGATCGGCGAGGACCGCCTGCTCGTAGCTTACGTTGGCAGGCAGTGGAAAAACCTGACTCTGATGAACCGCCACCTTTGTCGCGTAGGCGCCGGGGGCGTCCTTGCAGTTGCCAAGATGCAGCCCTGGGGAGAGATCTCCCTTGTCGAAGTTTTCGCAGAGCGAAAGATTCCCGGCGACACAGGCTGGGCAAATGGGTGAGATGCCGCGCGGCTCACAAGAGAGCCACGGATTGATGACGACGCGGTCCCCGGGGCGCACGCGGGTTACCCCGGGTCCGACCTCTCCGACAACCCCCGTCGATTCGTGCCCAAGCACATGGGGAAAGGAGATGATGCTGGCGATGGGGTTATCGAAGTGGCCTTTTAGGAGGACCTGCTTTTGATCGCTGCCGCAAATCCCCGTGAGCGCCGGGCGAACCACGACCCATCGATCACCGCGGATCTGCGCGTCGGGGATCTCCTGCAGACTGACGGGCGCAAGGTCACTCGTGTAGGCGCCCGACGAGAGGTAGCCGGCGGCACGGGTGAGCGCGATCCTGGGCACGCTCATGCGAAACTGGAGCGCCTTCATCTTGCGGGTCTCCTCGAATCAGCGGATTCGCCCAACGCAATCTACACCCCAGTCTCCTGCGTGGGAGACCCATAAATCAAGCACCGTCTTGCGTGACGGGGGTGGCGGCTGGGCATCGGTGCGGGTTTATCTGATCGGGGGTCGGTCGGGTGCAGGTCACGCGGACGGGCCGGCGGTTTACACGCTCGCCGAGGTACTGGATGCAGCCCTGGGCGATAAAGCGGCGGAGACCGGAGAATTCGGCCGCATTCTGCACCTCGATCCTAAACGTGTCCGAGGGCTCCGGATCGGCATGGTAGGTCCACCGCGTGGAGTTGCAGAGCAAGGGAGCAACGCGGACCAGGGCGGCCCCGGCTTCGCGAGGGCCCCAGTTCTCTGCCGTCGTCACGTATTCCGTCTCGAGCGTGCGAGAGGCACCGGACCGCGTGATCTTCGAAGGCCGGAGCGAGACCCCGAGAGCCACAAGCCGCGCCCCCGCGTAAGCATCACCACGCTTCGTGATCGACCCTGGCCGGAGGGCATCGAATCGGATGCTCAAGCCGGGAGAGGACGGCCTTGCTGCGATTTCAACGAGCCGGCCAGTCGGTGCCCGAGGGCACTCGCCGGCAAGGTCCGCCGTCGTCTGGCATGCTGCGATCCATGGAGCAGGAGCGATCGGCCGTCGTAACCGGCGGGCACGGTGGAATCGGTCGGGAGTGTACGCGCACGCTTCGCGCCGCAGGCGTACACGTTGTGGTTGGCGCCCGGGACGTCGCCCGCGCGAAAAGGGAGCTTGGAGAACTCGTCAGGACGTCCGTCGAGGTTCTGGCGCTAGATCTGGCTTCACTGGCTTCTGTGCGCTCCTTTTCCGAAAGCGTAGGTGCAAGCGCGTCGCGTCGCCCGCCGTTGCACGCCGTGGTCTGCAATGCCGGTGTTCAGATTATGGGGCCGCCCGAGCGGACCGCGGACGGGTTCGAAAAGACCTTTGGCGTGAACCAATCTTGGCCACTATCTCCTGCTCCATCGCATGATTCCTCTTCTGGTCCCCCCCGCTCGAATCGTTCTCGTGGCAAGCGGAACGCATGATCCCAAGCAGCGCACCGGCATCCCGGCGCCGCGTTATCGCGGGGCGCGGGCGCTCGCCGAGCCGGATCTGAATGCACTTCGTAGCGAAGGCGAGCGTCGTGCCGGCCAGCGAGCCTATAGCACCTCGAAACTTTGCAACGTGTTGTGTACCTACGCCCTCGACGAGCGCATGCGCGCGGAGCGCCCCGGCATCACCGCAAATGCGTACGACCCGGGCGCGGTTCCCGGCACCGGTCTTGTGCGCGACTATGGACGGATCGCCCGTTTTGCCGCCGGGAAGGTCCTTCCCCACGCACTGCCCTTGTTGCGCCTCTTCCTCCACGCCCAGTCCGTCGAGGCTGCTGGAGCAGGCTTGGCCCGGCTCATTCTGGACCCGAGCCTCGACAGGGTGTCGGGCCGCTACTTTGCGGGCACACGCGAGACGCGCTCGTCGGACGAATCCTATGACGAGGGGAAGAGGCGAGAACTTTTCAAGGAGAGTGCCGGGCTGGTCGCGCTCTCCGCCACGGAAGCCGCGGTGTCGATCGACTAGAACTCCGCCTTTGCTAGGCGCTGCCCGCACTCGAGAAGCCCGCAAAGAACTCGCAAAGGCACGCGCGTCGCTCGGGCGGGAGCGACGAGAAGCTCCCCTCTCGGGCCGTCACCTCCCGGGACTCGGGAGACTCCTTGCTTGCGAGCCCGCGCGCCGCCGCGATTCGGGCCACGGGCTCACCCGCCATGTCCTGGGAGATGGCGCAGGCGTGCGCTCCGCAACCGCAAGAACGTCGCAAAGCGCACCCGCATTCTCGCCCGCTGGGATACCGGCCGCGCGGGGCTCAGGACGGTCGGTACCCGAGTACCGCCTTCACCTCGAGGAACTCCTCGAATCCGAAGGCACCCCACTCGCGTCCGTTGCCGGACTGCTTGTAGCCGCCGAACGGCGCAGCGAAATCCGCCCCAGCGCCGTTTAGATGGACGTTTCCCGTGCGCAGGCGAGAAGCGACGCGGCGCGCCCGGTCGATGTCACCGGAGGACACGTAGCCGGAGAGACCGTACGGCGTGTCGTTCGCGATGCGGATCGCCTCTTCTTCGTCCCGGTACGGGAGAATCGACAGCACCGGGCCGAAGATCTCTTCGCGAGCGATGGTCATGTCGTTGCGCACGTTGCCAAAAACCGTCGGGCGAACGTAGTAACCGCGGGGCAGACCTTCTGGCCGCCCCGGCCCTCCCGTGACGAGGGTCGCACCTTCTTCGATGCCTTTGCGGATAAGGCCCTGGATCTTTTCGAACTGGGCTGCGCTCACCACAGGGCCGATCACCGTGCCTTCTGCGAAAGGATCGCCGACCTTGACTTGTGCAGCGGCGGCCTTCGCGATCTCCAGCGCTTCAGCGTGTCGGCTTTCCGGGACGAGCATCCGGGTGGGGGCGTTACAGGACTGGCCGCTATTGAGGAAGCAACCTCGGACGCCACCCGTGACTGCAGCTTGGAGGTCCGCGTCGTCGAGAACGATGTTGGCGGACTTGCCGCCGAGCTCCTGAGTCACGCGCTTCACCGTCGGGGCCGCGGCCTGCGCCACGAGAACCCCGGCGCGAGTCGAGCCGGTGAAGGACACCATGTCCACCTGGGGATGCGACGCGATGGCCGCGCCCACGGTGGGGCCGTCGCCGTTCACGAGGTTGAACACACCCGCGGGAACGCCCGCTTCGTCGAAGATCTCCGCGACGATCACTGCGTTCAGCGGAGCGATCTCGCTCGGCTTGAGCACCACGGTGCATCCGGCCGCAAACGCGGGAGCCACCTTGCACATGATCTGGTTCACGGGCCAGTTCCACGGTGTGATGAACCCACACACACCCACTGGCTCCCGCACGATGAGCGTCGATCCGCGCACCTCGCCGAATTCGTATGCCTTCAGCACCTCAATCGTCTGGTTAAGGTGTGCGATACCCGTCGCCGCCTGCGCGGCCTTGGAGAGCCAAATCGGTGCTCCCATCTCCGTTGAGATCGTGCGCGCGATCTCTTCGTAACGCTTCTGATAGACACGTACGATGTCCTGAAGGAGCGCCACGCGCTCTTCTTTTTTCGAGCGCGAGAAGGTCTCAAAAGCGGCGCGCGCCGCAGCCACCGCGCGGTCGACGTCCTTGGCGCTGCCGAGGCTGATTTTCCCGATTGGTTGCTCGGTCGCGGGATTGATGACGTCGATCGTGTGTTGTACCGCCGGCTCGACCCACTCGCCACCGATGTAGAACTTCAGGCACTCCGTCATGTCTTCCTCCGGCCGTGCTTACCGTCAGGGCCGATTCTTTCGGGGGATCGCAGCACGCCTGCTCCCGGGGCGCGACTATACCTCATGTGCCTGAGCACGGGTCGTGCGGCGCTCCTCTGATCCCGGAGGAGTCGGAGCTTCTGCGGTCGGAAGCGCTTCCGAGAGCGAGAAGCAGGGGCCTCGAGTTCTCTCGTCTTCCGAGTGGTGACCGGCTTGACCGAGGGGGAACTGGCGGAGCAGCCCCTTGCGGCCTCGCGAAGAACTCGTTCCCGCCGAGAGGACCGGCGAAAAAGGGATCCGAGTCACCCACGCCCCGAGCGCACGGACCTTTGCGGATGGGCTGCGGATCGTGGGACAGTGCCGCCGAAGGCGCGGTACGGCGAGGTCGCGTCCGGCCACCTCGCAGGTCCGCACGGATCCGATTGCGGATGGGGAGGAAGCGTCCTCATGGACATTATGCAGGCCACTGCGCGCTACGAAGCCTGGCTCCGCCAGCACGTTGATCTCGTTGCCTCTGACCTGCGTCTTAAGCACGCACGCATGCGAGAAGCGCGCTTTTCGTTCCTGCGCGCGACCTACTACCGATGGGCGCAGGTCTGGCCAGAGCTATGCGCCGACCTCGCCGCGGCCCCGCGCATCCTCGCCGTCGGGGATCTCCATGTCGAGAACTTCGGCACCTGGCGGGATGCCGAGGGCAGGCTTGCCTGGGGTGTGAACGACTTCGACGAGGCATGGCGGTTACCCTACACCCACGACCTCGTACGCCTTGCCACCAGCGTGGCGATCGCGATCTCCGAATCCCGACTGCGGATCGACTTCCCGGTGGCTGCGGAGACAATTGTAGAAGGCTACCGCTCCGGCCTCGCGGAAGCGGGCGCGGCGTTCGTGCTCTCCGAGCACCGCGGCGCGTTGCGTGACATGGCCCTCCATCGGCTTCGCGACCCCGAGCGGTTCTGGGAGAAGCTGGAGGCGCTCCAAACCTACCGCGGCCGATTGCCGAAAGGGGCGGCGAAAGCCCTTGCGAAGGCTCGGCCGGAGAGTGCGAAGGGCGAGCGAGTTGCGCGGCGCGTGGCGGGGCTCGGGAGTCTCGGCCGTCCGCGCTTCGTATGGCTTGCGGACTGGCAAGGCGGGCGGATTGCGCGCGAGGCCAAGGCGGCGGCGCCGTCGGCGTGCTGCTTCGCGGAGCGTAATGGAGGTACGGCTCCGATCCAGTACGACAAGATCCTGAAAGGTGCAGTCCGCAGCGCAGATCCGTTCCTTGCATGCCCGGGGCACTGGGTGGTGCGTCGGCTTGCTCCGGACTGCACGCGCATCGATCTCGCGGACCTCCCCGATCAGGGCGACGAGCGGCGCTTGGTCCGGGCGATGGGCTTCGAGACCGCCAACGTGCACCTCGGAACTGGCGAAGCGCGCACACTCCTCGCGGACCTAAAGCGGCGTCCGCGATCCTGGCTGCGGCGTGCGGCGATGGTCATGGCCGACCAGGTGGAGCGCGACTGGAGCGCCTTTCGCGGGGCCACCCGGCGTTGAGGGCGGGCACGGGAGAGCTCGGCAGTCGGCTCCGCCAGGCTTTGGGATTTCTTCATTTCGAGCTTGTCACCTCCGGGGGCCTCGGGTATCACCGCCGCGATCGAAATCCGGTCGTCGCGTAACACCCCCCAAGGTGCTCGCCTTCGTCCGTCCACGGTATCCGTTCTCGCGACTGAGAGGAGGGCGATGAGAGTTCTCCAGGTGGGTCTCGGCCGCTTCGGGCAGAGCCACTTACGCAGCTGGCGCAAGCTGGCTGTCGACCTTCGGGTGTGCGACCGCGACCCCGCGCGCCTTGCCGCGCTCGAGGAGCCGTGCTCCGCCGATTGGCGGGCGTTCCTCGACGATGCGGAGTGCGTGGACGTGGTGACCTCGGCGACCTCGCATGAAGAAATTGCCCGGGCGGCGCTCGAGAGGGGCAAACACGTGCTCGTCGAGAAACCGATCACCCCGACCGCGAGAGAGGGTTTCGAGCTCGCAGCGCTAGCGCGGGAGCGGGGTTGTCTGCTCCAGGTGGGCCACGTCTTCCGCTTCGCACCCGAGGCGCGGGCCGTCGAACGAGCCGTGCGGTCTGGGGCCATTGGCCGGATTCGCTACGCCCTGGGGCACTTCATGAGCTTCAAGCGGCCAAGGACAGACGGCGGGCTCGCGATTTCTGACGGCGTGCATTTGGTGGATCTCGTGTCCTGGATCTTCGGCAAGCAGCCCATCGCCGTGACCGCGGTCCTGCGAGACTACCTGGGCCGCGGGATGGACGACGCCGCTACCCTGGCTCTCGACTATGGTGGAGAAAGCGCACTGGTCGAAGCCGCGTGCTTCCCACCGGAGCCCCGGCGGGATCTCCACGTGATCGGGACCGAGGGGGCCATCACCTGCGACTTCCTTGCCGACGCCGATCGCGTGAAGCTCTACAGTCACGCCCACAAACAGGACGTGCATGGTGTTTGGGGTGCGAGCGAAGGCGAGGTGCGCGTCCTTCCCGCAGCGGGGGAGGAGCCGCTCCTCGCCGAAATTCGGGCCTTTCTTGAGGCGTGCAAATCCGGCCATCCTGCGCCGGAGGCTGCGGACGGCGTCGCCGGCGCTGCTGCAGTAGCCGTGATTGAGGCCGCCGAGCGCTCCGCGAGGGAAGGGCGCCGGGTCGAGGTGGAGCTTCCCTCATGACGCCCGGGGGGGGAGAAGGCATGACGACCGGGAGAAAGATCCCGCTCTCGCAAGTTGTGATTGATGACGAGGTGAAGGCCCGCGTGCTCGCCGCGACCGAGTCGGGCCAGTACATCCTTGGCCCTGAATGCAAAGCGTTCGAGGCGGAGCTGGCGTCGTATTTCGGACGCAGTCATTGCATTCTTCTCAACTCGGCCACCTCCGGCCTGCTGCTCACACTGAAGGCCCTGGGTGTGGGTCCAGGCGATGAAGTCCTGGCGCCGGCGCACACCGCGTTTCCGACGATCGAGGCGATCTTTCTCTCTGGAGCGACGCCGGTCTTCGTGGACATCGACGAGAGCGCAACGCTGGATCCGAGTTGGCTCGAACCGCGTGTCACCGCTCGCACGAAGGTGATCATGCCCGTGCATCTCTACGGGCACCCGTGCGACATGGATGCAATCCAAGAGGTGGCCACGCGTCATGGGTTGCTGGTGGTCGAGGACTGCGCGCAAGCGCACGGTGCGCAATACCGCAGTCGAAAGGTCGGGACCTTTGGCGTTGCGGGTGTGCTGTCCTTTTACCCGTCGAAAAATCTTACGGTTCTCGGCGATGGCGGTGCGGTGGTGACTGATGATTCCGTGCTCGCCAATCGGCTGCGCATGCTGCGCGACCACGGCCGACGGGACAAGTACCTACACGAGATCGTGGGCTGGAATCTCCGATTCAATGAGATCCAAGCCGCGGCTGGACGCGTCTTTCTGCGAAGGCTCGATGCGATGAACGATGCGCGCCGCGCCAAAGCGGCCCGATACCTGGAGCGTCTCCGGCAAGCGCCGGTCGCGCTTCCCACGGAGAGCAAGCTCGCCCGCCATGTCTATCATCTCTTCGTGATCCGGACGCCAAAAAGGGATGCGCTCGCCAAGCACCTCGCCGCTGAGGGCATTCAAACCGGAATCCACTACCCCGTGCCGAATCACCTCCAGCCGGCAACGATCGGTCGGCCAGGCGTGCGCGCAGAGTCGCTGCCGCGGACCGAGGCCTGGGTGAAGGAGATCCTCTCCCTTCCGATCTTCCCGAGCCTCGCGGACAGCGACGTCGATCGCGTCTCGGCGGCGGTTCACGAGTTTTTCGCGGGCCCGGGGAAGGCGTAGCGGCGATGGTTCAAGCGGCGCCGGAGCTCTCGATCGTGATCCCCGCCTACAACGAAGAGGACAATGTCCCGCTTCTCGCGGACGAACTTCGTCGTGAGCTCGGAGGGCGGGGAATCTGCACGTTCGAGGTGATCTTCGTCGACGACGGCTCGAGCGACGAAACGGCGCAGCGGGCGCGGGCCGAAGTCGCGCGCGACCCGGAGCACTTTCGTTTGGTCCGCCTGGAACGCAACTGCGGGGAGAGCGCGGCGATGGAGGCGGGGCTGCGGCGCGCCCGCGCCGACATCTTGGTCACGATGGACTGTGATCTTCAGAATGCGCCTGCCGATATCCCAGCACTCATCGAGCCGGTTCGCAAAGGGGATGCGGACTGTGCGTGCGGTTGGCGTTCGGATCGCATGCACGGCGACACGGGCTGGCGCTTGGCGCAGTCACGCATCGCAAACGGGATTCGAAATGCCCTGTCGGGTGACGACATCCGCGATGCCGGCTGCACGTTCCGGGCCTTCCGGCGCGAGTGCGTGGCGCGTATCAAGATTTTTAGGGGCATGCACCGCTTTCTCCCCACGCTGATCAAGCTCGAGGGCTACCGCGTGGTGGAGGTCCCGGTCCGAAATCGCTCGCGCGTCCACGGCGTATCGAAATACGGGATGTGGAATCGGGCCTTCGCAGCGTTTTACGATCTGCTTGCGGTGCGCTGGATGAGGAGCCGGGTTATCCGCTGGCGCGTCGCGGAGGATTCGCTCGAGGCCGGAAGCAGCAGCCGGTAGCGCAGAACGTCGGTCATGTTCGCGAATCGGACCGACGACATCTTGGCTCGTGAGCATGCAAGCACCTGCGAGACAGATGAGCGTGCTAGTTCTCGCGGTCGGGATCGCATCCGCATCCGCGGCGCCTAGGGAATCTGAGCTTGTCCCGCGCGAAGGACAGCCCCAACCCCGGATCCGCCTCGTCCTCACTTTTGACGACGGGCCATCCAATGAGCGCTTCGAGGAGCTTGGCCGAGGGGCTTCCGGTCTTCCCAACACTCCGACCGAACGGGTCCTCGACGTGCTGCACGCCGCAGGCATCTCTGCGGCGTTCTTTGTCCTCACCGGCCCGACAGGATGTTTGGCGGCACCGTGCAGCCCAAGGACGAAACGGAGCTCGGCTTTGAGGAGCTGCGACGCGAGGTGCGCGAGGGCCACGTCCTGGGCTGCCACTGGGGAGGCCGTTACGGCAGCCAACTTCGCAAGCACACCGCCAGCTTGTCGCGCCCCGAGTACGATTCTGACGGCGACGGGATTGTCGACCGTGTGACCGATCCCGGGAACGCACTCGAATCCGAACTCCTGCAGTGCATACGGCGCGGGGCAGAGGCGTACGCCGCTGAGGGCCGTGCGGGGGAACGCCCCGCTCTCGTACGGCTCCCGCTCTGGGTGTACGCCGAGGGCGACCGTGATGCACGTCCCGCTTACACGGCGCTCGGCTGCACATGGTGCTCGCCGACGCTCGCGTTCCCGACGCGCATTCCGCTGGGCCGCGGAGTGGTTCGATTTCTGGCTTGTGCGCCAAGTCCGGCAGGCAGTGCGCGCGGGAAATCCGGACGTCGTGATCGCTCTCCACGACGTGAACCGGCCTTCCGCACGCTCGCTGCCGAGGCTTATCGCGCGCATTCGGCAGGGTCTCGCCGACGAGGGACTCGCAGAGCATAGCGATTGGAAGTTCCCACGACCGACCCGGACGAGGTGCTGGCGGTGCTCGGCCGCCGCACTTGGTGAAGCGCCCCATTCCCTAAAGCCCCTGAGGCGTTGACCCGATTTCTTGCTGCGACCCGTGCGCGTCACTTGCGCGCCGTGTGGCGTGAGGGAAAGGGCGTGTCGGCACTGCTTCGAGGCTGGATCCTTGCGGCGAGTGCCCGAGCCCTCGCGCCCTGCACCCTCGGCGGGACTCCTGGCGGGGCCGGAGCCTTGGGGCAGCTGCGCCTTGTGCCCCACGCAGTGACGCCCGGCTGGGCGAGCGATCCCCTCCACGGCGATCGCGATCCCCGGGCCGTGGCATTCGTCGACTCTGGGCACCCGGGCTTCGCGGTCGTCCCGGCGGAAGTCCCGCCGTCACCCGCGGGGCATGCCGCGCTAACGATCCATGATGCCCCGAGCCGGGTGGTATTGGCGGCGCCGCGCGACCTAGCGTCGGGGCACCCAGGGCTGCGTGCCCGGCATCCATGGTTTCCGCCGGCAGCCCAAGCGCTCGGTGTGACCGCGGGGAGCGCCACAAGCGTCGACATCGAAATGGGCGTCGCTCGTGCTGCGGAAGACGCGGATGCGGCGTACTAGCCCCGTCGCGGGCGTGTGGCGGTGGAATAAGGGCGTGCACGTCGCGGTGGGACGAACCCTCGTGGCAGATCTCTCGAGCGGCGAGGAGGCTCCGTGAGGCCCACCCTCTTCCTGCGTGTCCTCCTCCTCATGTGCGGAGTGGCCACTGCCGCGACCGGCCTGGCGCTGCTGTTTCAGCAGCGTGCGCTTGCCCTCGACCTCGAACGCCTGGCGCGCAGCAGGCTCGAATCCGCTGCCCACGCCGCAGACCGACTGGTGGAGGGTCACCTCCGTGCGCTCGGCGAGCGGTACAAGGCGATCTCCGGCACACCCCAGGTCCGGGCGCACCTTGAGCTTCATGACGCACCGGAACTCGCGCACTACGCGGAGACACTCCGGGATCAGCAGAGCGCGGCACGTGTGGTTTTCCTCGACGCTCAAGACCATGAGGTCGCGTCCGCGGGCGATGAGACGCTCGACACCAGCGGACTCGGTGGCCGGCAGGCGGCGCTTGTCGGGCAGGGCGGCCACCCCTTCGCCATGATCGCGGTTCCACTCGAAACAGCGGGACAACCACTTGGGCGCCTCATCGCATTCGAGCCCATCGGCGATGAGCTGCTCGCCGAGTGGTCCGGGCTGGTCGGCGCTGATGTGCGATTGCAAGCGCCGGACCAAAACGCCCGCCAGGGCATCGACACCGTGGTGCGGGACCTCGGAGCCCTTCAGCTGCGCGTGGCCTCTTCTCTGCAGGCGGAACGAGACGCCATTGCACGCTCCCGGCGCAGCCTCCTCTATTCCGGTCTGCTCGCGCTCTGTGCCGCATTCGTCGCGAGCCTGTTCCTCTCTCGAGGTCTTGTGCGTCCCATTCTGGAGATCAAGCACGCCGCGGAGCAGATCGGCGAAGGCGATCTCGAGGTCCGCGTGCGGAGCGGACGGCGGGACGAGATCGGCCAGGTCGCGCGCGCCTTCGACCTGATGCTCGAGAACCTGCGCGATTACCGGCGACAGGTGGATTCCCAGCAGAGGACGCTCGAAGCCAAGGTCCAGCAACGGACGACCGAGCTCGAGCGCGCCAGCAAGGGCGCTATGGAGCTTGCCCGACAGGCGGCCGAGGCCAACCGCGCGAAATCGCAATTCCTCGCGAACATGAGCCACGAAATCCGCACGCCGATGAACGGCGTGATGGGCATGACGGATCTGCTGCTCGACACGCCTCTTACACCGAGACAGCGAAAGCTTGCGGAGACCGTACACCGCTCCGCGGAGCTTCTTCTCTCCGTGATCAACGACATCCTGGACTTTTCAAAGAGCGAGGCGGGCCGCCTCACGCTTGAGGGGATTGACTGCGATCTGCGCGAGATTGTCGAAGACGTCACCGCCCTTCTCGCCGAGCGCGCGCATCGGAAGGGGCTCGAGCTGGCCTGCCGGATCGACGACCAAGTGCCTTCGGCCGTTCGCGCGGACCCGGGTCGTCTGCGGCAAGTGCTGACCAACCTCCTGGGCAATGCCATCAAGTTTACCGAGCGCGGTGAAGTCGTGGTGGAAGTCCGCGCAGTCCGGACCGAGGGTGATCTCACATACATTCGGTTCGAAGTGCGCGATACGGGAATCGGCATCGCCCCAGAGGCGCAAGCGCAGCTTTTCGAGTCCTTCCGTCAGGCGGACGCGTCGACCACCCGCCGCTA
>Ga0209039_10002567_pt1 | contig 15244 bp, 10 predicted proteins | sample BogFormECP12_OM1_FD_188238 | JGI IMG/M metagenome (GOLD analysis project Ga0209039, IMG submission 188238) | Bog forest soil microbial communities from Calvert Island, British Columbia, Canada - ECP12_OM1 (SPAdes) (version 2) | ecosystem: Environmental > Aquatic > Freshwater > Wetlands > Bog ... | reverse complement strand
GAGCCGGGCGAGGAGGGTACCAAGGGGGTCACCGGAATGGGAGGTATCTTCAGGGTTTTTTACAGGGACATTCTGCGGTACCGGGGCTGCCTGTGATTTAAGGTATTTTTTTAAAAACGCGATCTGGACATCCGTGTCCCGTGCAGCCCCGAGTGCGCGGGTGATCTTCTTTATCTCCCGCAGCCAGAGCCGGTACTCCTTTTCCGGGAAGCACTCAGCAAAAAGGGGGAGCGCGGCACGGAGCCGGCGGGAAGCCACCCTCATGCGGTGGACATGCTCGATATCATCGGCCTCCCGTACCCCGGCAATCTCTGCCGAGAGTACATCGATAAGCGGCAGCAGCCGGCCTGTCCCGAAGATGCAGGGCCCGGGCACGCCCGCTGCCGGTTCAGGGCCCGGCATGGTACCAGATCCCCTTGTGGTCAAGGAACCAGGACTGGGAGTTGACCGGTGATTCGCCTGGGGCGGGGTGTTTTCGCTCGTACGTCCCGTCGCCTTTCATCAGCCGGAGCTGCTGGTTGTCCCTGAGTTCGGTATCGAGAATAATGGAGAGCAACGCTTTCTTAATCGCGAGGTCAGTGACCGGGAAGAGCACCTCCACACGCCGGTCGAGGTTACGGGGCATGAGATCTGCGCTCCCGAGCAGCACGTCATCCTCTCCGTTGTTCCGGAAGTAGTAGATCCGTGCATGCTCCAGGAAGCGCCCCACAATCGCGCTGACCGTGATGTTCTCGCTTGCGCCCGGGATGCCCGGCCGCAGGCAGCAGATGCCCCGGACCTGGAGATCGACTTTCACTCCGGCCTGGGATGCCCGGTACAGGGCAGTGATGCACTCGTAGTCCACGAGCGCATTCATCTTGAAGATAAGGTGGCCGCCACCATGCTCCCGGTGATTTGCGATCTCCCGGTCAATGCGGGAGATGATCGCAGATCGGAGCGTGACCGGCGCTACGGCGAGTTTCCGGTACTGGTCGAAACGGGCGTAGCCGGTCAGGAAGTTGAAGAGGTTTGCCACATCGTCCCCGATATCCCGGTCGCAGGTGAACATCCCGAAATCTGTGTATATCCGGCTCGTCGTCGCATTGTAGTTGCCGGTCCCGAGGTGCATGTACCGGCGGATACCCCCTTTTTCGCGCCGGACAACCATGCAGAGTTTCGCATGCACCTTGAGGCCGACGACCCCGTAGACGACATGGACGCCGGCACGTTCCAGTGCCCGTGCCCAGCCAATGTTGTTCTCCTCATCAAACCGGGCCTTGAGCTCGATCAAGGCGGCCACCGCTTTCCCATTCTCCCTGGCTTCCATGAGCGCCTTTACGATGGGCGAGTTGGAGCCCACACGGTACAGGGTGATCTTGATCGCAAGGACGCCCGGGTCATGGGCCGCCTGCCGGATGAAATTGATCACCGGCGAGAAGCTGTCATAGGGATGGAAGAGGAGGATGTCCTTTCGTTGTATCGCGGAGAAAATGTCTTTTTCTTCGGCAAGCTCCGGTGGAACCGATGGCTGAAACGGGATGTCTTTTAAATCGGGACGATCGAGAGAGAGGAGTTCCATAAGGTCGGCCATACCCACCGGGTGGCCAATACGGTACAGCATATGGGAGCTGGTGCCCAGCTTGCGTTCGAGCATATGGCAGGTGCTCTCATGCATCGAACAGTCGACCTCGATCCTCACCGGGGTACCCCGGGCCCGCTGCTCCATGATCTCCTCGACCGTGGTCAGGAGATCGGATGCCTCATCGACTTCGATGTCGAGGTCGGCATCGCGGGTGATCCGGAAGGGGGAGGCGCCGACCACTTCGAGGCCGGGAAAGAGCAGGTCGAGATGTGCGGCGACGAGATCTTCCAGGTAAACGAGATGTACCTGTTTGTCGTCGCGCCGGCCGGGAGGCTGTGTGTCCGGAATCCGGATAAGCCGGGGAAAGAGACCGGTGGGCACCTTGATCCGGGCAAAGAGCTCCTTTCCCTTCGGATCGCGGATGGTGATCGCAAGGTTGAGTGAGAGGTTGGAGATGAAGGGAAAAGGGTGGGCGGAGTCAAAGGCAAGCGGTGTGAGCACCGGAAATACCTCCTCGACAAAGAACGTACGCAGGGCCTGCTTCTGCTCTTCATCCAACTCACCATACTCATGAATAAAAATACCAGCTGCAGTAAGCCGGGGAAGGATCTCACCGTTCCAGCATTCAAACGAGAGATCGAGTTCAGGAATAAGTGCCTTTTCGATCGCAAGGATCTGCTCGGAGGCCGTCATACCATCGGGCGGGGCCTTGAGTACTCCCTTTGCGGCCTGCCGCTGGAGACCAGAGACCCGGATCATGAAGAATTCGTCAAGGTTGTTCGCAAAAATCGAGAGGAACTTCACCCGTTCGAGGAGCGGGTGCCGTTCGTCCCGTGCCTCTTCCAGCACATGGTGATTGAACCGTATCCAGCTCAGTTCGCGGTTGATGTAAAGCGAGGGGGAATCGAGCGTTGGTATAGTATCGGTCATAAGGTCACCGGCCTGCCGCACAGAGCGTCAGTATTCATGAGGTTATCGTACTGTGATGGTAGGGAGGCCGGGTTTATCAATCCTGCACCCGGCAGGAGACCTATTGAGGGCACAGGAGGGCGGTAGCGGGATGTCTTGCCAAGATATGCTACTTGGGTTTAACTCGTTCTTAAAAATGTTTAGCAGAGTCAGGTCAGCTCTTATTGGCTCCGTTATCGGGATTATGCTGATGGGGACTGTCGCCCCCGAAGGGGCGCCCCCGCGGCGGATCAGGGACAAAAATCATGAAAGGTATTACAAAAGTTCCTTGCCCCGCCGTGCCCCGGAGGGAGCCCTGAGGCGGAAGGCATCGTTTATTTTCATTGAAAGTTTGAGTGGATCTACGAGTAGTAATAACTTGCATCAGATTCTCGAATGAGACCGTGCGTCGATTTCATCCGAATAAAATGTTATTCTCTTCAATATTGACATCCCCATTCCAAGCCTTCATGCTGCGCAAACGGCCATGTATACCCATGACCGATGCCACGTACGGCGCAAAGCTCCAGCGCGACGGGAAAACCTACGCGATCCAGACCCGGATCCCGGCAGGTGTCGTTACGCCGGACGAGCTGGAGACCATTGCACGGGTTGCAAAAAAGTACACCATTCCCCTTATCAAGATCACCTCCGGCCAGCGGTTCCTGCTGGTAGGCGTGCAGGAGAAGGATATTGCAGGTGTAAGAAAGGAGCTGGGACCGTTGGGGACCGCATCCATCACGCCCGGCGTCCGGTACGTCCAGTCCTGCCCGGGTATTTCGTACTGTAAGAACGGTACGCAGGACTCTATCAGCCTCGCCCGGGAGATCTCTGATGAATATGCCGGGCAGGATTTCCCGGCCAAGATCAAGATCGGTGTCTCGGGCTGCCCGCGGTGCTGCGGGGAGAGCCGGGTCCGTGATGTCGGTATCATGGGAACCACGAAGGGCTGGACCGTAACCTTTGGCGGGCACAGTGGTTTTAAGTCCCGGCAGGGTGAGCAGGTCGCCACTGGCCTGACATCAGAAGAAGCGATGAAGTGTGTCCGGTCCCTGCTTACTCATTATAAGGCTCATGCAGAACCCAGAGAGCGTTCCTCCCGGTTTCTCGAACGCGTGGGAACGGAGTGGATCGGGGAGATAAAGAAGGAATAAAAGGGGATGGAAGGGGGGTATAGTCCGGCAAAACCGTGTATCTCATCACATGGATGGTCATGTTGTTGTTCTGGAATGGCTCCGACAGCAGATCTGAGGCATTTCTGGGAAAAACCCTTCCCGCTTTCCCCGCCCGGGAACCCCTTTTATTTTCGGGCCATAGTCGCGTTTCCAGCCCGCCCGTTACCCTTCACGACCTGTTGATCGTTCCCGATTTCACGATGAAAGAAACGCGGCTAAATTGCACGGTTTTTTCCTGATTTAAATGGACCGTTTTCGAAAATACCTGTTTTTACGAAGAATTTTGTCGGGCGTTGGCACCATTTCCACTGGAACGTCCCGGGCGGGGATCCATCAAAATAATCTCTCCGTCGGAGAAAGGATCCGGGAAGACATCAGGTACGGATCCATCCCTCCTAAGGGTCCTGTCCGGGTTTTGTATCCATTTAGGTAATTCCCTTCTGGTGATCAGGATGATGGGGGCTGAAACCCCCATACCCCCTTAGCGATGCACGCCGCCGCCCCCGAAGGGGCGCTCCCGCGGCGGATCAGAAAGATGGATCAATCTGCACGTGAGTGACCCGCAAAATCTGGTGAAAGAAGTCCCTCGCCCCGACGTGCCCCGGAGGAGCCCTGAGGCGGGAATCCCTCTTTTATATTTCTCAAACGTTTTTTCCTTCCGGTCCTGCCGGTTAATTATGAACCAGAACGGTTTGAACTCACCCGTTAAAATTATGGTACCGGTAACAGTTGTCAATAAACTCCTGCTTCCGGTGCTTGCTTGCATTTACCGGCGGTTTCAGGTACCCGACCGCCGGGGTCTGCTGCGCCGGGCAGAACGGGCAGAGTGCAGCATCCACATCGTTTGCCTTTTCGCGGACCGGGCAGTAATATACGCCATCGATCAACTCGACCCGGTCGCCACCCGGAAACCGCATTCCCGCAGGGTGGCCCGGCTCCTGCCGGACGATCATGCAGAATCCCGCAAGCAGGAATTTCAAAAACCGGAGCCGGAGATCTCCAGTACCGGCCCGGCATTGATTTGCCACCATACCCCAGTAGGTCCGCTTCTCATCCGTCAAAGGTTCGTTCATCCGCGCAAACGTGCCCTGCTGGTTCATGAGCCGGATATTCTGGTACGTCCCGAGCAGATGGCCGGTGATTGCCTCTTCAAGTTCTGCACGGTACTCGGGAGAGATGTCCCGGATCGTGTCCCCGAAGTTCTGCATCATCTGCTGGATATCCCGGGGAGAGTACAATAGCACAATCCTTGCAAGGGCACTGCCGAGCTCGCCCCGGGTCCGGAGCATCTTAAGCCGTCCGCAGTCTTTCTGTATGGCAGCGGCAACCCGCTCCGGTGACCCATTTTCCGCGCTATACAGTGTGTCTTCGTTCATGGCTCTCCCCGCTCTCAATTTCCCTATCCGGTACTTTATCCGGCCGGGGCATGTAAGATTTATGGTGAATGGTGCGGCCCTGCAGCCTGCCGAACGTTTTAATAGTCTGCTTTCCTAGTTCTGTAGCATGGTGTCTGCCATGAGTGAGTGTTTTATTCGCCAGTAAACTGCGCTTTTTTGATACCACGTTACGGGACGGGGAACAGACCCCGGGTGTATCGTTAAACCCGGACCAGAAGTTAGAGATTGCGACCAGGCTTGCAGCCATAGGTGTCGATGTGGTCGAAGCCGGTTCTGCCGCGGTATCCGCCGGGGAGCAGGACGCGATCCGGCTCATTGCGGCCGCCGGGCTCCCGATCGAGACCTGCGCCTTTGTCCGGGCTATGAAATCCGACATCGATTATGCTGCGGACAGCGGCGCCGACTCAGTTCACCTCGTGATCCCGGTCAGCGACCTGCACATCGAGAAAAAGATGCGCAAGACCCGCAAGCAGGTCGCGGAGATGGCGTGGAACTCGGTTGAATACGCGAAGAGCCGGGGTTTGATCGTGGAACTGTCGGGAGAGGACGCATCGCGGGCTGACCAGGATTTCCTTAAGGAGGTTTTCTCCGGTGGCGTTGATCGCGGGGCCGACCGGCTCTGCTTCTGCGATACGGTGGGCTTTCTGACCCCGGAGAAGATCGCGGCGTTCATCCCACCGCTTGCCGGGATCGCGCCGCTTTCGATCCACTGCCATGACGACCTCGGCTTTGCGCTTGCAAACACGGTTGCGGCCCTTAAAGCCGGCGCCACTTGTGCCCACGTGACCGTGAACGGCCTTGGCGAGAGGGCGGGGAACACGCCCTTTGAGGAGCTTGTGATGTCGCTTGAGGTGCTCTACGGGTACCCAACCGGGATCAAAAAAGAGGAGATCTATGCCCTCTCGACGCTGGTCTCGCGCCTCACGGGCGTCCCGTTGCCGGTCAATAAGGCGATCGTCGGGGAGATGGCGTTCACCCACGAGAGCGGCATCCATGCCCATGGCGTGATCCGTGAGCCGGCGACCTACGAGTCTGTCCGGCCCGAGCAGATCGGGAGGAAGCGGCGGATCGTGCTCGGGAAGCACTCCGGCTCTGCATCGGTAGAAGCGGCGCTCCACGAGATGAAGTACATGCCCAACGAACAGCAGCTCAAGGCCATCGTCACGCGGATCAAAGATCTCGGCGATTCCGGCAAACGGGTCAGCGATTCAGATCTGATGGCCGTTGCTGACACAGTGCTTGCAATGGAGTGCAAACCGACCATCAAACTGAGGCAGTTCACCGTTGTTTCGGGAAGCAGCATGATCCCTACGGCATCGGTCACCCTTGAGGTGAACGGAAAGGAGATGACCGGCGCGGCAACCGGTGACGGGCCGGTGGATGCCGCGATGCAGGTACTTGCAAAATCGGTTACCGATGTCGGGGACATCAGGCTCGAAGAATACCACGTGGACGCGATCAGCGGCGGGACGGATGCGCTGGTTGAAGTGACCGTAAGATTAAGTAAAGACGGGAAGATAATTACTTCCCGGGGCGCACGCACTGATATTATCATGGCGAGCGTCGAGGCGATGATCGCCGGAATGAACAGACTACTCGAGGAACGAACATGAAGACCGGGGCAAAACTCCTTGTCGAATCACTGCAGCGCGAGGGAACCGACACACTGTTCGGCTACCCTGGCGGCTCAGTGCTGCCGATCTATGATGAACTCTACGATTCACCATTGCGGCACATCCTGGTACGGCACGAACAGGCAGCAGCGCATGCCGCGGACGGCTATGCACGCGCGAGCGGTCGTGTAGGGGTATGCCTTGCCACTTCGGGGCCCGGTGCCTGTAACCTGGTCACCGGGATCGCCACGGCCTACATGGACTCAGTTCCAATCGTTGCCATCACCGGCCAGGTGCCGACCACGATGCTCGGGAACGATGCCTTCCAGGAGTCAGATATCCAGGGCATCACAATGCCGATCACGAAGCACAACTATCTCGTGAAGGATACATCGGACATCCCTCGCGTGATAAAAGAGGCGTTCTATATCGCGGGCACGGGGCGGCAGGGTCCGGTGCTTGTCGACCTGCCAAAAGATGTCAACACCCGGTCGGTCAAAGAGCCTGTTGTGCCCGAAAAAGTGGTGCTCCGGGGCTATAACCCGACATACAAGGGAAACAAGCGCCAGATCGACAGAGCCATCGAACTTATCACGGCTGCCGAGCGCCCGCTCATCTACGCGGGCGGCGGCGTGATCTCGTCCAATGCATCGCCGGAACTCGTGGCCTTTGCATCCGGCCATGGCATCCCGGTGACAACGACCCTGATGGGCATCGGGTGCATCCCCTGTGACCACCCGCTCAACCTCGGCATGCTGGGTATGCACGGCACCGAGTACGCGAACTTCGCAGTCACCGAATGCGATCTCCTGATCGCCATCGGGGCCCGGTTCGATGACCGGGTAACCGGCAGGATCGAGACCTTCGCACCGGGTGCAAAGATAATCCACATCGATATCGACCCGGCCGAGATCGGTAAAAACAAACGCGTTGACGTGCCTATCGTGGGCGACACGAAGGCGGTGCTCAGGGATATAATTGCCGGCCTTGCAAAGAAGAATGCGTGCGAGACATGGCAGAAGAGGATCAGGCACTGGAAGCAGAACCATCCCCTGCGGTACGGGAAGGACGACGGGTGCCTGCACCCGCAGTTCATCCTCCAGCAGATGAACGAGTTGCTCAAAGGCGATGCGGTGATCGTCTCTGAGGTGGGCCAGAACCAGATGTGGACCGCACAGTACTTCTGCTTCCGCCATCCCCGCACATGGATCACGTCAGGAGGTCTTGGCACGATGGGTTATGGTTTTCCCGCCGCGATAGGGGCGCACTTTGCCCGGCCCGATGTGCCTGTCTTCGATGTGGCCGGTGACGGGAGTATCCAGATGAACATCCAGGAGATGGGCACGGTAGCGCAGTACAGGATTCCGGTGAAGATTGCGATCCTCAACAACATGTACCTCGGCATGGTGCGCCAGTGGCAGGAGCTCTTCTATGACCGGCGCTACTCGTACACTGAGCTCCCACCGGTCGAGTTTGTCAAAATCGGGCAGGCGTACGGTATCGACGGCATCAAAGTGGAGTCCTGCGACGAGGTGATGCCGGCCTTAAAAGCCGCGGTGGACTGCGACGGGCCATTCGTGCTGGACTTCCGGATCGAGCGGGAAGAAAATGTCTTTCCCATGGTGCCGGCAGGAGCTGCGATCAACGAGATGATCGGGGGACATCCGCCATCATGAAAGCGCATACGTTGTCTATCCTTGTGGAGAACAAGGCGGGAGTCCTCTCCCGGGTCACCGGCCTCTTTTCCCGGCGTGGCTTTAACATCGAGAGCCTTGCGGTGGGCACCTGCGAGGAACCGGACATGAGCCGGATCACGATCGTAGTGATCGGCGATGACGGACAGATAGAGCAGGTGATGAAGCAGCTCAACAAGCTCATCGATGTGATCAAGGTCTCTGACCTGACCGACAGCGAGAGGGTCGAGCGCGAGCTTGCGCTCTTCAAGGTGACCGCAGACCAGGGAACGACCCGGGCCGAGATCATGCAGATCGCAACCATCTTCCGCGCCCAGATTGTTGACGTGGGTGCAAAATCGGTGATCCTCCAGATTGTTGGAGATACCAGTAAAATCGATGCGATGGAGAAACTCCTCCGCCAGTTCGGGATCAAGGAACTGATCCGGACCGGCAGAATTGGGATCCTGCGTGGCACGAAGACCGTGACAAGCAGCAAGTAACTTTTTTAGCGATTTCTCAAAGAAGCGATCGTGGTACCTTCATTCCGGATTGATGTGCCAGTGCTGCGATTGGTGATTTTTGATATCCCCTCCAGCTCTGGAGAAAAACTCTCTAAAACCAGAGCCCCGGACCTTCATTGACATGCGAGGGTGACCCCCTCTCTCCTCCAGAAGGGGGAGGCAACCCAAGGGGCGCAACCCCTTAACCCCCTTTGAGAATTCCGGTTCTGGTTGAGTTGTCCTGCATTCCTTACGAGGGCACCATCGCACTGTGGGGATGCCCACGTGCCGGGGGCGAGGGCAGGAATAGCATTAGTCCCAAGAGCGTCAGAGGAATCCAGGAAAATTTGTCCAGAACCGGGTTTGGCGTCTTGAATTCTCGTAATGTGCACGATAAAAACAGGAAAAAATTTAGAAGACCAGCATCAGCACGAGCATGATACCAGTGATGATTGTCAGCACGATCGCAACCGGTGCGACCTTGCGGACTACTTCGCCTTCGATGCCGAGCTTGTCGACAACTGCTGCAGCATTGATGATCTTTGCGACCGCAATGCCTGATGCGATGCCTCCTGCTACCAGGTGGGCAGCATAGACCTGGAGGAAGTTAAGGTTGAGGACATCGGTCGATTTTTTGAGGATACCATAGAACATGACGTTGGACGAGGTCTCACTTCCCGAGACAAATGCCCCAAACAGTCCCAGCATGGGGCTGAAGAGCGGGAACGCGATACCGAAAATAAGGGCCAGCACGAGGCCGATAACCACGTTCATGTTCATGGCTGATGCCCCCTGGGCAAAGGTGAGCGCTCCGTTGATCACCGATTTTCCCGACCAGTCCATCACGTAGGCGATAGCAAAAAAGACCATCGCGGCTAATGTCGGGCTCCATGCCCGTTTCAGCCAGAGCTTGGTAATCTTGCCAACCTCGTCTTTTGACCGGATCAAAATCGGGGCAGTGATAAGTGTACTGATGAGCACCCAGAAATATGCCTGACTCAGGAGATTCAGGTTGACGACCTGGTCGGCCAGGACCGGGATCTTCTGCATATTGCCGAGAATCGAAGGCAGACCGGACTTGATGACCGGGATGCTGATGATGATACAGAATATGACCAGCACCAGCCAGGGAAGCGCTGCCTTCCAGAGCGGCATCTTGCCTTTTCGTTCCTCTTTTGCGGTCTGGATCGCAGCAGGCTCACCGACATCAAGAGGCCGGCCCCGGATCTTCCGCATCAGGAAGAGGACGGCGACGGTAACAATACCCGAGAAGACCCCCACAAGTCCGATGGCCGCTCCCGGAAGGATATGCACAAAAAGGATCGCACAAAGCCCCAGCGTCAGGCCGGCGACCAGTGCCGTAAAGAATCCCTTTTTAACGCCGGCTATGCCATCGGCGACCCAGAGCATGGCAAGCGCAATGCCGGTCGAAATCACTGGCAGGAACCATGCGACCGTGATACCGAGCGATCTCACATCAAGCCCGAAGACGGATGCCGGGAGCGTTATCGGGACCGCGAGGAGCGAGAACGAGGTAAGCGGGTCATACCCCAGACAGGGCAGGGCAACGGCCGCGAGGGGCGAGAACCCCAGTGCGAGCATGATGGGCGGGAGCATCGTCACGGGGGTCGCCCCGATGGAGACAAGGAAGGTCCCAAAACCGACGTTCAGCATCATGATCTGCTCGTACCGCTCCGCAGCAATCGTCTTGATGTACGCCGTGATGCTGCTGATCGCACCCGTCACGTCCATCATGGTGACCTGCAGGATGGAAAAAAGCACCATCAGCGAGATCCCAAACGACGACAGTACGCCATCCCAGGACGCCGCCAGTGCAACACTGGCGCTGGTCTGGAAAACGAATACTGCAATGATGACGGTCAACACCCATCCGACGACACCCATCAGCGTTCCGGACTGCCGGAAAAGGACAAGCCCGATAAAGATCAGAAGCATGGGCAGGATGGCCAGGATAAACAGAATACTCAGGTCCACTTTGATCTACCCTCCGGGGTATGAAGAATGTGTCTGCCATGCCGTAGCATAACACTATCGTTTTGATCCTGCGCCTTTAAGGACGGAGATCGCAACCGTCTCCGGGATGTTCCGGGCCACAGAAACCTTTTAAGCGTGAATTCTATAAGTCCTGCCCGCTAACAATTGGGCAGTGAAAACGGCAATTCTCGGGGGTGGCTTATCCGGCCTGACGCTGGCCCGGCTCCTGTACGAAAGAGGAACGGATCTTGTGGTCCTTGAAGCAGGGCCGGAATACGGCGGGCTCTGCCGGTCATGCACCAGGGATGGCTTCACCTTCGATACCGGCGGCTCGCACATCATCTTCTCGCGTGACACCGAAGTCCTCTCTTTCATGCGGAAGATGATTAGCGGGAACGAGCAGGAGAACACCCGGAACACGAAGATCTTCTACAAGGGCCGGTACGTGAAGTACCCCTTCGAGAACGGCCTCTCTGACCTGCCTGCCGGGGACCTCTTTTTCTGTATCAGCGAGTTTGTAAAAACCCTTGTTGCAGTGGAAAAAGGCGAACTTCCTCCCCCAAAAACCTTCCGCGACTGGATCTACTACACCTTCGGGAAAGGGATCGCCGAGTGCTACATGGTGCCGTATAACGAGAAGATCTGGAAGTACCCGACAATCGACATGTCCCTGCACTGGGTAGAGGGGCGCATCCCCCGGCCGCCGGTCGATGACGTGATCAAATCCGCGATTGGTATCTCCACGGAAGGCTACACCCACCAGTCGGTCTTCTCGTACCCGCTGGATGGCGGTATCGAAGCGCTCGTAAAGGCGATCGCACGGCCGGTGGAGCCGTTCATAAAAACAGGATTCCGGATCCGTTCGATCAGGAAAGAGGCCGGGCAGTGGCTCATCAGCGACGGTGCGGAAACGATAGAAGCGGATCGCATTATCTCCACGATCCCTATCCAGCACCTGATTGCAGCGCTTGATGGCGTGCCAAAGGAAGTCCGGAAGGCCTGCAATGCCCTCACGTACAACTCCCTTGTCTGCGTCAACATCGGCGTCCGCGGGGCGGTGCCGGAATACTCCTGGCTCTACGTCCCTGACCCGGCGCTCGGGAAGACCAACCGGGTCTCGTTTCCCTCGCAGTACAGCCGGCACGTGGCGCCGGCGGGGTGCAGCGCGATTCTCGCCGAGATCACCCACCAGCCGGGCGATCCCGTGGCACGGATGAGCGACGAGGATCTGATCGCCGAGGTTACCGGGACGCTCGCTGAAATGGGCATTATTACGCCGGACCGGGTGGTTTTTTCATCAGTGGTGCGCCAGCCGTTTGCCTATGTTGTATACGACAAACGGTACCAGGAAAACATCGCAGTCATCCGGGACTACTGCAGGAATCTTGGCATCCCTCTCGTGGGCCGGTTCTCGCAGTTCGAGTACCTCAACATGGATGGGTGCATCAGGAGCGTGCTGGATTTCGTACAGTCCTATCCGGCATAAAAGTAATTTTGCACCCTGCATCACGCTTATCATCCGCGAGCCTAAAAAAAGTACAGGAGTTTTTCATAGCGCATGATTTCGGTCATCGTCCCCTCCTTCAATGAAGAGGAGAACATCGCCCAGTGCCTGGTCTCGCTCTCGCACCAGACACTTCCCAGGAATGAGTACGAGATCATCGTTGTCGATGGCGGGTCAACGGACAAGACCTGCGAGATCGCCCGGAAGTACGCCGACAAAGTCTTTATCCAGACGAGCAAGAAGGTTGGCGGTGCACGAAACGACGGTGTTATGGCCGCTAAAGGCGATATCATCGCCTCGACAGATGCCGACTGCATCCTCCCGCCGGACTGGATCAAACGGGTGAGAAAAGATTTTGCTGATCCTGGGGTCGTTCAGGTCTATGGACCGGTCTATCCCATCGAGAACAGCCTCGGGAACCATTTCTCGCTCCTCCTTGCAAACACCTTCTCACGGATCGGGTACTATAGCCGGACCTTCTATTACACGCTTGGCTGCAACACCGCGTTCCGGAAAGACGCGTTCATCCGGGCTGGTATGTACCGGTGCATCGATGCCGGGGACGATCTTGAGATTGCCATGCGCCTGAAAGACCTTGGGAAGATCCGGTTTGACGGCAGGCTGAAGGTCGGTTTTTCCATGCGGCGGTACCAGCAGTACGGTACATTCAAGTCCCTGTACGAGTGGCTCTATATCGTCGCGCACGGCGGGGAGACCCAGAAGTATGCATATACCCAGAAAAAATACAAGTAATTTTTACCTATACGCCATAGAAAACCTATTTTGAAGGCTCTGTAAAGTCTGCGGGTGGCAACATATTTTCCTCAACGAAGGCTTCATGCAACCACCCGAAGACTTGAAGGAGCCAACAGAACCTGTGAAAAACAGATTTTTTATCCCTTTTTCTGCAGCCAGCAGGCACCACCTCAGGACCGATCCCCGGCACGATGCCAGGCACGCGGGGGCACCGTGATCCAAAAACAGGCCCCCCCGCCGGGCGTTCCGGTTTCGCGTATCGTGATCCCCGAGATCCCGAGAATCTCCCGGGCCAAGAAAAGGCCTTGCCCGGTATTTTTCCCGTAGCCGGAGGCAAAAATCTGCTCCTTTTCTGCATCCGGGATCCCCACGCCGTTGTCGGCACAGGTAAGGATGAGAGCCGTCCCCTCCAACCGGGCAGACAAGGTGATCCTGGTGAGGTTTCCCCCGTACCGGAGGGCGTTGTCGATAAGGTTATAGAACACCTTCTCGAGCATGGCGTCTGCGAAGACCTCGAAGCCCTCGTCTGCCATCACGGATACGGTCACAGGCCCGCAGGCCGCGGAGGCTGCAGCCCGCGACACCACGGTGTGCACGTTCTGCCACTGTGGGGCATGCACCCCGATGTTCTGGTAATCCCGGGTAAAGGTGATCTGCTGCTGGATCCGGCGTGTGCTGTCCTTGATGCCAGAAAGGAGACGGCCGGTTTCTTCCGGATCGGAGAGCCGGGAGAGGGCCATGTCCTCTAGGCCGAGCAACCCGGTGATCGTGTTGAGGATGTCGTGGCGAATGATGTTGTTTAAGAGGTTGAGTTTCCGGTTGGCTAGCCGGAGCGCATCGCTCACCCGCCGCAGCTCCGCAAGTGTTAGGTCGCGTTCCATCATCTCGAGCGCAAACGAAATATCGTCGGTTAGCTCCTGCAGGAGAGCCAGCTCCCGGTCGTCGAAGAAGTTGCACTCTGCTGCATAAAACCGCATGGCTCCCACAACCATGCTCCCGTTCCTGATGGGAAATGCCGCGGACGAGCAGTAGCCGCGCTTGGCCGCCTCCCCCCGGAAGTCCTCCATCCGGGAGTCGGACGGGATGTCGTTGCAGATCATCGGCCGGCTCTCCCGGATGCAGGAGCCAGTCAGGCCCATGCCCTGCGGCACGTTGTCGGTGGTGATAGAGAGCAGGCTCAGGTATCCCGCCTCGTACCCGGAGGCAGCGACCGGCCTTACTTCGCGGGTGACAGGGTTCACAAGACCTATCCAAGCCATTAAAAATTTCCCCTCCTCGACTGCGATCCGGCAGGCTTCGTCGAGAAGCGACTGCCTGTCCCGAATATGAATGATTGCCCGGTTGGTCCGGGAAATCACTGAGTACAGCCGGTTGAGATGGAGGACGGTTTCCTGAGCCCGCCTCTTCTCCACGGTGCTCCGGACAGCATGGATCAGCTCGGTGAACTGGGACTTGGGATCGCCGCCTTTCTGGATGTAGCGGTCTGCCCCGCAGTTGAGTGCCTCCATGGCCACCTCCTCCCGCCCCCGGCCGGTGAAGATGATGAAGGGGAGCACCGGGTACCGGGCACGGACGGCTTTCAAAAATTCGATCCCGTCCATTCCCGGCATCTGGTAATCCGAGATCACAATGTCCCAAGATGCGGCCCGGAGTTTTTTCATACCTGCCTCTGCCGAGGAGGCTATATCAACCCGGATGCTGCCCGACCTTTCCAGAAAGAGCTTGCCGATTTCGAGCTGGTCGGGATCATCGTCTACGTAGAGGGCTGAGATCATGGGTCACGGGATCCGGGAAACGCGTGGTGAATAATTTCCACCGTGTGAATTTAAGGATTATGATATGCCTGCCGTCGGCATCCCGCATTATCCCACGGGGAGCCGGCAGGAAGGTGAAGGTGCCGTGTTGGGATGCCCTTCAACCTTAAGAATAGGCATTGCATCAATGCGCATCCAGGCTCCGTTACGTCTTCGGGGTGGTCGCGTGAAACCTTCGTTGAGGAAAATGTGTTGCCACCTGCGAACTTTATAGAGCCTACAAGAATAACATAATGACAATAATTTTTTTAGGAATTACAACTATAGTTAACTATTGAGTCTCTAAACAAAAATATATAAATATC
>Ga0209039_10002566_pt1 | contig 15250 bp, 12 predicted proteins | sample BogFormECP12_OM1_FD_188238 | JGI IMG/M metagenome (GOLD analysis project Ga0209039, IMG submission 188238) | Bog forest soil microbial communities from Calvert Island, British Columbia, Canada - ECP12_OM1 (SPAdes) (version 2) | ecosystem: Environmental > Aquatic > Freshwater > Wetlands > Bog ... | reverse complement strand
CCTAACGTCCATCGTACGACAGGAGACGCTGGCAGTGCTCCTGGCTGGCTTTGAGTTGCGCCAGCGCCGCCAGAAGCTGGGATGGCGTATGGTCAGCCGGGTTATCCGCGGCCGCCATCCCGAGTAGAACCGCGAGAAGCGTCTCCACCCGTCGCGCGGCGCTCAGCAGTTCCTCGCTGGCCGGCTGCCACGCGGCCGATTCCAAGTGGGCCTCGCCGGGCGCTGCGGTGCCGCCCAATGAAATCAGTACGCGGCGGAGGGCCGCATCCATCTCGCCGGACTGCCTGGCGAGCGCCGCGACATGTTCACGGCACAGGTCGAGCAACGTGCGGCGGCCTTCGGCGCTCAATTGCCGCTCCACATCTGGAGGGAACTCTTGCGCCAAACGACGAAGGGCGTGGGCCCGGGACATGACCGCCTCGCTCCCGTCGAGCAGTTGGGAACTGAAGCGCTCGAACTGCGGGCGTCCTCCCAGCCGCTCTTCCAGCCGGGATTGAAATGGCGGCGGCGCCGAGCCCGCGCTATCGCGCAGGGCCGGTGTTTCCAGTCCGGCGGAGGGCGCGCCGGGCCCAGAGGGCACCCCGTCCGGTTCCGTAAACCGCACTACCACGCCCGCCATGGAATCGAGGGCCTCGTGAATCTGTTTCTGGTGTTGCGGCGGAATGCCCGTGCCGCTCACCAGAATCTGCCCGCTCTCGCGAGCGATCTCCACCGGGTCTCCCAAGTCGGCTCCCACCTGGTGCAGCGCGGCAACCACTTGCAGTTCTTCAGCCACTCCCGCCGGGTTCATCGGCTCAGCCGGGGGTTCCACACGATCCGGCGGCATGCCAGGTTGACGGGGCATGCCGCCGGTGGCTCCAGCCACTGTGCTTGCGGGTTCGTTTGGCTGATCTGTTAATTCCGTCATCTCCACCCAGTCCCGGTTACGAAACTCGAACCGCCCTTCCATCGGTTCGAAGTCCGTCATCCGGAGCGTGAGGGTAGCCGAAACCAGTTCACTGGCATCCGTGGTTGTCTGGATGCGGTAACTGTTGCGGCCCGGAGATTGCGGGTCCTCGATGGCCGCCACCTCGTCCCGCTTCGCCGGGAGTTGGTCGCGCCACGTTTCAAAAGCCCTTGCGCTGAGAGGGTCGTCCCAGTTGTAATTCGCCGAGCGGAAGAGCCGCTCGATGGCCGGCGCCTCGGAAGCCGTCTGGCCGGCGCCGATGACGCGCGTCAGTTGCTGCGATGCCGTGCTGATGCGAATGCGGCGCGTGGGTCGCGGCCGGGAATCCGCCACGGCCACCGCCTTCTTCAACAGCGCGGCCGCCTGAACGGAAGGAGTCTCGCGCAGTTGATACACGAGGGTGCAGACCACCGCGATGGCGATGGCCGCACTCGCCGCCCACCGGACAGCCGGACGCGGCGGGAAAATGGCTCTGGCCAGCCGCGCCGCCAGCGATTCGCCTTCGAGCGAAGCGTCTATGCGATCAAACCCCCGCGACAAGTCCTGCCACGGATCGGGCGGCGGCGGCAGGCAGGTCCCCAGGATGTTCTTGCGGTAGCGCACACAATCGCCGGCCGTGGTTTGCAACTCTTCCAGTTCGGCCCTGCAATGCCAGCAGGCTTCCAGGTGCTTGCGGACCTGCCGTGCTTTGCGCCCCGGCAATTCGCCATCGAGATAGCGCAGCAGTTGCCCCTCTTCGGGATGCCGCATTCCCAGGCTACTCATATCGCACCTTTTTCAACCGCTCCATGGCCCGGCGCAGGAACTCTCCCACGGTGGAAGCGCTAATGCCCAGCGCAGACCCGATCTCCGGATATCGCAAGCCTTCCATGCGTAGGAACAGGCACCGCCGCTGCTGCTCCGAAAGACCCTCCACCGCGCTGTGAAACCGTGTCATACGCTCGCGTTCCAATAACTTGCTTTCCGGATTCCCGGTCTGCCCCGCGTTTTGCTCCCCCCACTCGGGGGCCAAGGGCTCCTCTGAATTCTGCCGGGTCCGGATCTTCAACCCCAGGTTATGAGCCACTCGAAAGACCCAGGCCCTGGGATTCTCAAGCTTGTCTCCTTTCCGTAAAGCGGTGTACAGCCGAAGAAACACTTCCTGGGCAGCTTCCTGAGCCCGTGGGGGGTGCAGTCCCAACGTGAGCAGGTACCGGTATACGTCGTCGCGCGCCTCCTCATAGAGTGTGCCTACTTCGTCCCGCAACGTCGCCGTGTTCCGCTCTGTCATGGCCGCCAGCTCTGCTCCCCGCGGAAGGAACGGCATTCGCTCACCACTAAGACCCTTTCCGGCATCTTTCCAACTACACCATTTCGAGAAATTTTAGTGTAGTTGAATCCGCCTCCTCCGGGTCTTAGAGATGAATGGATTCCACCGTATGCGTTTCGATCGTCACCTATAACAGCGGCCGGTACATCCGCCGCTGTCTGGACGCCGTCCTCGAGCAGCAGGGCGTGGAACTGGAGGTCGTGGTCGTCGACAACGCATCCACCGACGCCACCCGGGAGATCCTGAAGGATTATCGCGGGCGGATTCGCGTTATCTACAATCGCCACAACGAGGGGTTCGCGGCGGCGCAGAACCAGGCCATCCGCGCCAGCCGCGCCGAGTGGGTGCTGTGCCTGAATCCGGACGTGCTGATGGAGCCGGGCTTCATACGGATTCTGGTGGAAACCGGCGAGATGGATCCGGACGCGGGCGCAGTGTGCGGCAAGCTGTTGTCCATCGGCGCGGGATTCCAGCCGCTGCCGAAGCGGCGGATCGATTCCACGGGGATGTATTTCACGCCCGCCATGCGGCACTTCGACCGGGGATGGCACGAGCCGGACGGGAAACGCTTCGACCGCGCGGAGTACGTCTTCGGCGCCAGCGCGGCCGCGGCCCTCTATCGCCGCCAGATGATCGAGGATATCTCCGTCGAGGGCGACCTGTTCGACCCGGATTTCTTTGCCTACCGGGAAGACGCCGATGTGGCGTGGCGCGCGCAGTTGCTGGGGTGGAGTTGCATTTATACGCCGGTGGCGGTGGCCTGGCACGTGCGAACCGTGACGCCGGGGAACCGGCGGCAGGTCCCCGCCGTCATCAACATGCACTCGGTGAAGAACCGCTTCCTGATGCGCATCAAAAACGCCACCCCCGATCTCTACCGCCGCTTCTGGCTGCCCATGACAGCTCGCGACCTGCTGGTGGTGGCCGGCTGCCTCTTGGCCGAACCCCGGTCGCTGGCGGCTTTTTGGCAAGTGGCCAAAGGCTTCCGGAGCGCCTTGCGGCAGAGGAGTATCATCATGAGCCGCCGCCGGGTGAGCGATGAGGCGTTGGCCCGCTGGTTCAACTTCCAACCGGCGGCCGAACCGCTCCACGGCCAGGCCGCGCTCGAGCCGGCCGCGGGGATGCTGGAAGCGGACGTCAGCTTGAGCGCGCTCTGACCCCTGCTACCATCTACCCAGGGGGACCATAATTCACATGTCTGAGATCCACGCACTTTCCGCGCCGCAACCGCGCGCCAAACTGGCGCCCTTCGCCTACGACCCTGGCCCTTTAGCCGACGACCAGGTCGAAATCGACGTTCACTACTGCGGCATCTGCCATTCCGACCTTTCCATGTTGAATAACGATTGGCAAATCACGCAGTATCCCTTCGTCCCTGGCCATGAAGCCATCGGAACGGTTTCCGCCCTGGGCCGCGGCGCCAGGTCGGTCCGCATCGGACAAACCGTGGGGCTGGGTTGGAATGCCGGCAGTTGCCTGCACTGCCGCCAGTGCCTCACCGGCAATCACAACATGTGCCAGAGCCTGGAGCAAACCATCGTCGGCAGGCATGGCGCGTTCTCGACCAAGGTCCGCTGCCATTGGTGTTGGGCCACGCCCATTCCGGAGGGCATCGATCTGGCCAAGGCCGGGCCGCTGCTGTGCGGCGGCATCACGGTATTCAATCCGCTCCTCCAATGCGGCGTGCTGCCCACCCATAAGGTGGGCGTCATCGGAATCGGCGGCCTCGGCCATCTGGCGCTCCAATTCCTGAACAAGTGGGGATGCCATGTGACGGCGTTCACTTCCTCCGCCTCGAAATCGGACGAGGCCCGGCGGATGGGCGCCCACAGCGTGGTGGATACACATTCGGCGGAACAGTTGCAGCGGGCGGCGGGGACCTTCGATTTCATTCTGTCGACGGTCAACGCGAACCTGGATTGGCCGGCGTACCTTTCGGCGCTGGCCCCCAAGGGGCGTCTTCACATTGTGGGTGTGGTGCCCGAGCCGCTGCCCATTCCCGCGTTCCCGTTGATTGCCGCCGAGCGCTCGGTGGGCGGGTCGCCTTCGGGTGCTCCGGCCACCGTGGCAACGATGCTCGATTTCTGCGCCCGGCACCAGATCGCGCCGGTCACCGAGGAGTTTCCCATGAGCCGCGCCAATGAAGCGCTCGCCCACCTGGAGGCCGGCAAAGCCCGCTATCGCATCGTGCTGCGGAACGATCTTGCGTAGCCGGGCTGCGTTACCGTGCTTCTGAAACCGTGTACTAAGCTAGCCATGGAGGTGTTGTGTCATGCCGGAAGTAGGTCGTCGTTCCGCAATTCGTGGATTGGCTGGCACCGGCGCGCTGCTTGGCCTGGATGAGGCCTTCACCGCAGAACCAAGCCCCGCCGCCCCAGTCGGCCCCAACGACAATATCAAGGTCACCAAGCTCGAAACGTTCGTTCTGAAGAATTCATGGGTCTTCGTCAAAATCTCCACCGACGCCGGCATTGTCGGCTGGGGTGAAATGCTCAAGGACGATGCCAAAGCTTGCGCCGCGGGCGCGCAGGAGGCCGGACGCTACCTGGTGGGCCAGGATCCTTGCCGGGTGGTCTTCCACTGGCAGGCAATTCACCGCGGCGCCTTCTACCGCGGCGGCCCCATCAAGACCGCCATATCGAGCGGCATCGACCAGGCGCTCTGGGACATCAAGGGGAAAGTGTATGGCGTTCCGGTGTACAAGCTTCTGGGCGGCCCCACCCGCGACCGGATCAGGGTATATGGAAGGATCAGTCAGGAGACCGGCGTCACCGCCATGAAGACCGGACCGACCGGCGAAGGACGCTCGGCCATCAAGTACGTCGAGGGACCGAAGTACGTCGATGCGGTCGTAGAGAACTTCAAGGCGCTCCGCCAGCGATACGGCGCCGGCGTCGATATCGCCATCGACTTTCACGGCGCCGTGCAGCCGCCCACGGCGCTGCTTCTCATGAAGGCCCTGGAGCCGTACCAGCCGTTCTTCTTTGAAGAAGTGGTGCAGTGCCTCAACGTGGATATCATGGCTGAGCTTGCGCGCAAGACCCATATCCCCCTTGCCACCGGTGAGCGCATCTTTACGAAATGGGGATTCAAGGAGATCCTCGAGAAACGCGCGGCGACCATACTGCAACCCGATGTTTGCTATGCCGGCGGCATCACCGAGCTTCGGCTCATTGCGGGCATGGCGGAAGCCTACTATTCGCCCATTGCCCCGCACAATCCGCAGGGACCCTGCTCCCTGGCGGCCAGCTACCAGGTCGCCGCCTCCATCCCGAATTTCCTGATTCAGGAAAATGGCGATCAGAACTATGAGGACCTGCTCGCAAAACCATTGCCGCCGGTCAAAAACGGGCACCGCCCGCTTCTCACCGATCCGGGCCTGGGGATCGCGATTGACGAAGACAAGCTGAAAGCGCAGGTGGGTGAGCCCCGGCAGTACGTGCCTCGATTCGATCCCGACGATGGCTCGGTAGTCGACTGGTAAGGGCAAGCACTGTGGCACCGCGATTCCACTCTGCCCTGCTGCCGCTGCTGCTGACGTTGTGCCTCATCCGGCTCTGGCTCATGCCCTTGCCTTCGAGCTTCTGGCTGGATGAGATGGCCACGGTTTTTGTCGCGCAGCACGGCTCCGGTCACCCATCTCTGGCCGATGTCGCGCCGCAGGCCTGGCGCTCCTGGTATTACCCCGTCATCCGCATGAATGGCGCGGTCTTTGGGTATTCCGAGGTGGCGACTCGTCTGCCGTCCATTCTCGCCATGCTCGGATTCCTCTGGCTCCTGGCCGCTCTCGCGCGGCGGTTGATTCATCCGGGAGCGGCGTGGTTTGCGGTCTTTGCCTGCCTCGCTCTGCCGGGCCTGAACTACCAGGCCGCCAACGCGCGGCCTTACGCCCTGGGCATGTGCGTGTTCGCGGCCGCTCTGCTGTTCCTGGTGAGATGGCTGGATTCCGGAAGCTGGCGCGATGCGCTCTTGTTCGCCGCCAGTGCCGCGCTGGTGGTATACATTCACCTGTTGTTCTGGCCCTCGTGTCTGGTATTCGTGCTCTATGCGGCGGCGCGCGTGGCCCGGGGCGAGACTCCGGTGACTTGGAGGCGCGCGGTGTTGGTCCTCGCCCTTTGTGCCGCCGCGCTACTGCCCGTCATGGCGCAGACGCTCTCTTTACTGCGAGAGGCGCAGGCGCACGTCATCGCGCCCCTGCCGTCGCTGTGGCAATTCCTCCGCTCGTTAGAACTGACGCTCGTCCTGGGATGCGCGTTCGCCCTATGGCTGATCGCCCGCCTGCTGCGGTGGCGGCCTGATGCGCGGAAGCTCTCGTTCTCCGCGTTGGTTTTCATTGCCGCATGGTGGCTATGCCAGCCGATCCTCCTGTATGCCTTCTCTTGGCTGAGCGGCGAGGCGGTTTTTGTCCCACGCTACCTGCAACTGGCGCTGCCGGGCGCGGCGCTCGCCTCCACGGCGATGGCGGCTCTGTTCATTCCCGCCGGCCAGTGGCGGCGCATCTCGGCCGTACTGGCCCTCGGGGTGTTTCTCTTTCTCGGACAGTGGCGCGAGGCCAGGCCGAATCACCACAACTCCGATTGGCGCGCGGCCGCCCGCGCCGTCAACCAACTCGAAGCGGCCGGGGAGATCCCCGTGATTTGCCCCAGTCCGTTCATTGAGGCCCGGCCGCCGGCCTGGCGCCCCGACTACCCCCTGCCCGGATTCCTCTACGCGCACCTGGCCGTCTATCCCATATCGGGGAAGATCTATCTGTTCCCTTTCGAGAATTCTCCGCCAGCCGAATCCCAGGCGGCCTCGCTGGCACAAGGCGAGCTTTCCCGCTCACGACGCTTCCTGATCTACGGCTGGGGGCCGCAAGTGAACTTCTGGCGGGACTGGTTCGCGCGCCGCCCCGAGTTCGCCGGCTGGCATCAGCGGCGCGTGGGACCGTTCGCCGACGTGGATGTGGTAGTGTTTGAAGCGGCGCCGAGTTGACAGACGATGTCCTGCCCCTATTTCTATCCGGTAGAACCGCGGGCTTTCACGGCGATTCTGCCGTTAGGCGATCGATGGGCGGGCATCTGTCGCGCTGTTCCGGATCTGCCCTGGCAGCCGGATGAAACCATGCTTGGACGGCTCTGCAACCTCGGTTACGCGCGTGGAACATGCGCCCGCTTCCCGTCCGGCGACGGTCCCGACGCGGTGCGCTTTGCGGTTTCGCGCGACGAGGGCGCTTTCCTGCAAATCTACTACGTCCTGGAGCGGGATCACCGTCCGTTTGCCCACGGGCCGCTGGAGTACTCCGTGGCCTCGGGCGCGTTTGTGAATCCGGTTGCCGGCGAAACCGCGAGCCGCCAAGCGGAGGCCTATGTCGAGAGCTATCTGCGCCGCAAGGGGCGTCGAGATCGGGTGGAATGATGGAAGGCAAACCGGTACGCGAATCGGTATCCGAATACTCCGAGTTGGCGCTACCCAACGACGCCAACGGCCTGGGTCACGTCCTCGGCGGAAAGGTCATGCACCTGGTGGACCTGGCGGGCGCCATGGCAGCCATGCGTCACGCACGCAAGCCCGTCGTCACGGCTTCCGTCGATAGCCTGCATTTCCTCCACCCGGTCCCTATCGGGGGGCTGATCATCCTGAACTCCTCGGTGAACCGGGTCTTCCGCACGTCCATGGAAGTGGGCGTCAAGGTGGTCACCGAGAACCTCATGACCGGCGAGCGGCTGCACACCTGCTCGGCCTACCTGACGTTCGTGGCGCTCGATGAGAAGGGAAACACCGCTGCCGTTGCGCCCGTGGTTCCGGAAACCGAAGAGGAAAAGCGGCGCTTCCGCGAAGCTGGAGAACGCCGGGAATACCGCCTGGCGCGGCGGAAGGGTCCGAAGTAGCGACGGCTTCCGGGCCTCTCACTCCTTATACATGTATTTGATACACGGCTTGTAGAGCAGCAGGTTAGGCTCGCCCGTGCGGTTCACCTTCAGGCAGCACCGGTCGTACCATTCGATGGTCCCATGAAGTGTTTCTCCATCGCGCAGCACGAAGACCATGGCGGTCTTGGCCTGCATCTGTTTCACGTAGTAGAAATTCTCCGCATTGGTCTGATCCGGCGGAACAGGCTTCTTCTGCTGCGGGGCCCGGCGGGGAGGCGCGATCTGTTCTTTAATCTCGTTAAGAGACGGACGAATAAGTTTGCGATTGATAGCTTCCACGGGATGCCATCCTTCGAAAGAATTATGATGAACCCCCGCTATTGTCTCCAACGGGGCGGTTTCAGTCGGATCGATAGTCTAACCCATACATAGCACACCGCTCCACCCGCCGCAACGTGGCACGCGCTACCATCAATCTGAGCCCTCCTCCCATGCGACCTGTACTCAAACTGTTGAGCGATGACCTGATCGCGAACGTGGTAGCCGAAGCGCGCGGCCTGGTATGCACGCTGGGCGTCGAGATCCACAACCAAGCCGTGGCCGACATGCTGTGCGATCACGGCGCCCAGGGCGGTGGACCGGATGGCCGCATCCGGCTCACCCAAGACCTTATCGACCAGGCCCTGCGGACGGTGCCGCGTTCCTTCCCTCTGTTCGACGCGCTGGGCAACCCGACGCACGACTTCTCGGGCGACAACGTCTACTTCACGCCCGGCTCGGCGGCCATTCAGATCCTCGACGGCGCCACCGGCGAAATGCGCCCGCCCACCACCGCCGACTACGTCCGCTACGTCAAGCTGACCAGCGGCCTGGCTCACATCGCTTCCCAGAGCACCGCCTTCATTCCCGCGGACGTGCATGAGAGGATCGCCGACAGCTATCGCCTTTACCTGAGCCTGCTGTACGGAGAGAAGCCGGTGGTGACCGGCGCCTTCACCATCGAGGCGTTTGAGGTGATGCGCGACCTGCAATTGGCAGTGCGCGGCAGCGCCGAGGCTCTGCGTGAAAAACCGCTGTGCGTCTTCTCCTGCTGCCCAACGGCTCCGCTGAAATGGAGCGACGTCACCAGCCAGAACCTGGTGGATTGCGCGCGCTGGTCCATTCCCGTGGAGTTCGTCTCCATGCCGCTCAGCGGATTCGTGGCGCCCGTGACGCTGGCCGGAAGCCTGATTCAGCAGACCGCGGAGACCCTGAGCGGCGTCGTCATCAGCCAAATGGCCAACCCGGGGCACCCAGTGCTTTATGGAGGATCGCCGGCCATCTTCGATGTCCGCTACGAGACCACGCCCATGGGCGCCATCGAGACCATGATGCTGAACTGCGCCAACAGCGAAGTTGGAAAGAGCCTCGGCATGCCGACCCAGGGTTACATGGCGTTGAGCGACGCCAAGCAACTGGACGCCCAGGCGGGCCTGGAGACCGGCATGGGGGCCATGCTGGCGGCGCTCTCGGGGATCAACAGCATTTCGGGGCCGGGGATGCTGGATTTCGAGAGCTGCCAGAGCCTCGAGAAACTGGTGGTGGATAACGAAATCTGCGGCATGACGTACCGGCTGCTCGCAGGCATCCAGCCGCGCGAGGATTTCCCGGCCCTCCCCATCCTGCAGGAGTTGCTGCGGGACAAGCATCTGCTCATTGCCGACCATACCCGCCGCTACCTGCGTAGCGAGATCGCGTTCCCCGGCCCGGCCATCGATCGCGCCAGCCGCGTGCGCTGGGCCAAGGACGGCAAGCCGACCTTACGGGAACGCGCATCGCGCGAAGTGGAACGCCTGATCGCGCGCTACACGCCATCGCGGCTCGCCGACGACCGCAAAGCCGACCTTACAAGGCTGATGGAGGCCGAGGCGAAGCGCTACGGCATGACCGCTTTGCCGGATAAGTAGCGCAGGTGGTCTTGCCACCGGTGCCGTTGCGACGCGAGAAAACCGGTGGCAAGACCACCGGCGCTACTCAGAACGTAAAGCGGCCGCCGAGCTGAATCTGGCGGCCGGAGGTGCCGGCCAGCGCGCCGACGCATTTGCCAAAATTGGCATTGCCAATGCTGACATTCGGGGCGGCGGGAGTGAACGCGTTGAGGGAGTTGTAGTCCTCCATGCGCAACTCGAACTTGACCCGTTCGACGATCCGGAACTGCTTCGCCAGTGTCATGTCCAGGTTGACCATGCGCGGACCCACCAGATCGCTGTACTGAACCGGATTGGTGCGCACCGTGAACGCGGGCAACGTTGAAACCATGCTGGTGTCGAACCACTTACCGCTGGTTGGGTTGGAGAGCGCCGGGTCGCCCGTGACCGTGGCCGCGCCAAGGCGGATGGGAACACCGGTGTTGTACGTGAACACTGCGCTCACGTTCCAGCCTCCCAGGACGCCATCCACGAGCTTATTGGTATTGTTCATGAAATGACGGCCTTTCCCAAGAGGCAACTCGTAAATGGAGGCGCCCGTCATCCGCGCCTTGGCCGTCTGCGCGGGGATCCACGTCAGGTTCCGCGCGAAGGTGGCGATATCGTTGTAATAGCCTTGCGCGTTTTCGGTGTTGTAGTTGAAACCCCACATCACCGTCAAGCCACTCGAATACGCGCGTCTGGCCGAGATCTGCAGCGAGTTGTAATGGTCGCCCGCGCCGGGCGTAAACCACTGGTTGAGCGTGCCGTATTGCGGATACGGGGTCAGCAGGGCGCTGGCCGCAACCGTAGCCTGCGTCCGCAAAGTGCCCGGCATCTGGGTGGCCGGCAGCAGGTTGTAGAAGGGATTGGCCACCTTGGCGGTGGTGGCGTTGCCGTTCTTGTAGGCGATGCTCGGGTCCGCCAGGTTCAGGTTGAGGGTGTAGGGCACGTTGCGGCTGAACTGCACGTAGTACGTGACATCCAGAAGGAAATGCGACGGCAACTGGCGCTGCACACTGATGTTGAGCCGGTCGTCGGTTTGCGGTTTGAAATTCGGATCGTACCAGAGGGCCGTGCTGGTGCCCATGTTGGTGTACGCCCCGTAGCTCTTTCCTGCCGCCGGCACCAGCCCGGTGGGGAAGGGATTCGAGAGGGTCGCCTGCGGTACGCCCTGTATGGCCGCAACCGAGTTCGTAATGGCGCTGAAACCGCTGTAATCCACGCTTCCCAGCAGGGTACTGCCGAATCCATTCGTGAGCGTGGACGGAACCACGTACCGGGCCCATCCCGCGCGGATTGCCGTCTTGTCAGTCACACGGAGAGCCATGCCTATACGAGGTTCCAATAACACACTCGGTGGGTCCCAGTTGCCAGGGTGGCTGGAATCCGTGAAGATCCAGGCCCCGTTGTAGACGGGGGCGGAAGTCCGCAACGCGGTTACCGCCGCCGGCATTACCGGAGCGTTGGCGCCCGTCAGTGCTGGAATGGGAGTCGTCAGGTCGAGCCCGCGACTCAATCGGTACTGAGTATCCACCAGCGGCCCGCTGTACTCCCCGCGCAAGCCCAGGTTGAGCGTCAGCCGCGAGTTGACCTTGAAGTCATCCTGCACAAAGTATCCGAAAAACGTGGACCTGATGTGCTGAAACGGAATGCTCTCGGCCATCCCGGTGTTGGAGGTCGAAGCGTTGTCCAGCGCACCCAACAGGAACGTGGCCCAACCGTTGCCGCTGACAGCCGTATTGGGCGAGTTGTAAGTATTGGCGGTGAGGCCCGCGTCGAACGTGAATTGCGTGAAGATTGGCCGCTGCGCGTCCACCTCTTCTTTGCGGAATTCTCCGCCGACCCTCAGGTAATGACGGCCGATGGCCTTGGAGAGCTTGACTGCCCCCGAAGGGGTCTGGGGCGTCTGAATCCAGTAGGTGAGAACGCTGGACATAAAGTTAAGACCGCCCGCCGTAATGTTGATGTTGGGGAAGTAGACTTGAGGATTATTGACCGCGTACGCCGAGTACCAGTTGTTGGGCCACAGTTTGGCAAGTCCGGCAGACCCAAGGTAGGTCGAGGGGGAATCGAACGAATCGTTGATTCCGTTGTAAGCGGTGTGGATGTCGAACACCGTGGTCGGGTTGATGGTCCACACCAGATCGCCGCTGGCATTCACCGCATTGCGCGTCGAGCCCTGGAAATAGCGCATCACCGAGCCGGTCCCGGTATAGTCGGAAGTCGTTTCGGTGGTGTGCAAATAGCTGTACCGCGCGAAGAACTTCAGCTTGTCCGTGATGTTGTAATCGGTCCGGTCCATGAAGTTGTAGTACGGGTAAATGTCATACAGGTAGTTCGAGGAGTTGTTGGCTCCCGTCACACCGTTGCCCGGGTTATTCGGCTGCCACAGGTAGCTCATCATCAGCGCTGAAGTAGGGTCGATGCGCGAGGCCGGAATTATGTTGCCCGCGAAAGGCGTGCGGGTCACCGTGCTGCCGTTGGTCAGTGTGGTCCAGGGATCGTAGATTACGGACAGAGCGCCCGCGTTGTTGAGTTGCTTCGAGAAATCCCCGGTGCGCTCGGCCGCGGTCGGCAGCGTCTCAATCCGGCTCCCATAAGGGTTGGACAGTTTGATGTTCTCGTACGCGAAGAAGGTGAACAACTTGTTCTTCTTTATGGGGCCCCCGACGGTGCCGCCAAAAGTGTTCTGCCGCGTCAAGTTCGCCGTAAAAGTGGTGCGGTCGGACATGGCGCTCATGTCCGGATTGCGGTTCATGTAGTAGGCCGTGCCGTGAATTTCATTGCTGCCCGATTTCGTGATCAGGCCAATCACTCCGCCGGCGCTGTGGCCGTACTCCGCATCCACGCCATTCTGTTGAATGCTGGTCTGCTGGACCGCATCCACCGGCGGCGTGTAGCCCGATTTCGCCACCGCCATGTTGGGCGACCCGTCCAGCAGGATGTCGTTCATGGTGTTGGTGGGCCCGCCGATGGAGAACTGACTGGCGGCCCAGAAATGGAAGGGCTCTTGCTGGGTAGTGGAATTGACCACGACGGCCGGATCCAGACTGACCATCATAAACGGATTCCGGCTGATTTCCGGCAGTGAGTCCGCCATCCTCATGTCCACGGTGTTCGACATGGTCGAAGTGTTGAACTCGACGCTCACCGGAGCCGCCTCCACCGTAATGGCGTCCTGCGCGTTGCCTACCTGAAGACTGCCGTCAACCGTGACGTCCCCTCGAACTTCGATCAGGACGTTCTTTTGAACGAAAGCCTTGAATCCCGTGGCTTCGACGGTGACTGTGTAGTGGCCCGGAACCACCATATCGAACATATAGTGACCGGCCTCACCTGTCGACTGCACGGTGCGGACCCCGCTATCGTCGTTCGATAGCGTGACGTTTGCACCGGCGATCAATGCGCCCGATGGATCGCGAACGTCGCCCTGCACTCTGCCTCGCGTTTCCTGTGCCGCTAGCGAAGCCGCCAGCGCCAGGACTAGAAAAAACACTCGAAAACGAATTGACATTGAAAGACCCCTTTTCCGGACTTCCACACACCAATACTCCCAAATGATGCCTGGAGCACTGACTGCAATTTTATGGCGAAGCATGCCTTTTGTACAGACTTTTTCGCTGAATTTCGCCATCTTATTTCGGAATCGGTTCGGAAACAGTAATTCAGGTCTGATTACCCGAGAAGACCCTTCCAGTATTAGGAGTTCAAACGTTTACTGAGATCCCGAATTTGGAATTGGCGCCGCCACCGCACTTTCGACTGAAGCACAATGCACGATGCATCGGAGGAAATTCCGCCAGGTCGGGGCTATCGCGATTCACCCGAACAGCCGATGTATATGAGAGTGAGATTGCTAGGCACAGCGGTCTGCGTCTTCCTGGCTGCCGCCAGCATGTGGGCGCAGGCCAATGGCAAGTTACAGATGCACTTCATCGACGTCGGCCAGGGGGACGGAGCGATCCTGATTTCGCCCGGCGGCCAGACGGTGGCGTTCGACATCGGCCGGGACATGGTGGGAATGAATTGCGACAAGCCGGTCGCGTACTACGACCAGCTCGGCATCCGGAAGCTCGACTACTTGATCGTCAGTCACTACCATGAAGACCATATCGGGTGCGTCCCGAGCGTACTGGCCTCGGTTAGCGTAGACCATGTGGAGGACCGTGGACAGTCATACCCGAGCGAGTTCTACGATGCCTACGCCCAGGCCACCAAGGGGAAGCGCACCACCGCGCACGTGGGTGACAGGATTGTCCTGGATGAGACGTCGCCGAGTCCGGTGACGATCGAAGTGTTTGCGGTGAACGCCAACGGCATGGCTGCGAGGGACGAGAACGATCTCAGTCTCGCCGTGCGCATCGCTTACGGCGGTTTTCGCGCGGAGATTGGCGGCGACCTCAGCGGCGACGACGCGGACGGCTACATCGACGTCGAAACCGGTGTGGCCGGCGCCGTTGGGAAGTTGGATGTATACAAGGTACACCATCATTGCAGCAGCTACAGCAGCAACGTCCGGTGGCTTGCCCAGACGAAGCCGACCATCGCCATCATCAGCGCTGGAGACGGAAACGCTTACGGCCATCCCGCCGCCGGCTGCCTCGAACGCCTGCATCGTGCCGGCGTCGAGACATACTGGACAGAGCATGGCAACGGCGCCACGCCCGTCCCTGGATGGGACACGGTCAGTGGCACGACCGTCATCAGCGTCGATATCGCCGCCATGCAATACACCGTGGCCCACGGGTCGAAGACCGAGCCGTACGCCATTGGCAGCCGGCCAGGCGCCAACGTTGCAGCGCCGGCGGCAGCATCGTTCGCATGGAGCAAGCTCTCCGGGGTATACCACTACAGCACCTGCGACTGGGTCAAGTCGATCGGTCCCGATAACCTCGAGACAGGGGATGTGCCGCCGGCCGGCAAGGCGCTCCACAAGGACTGCCCAACGCACCGGTAGTGTGTGGCGCAGACGATCGTTTTTCGTCGTCTGCGTTGGCAGGCCACAAAAACCGATGGCCTGCCCCACCATGTGTTAACCTCCCACAGGGGCGAATTCGCAAGGTGCAGCGGAGAGAGTTTTTGAAATCGGCTTCGGCCATGGCGGCGTTGGGCCGCGCCTTGGGCCTGGGACAAGAGAAGCAAGAGAAGGACGTCGCCACCGCCGGGGCGACCGTGGACACGACCCCTCGCGTGG
>Ga0209039_10002565_pt1 | contig 15255 bp, 7 predicted proteins | sample BogFormECP12_OM1_FD_188238 | JGI IMG/M metagenome (GOLD analysis project Ga0209039, IMG submission 188238) | Bog forest soil microbial communities from Calvert Island, British Columbia, Canada - ECP12_OM1 (SPAdes) (version 2) | ecosystem: Environmental > Aquatic > Freshwater > Wetlands > Bog ... | reverse complement strand
GCAGGGCAGCGACTTCTCGGGGAGCGCGTTGGGCGTAGCAGCCTGTGACGACGATCCTGGCCTCGGGATTCTGACGCTGAATGCGCCGGATGGCCGCGCGTGCATCCTGATCGGCCGCAGCGGTGACCGTGCAAGTGTTCAGCACGACAATCGCAGCCTGCCCGGGAGTGGAGGCGCGAGAGACACCAAGTTCCTCGAACTGGCGTTCGAGAGCGGCGCCGTCGGCCTGGGTAGCGCGGCAACCGAAATTCTCTACGTAGTATCCCGACACATCTCTATGGTAGCGCACCCGCCCCGGCCCAGGCAGGCACAGGGATGGTCGAACGTTGCCTCGTCAAACCCTGGCTTTGTCGAACCCGCGCCGCGCGCCTACCAACCCTGTCACCGGACCGGCTCCGCAGCAGCGAGATCAGGCCGAGGCGGCGGTCCTCCGCGCTTGAAAACATTCTCGGCAAAACACGGGGCGGCCCTGCGTGGGACGGAAAGGCACGGTGGTCTCTTTGCCGCACCCCGAACAGGTGGCTTGGGTCTCCACCTTGGTGTAGCGGTAAGTCTGTCCGGCCGCAGGCGGAGCACCGAGCACGGCAACCCGTTTGGCCTTGCACGCCTTGCAGCGCTTGGGTTCGTTCTTGAACTGCTTGTCGTGGAAGAAAAGCTGCTCCCCGGCGGTGAAAACAAAATCCCCCCCACAATCAATACACTTCAGCACCTTGTCCTGAAACTCCATTGAGGATGGCTCCCTTCAGCCCGTTTCCACGCGCCCACTCGCGGGGAAAGAACTGCGGTGGTACGGAGAAAAACAGGATGTGTACATCTCCCCCTCGTACTGCCCCTTGGACTCGGCCCGCCACGCTCCGGGAATCGGGCGTGGGTACTGACTATCCCGCTATTATGCCGAAAGTGATAAGTATGAGATCCCCTGCTGCAGCTCAATCCAGTGGGGGCTAGATTGAGCAGGGCCGCCCCGGGAGGGGGCAGCCCTTTGCTCAAGTCAATCCTGTTCTTTGCGTGTTTTCTTGCGGGCTCGCTTGCGAGCCAACGCGGCCTTGACACGCTTTTTCTCGCCGGGCTTCAGGTAAAAGGAGTGGCGCTTGACCTCCTTGATGATGTCTTCCTGTTGCACCTTGCGCTTGAAGCGGCGTAGAGCATTCTCGAGGGATTCTCCCTCTTGAAGCCGTACTTCTGCCAAACTGACACACCCCCAAACTCGTCCGGTGGGACCGAATAGTTATTACAAGGATTTAGCTCTAAGTCAAGGGGAAGGCCGAAATTCCCGAAGGGAAACGCCTATCGGGAAGGACGCTGAGATCATTTTGAGACGATTCCTCTGCAATGTGACCTACAGTCATATTAGGAATACTTTTTAGGTGTGGGGCGGTTTCGGATTCTCAGCCTCCGCTCAATTTAACCTGCAACCTTGCCGCGTAGGAGCGTCACTGAGGCTTTGGGAAGCGTCACGGATGGTGTGCCTGCGGCGAGAGTTTTCGTGACCGGCGGGTCGTTGGGATCGGGGTGGCCGTTGGGGCCTTCTGACTTCCACATGTACTGCTCGCTGCCGAAAGTCACCATTGAAACCGGGCCGGAGAAGGACTTGTCGCGTCCAGGTACCGCAGGGGCTGAAGCCCCGCCCTTTTTGGAATCCGAAATCGCAGCGCTGGAAGCGCTGCGCCACCCAAAATCCCCAGAATCCTCGAATGCAATTCGCACTTCATGGGGGTTGGACTGATCCTTGTTGATCAGCATCAGCGACCAGTCTCCGCCGGGGCGAGTGACGGCGTAGGCGGTGATCAGGGTGTGTCCGGCGGCGTCTTTCAGGTCGCAAGCCGCAGGATAGAGTTTGTGCACTCCGGCGCGGTGCTGGACCCACTCCAGATTGATGAGGCGGCTGGCGTGGTACTGCGCGGTGAACGTTTTGATGTTGAGATTCGAGTCGGCAACGTAGTTGCCGTAGGTGCCGAAGCCGCGGCATCCGGAACTCAGCGGCTCCGGCTGAATCGGCGAGTGATAGTAAACGGCGCCTCCGGCGGTGAGGAACGCACCCACACTGTCGGCCAGCCAGAGCGCCGAGAAAATATCGACCATCTGCTGGGCATCGCCGTAGGTGACGTTGCTCTCGGTGTTCATCAGGGGCACGTTTGCGGGCACGCCGTCAAAGCGCCATACATCGAGAATGTGGCGGATGAGTTCCGGTTCGCGGTAGAGATCGGACCACACGATTTCGCAAGGCGGGAAGGGATAGTGCTCGAACGACATAAAAGCAAGATCGGAAAGACGGTTGCGAGCCTTCAGATACTCCAGGAAGCGGCCGAGCCATGACGTGCGGCCTTGGGGGTCGGGCCAGACTCTGATGTCTTCATTCACGCCTTCAAAGACCGGACCGCCGAGCTTGAGGCCGGGATCCACGCGGTGCATCGCCGTCGCGAACTGCAAATACAGCTCGGCGTAGTCTTCGGGCAGCATGTTCTGGCCGTCGGGTTCTTCGCCCATCTCGACGTAGGAAATCGGGTAGCCGCGTTTTTTCAGATACGCCATCTGTGCGGCGGCGTCTTCCGGCGTGCCGTAGAGGAGCGCGATGGGGATCATGGCGGGCAGGTTGTTGGTGATGCCGCTGGTGAAGAAGAGATCGAATCCGGTCTGGTCGCCGCGATCGTTGAGATCGGACTCCGAGTGCCAGGGATCCATGGAGGAGCAGTAAGTCGCGGTCTGATTCTGGTCGGGGCGGTGCTGCACGAGATCGACGAATTCACCCGCGTCCGTCAGCGTGCCGACATAAAGTTCGCGGATGGCATAGCCGGCGGCGCTGCGCGGATCCTTGGGATCGTGCTGGGCGCTGGGCCGGGAGTCGGCGGTGTTGGAGGATTCGGTCATCAGGACGCGGAGGAAACGCACGGGAATCGCAGCGGGCGCAAGTTGCAGCGTGACCGTACCTCCCTGGCCGTTGGTCACGATGCCGCTGGGGAAGGCGGCCCAGAAACCGGCGGTTGGGCTCTCCATCGGATGTGCGTCCGTCGTCCTCTCGCCGACCCAGCCTTGCACTTCGTAAGTTCGCGCATAGGGCTCGGACCAGACAATCCGCAGGTGCGAGACATTCTCCTGCGAGCCCAGATCAATGACCACCCACTGCGGATGGGCGGAATCCGGCTGGCCGGTGAACTGGCTCGCAAGATACGGGTTGCTCTTCCAGAAAGTGTCCGGGTTGCCGTCGGTCATCCGCGAGTAGTCGTGCTCGGCCCCGCCGTTGCGGGTGGTGCCGCGGTGCGGCAGGGGATATCCGTAGGAATGGCGAATCGGCTCTTTCAGGTCGGCGCTGCCGGTGAAATACCCGCGCTTGTTCGCCGAGTCGCTCCAGGCGCCGTCGGGATTCCAGTGCCATGCGGCAATCGAAAGCTCGGTGTACTGGCGGTAGGTGATCGGTCCCCAGCCAGCGGAGAGGCACTGCTTGACCATGGCTTCGGTGTAGATCTTCTCGACTACGTCGTGGGAGAGGATGTCCATGGAACTGCCCAAAGCCCGATCGGGATCGAAGAGAATGGGCGCGGCGGAAGCAGCCACTCGAACCGTGGCGGGATGGCTTGCCGGGGCGGACAATAGGGATTGCGGAATGGCCGCCAGAGCGGCAGCAGCGCTGGCTGTGCCGAGGAATCTGCGGCGGGAAACGCGCGAGTTTTCAATCATGCCAACCACCTTAGAAATAAGCTATTCAAACGATTCATTATGCCTTCTCGAGGGTGAACGTCAAGTAAGTTCTTTCATGGCCGGCGGGGCTAAAGCCCGGATTTTGTTGGTGCCGGGCGGCACGGTTGAAGCCGTGCCCTGATACCAGGCCCTAGGTTATGCGACGAACTTCTGACTCAGGACTCTAGAAAACGAGTTTCAGCGCCAGCTGGACCTGGCGTGGCGCATACGCGGCATTGGGTTTCATGAAGTTACTCGGCAGCTCGTAGTAGCCCGGGTAGGAAGCAATGTTGGCCGTGGCCGAGCTCTGTACGAATGTGCTCGCCGTGGTGACCATGCCGTTCGACGTAATGGCGACCCGCTGGTTGTCGCGATTGAAAAGATTGAACGATTCGGCCACAAAGTCGAGCTTGCAGCGCTCAGAGAGATGAATTCTGCGGGTGAGGCGAAGGTCGGCGGTGGCGTAGTCAGGGCCGGTGAAAGCGTTGCGGCGGTAGCCGGGAAGGCGGTCATTCAAATCGTTGCCGTCCTGATTGGGATCGCCGGAGACGGTCGCGTTGACGGGGCGTCCGCTGCCGTAGTTGACCACGGTGGAAATTTTCCAGTTGTTGAAGAAGCGGCCAAGCAGTTCATGGCCCCGGTGAAACGGATGCGGCTCGGCGGAGACAGCCGCGACCGCGCGCTGGCGCTGGTCGGTCACGCTCGGTCCGCGCTCGGTGTTGGGCTCGTAGGAATTCTGCACGGTGGCGGGCTGGCCGGCGACGAGGGCGTCCTGGCCGTCGTCCATGGCGCGGGCATAGGTGTAGGAGAGCCGCAGATAGGTCCCGTGCGCGACCCGCCGGTTGAGAGAGAGCGTGGCTCCGTTGTAATAGCTGGAAGCGGCGCTCTGGAATTCGTCTATGGCGCCCAGTTGCGCGATGGGGCGCCCGAGCGGATTGATGCAAGGCGGCCAGGGACAGGTCAGCGATCGCGTGAACTGCCAGGTGGCGAAGGAGTCCACCGTGTAGTATCCGCCCTGGAAGATTGAACCCGTGGAATCGAAGATGGGATAGGTCAGGGCAGTCGGCAGGTTCCAGTAGAGCGGCGGCCCCGGCAAGTTTACATCGAGTGCGCGGATCAAATGTTCGCCGTGAACGTTGAGCAGGGAAAGAGACAACGTAGTGCGGTCTGCCACTTCCTTTTCGAGCGTGATGCTGGCCTGCTGCACCCGGGGCGTCACAAAGTTGGTGGCAAATGCCGAAACTTCATTGGTCACGCCCTGAGTGAATCCCGCGGGCAGAGTGCAGTTTGCCGCATACAGCGGGCAACTGACCAGCGGATTGGGATAGGTGGGAAACACCTGGCGATCCCAGTAGCGCGAGTTGCTCAAGAACACCTGCGCGTCGGTGATACCGTTCTCGGTCTCAACCACCGAGTTGTAGATCTGCGGGATGCGCACATAGAAGATCCCGTATCCTGCGCGGACCACGAGCGGACGCTTGTTGCCGATCGAGTACGCGAGTCCGGCGCGGGGCGCGAAGTTGTAAGGCTGGAACGGGACTTTGCCGGAGGGCGGAAACAGTGGATTCGAAATGAGTCCCGCGGTCGTGAACGTCTGCAAATCCCAGCGCACTCCAAGATTCACGGACAAGTGGTCCGTCATGCGCAACGTATCCTGCGCGAAAGCCGCATATTCGTTGGTGTCGGGATGCGATGTGGCACTGCCGAAATTCTGCAAATAGTAGTGCGGAACTTCGTGGGCATAAGCGCGCAGGGGCGAGAGTTGAAGCCCGGCTTCCATCGGCTCGTAGGTGAAGGGATCGACTTTGATGGGATAGAAGAGAAATTCTCCACTTTGCTGGCTGGGGAAAAAGTCGTAAATCCAGGTCAGCAGGCCGTCGCCGCCCACCTTCCAGGAATTGCGGTGGCCTTCGAAGCTGACCGTTTCGGCAAGGTGCAGGCGGTGCTGGCGCGTCTGGCGAGGAAGGAGATTCGATCGTCCCATGCCGTCGAGTATGGTCGGGATTTTCACCAGAACATCGCTGGTATTGCTGTAAGAACGCTGCAAGTCACGCGAGAACTGGGCGCGAAGATGGCTGATCCAGCGCGGTGAGAGGCTTGAGGTGAGCGAAAGGGACCCGGTTTCGGTGGCGACGGTTTCCTCGCCGTTGTCGCTGATGGAATCGTAGGTAACCGGGCTGCCGGGATCGAGGAAGACGTTGTTCGATCCCCAATAGCGCGAGGTATTCACGCGCAGCGCGAGTTGGTGGTGGGGCGTGAGATTGATGTCGAGCTTGGCATAGGCGGAATTGCCGATCTGCCCGGCGGGGTATTCTCCCGCCAGCGAAGTCAGTTGCGCCGCAGCGGCGAAGACCAGAGCTTCATCGGTAGAGTCGTAGTCTCCGGGCGTGTAAGGCCCGGTGCTGGCCTGGGGCACGACGTGCGAACTGCCGTTCAGAAATTCGACCACGTTGGGCACGTGGAAGATGTGCTGGTCGAATCCGGCAAAGAAGAACATCTTGTTGCGCTTCAGCGGGCCGCCCATGGTGCCGCCGACCTGCTGCTGGCGATTGTGCGGTTTGAAAGCCAGAAAGCGGTCGGCCGCGCCGAAAGAACTGTCGCGCAGATAGTAGAAGGCAGTTCCGTGTACGTGATTGGAGCCTGATTTCGTTACCACATTGACGACAGCGCTGCCCGAACGTCCCGCTTCCGCGCCATAGGAATTCGTCGAGACGCGGAATTCCTGTACCACTTCCGTCGAGAACTGGTAAGGGGCGCGGTAGCGTCCCAGAGCCTGGGCGAAGAAGGCGTTGTTGTAATCGCCGCCATCCACGAGGAAGGTGTTCTGAAAACCGCGAATGCCGCCGAAGGAAAGATCGCCGTTGGTGCCGGAGTTCAGGCCGCGCGGATCCTGCGTCACGCCGGGCGAGAGCAGCATCAGGTCGGAAAAGCGGCGGCCGTTGAGCGGCAGGTCTCCGATGGCCCGTTCGTCGAGTAGCGTAGAGACCGCGCTGGGCTTGGTTTCGACCACGGCGGGCTCGGCCGAGACGGTAATGGTCTCGTGCGCACCGGCCACCGTCAGGTGGTATTCGAGTTCGGCGGCGCCGCCGACGTCCACGTGCAGTTGGGGCGTGACCTGGGGCGACATGCCCTCCGCCACCACGCGAGCCGAGTAATCCCCGGGAGGAAGCAGTCCCAGGGCGAAGCGGCCCTCGCCGTCGCTGGTCGCGGTGTAGCGGGCGCCGCTTGCGGTATTCACGACAACGATGGAGGCCTGGGGAATGCGGCTGCCGGTCGAATCGAGCACCGTGCCACGAATCGCTCCGGTCGCGGAGTCCTGAGCGTTCAAGCGAACGGGCAGCATTACGATGCAAACTGAAAGAGTGAAAAAGAAAACGGTGCGCGGAAAAGTCATACGGTCGCCCCTCGGTGCGGAGTCATGGCACGAGATCAGCTCAGAGGGACGGTCCGACGCGCGTTAACCGGACGCGAGACGGGAAAAAAGCTCGCGGAGAAGTGCCGGAAGGCGCCCTTGGGAGGGCGCGGCCGGAAAGCTTCTCCGCAGGGATGGAGAAGACCCGAGTTTTGTATAGCACGCAAAAGCAAAGGAGTTCAGTGACGGGGAGAGTCTTTTTCGCAGAAATTCCCGGAGTGGGAATGGAGGCTGGTCGCCTGGAGAACAAGCCGTCGAGCTTTGCTCGACCGGACAGCGACTCTTTTCACCACGGAGTCACGGAGTCGCGGAAAAACCCTCGAAACCTGCAAGAAAACAGAAAGAAGGCTTTTGCCAAGCAGTTGGGTTTCTCTGTGTCTCTGTGACTCTGCGGTGAAAAAACTGAATTAGGACATTACCGGTGACCGCGCCCCTTACGCCTAACCATGCTCTCGTGGTATTTTCAATTTCCTTCTGAAACCAGCATGATCCGATCCTACAAAGGCGTACGGCCGACCATCCCGGCGACGTGTTACGTGGACGACTCGGCGCAGATCATCGGCGACGTCGTGCTGGGCGAACATGCCTCGGTGTGGATGAATGCGGTCGTGCGCGGAGACGTGCATGAGATCCGCATCGGGGCCTACTCGAACGTGCAGGACAACAGCGTGCTCCATGGCATGAAGCAGCAATGGGGCGTCTATGTCGGCGAGCACGTCACCGTCGGCCACTCGGTGACGCTGCATGGATGCGTCGTCGAAGACCGCTGCCTGATCGGCATGGGTTCGATTATTCTGAATGGAGCGCGCATTGGCGCCGGTTCGATCATCGCCGCCGGCACGCTGATTCCTGAGAAAACCGTGGTTGAGCCGGGATCGCTCTGGGCGGGCTCTCCGGGCAAGTTCCGGCGCAAGCTCGGGCCTGCCGAGGATGAGATGATTCTGCGGTATGCCAGGAATTATCTTGGGTATAAGGATGAGTATTTGAAAGAGAGGTAGGCGTCGTGAGGTCGGAGGTCGGACGTCGGACCTCGGACCTTGGACCTCAGGCGTCGGACCCCGGACCCCGGACCTCAGACCTCGGGAGAGGTAGAGCGTCCTGTAGGGACGGCTGATAGTAGCCCGGCGTTTCAACGCCGGGTATGCGTGACGCAACAGAATGCCGTCCCGTAGGGACGGTTGAAATCAGGCGCGGAGTTCAGGGTGCGTTTCAGCCGTGCCTACGGCACGGGTTCCGAGGGTGGCTTCACCCGCCGCTGAAGCGGCGGGCTACTATCAGAGGTCCCTCCGGGACCAGGATCGGGGATTGGGAACTGAATGATCAAAGCAGTCCGAGGAACGCGCGATCTGCTGCCGCCGGACACGGCGCTGTGGAATTTTGTGGAAGCGGCGGTGCGGGATGTGTTTCGCGCCTATAACTTTCAGGAAATTCGCACGCCGATTTTCGAAGAGACGGCGCTGTTCTCGCGCAGCGTGGGCGAAGAGACGGATATCGTCGCGAAAGAGATGTATACGTGGGAGGATCGGGGACGCGACCGGGGTGCGCTCTCGTCGTCGGGCTCGCAGTCGCGATCCAAATCCGTGTCGGGCGCGGATTCTCGGTCCGGGTCGCACTCCGGGTCTGAGGAAGGCCGTGGGCAGTCGCTGACCCTGCGGCCGGAGAACACGGCGGGCGTGGTGCGCGCCTACATTGAGCACAAGCTGTGGGATCGCGGGCTCAACAAGCTCTACTACATTGGCCCGCAGTTTCGACGCGAGCGGCCGCAGAAGGGACGTTACCGGCAGTTCTACCAGATCGGCGCCGAGGCGATTGGGCCGGCATCGGCGGGAAGCGAGTCTCCGGCGCGGGATGCGGAAGTGCTGGAAATGCTGGCCACGCTGCTCGACCGGCTCGGAATTAGCGATTGGAATCTGGAATTGAATTCGGTCGGCTGCGCCAACGATCGCGCCAAGTTCAACGAAGCGCTGCGCCGGGCACTGGAACCGGTTGTGGGAAAGATGTGCGCCGATTGCCAGCGGCGAGCGGTGACCAATCCGCTGCGCGTGTTCGACTGCAAGGTCCCGGATGATCAGCCGATCATCGAGACGCTGCCGCGCATCAGCCAGTTCCTGGACGAGCCCTGCCGCACGCATTTTGAGGCGGTGCAAGCGATTCTCACCAAGGTGGGAGTGCGATTTTCATTAAACGACCGGCTGGTTCGCGGGCTCGACTACTACACGCGCACGGCGTTCGAGTTCACGCACGGAGCGCTGGGGGCGCAGAACGCGATCCTCGGCGGCGGGCGCTATGACGGGCTTTCCGAAGCGCTCGGCGGCCCGGCCGCGCCGGGAATCGGGTTCGCCATCGGCGAAGACCGGCTGGTCATGTCGCTCAAGCAGACGGCTGAAGGCGTGCTGCGCAAGCCGGATGTGTATGTGGCTCCAATGGCGGGCATGAATGGCGAAGCCGCCCGCCTGGGGCGCGAATTGCGGCAGCATGATCTGGTCGTCGAGTTGGGGGACGAGAGCTTCCGGCTGAAAAAATCGTTTGAAGCGGCCACCAGGGCGGGAGCGAAGTACATTCTGATCGTGGGCGACAATGAAGTGAAGGCGGACACGTTTTCGTTGAAGAACCTGGCGACCGGGGAGCAAGTGCAGGTGGCGCGCGGGGCGTTGGCGGAGAAGATTCGGTGATGGTGCAGTTGCGGCGGGGATTCGTATCAGGGCATCGCTTCAGCGATGCCGCAGAAAGTGCGCACGATGCGCGGCTTTAGCCGCCGGGGTTGCCCCCGCGGACGCAGCGGCTGAAGCCGGAGTCTTTTTGAACTGGTGCGGCATGCCTGAAGGCATGCCCTGATACGAATCCCTAGCTCCACTCTGCACAACTGTTGACAAGGTCTCAAATACAGACCCCGTTGACGCGGTCGGAGATTCGAGGAACGAGGTGACAGTTATGAAATACGGGTTAGCTGCCTTCATCATTTTGCTTTGCTGTGCAATTCCCGCTGCCGTGTTCGGGCAAGGTTCCGCGCCGGCCAAACCTCCGAGTGCGCTGGAGCAGACGCTCATGGCCGCGGAGAAGAGTTACGTCGAAGCGGTGAAAAAAGGTGACGTAGCCTTTTTCAAGCGCACGCTCGCCGACGATTTTTCTTTCGTTGGCTTCGACGGTCAGTTGTACGAACGCCAGGACATGATTGATCAGCTGGCCCACGGCGGCGTCGATCTGCTGCCCTACAACATGAAAGTCGTGACTGTTGGCGAGGGCGTCGCCATCGTGACCTACGATGTAGTTCTGCGCGTTCCGGCTGCTGAAGATCAGGGTCCGCCCCCGCGCTATCAGCATTTCAGCACGGTGTGGGTGAAACAGGGCGACGCGTGGAAGATGAAGTTTCAGCAGATGTCGGTCTCGCACTGGGGCGACTGGTAGAGACAATTGTTGATTGTTGATTTGTGATTGTTGATTGAAAACCCGCCGAAGCGGCATTGACTCGCTCCTCGATCTGAGTCTAATATTTCGCCTATTTGGGGGACGATCCTTAATCAACAATCAAGAAATCAACAATCGACAATTTTCTGGGGGGCGCGATGAAAGCTTTAGCAATGATCTCCGCAGCATGGCTGGTGCTCGTCGCAGTAGCGCTGGCACAGATGGAGATGCCGAAACCCGGTCCCGAGCACAAGAAGCTCGACATCTTTGCCGGCTCATGGACGCTGGATGGCGACATCAAGCCGGGCCCGATGGGCCCCGGCGGCAAGATGACCGAGACCGAGAAATGTGAATGGATGGACGGCGGCTTCTTCCTGGTTTGCCACTCCGATTTCAAGGGCGTCATGGGCAGCGGAACGGGAGTCTCCTACATGGGATACTCCACCGACGACAAGACCTACACCTACCGCGAATTCAACAGCTGGGGTGAGTTCGACGATTCCAAGGGCTCGGTGGACGGCGACACCTGGACATGGACCAGCGACGAGAAGATGGGCGGCCAGGCCATGAAGGGCCGGTTCACGATGAAGGTTACTTCCCCCACCTCATACACCTTCTCCTTCGAAATGTCGCAGGACGGAACGAAGTGGACGACCGTGATGGACGGGAAGGCGACCAAAGGAAAATAACATACCCCCGCACTCGTCCTGTCTGTCCTTCCAATTCCCGCGCGGCACGACTGAACAGGTTTCGAGAAAATTCGGAATTGGGGTGGCGCAGCGCCCTTCGACTCCGCTCAGGGCAGGCTTTCAGCGCTGCGATAAGGACCCGTCTTCAGTAGCGGCTTCCAGCCGCTGAGGTACCTCTGGGGCTAAAGCCCATTCCTTCCGCCAGCTTTATCGCAGGCCTGGAAGGCCTGCGCCACCCAAAATCAGGTGCGACGTTTTTTCAGCGATCTGTAAAGTCGTACCCTTCCCGGGCTTTATTTGTGGTCTAGAGTAACTGCTCTAAGTTTCTATTGGGAGAACTGGGCGGTTTCGGCGTAGATGGGTTTCAGATCATAGCGCTCGGCCACGTGCTCGGCCCCTTGTTCCTTCACGATCTCGTCCAGCAAGTGCCGGGCGTCGCGATATTGTGGAACCGCCTCCGACGTATTTCCTGACAACCGAAGTGCCGTGCCTAAAAGGTAATGTACGCGCGCGGCCTCCAGACGGAGACCTTGCTTTTCGCTTCTTCCCAGGCTGCGCTGCAGTTCCTGACGGGCCGCAGAATAATCCTTGTTCTGGATCATGGCCTCGCTGAGAAGCACCGAAGAAACCAGAGAGAGAGACTTCCGGCCCTGAGAGTCCGCCTGCTGGGCCAGGTTGCGTATTTCGCTCATAGTGGCGCGGGCGTGGCCCTCGGCAACCGCTACCCTGGCTGTATCCAATCTCGAGGTGAGCAGAACATCTTTGTCGGCGGTGTGCGAGGCCAGGCGCACGGCCTGCTCGTAGGACGCCTTCGCCGACTTGAGATCCCCCTGATAAAAGCTGGCGTCTCCCCGGCTGTCAAGGACGGTCGCCAGCAGCGAATCATTTTTCAGACCCCGGGCCAAAGTTTCGGCTTCGTCCAACAGCTTGGGCGACTCAGCCCCACGCCCTGCGGCGGCGAGAGCGCTGCCCAGGTCACTCAGTGACTGCGCCATGGTGCTGCTCCGGTCACCGACATCACGAAAGGCCTTGACCGAATCCTGCAAAACACCTACCGCCGGTCCCAGCCGGCCCTGAAATTCGAAGACCGTTCCCATGCTATGGGACATCACGGCCACGCCCCGGTTGTTGTTCGACTTGCGATACAAGTCCAGCCCGCGCATATAGGACGTCATGGCTTGATCGTACTGTCCTAGTGCGGTCTGGGCCTCGCCCAGGTTGTGCAGGGTTTCGGCGATGTCCTCCGGTACGTTCAGTTTCTCGCGAATCTGCAAGGCCTGTTGCAGGTAGGTCAGGGCGTCTTCGTTTTCGCCTTTTTCGGCGTAAGCGAGGGCAATATTGTTGAGGCACAGACCCTGATACGCTTCGTCGCCGGCATCGCGCTGAATCTGCAGCGATTCTTTGAACATCTGCATGGCCTGGTCAGGCTGACCGCGCTCCATGTAAAGGGCGCCCAGGTCAATGAGAGTGTCACCCGCTTCCTTCTTGGCGCCGATTTCGCGCCGCATCTTCAGCGCGTCGTTATAGGCAGACAAAGCAGCATCGGGTTTTCCCAGTTGCAGTTGTACCTGGGCGATTTCCACCAGGCTGGCGGCGACGCCGCGTTTCTGCCCCAGGCGCTGGTTGATGGCCATCGAATCCTGATAGTTGCGTAGAGCCTCGGCCGGCTTGTTCATGCGTTTGTAGGCGATGCCGGTGGCCTGCAGGATAAGAGCCTGCTGCTCCTGATTATCCAGGTCAATCGCGAGATGCCGGGCGCGATCGAGGGGATCGAGCGCCGCCTGCGGGTTGCCGGACTTGATCTCGACGCGGCCCATGGCCAGCAGAGCATCGAGATTCTTACCGTCGGCCTCGAGCACTCTGCCGTAATAGAAACGCGCCTTGTCCAGAGTCCTTTCATCTTCGTAGAGACTTCCCAGAGCAAACAGCACATCCAGGTTGTCGGGAAAACTCTTGTTCAGATTCTCGTAGGCGGCGATCGCCTTCTGGTTGTCGTTGGTCACGCGGGCCAGGCTGGCCTCAATGAAATACTGCTGCGCCAGAGGAAGGTTCTGGCTGAGTTCGACGGCGTGGCGCGCCGACTGCTCGGCCTCGGTGTCGTATCCCAGAGCAGAATAGGCCTCGCCCAGACGAGAATAAGCCACGGCGAATTGTGGATCCTCTTTCGTGGCCGCCTCCAGCCTCTTCTGTGCTTCCAGGTTGTTGCCCTGGCGCAGGAATTGCAGGCCTTCGTTGTAATCCCGAAGCGCGTCCACCGAAGCGGAAGTCGGCTTGAACGACTGCGCCTGCAGTTCCTTCACCAGCTCCGAGGAGAGTGCCAGATTCTTGCGGATCATGTCCGCCAGGCGGTCTACCGCGCCCGACAGATCTTTTTGGCTCGACGCCTCCGCTTTCACCTGGATGGTGCGATTGTGCTTGCGGTCCTGGAGCGTGGCGTCAATGCGGATCTGGTCGCCCAGTCTCGTGTACTGCCCCCAAACCAGCGTATCGGCATTGGTGAATTCCGCGACGCGGCCCAAGGTCGAGGAGTCCACAATCGAGTTCGGAGTGATTCTCAAGTCATGGAAGACCTGCTGCACCCGGTCCGGGGAGACCGTGCGCAGGTGCGCCGATTGCCCCACGTCGGTGCTCAGCATGTCGGCCAGACTCGGTCCGAGCCAGTCCCAGGACTGGTCGCCCGACGCGTTCTGAAACGGCATCACCGCCAGAGACAGAACCGGACCCGCGCCGGCCTTCTGTGCCGACGGCGCGAAGAGCCGGCTCCTAAACGCGTAGCCGAGAATCGCCAGCACCAGCACCGTGGCCAGGCCCGCCACCAGCGGCCAGGGAACCGTTTGGCCCCAAGGCTGCACGTCAGGGTGGAAACTTAAAGTCGCGGCGGCGCGCTTCCCCTGCCAGGCGTCCAGGTCGCCCAGCATTTCGCTGGCGCTCTGGTAGCGCAGCGCGGGATCGCGTTCCAGACACTTACTGACTACCGCGCTGAGGTGGCCGGGAATCGTGTGGTCAAGATCGGAGACCGGGATGGCGCGTTCCTGCGTGCGCTTGATCAGACTGGCCAGCGCGCTCTCCGCCCTGAACGGCATTTTCCCGGTCAATAGCTCGTAGAGAATCAGGCCGGCGGTGAAAAGATCGGAGCGCTGGTCCAGTTCTTTGCCCAGAGCCTGTTCCGGCGACATGTATTCCATCGTCCCTACGAGTGCTCCGGTCTGGGTCATGCCGTCGCTGCCCATAGTGCGGGCCAGCCCAAAATCCATGACCAGAATCCGGCTGCTCTCCTCGCGCATGATGTTTTGCGGCTTCAGATCGCGATGAATCACGCCCACGGCGTGGGCGGCTTCGAGAGCCTGGCAGACCTGTTGCATGATCTCGACCGCTTCTTCCGGAGAGAACTTCTTCTTCTCCTGAATCAGCGCACGCAGGTCGCGGCCCTCGACGAACTCCATGGTGATGAACTTCACACCATCGGCGTCGCCCAGATCGTAGATGCGGATTACATTCCTATGCGTTACCTGGCGGGAGAGCAGCAGCTCCTGTTTGAAACGGGCGAGCATCGCGGAACTGGAGGCTAGTTCCGGCCGGATGAGTTTCAGCGCCACAGGACGGTCCAGCTCCCGGTCCCGCGCTTTATACACGGCGCCCATTCCGCCTTCGCCCAGAAGTTGCAGAATCTCGTAGCGATCACCGAGCACATCGCCGGGCTCGAAGAGCGGGGCGCTCACCTGAAGGCGGGGCGGCCTGCGCGCGGAAGGAGGAGGGGAAGTCAGCGGTGGCGGCATTCCCTCCACCATGGTCGCATCGGGATCTACGAACGTAGCTTCGGGATCGGAAGACGCCTTGGGAAACTCGATCACCGTGGGGCTGTCGGGGCCAGAAGGAGAATTGGAGGCCGAACTGTCTCCTTTAACCGGAATGCTTACGCCGCCCTGGTTCGCGGCGTTTCCAACATCCTGCGGATTGAGCCGTGGATTCCGTTCTTGCATGTGCGCCAGGTTAGGGAACGGCTTGGAGGGCCCCACCGCGTCCCCATAAACAATGGAGAAAGTATATACCGGTGGGCGACCGGATGCAGCAAGG
>Ga0209039_10002564_pt1 | contig 15270 bp, 17 predicted proteins | sample BogFormECP12_OM1_FD_188238 | JGI IMG/M metagenome (GOLD analysis project Ga0209039, IMG submission 188238) | Bog forest soil microbial communities from Calvert Island, British Columbia, Canada - ECP12_OM1 (SPAdes) (version 2) | ecosystem: Environmental > Aquatic > Freshwater > Wetlands > Bog ... | reverse complement strand
CTCCCCCATTGCCGAGGCTGTCGCGCGCGGTCTCGATGGAGGTCAGGACCAGTTGCAGACCCAGGTAGAGAAGATCCACGTCGGCCACCGAGATGGTCACCTCGCCCGCCACCACGACGCCCTTGTTGAGCACGCGGTCGAGGACCTCGCAAACCGAGACTCGTTGGCTTTCCTCCAGCGCGCATAGTTCAGGCAGGAACCTGTCGGCTGCGGGTGTGGTTTGGTAATCGATCACAGGCTGACCAACTCCGGCGCGACCAACTCCGGTGGCGCCAACTCCGGTGGGACCAACTCCGCACCCGCGGGCTGGTACAGGCGCTTCCCGAGCCCTTCCAGACGCTCCCGCCCGGCGATCTCCGGCTGTCTAAAAACCAGGGTCTGCGGTTTCTGGGGGAACGCCTGCCGGAAACCCTCCACCACCAACCGTTCCCGCCTCTGAAGGCTGGAACACAAACGGCATTCGCACGGCGGCGTCAACAGGTTCAGGAACACCAGCGGAACTGCAATCCCCATACGGTGGCAGACCGCCACCAGATCCCTGGTTTCCTCGAGCGCCATCTGGGTGGGAATACTCACCGCATAGAGCGCGGAGGCGGCCGGATTCCGGAACAGTTCGCGAAGTCTCTTCAAGTTTCTAGAGATCACCACCAGATCATCGGCAAATCCGGGCAATCGCAGTATGCGCTCGTACTTGATAAAAAGGCTGAAGAAGGCCTTCAGCCATTGGTTGACGATCTCCGGAAGTTCCAGCAGGCGGACCAGGTGGCCGGTGGAAGCGCAATCCAGGACGAAAAGGTCGTAGGTATCCCGGGCCAGGAACTCGAGGAGGCGCGTGAGGGCCATGACCTCATCCAGGCCGGGCGGCGACAGGTCCAACATTCGCTCGAGAACCACGCGGTCGAAGGTCAAATCGAAGCCGCGGGAAACGGACTCGAGAAAGCGTTCGAGGTCCTCGGAGTAACGCGATTTCAGCTTTTCAAACTCCGCCTTGGCGTCGATTTCCATAGCGGTCAGGCCGGGGAAGACCACCACCGGCCGGGAGCCGATTTCCGTTTGCAGGCAGGCGGAGAGCGAGTGCGCCGGATCGGTGGAGAAGAGCAGAACCCGCTTTCCGGGGAAGTCGCGGGCCAACCGCATGGCGGTGGCGCAGGCGAGCGTGGTCTTGCCCACGCCGCCTTTGCCGGCCAGCAGCACAAACTGGATCCGCCGGGAGGGATGCGCCGCCGGACCGAGCACGGCCGGCTCGCGGGACAAGCCACGTGTGGCCGCAACGGCGGGCCGTTCGGCGGCCGGCCGCGCATGGTCCCAGAATCCGGATAGCGACTCCCGGCCGCGAACCTCCTCCGCCTGTAGCCCAACTCCCCAAGCCGAACAAGGGACCTCGAGACCGGCCAGGAGTCGTTGGATCTGGATCTCTTCGGCCGAGCCGGCGGCCGAACAGGCGGGGCAATCGCACTCCCGGTGGAGTTGGTTCACGATTAGCTCGGATACCGGCATCTTCCGGCCCAGAAGCTCGTGGAACAACGCCAGCGTTTCATGCACGCTGAGCGGCTCGGCAATGGTAACGGGGACGAACTGGGTGCGCGCCGGATCGCGCAGCAGCCTCCCGGTCCGGGCGAGCGAGGACTTCCAATCGGAGACAAACAGGTCGAGGCGGTCGGGGCTGGTATCTTTACTGAACACCCGCCGCATGCACCGGCGCTTGGCCAGCAGCACCTCCAACATGTCGAGCCATCGCCCGATCAATTCGGGCATGGCCAGAAGGCGCAGGGTATGGCCGCTGGGCGCGGTATCCACCACGATGCAGTCGTAGCGGCGGGCCTCCACCCAGGAGGCGATCTCGAAGAAGGCCATCAACTCGTCCAGACCGGGCAGAGAGAGGCTCAGGAAGCGATTGATGTCCTCATCGTCCAGGAAGGTGCCGGCGGCGGCAATCGCCCGCAGCATGGCGCCGTTCCTCTCGCGGAACCGAGCGATGGATTGTTGGGCGTCAAACTCCAGCACTTCGAGATTGCCGGGGGGCACGTACCCTGCCAGGCTGTCCCGTAGGGAGTGGGCCGGGTCTGTGGAGACCAACAACCAAGAACGGCTGGGGGCGAGCGCGGACAGGCGCAGTGCGGCGGCCGTGGCGCAGGTGGTCTTTCCCACGCCGCCTTTGCCGCCAAACAGCAGTAGTTGGAGGCCGGGCCGATCGAGAAACGCGGGGCTCGGCCGGCTCATCGCGATCTCCGGCGACGCCTACGGACTGCGAGTCTGGTCGCCGGTTGCCGCGGCATCCGGTTCCTCATCTTCCTCCTCGCCTTTCAGGCGACTGTCGATGGCGTCCAGTCGGTCCAGCAGGAGCTTCTCTTCGGCGTCGAACTGGGTTTCCGTGATCCCGCCGGTTTCCAGTTGCATGTAGAGCAGTCTCAATTGCTCGGTGATCGACTGGGCTTCGCCAGCCAGTTCCTCCTGCGCGATCTTGCCGATTTCCCGGAACATCCAGAAGATGCTGGTGACCGGGAAAAAGAGGATATCGTCCACCAGCAGCATTCAAGTTTCCAGGTCGAGCTCGAGATCCACGAAGTTGTGCGGCGCCCAGGGTCCGCTATAGTCGAAAGCGAAATTGTTATCGAACCGCTTGGCGGCCGCGAACACGCCGGCGGAAAACCCTTCCTGTGCGTCGCGCCGCACCAGGCATGCCAGGTTCATGACCTCGTGCTCGTTGCGGCATGGGTTGGTTTTGAATTCCACGCACACCGAGGCCAGTACGTGCTCCACCTTGCGGGTGTGATCCTCCCGGTCGTCGTGGAGCAGGCGGTCGAACATGCGGCCCAGCTCGATCTTCTCTTCCTGGGTGAACTCGTGGCGGGCGCCCACCAGGCGGTCCCGCGCCAGGCGCAGTTCGGCGTGGGTGTTGACGAAATACTCGAAGATATTCGGCACGTCCCAGGCTACGCGCAACCCCATTTCCACTTTGCCGGCCACGCGCCCGAGCTGCTCCTCAAAGGCGCGCTGATTCCGGACCAGGATTCCGCGGATGGCCTCCGGGCTGGCCGCGATGGTGCCGAAGGCCATGGGCAGCGGGGTGGTCGCGGCCATCAGACACTTGAGCACGGCTTGGTGGGCCGCCAAGTTGGCGCGTTGCGGACGCACCTTGGCGCCGGCCAAACCGCTCACCACCGCGGCCACACGGCCCTCGGAGATGGTGTACACGTCGCCCCCCTCGATGCCCAGAGATGGATAGGATTGCGGTCCACCCGCGGCCACGATGGCGTACAGATAGTTCCTCCCGCCGGCCACCGGCACTACCGGCTCCGTGGCGGGGCTGTCCAGGACTACCGCAGAGTCGGAATCCTTCATGGCTGCCTCCTCTTCCCTCAGTAACGGATTCTGAATCCGCCGGCGCGGGGGCGGGGTGCGGGTTTCAGATCGAGGCCGGGCAGGTCCCCTGGCGTCCCATGGCCTCGCGTAGCCACCGCCTGGAACAAGTCCTGCTTGGCCTTGTCGATCTCATCCAGACGGGCGTCGATCAGCGCGATACGCCGGCTGGCGCTCTTGCGCTCCATATCGCGCCGCGCCTTTTCCATCTCCAGGCAGGTGATCTGCATGTAGCTGCGGTAGGGCAGGGAGATCTGGTCCACCCGGCCGGAGAGAGTGCGAATGTTGGTTAGGCCTTTCGAGGGGATGGCCATGACATTATTCCTTTCCGTTTCCGTTGTTTTCCGGGGCGGGCCGGGGGTTATTCCTCCGCGGCTTGAAAGAGGCGGCGCAGATTCTGGCCATGGCCTCGTCGATTTTATGCGGCATCAACGACTCCCCGTCGCACGTGACTTTGGCCGTCTCGGTGGCCAGAACGTCGCGGCAGACCCATTGGAACACCGGATCGTCCAGCCGCGCACGCGCTCCCCGGTGGACCAGGATCTTGGCGATCACGATGGTGGCGCGAATCGTCGGCCGGTGATTGTTGACGCCGATGCCCCGCAACTCGCGGACGATGTCCACGATGACCTCGGCGTCCCCGCGGGGCACACCCGATTTGGCGATCGCGATCTGGATCTCCGTCTCGCGGTCGAAGTTGCCCAGGTTGAGGGTGATCAGCCGGTCCATCAGCGCGTCCTGGGTCTTGTGAACCCCGGCATACTCTTCCGGGTTGGAGGTGAAGATCGCCCGGAAGTCCGGATGCACTTCCAGGTATCCCGCGCCGCTCGGCCGCAAGGCGGGGAGATTCAGGATCTTCTCCTCCAACACGCTCAGCAAAGCGTTGTTGGCTTCGGGGCGTGAGCGGTTGAACTCGTCGTAGATCAGGGTGTTCCCGTTGGCGCAGGCCGTGGTGAGGCGGTTATCCACCCACAGGGTGTTCATGTTCTCTTCCGTCTTCAGCACGGAATGGATGTAGTTGTCGATCAGCTTGGACTTGCGGTAGCCGGCGTCCTTACCGACCAGGTCCGAGCTGCCAAACTCATCGTCCCCGTGAATCAGAGTGACGGGACGGCCGAGTTTGGCCGCCACGTGGAAGGCCAGCGTCGTTTTTCCGGTTCCCGCCGCGCCGGCGAAGTGCACCGCATAACCCACTTCCAGGTACGCCAGGGCCCTTTCGGCCAAAGCCTCGATGTGCGGGGTCGCCACAAACTCTTCACTGGCCTCGGGCGCCACGTCGTCCCCCTGTGGCTGGACTCGGACGACCACTTCCGCGAGGTCTTTGCTCATTATATCCACCATCGGAATGCTCACCTTTTGAATTGGCCGGAATCAGTGCTTCTTCCGTCTCTTGGTCCGCGGCAAGGGCGCCCTGGACGGTTCGGCAGCCGGCGCGGCGGCAGGCTTATGAGCGGGCTTGTGCGTACGCGGCTCCGCTTTGAACGTTGCCGGTGGCGGCCCTTCGGCTGGGGCCTTGGCAACCGGCGGATGTCCCCCCGCGGTGTGGCCTTCAAAAAGCAACGGACCAAACCACGCCCGGTGAGCGCCCGCGCGGTCGCGCGCGAATCCGGCGCACAACGCGGACACCCGCGTGCGCCGCTCGCCGGTCTGGCGGACCAGGTCGCCCAACAAGGCCACCCGGGCCTGGCGCGAAGACACAATCGCGTCGCGCAGCCCCGTCATGGTTACCGTTAATACACCCACGTTCGTCCTCCCTTGTCCAAGCTCACTCAATGCACCGTAGTTCTTGCCAACTTACTCGACGCTCCGCACCACGAACACCTCGGCCGGAGGGAGCGGCGCTTCCGTGACGGCATTGACTGTCCGAATCTCGCCCGCCTGGGTCGCGATTTCCATGGTCGCGCCACAGGCGAAGCACTTGATCTGGCCTACGTAATCGTCATAGGCATCGGTGAGGTCCACCTTGAACCCGCAACCAAGACAGTTGATTTCCATCTGGCTCTCCTCTTTTTCCTACCGAGTCCCCACCGCACGTTCCGAAAGGCCGCCGGCGGGAGGCCCGACTCAAACGCCCTGGCCGCCGGCGCGGCGAACCCGCCCGGCGAACCCGCCGGTGGGCCTCGGACAGGAGCTCCTGTCGCTGCTGGGCCATTGGCTCCCGCCCGCTTGAGGTTCGGTCCCCACCGATGGCTGCTACGAGCTCTTGCCGGCCCAGGCCCTGCGGGCGCCGGCCAGATCGTTTCTCATGTCGCGCCGTTGCGCGCCAACCGAGCGCTTCAGGTTGTTCAAAAACGTCAGGCGCTCATTCTTGGTTCGTTTCGCCATGGTCGCGCGCACGCGGCCGAAGTGCGCACACAGCTTGGTAACACTGTGTTTCAGCCCCTTGGCGCCATGCTGCAACTCGGCCATCATACTGCCGCGCATCTTGCGCAGGGTCACGATTTCATCGCACAAACGTGTCATGTCTTCCGTCAACATACCGTAAGCTCCTTTCTTGTCTCTGGCGTCCCTTGTTTCCCCAGCCGGAAGAGGCCCTTGTGGCGGGCCTCCGGCCGGCGGCGGGAATTTTTTCGGGCCCAGTTCTAAGCCGGCGCCGCAGCGCTGGCGGTCAGACCGATGGCCTCGGCATACTTCAAATAGGTCTCAACCGAAGCGATCACAACGCGAGCTTCCACCGAGAGTAGTTCGATGCCAACCAGCGACACTTTGACCCAGGCGTCGATGACGATGCCTTTGTCCAGAATGCGGTCGACAACTTCCGCCAAGCTCGAGGAATCCGTGGACTTTGCTACTTTTGCCATGATTTTCTCCTTTCCGGCTTTCCACCGCGATTGGGTCTAACTTATGTTCGACCTACTATCTAACTGGCACGTCAAAGGCCAAGTCACTTCGGTTGACTTTTGTAAAATAACTTAGTGAGAACGCAAGGGTTAGCGCTTGGAAAACCATCTCCGAAGGTACTACGTCGGAATCCACTCCATGGTCCCTATTCCACAGAATCATTCAGGCGACCCCGCGAAGTTATAAGGCGGCCATGGCCCACTTAGTAATATCTTCGCCCCACTGGGAGGACATATCTTCCGCGCCTTCCTGCGAAACCGTTCCACGCCGGTTTTCGAGGTCAGAAAGTATAGCGAGAGGAGGCGTCGCTCGCTGGACGACGAGACTTCCGTACGGCGCTCGGCGGAGCAGCCCGACAGCAGGCCGGCGATCCGATCCGCGAGCCGGGTTTCCTCCCCATCGAGGGCACTGGCGGTGGGGTAACGGCTTCGCAGGGACGCCAGGTACCGGGCGCCGGGGGACGGCCCAACGCCGGGCGGAACCGCAGCGCGCAACGGCCATAGGATGCGGATGCCCATCTCGGTCATCCCTGGAAGCCGGGCCAGAAGCGCCGCATACTGCGGGCGGTGGTCCTCCAGGAGGCGCAGGACCGCGAACTCGTTTTCCATCACGCAGCCGTATCGCAGAGGAATGACGGCCTGCCGGGCGTGAATCGCCTCGACCACTCGCCCATAGGCCAGCAGGGAGGCAACCGTGGGTGGAGAACGCATCTCTTCCACGGTGGAAACCACGGCCGCCAGGCCGTGCGCCGTTATGAGGCGAGTTCCCGGAGGGCACCCAACCGAATCCGGCCGCACGATGCCGTAGAGCAGGTAGCTCATGCCGCCGCTCCCACAGAGAGGTCCGGCACGAAACTATACGGCGGCCACGGACCGGCCGGCGCCAGTGTCAAACCGGGGAACGCCGCACCGGCATTGAGCCGCGCCAGACATTCCCGAAACTCGTCCAGGGCCGCCGGCGAAACCAGGAAGGCCCAGTTCAATACGATCTCGTCGCCGGTTGCCGTTCCGAGCACTTTGCGTTCCCGGAAACCGCCGGCATGCCCGGCCAGCGCCGCCGCCGCCCGCCGGCAGAATTCCTTCAGCCGGAAGTTGAAATCGCGTTCCCACTGGGCTTTGATCCGCTTCTCCTCGAAATATCGCGCTCCGGGGGAAGCGGCCGGCGCCCGCTCATCCGCCGCCGGTTGACCCGGCGAGCCCGGCCCTTGTAGCGCGTGGGGGCGATCCAGCAGTCCCTTGACAGCCCACTCCCGCTGATCGCCGAGCTCGGTGAAAAACCGGGTGACGGCATCCCGGTGTTCGAGAACCAACCGCTCTAAGCTGTCCAACGAAGTAAACAGGGTTGCGAAACGCGCCGGCAGCACCGGGACCCGGTTATTCACTTCCTCGATAAGCGCCTCATGGCGGCAAACGCGAGGTCCCAACCAAGCCAGGTCCTGTAGGTGCGCGCCGGCCGATTCGCCGCAGAACTCGTCCAACTCCACTGGGCTGAATACCGCGCCAATTCCGCCGCAATCGCGACCCACGACGCCGGGCTGCCCGTCCACCCCGATGGCGTTGGCGGGAACGCCGCAGGCGCACGGCGTCAGGCAATACAGGTAGTAAGCAGTCCCGCCGCTACTCATTCACCCCGGCTTCCTTTAGAGCCGTTTCCAGGTCGCCGCGCTCGACGACCACCGGCGCTTCGATGGGCGGCTTCCCCACTCTGCCGGCGACCGCGCGCCGCACCGCGCGCAGGGCCGCCTTGGCGCACACGCCCTGGATATCGGCGCCGCTGAAACCCTCCGTGCCGGCGGCGAGCGAGCCGGCGCCGACTCCCTTGGCCAGCGGTTTGTTCTTCAGATGCACTTCGAAGATCAGGCGGCGGCTCTCCTCGTCGGGCAGGGCGATGTCGATGATCTCATCGAAGCGCCCCGGACGCAGCACCGCCGGATCGAGCATGTCCGGCCGGTTGGTGGCGCCCAGCACCAGCACGCCCTTCAGCTCCTCGACGCCATCGAGCTCGGTCAGGAACTGGCTCAACACGCGTTCGGCGACGTGCGCGTCGGAGCCGCCGGCGTTGCGCGCCGGCACCAGCGCGTCGATCTCGTCGAAGAAGATGATGCACGGCGCCGCCTGCTTGGCCTTGCGAAACATGTCGCGCATGCCCCGCTCCGACTCCCCCACGTATTTGGAGAGCAGCGCCGGACCTTTTACGGAGATGAAATTGACCCCGCTTTCAGTGGCAATGGCCTTGGCGAGCAGGGTCTTGCCGCAGCCCGGCGGGCCGGTCAGCAGAATCCCCTTGGGCGGACGTATGCCGGCGCTGGTGAAGAGGTCCCCATATTGCAGGGGCCACTCGACCGCCTCGACCAGCCGCTGCTTGATGTCGGAGAGGCCGCCCACATCCTCCCAGCGAACGTCGGGCACCTCGACGAAGACCTCGCGCGTGGCGGAGGGTTCGACCTCGCGCAGGGCATCCAGGAAATCCTCCATACGGACCTCGAGCTTGGCCAGGTGCTCGTAGGGGATGGTGGCCTGCGCGAAGTCGATGTCGGGCATGATGCGGCGCAGGCAAATCATGGCCGCCTCGCGGCACAGCGCTTCCAGATCGGCGCCCACAAAACCATGCGTGATCTCGGCCAGACGGCCCATCGCGACGTCCCCGGCCAGCGGCATGCCCCGGCTGTGGATGGCGAGCGTCTCTTCGCGCCCGTTGCGGTCCGGAATGGGGATCGCAATCTCGCGGTCGAACCGCCCTGGCCGGCGCAAGGCCGGGTCCAGCATGTTGGGCAGGTTGGTGGCGGCGATGACGATCAGTTGCCGCCGTTTGGCGAGCCCGTCCATCAGCGCCAGCAGTTGCGCCACGACCCGTTTTTCGACTTCCCCCACCACGTTTTCGCGGCGCGGCGCAATGGCATCGATCTCATCCAGGAAAATGATGCTGGGACCTTTGCGCGTGGCCTCTTCGAAGATCTTCCGGAGGTGGGCTTCGCTCTCGCCGTAAAACTTGTGGATGATCTCCGGACCGCTCACGGAATAGAAGTTGGCCTCGGTTTCATGCGCGATGGCGCGCGCAATGAGAGTCTTGCCGCAGCCCGGCGGACCATGCAGCAGCACGCCCTTGGGGGCGTCGATGCCCAGCCGCTCGAAAACCTCCGGATAGCGCAGCGGCAATTCGATCATCTCGCGGATGCGCTGGAGCTGCGGCTTCAGCCCGCCGATGTCCTCGTAAGAGGTGGAACGAACCGCCCCTTCCTCGGCCTGCTGCGGGTTGCCGATGACCAGCCGGGTGGTGGGATTGATCAGGACCGGGCCTTTGGGCGTGGTGCTCTCCACCCGGAAATCCGCCCACCGGCTGCCGAACAGGGTGGCGCGGATGCGGTTGCCCTCCTGCACCGGCAGGCCGTCCAGCAAACTGCCGATATAATCCAGGTCGCGCTCGGAGGGCCGCGCGCCCGCCGAGGCCAGCACCACGCGCTCGGCCGGGCGGCAAGTGGTCTTCCGCACCTGCACGAACTCGTCCAGCCCCACGCCCGCGTTTTCCCGCACCAGTCCGTCGATCTGGATGCGGGATTGCCCGCGAAGTTCCTTATGCGCGGGCATCGCCTTGCAGACCGTCCCGCGTTTCCCGGCGACTTCGACCGGGTCCCCAATGGCGACCTGGAGCCTTTCGAGGTCTTCGGGACCCATGCGGGCAATCCCCCGCCCCACATCCTTGCTCAACGCCTCGGTGACTTTGAGCTTGAGAACGGGTGTTTCGGTGCGATCGGAGGCCATGGCCGGGCTTTTCATTTCTTGGACTTCTTACACTTGATTTCCACCACGCCGTTATTGCAGGCGACCTCGATCTTCTCTTTGGCGCAGCTCGCCGGGAGCAGCACTTCCTTGCGATACTTCTTGTCGCCACGCTCGGCGGAGAAGGTCAGCAGGTCGTCCTCCACGGTGATGTGCACGTCTTCCTTGGCGACGCCAGGCATCTCGGCCACCACCAGGACATGGTTCTCTTCCTCGAAGACATCCACCACGGGCTCGCGGACTTCCTGCACCACGGTGTGGCCGGATTCCTTGTCCTGGCGAATGTTGCCGAACGGCTCGATCACCGGCCGGTCGTCTCCCAGACCCACCTTGACGGTGACCCCGTAGATGCCTTTCAGCTCCTTGTTCGCCCCGTGAATCTCGCCGGTGCGCGACAACTGCTCGCCGGTTTTGGCCAGTTCTCCGAGCTTGTCGACCAGGTCCCCAAAGCCCTTGAGAATCCCGCCCAGCCCCACCTCGAAACCGCCTTCGGAGGCTTTCTCATTGTGTTTCTTGATCACGTAGTTGTTCTCCCTCGATCTGAATTCCGTACTCTTTCACTTTCGAATGCAGCGTCTTGTAATCCACCTGGAGGAGCCGCGCGGCCTTGGATTTGTTGCCGCCCGTTTTGCGCAGGGCGTGGGTGATGGCCACCCGCTCCACGTGGACCGTGCTGCTGCGGACGATTTCCCGCAGCGCCACATCGCCACACAACTGGACGCGCGCCGACGCGTGCACCACCGGGTCGTCTTCCGCCAGGAGTTCGCACGCCTTGGATTTCAAGCCGAGATGTTCTTCGGTGACCACATCCTCCGCCATCAGAACGGCGCGGCGGACGGCCGACCGGAGCTGGCGCACATTGCCGGGCCAGTCGTAGGCCAACATCACCTCGACCGCCGGCGGGGAAAAGCCCTTGATGGATTTGGAAAGCTCGATATTGGCAATATCGAGGAACCGCTTCGCCAGGTAGGATATGTCTTCCCGGCGCCCGCGCAGGGGCGGCACGAAGATGCTGTATTCGTTCAGCCGGAAGTACAGATCGGGACGGAACGACCCGCCATCGCAAAGCGCTTCGAGATCCTCGCCGCTGGCAGTCAGCATGCGGACGTCCACCTGGATAGGCTTGGCGCCGCCCACCCGATACAGGGTCTTCTCCTGGAGCACGCGCAGCAGCTTGGCTTGAGAGCCCAGCGGCATGTTGGAGATCTCGTCCAGGAAGAGCGTTCCGCCGTGGGCCGCCTCGATCTTTCCAATCGCCTGGCGGTCGGCTCCGGTGAACGCCCCCCGCTCATGTCCGAATAACTCGCTCTCGAACAGCATTTCGGGGACGGCCCCGCAATCGACGGGGATGAAGGCCTGCCGCGCGCGCCCACTGGCCTGGTGAATGGCCCGCGCCACAACCTCTTTTCCGGAACCGGTTTCGCCTACGATGAGCACGCTGAAATTCGAATTGGCGACGCGTTCAATGGCGGAAATCACACGGCCCACCGCTTCGCTGGGGCCGAACGTCTCGCGCGGCGAGAGGGCCTGATGGACGTGATCCGCCAGGTGTTTTAACTGGAGCTTCAAGCGCCGCTCGTTGAGCGCGCGAAGCACCACGCGGATCACCTGTTGATGCTCGAACGGCTTGGCGAGATAGTCGTGGGCGCCGGCGCGCAGGGCCTCCACCGCTCCCCGCACCTCGGCAAATCCGGTGATCAGGATGACCGGCAGCTCCGGATCGAGGTCCTTGGCTTTGCGCATCAACTCCATGCCATCCATGTTCGGCATACGCAGGTCCGCCAGCAGCACGTCCGGGTCTCCGGCGCGGACCAGTTGCAGCGCCTCGATTCCGTCTTTGGCCAGCATCGGCGTCAGCCCCTCGCGGTGCAGCAGGCACGCCAGCAACTGGGCCATTTCACGATCGTCCTCGGCGATCAGGATTCTGCCTTGAACCGCGCTCATGAGCGTCTTCCCAACCTCGCCTGGGGCGGGCCCAGCGGCCAAACCACGTCGATATCGGAATCCAGGTATCCGGCGACCTGGTGGAGCATCCCCATGAACAAAATGCCGCTCTCCCCGGCGCCCAAGGTTGCGTTGATGCGCGCCGCGATGTAACGATCCCGCTTCTCGAGCAGCGTGTCGCGTAATTGTCTCTGGCGGACCCGGGTGGGGGCAGCGGCGCCGGGAGCGAACGCCGAGGCCGCAAGCTGGTATTCTTCGACCAGCAGTTCGGGCGACTCGGTACCCATCAGGGTGGCGCCCCGCGCCTGAAGTTTCAGGAGCAGCCCGTGGTTCCGGTTCCCCGCTGAGGCCAACTCCGACACAATCTCCGCCTCGTGGCTGCAAACCGGCAATCCGTCCTGGTAGACCCGCACGGTCCCGGGGGTCACCGGCAGTTTGGCGACCACGCTCTCGATCTGGGCCCACATCTTTTCCACCACCGCCGCGTCATGGGCCAGACCCTGCCGCCCAAGCGCCGACAGTTTCATGCCTCGCACCGCCGTCCCGAGTGTCCCCATGTCCGCCAGAGTGTGGACGATCGGGATGTAGACGAGCTTCCTGCGAGCTCCGCCGGATGGGCCGTTATTCATCTTTGCCAGACCTTGACGCACCTTTTCGGGGACGGAGTGCACCACAGAATAGTGTGTTGAAAGTACCTTGAACTCTCACAAGTTTCTCGCGCGCCTCGGAGTGGGTTTTCAGCCGCCACTTACCCTATCGGCTCTTGACCGGGAATCTTTAGGGGTATGGGAAGGAGGGCGGCCCATAACAATTCTGAGAGGTATTGGCTGGCGGGGGCACATCGATATTAGCCGCCGATAAACACCGAGGAACGCGGATAGAGGAAAGCCGGAAAGTTTCGTGTCAGTCCACGAGCAAAGACGCCAGCAGACCGCAAAAGCGACCGCCGGATTGTTTGAGAACAGCCGGCTGCCGATGTGGATCTACGGCCTGCGGACCCTCGCGTTCCTGGCGGTGAACGACGCCGCCGTCGAGTATTACGGGTACTCGCGGGAGGAGTTCCTGGCCATGACGGTGCGGCAACTGCACCTGCCGGCGGAACGGTCGGCCCTCCTCGACCAGGCCCTGAGGTCGCCGGTTTCCGCGACGCCGAAACGCACCTGGCAGCACGTTAAGCAGGACGGAGGGGTGGTCTACGTCGAGGTCGCCCGATCGGCCGTGGATTTCGCGGGCGAGAGCGCGTGTCTGGTGACCGCCAACGATGTCACCGAAGGCAAGCGATCCGAGCTGCTCTATCGGATGCTCATGGACACCATTCCCTCGTCGGTCCTGCTGCTGGACGAGGACCTGCGCGTGGTCCTGGCCAACCGCAACTTCCTGGAGAAATCCCGCCGCACCACTGGCGTGACCGCCGGCAAGCGCCTGGCCGAGGTCTTCCCGGAGGTGATCCTGGCGGAAATGGGCCTGGAACAGCAGATCCGCAACGTGATCGCCAGCAGCCATGCGATGCAAGGCCAGAGACTGACCTACCGCGCGCCGGGCGTACCGATCCGGGTCTATTACTGCAGCGTGGTCCCCGTGCGCTGGGCGGGGCAGGTGGATCACGTGCTGCTCCTCATGGACGACGTGACCGAGCAGGCGCGTCTGGGCGAGGAGGTCCGGCGCATGGAGCGCCACTTGGCCAGCGTGGTGGAAAGCGCCAGCGATATCGTGATCTCCACCGACACGGAGGGCCGAATCCTGACCTGGAACAAGGCGGCTCAAAGGGCCACGGGCTACGCCCTGGAGGAGTTGAAGGGCCGCCCGTTCTTCGACTACTGCGATCAGACCGGCGCCGCCAACGTGGGGAGATTGCTCTCCAAAGGGGCGTCCGGCGGGAGCTCCGGGCGAATCGAGTCCAACCTGAAGACCAAGGACGGACGCTGCCGCCCGGTGGCCTGGGTTTTCTCCCAGATGACGGACGACGCGGCGCGCACGGTGGGCTTCGTGGTGGTGGGCCGGGACCTCACCGAACAGCGCAAGTTCGAATTGCAGATACTGGAATCGCAGAAGCTGGCGGCTCTGGGCGTGATGGCCCGGGGGATCGCCCACGAAATCCGAACGCCGCTGGCGATTTCCTCCTCGGCCGCGCAATTCCTCACCGAAGACGATCTCACCGCGGAGTTCCGCCGGGAGTGCGCCGAGAAGGTTCACAGCGGCATACGCAAGGCCAGCAACATCATCGACAACCTGCTGCGTTTTGCGCACCCCTCGGCGGACAAGAGCAAGACGCCGCTGGACCTCATGAACGTGATGACGGAGGCCCTGGCTCTGGTGGACAACCAGGCCAAGGTGCAGAACGTCGAAATCCGCACGAACTTTCCGCCCGAGCCCTGTCAGGTCCTGGGAGTTCCCGGCCTGCTGGAGCAGGTGTTCATAAACCTGCTGCTGAACGCCATGAACGCCATGCCCAACGGCGGGGCGGTCGACATCCTGGCGGAGCAGTCCAACGGCGAGGTGCTGGTGCGGGTGACGGACACCGGAGCGGGGATTTCGCGGGAAGACCTGGACAAGATCTTCGATCCGTTCTTCACGCGCGCTCCTCTGGGAAAGGGCACCGGCCTGGGACTTTCGATCTGCCACTCGATCGTGGATCAGCACGGCGGCTCGATCGGCGTCGAGAGCCAGAGTGAAAAGGGCAGCACCTTCACGGTGCGGCTGCCGTCGCTGGCCGTGACGGAGGAGAAAAGCGGTGAGCCTCGCGAACCGGGTCGTGCTCGTCGTGGACGACGACCCTGATATCTGCTGGGCCCTGGAACGCGTGCTGGGGGCGCTGGGGGCGCGGTGCATCCGCGCGCTGGACGGCCGGACCGCGCTGCTGGCGGCCCGGCTCAACGGTCCGGCCATGGCTCTGCTGGACGCCAAGCTGCCGGATACCGACGGGCTGGAGCTGGCCCGCAACCTTCGCAAGGCCGACCCCGGCATTCTAGTCCTGGTGATCTCGGGATACTTCTACAAGGACGACCCCGCGATTCAAGCGGCTCTGGAACAACGGCTGATACACGGATTCATCGAGAAGCCGTTTTCGCACGCGGAGGTGGTTGAGATGGTGAAAGGCGCGTTTGCCTCGCGCGAGGCGGCGTGACCTTTCAGCGGACCGCATTTGGCGGACACGTTGCAGGGATGCACGCCGGAAGGTTACACTGGTCGAGAGCAGTCTTTCATCCCGATTCCCCGGTCGTCTAATGGTAGGACAGCGGCCTTTGGAGCCGTGAATCGTGGTTCGAATCCATGCCGGGGAGCCACCATTTATTTTCAATTACTTACAGGATATTTCAGGCCATTTCTGTACCGATGCTGTACGGATCCC
>Ga0209039_10002563_pt1 | contig 15274 bp, 13 predicted proteins | sample BogFormECP12_OM1_FD_188238 | JGI IMG/M metagenome (GOLD analysis project Ga0209039, IMG submission 188238) | Bog forest soil microbial communities from Calvert Island, British Columbia, Canada - ECP12_OM1 (SPAdes) (version 2) | ecosystem: Environmental > Aquatic > Freshwater > Wetlands > Bog ... | reverse complement strand
GAGTTTTGGGGTTGTACGCACGAGTTGAGTAATGCGCGCGCGGACATGTTGCTCGTCCCGATGACGAGCGTTCTTTGCACGGCGTTCCTCGTAGCGGCATCACGACTAATCTTCCTCTCTCCGTGGGACTACAATTAAGCAGGGGTAATCGGTATGCACTCAGCGGTTCATGAAGCCCGTTGGTGGGAGACCATGGAAGATGGCCGTCTGCACTGCTACCTTTGCCCGCGCCACTGTCACATTGGCGAAGGCCAACACGGCTTCTGCTTCATCCGCAAGAACGAGCACGGACGTCTGCTGCAACTCGGCTATGGCCGCCCGGCCGCTGTTGCCCTCGATCCCATCGAAAAGAAGCCGCTCAACCATTTCTTCCCGGGATCCACCATTCTTTCGATGGGCACCGCCGGCTGCAACATGGGTTGTTTCTTCTGCCAGAATTGGGACATCTCCAAGGCCAAGTCCGACCAGGTTCGCTCCGCCGATCTTTCTCCCAGGGACGTGGTCGATCTTGCCCTGCAGCATCGGTCTCCACATCTCGCGTTCACCTACAACGAGCCCACCATCTGGGGCGAATACGTAATCGACATTGCGCGCGAGGCGCACGCGGCTGGCATCAACACGGTAATGGTTTCCAACGGCTACATCACGCGCGAGGCATTCTTCGACATCTATCGCTACATCGACGCCGCCAACATTGACCTGAAAGCCTTCACCGAAAAGTTCTATTCGAAGGTGACGCTGACGCATCTGCAGCCGGTGCTCGACACACTGCGCTGGTTGCGCCATGAGACAGGCGTGTGGTTCGAGATCACGAACCTCATCATTCCGACGCTGAATGATGACGACGCCGAGTTCAAGCAGCTCTGCGACTGGGTGCTGGAAAACCTGGGCGATGACGTTCCGCTGCACTTCACTGCATTTCATCCGGATTTCAAGCTGCAGGACAAGCCCCCGACACCGCCCGAGACCCTGCATCGCGCCCGTCGCATGGCTATGCAGATGGGTGTGAAGTACGTCTATGAAGGCAACATCTATTCCGACGGCGCAAACACAATCTGTCCCGGATGCAAGCAGGTGGTGATAGCTCGCTCTTGGCATTCGGTGACGTCGAACCAACTGAAGGACGGCTGCTGCGCGAAATGCGGAACTCGCATCGCAGGCGTGTTTACGCAGAAGGAAGCCGAGCAGCGGCGCGAATGGGCGAACCATTTGGGCGCTGCCATGATTAGCTAACGCTCGTCGCCGCTAATCCATTTCGCGATTGCCGGGACACTGAATTGTCCCATTTTCTCTAGAAGCCGTTCTGGATCGCAATCTTCCAGCACGAGTCGGCGATTCTCCTCGCGCAGAAAACCTTCGCGCACTGCGTGGTCGAACAATTCGAGCAGGGGATCGTAGTAGCCCTGGACGTTTAGAAGACCGCAGGGCTTGGCGTGAATTCCGAGTTGCGACCATGTGACCACCTCGCAGAACTCCTCGAACGTGCCAAAACCTCCGGGCATGCCAATAAAGCCGTCGGAGAGGTCCGCCATCAATGCTTTCCGCTCATGCATGGATTGAACGATGCGCAAATCAGTCAGGCCCCGGTGGCCGACTTCTTTCGCCAGCAGCGACTCCGGGATCACGCCGATGACGCGCCCGCGTGCCTGAAGCACTGCATCGGCCAACACGCCCATCAGGCCGATATTTCCGCCGCCGTAGACGAGTTCGATGCCGCGGTGCGCCAGCAGTCCTCCCATGGCTGCCGCACCGTCGCGGTAGGACGGATCGATTCCCAAATTGGAACCGCAAAAGACGCAAAGTCGGCGAAAGTTCATGGATTTGGTATGTCGGTCGGTTAACCTGATCAGTTTAGCGGAGTGTGGATGCTTTTGTTCGGGTAGTGCCGACCTTCAGGTCGCCGTCATGCTCCCTTGTTCGGTTATCTTGGACAAGATGAATCGTTTGATAATTGTTATCATCTGATAGGTATGCGCCGGGAAACTTACAACGAGTTCCGCCAGGTGTGCCGCGTGCACAACCTGGCGGCGACCCACCAGAGACAAAAAATCTATGAAGCGCTGGTGTCTCGACCCGGGCATTATTCGCCGGAGGAGATCTACGATCAGGTAAAACAAGACCTGCCGTCGATCTCGCTCGCGACGGTTTACAAGAACCTGAGGACCTTTGTTCAGGCCGGCATGCTACGCGACGTGAGTCATCACCATGGGCCCTGGCGCGTAGATGCCAACCCCGTACCCCATCATCACTTGATCTGCACGCGTTGTCATTCCATCACGGACCTCGATCTTGACCTGATCCAGCCGGTCAAGCTGAAGGGCAAGCTGCCCTCCGGCTTCCGGATGGAAAAGTTCAACGTCGAGGTACAGGGGACCTGCAAGGTGTGCGCAGCAGCAGAAAAGCGGCATTAATTTCAAATTCTAATGGAGAGTGAATGGCCATGTTAGGAATAGGCGAGAAGTTTCCGGATTTCAACGTAACCGCAACCGTCAGCCTCGAAAAAGGCAAAGAGTTCCAGCCCATCAGCGAAAGCAGCTATTCCGGCAAGTGGAAGGTGTATTTCTTCTGGCCGAAGGATTTCACCTTCGTTTGCCCGACTGAAATCGCTGCCTTCGGCAAGTTGAACAAGGAGTTTAAGGACCGCGATGCCCAGATCCTGGGCGGCAGCACCGATTCGGAGTTCGTGCACCACGCGTGGCGCACCCATCATGCTGACCTCAAGGACCTGCCGTTCCCCATGCTGGCCGACATCAAGCGCGAGTTGACGGGCCAGCTCGGGATCCTCGATGAGAAGGCTGGAGTGGCACAGCGCGCCACGTTTATCGTCGATCCCGAAAACGTAATTCGCTTCGTTTACGTGACCGACCTGTCGGTGGGCCGTAATCCGCAGGAAGTGCTGCGCGTGCTGGATGCGCTCCAGACCGATGAACTCTGCCCATGCAATTGGCAGAAGGGCCAGGAAACGCTGCACGTCTAGGTGGAACGAGGCGGGGCTGCGGTCCCGCCTCTTTTTCCGCGAAATTCAAAACGAAAATTCCCGTACCACAGATTCATAGGAGCAGCATGAGTCTCGATGCCTTAATAGAAAGCATTCCTTCGTACGCCAAGGACCTGAAGCTGAATTTCTCCAGCGTGGTCCGGCAGCAGACCGGTTTGAGTGAGCAACAGTTGTGGGGGACCGTGGTGGCCTGCGCCATGGCGTCACGCAATGAGGACCTGACCGTCGCCGCCATTGAAGAGGGCGCCACGCATCTTACGCCGCAGGCGTTGGAAGCTGCCAAGGGCGCGGCTGCGATCATGGGGATGAACAACATTTTTTATCGGTTCCTGCACCTTAGCTCCAACGAGAATTACGGCACCATGCGCGCCGGACTGCGGATGAACGTAATCCGTACCCACGGCATCGATCAGCTCGATTTCGAGCTGTGGTGCACCGCCGCGTCGGCCATCAACGGCTGCGGAACCTGCGTGGATTCCCACGAGAAAGTGCTGCGGGACAAGGGATTCGGAGAAGAGAAGATCCTGGCGGCGGTGCGGATTGCGTCCGTGATGCACGCTATCGGAGTTGTGCTCGACACCGAGCGAGTCGCCGCCAGCCAACCTGTTACAGCCTAGTCGCCTGCGTATCGTGTCGGGAGAGACGGACTGCGAGGGTTTTTGTCTTCCGTAGTGTCTTGCTCAATGGCTGACGCCTCGAATATGAGCCCAATCGAAATATCAGGCTGGGACAATTGCTTGCTTGCAGACGCGACACGAATCGCCATCCTCAATTGGTGCTGGTAAGTTTCTGGTCTAAAAGTCTATAGTACCAGCTCCACCTAAGAGGCGGTTCCCGTGAAAATCTGAGTTGCGTTCCTTGCGACAGGAGAGTCGAATTCCGGCGTGCAGAACCCGAAATATCACTGGTCTTTGGTGATGGACGACCCGTCGCGCGGGTTGTGGCCGGCGTGCGGTAAAGCAGCCATAAATACTTTGGTTACATGAGGCTACGGATGAGGGAAGCGTGGAATTGCGCGGCCCGCCGCGTTGCAGATCACAGCCGTTTGTGATGAATGCACTTGTTGGATGTGCGCTATAAGCAGTCTGCTAAAGGGTATCAGGAGCAGAGGCCTCGCGAGCCGCAGCGCTGCAAACCTCGCAGAAGCGGCTGAAATCGGCTGGGTTCTGCGGTTTTTTTCGGTCACATAACGATGTGACCGACCGCACGGCACGGAGTGCGGTACCGCAAAGTTCGTGGCGATTGAAGCTCGCGCTCCCCGGATGCGCGCCCAGCGCGCGCCGGCCGCAGTAGGGGATACGCCGTGCATGATAGGGGGACGTCGTGCTTTCACCGTATGGGCTGGATATCATCGAAAGTTGCCTGACCTGCAAAATGCGGGCCGAACATATTTTTTGCGATCTTCCCGCTGCCGCCCTGCAGTCGTTTGAAAACATCAAGTACGCAACCGCTTATCCCAAGGGCGCCGTGCTATTTGTCGAGGGCCAGTCACCGCGTGGCATTTTCGTACTGTGCAAGGGCCGGGTCAAACTCTCTATTTGCTCAACCGACGGCAAGACGTTGATCCTGAAGATCGCCGAGCCCGGCGAAGTCCTTGGACTCAGCGCTTCGGTCAGCGGTAAGCCTTATGAACTGACAGCGGAAACCGTCGATCCTTGCCAGATCAATTTCGTGAAGCGGGAAGACTTCCAGCGTTTCTTGCGCGAGAACAGCGATGCTTGTCTGCGTGTGGCTGAGCAACTGAGCGAGAAGTACAACAGCGCGTGCCGCGAAATCCGCTCTCTGGGGCTGTCGCACTCGGCTGCCGAGAAACTGGCGAAACTGCTGCTCGACTGGAGCACTAAGAACGGCGAGGGTGCCAAGGCGGAGCCACGACTCAAGCTGGCGCTCACGCACGAGGAGATCGCGCAGATGATCGGCACCTCGCGGGAGACGGTCACTCGATTGTTTGCCGACCTCAAGAAGAGGCAGATTGTGCAGTCCAAAGGTTCGACTTTGCTGATTCGCAACAAGGCCGCACTTAAGGCAATGGCGGTTACACCATAAGGTTGGCACCAAATTGGGAATCGATTCTCGCGGCGCTAAAAAGCCGCCTCGAGCGATGCATGTCACTGTGTAACAAATGCTTCTTCGGTGCGAATCGGTTGTGACGGGCCGCCGGTGTGAACAAGGTCACGAAAACCGGTGACTGCTATCACTGCGCTGACCCCGAGTCGCGACGTATTACCAAAGCATGATCGAGAAAGCGATTCAGCAAAGTTGCTTCGCCTGCGACTTCCGTCCTGACCGGGTCTTCTGCGATATGCCGGCCGACTCGTTGAAGGCATTCGACGAAATCAAGTCGCTTGCGACTTATCCCCGGAGCACGATCCTGTTCGCTGAAGGGCGACCGGTTCGCGGCATCTATTTCCTTTGTGACGGCCGTGCCAAGCTCTCCATCTGTTCGGATAGCGGCAAGCGCCTCACCATGCGAGTCGCCGGACCCGGTGAAGTTCTGGGTCTGGGCGCCGCTTTATCCAACACCCCCTATGAACTCACGGCGGAACTGTTGGATACGTCGCAAATCGTCTTCATTCGAAGGAAAGAACTGTTGAAGTTCTTACGCGAACAGCCGGAAGTCTGCATGCAGGTGGTTCGCATGCTCAGCCAGGACTTGCATGGAGCCTATGAGCGCGTCCGTACCATCGGCATGGTGCGCACCCGCCGCCCCCGCACGATCGTCCGTCCTCGCGCCATGCTCGTATGACTCTTGCCTTTCTCCGCTAGAGCCCGCGACTCTTCGCGGGCTTTTGTTCGATGTTGAACATTCGGATGAAGACGTTCCTGCCGTTGGTCCCACGGCGCCGCGCTATTTCCACGCCAACAGCAAAACGCTTGCTCTGCGATACGACTTATAACTAAATCGGTCGCGGACCAGGCCGGTACCCTCGAACACTGGCGGCGCGCGCCCTCCAGCACCGCATGAACCGATGTGTACACGACCGTGTGACTGCAATCACACCCCCGGGTGAGCCCACTCACTGCCCCTTGTTACTCCAAACTGCGATTTTTAAGAGTCGCCCGCCATCGGTCCGGCGAGTGCCATACGGTTGCGTTCGACCTCAAGGCAGGGGCCCGTAGGGTGACGCCCAAATCTAACGGAGGAGTTTTCAAGACCATGAGAATCAAGAATCTGGTTCTGATTGCGAGTTTGGCACTGGCCGGTTCCGCGTATGCAGCGGACGGCGCGGCGGTTTTCAAAGCAAAGTGCGCGATGTGTCACGGCGCTGACGGCAGCGCGAGCACGGGAATGGGCAAGAGCATGGGACTCAAGCCGCTCGGCAGCCCGGAAGTGCAGAAGACGTCGGATGCCGACATGACCGCCCTGATCACGAATGGCAAGGGCAAGATGCCGGCGTTTAAAGGTAAGCTCAGCGACGACGAGATCAGCGCCGTCGTCAAGTATGTCCACACCCTCAAGTAGAAGAAGCGGACTGAAGAACCAAGCCCGCGCCGGGTTGGTTGGCTGAACGTGAGAGGATTTTCGTGAAGCGTAGCGGTTGGATTGTTGTACTTGCTTTGTTGCTCCCGGCGATGGCTTTGGCCGCTCCCAAGGGCGCGGCCAAAGCTCCAAAGATGAGCAACGAGGATTGCCTGGCCTGTCATAGTGACCCTACTCTGACAAAAGACGAGAATGGGAAGCAGGTCAGCCTGCATGTGGACGACGCTAAGTTCAAGGCTTCGATCCACAGTTCCTTCGGTTGCACGGATTGTCACACCGACATCAAGGCTTTTCCGCACGATCCCACGCCGGCCAAGCCTGTCTGTGCCACTTGCCACGCCGATCAGCAGACAGCTTACGAGCAAGGCATTCACGCCAAAGCCGCCGCTGCAGGCAACGCCAACGTAGCCAAGTGCCAGGACTGCCATGGCAACGTCCACCAGATCCTGCCTGCCAGCGATCCCAAATCGAAAGTCGCGCACGTCAATATTCCCGCCACGTGTGGCTCTTGTCACGGCAAGCAATTGGTAATGGCCAACAGTGGTGTCAGCTCCGCTCCGTACACCTCTTACGAACAGAGCGTGCATGGCAAAGCGGTGACGGGCGGATCGGAATACGCCGCAGTGTGTACCGATTGTCACGGTGCGCACGACATCATGGAGGGCACCGACCCCAAATCCCCGATCGCCAAATTCAATGTCCCGGCGACTTGCGGCAAGTGCCATGCCGACGTGCAGACGGTGTTCATGCAGAGCACACACGGGCAGGCGCTCACCCGCGGCAACTGGCACGCTCCCGTGTGTACCGACTGCCACGGCATTCACACCATCAAGGCGCCTAACGATCCCAAATCAGCGGTTGCATCGGGAAATGTCGGCAACACCTGTGGATCCTGCCATGAGAGCGTGAAACTCTCCAACGAATTTGGCGTGGAAGGAAACCGAGTTTCTTCCTACCTCGCCAGCTACCACGGCATGGCCTCGCGCGTCGGATCGGCGACGGTCGCCAACTGCGCCAGTTGCCACGGCGTACACAACATATTGCCGTCCAGCGATCCGCGTTCCACGATCAACCACGCGAATCTGGCAAAGACATGTGGCCAATGCCATCCGGGAGCCAACGACAAGTTCATCACCAGCAAGGTCCACCTCGATGGAACCACCAACAAGGCCGACGTGGGCACCAAGGTCATCGGGCTCATTAGCAAGTTCTACATCTGGATGATCGTCGCGGTGATCGGCGGCATGGTGCTGCACAATCTGTTGGTCTTCCGCAAGAAACTGGCCCTGCATCGCATCGGACACCCCCGGATCCTGTTCCGCATGACGCTGGCGCAGCGCGCCCAGCACCTGACTTTGCTGATCAGCTTCTTCACCCTGGTGCTTACCGGCATTGCCTTGCGGCATCCCTGGTCATGGCTGGAGATCGCGTTCCTCAATGAACACGTGCGCAGCCTGATTCACCGCATCGCAGGAGTGGTGCTGATTGCGGTCAGTATGTTCCACATCTGGTATGTCAGCACCGATCCCGACGGCCGTCAGCTCATTAAGGACATGCTGCCCGACTGGAAAGATGTCACCGATGTTCGCGACGCGATGCTGTACTACCTCGGGGTCAGCGAGCAGCGACCGATGTTCCGTCGCTTCTCCTACGCCGAGAAGGCCGAATACTGGGCGCTGGTGTGGGGCATGTTCGTGATGGCCGCTACCGGCCTGATGGCTTGGTTCAAGGGCTTCGTCGGCGAACGCGTTCCTGGATGGTGGATTGACGCCGCCATCACCATTCACTGGTACGAAGCGATTCTGGCGACTCTCGCCATCGTCGTGTGGCACATCTATGCCGTGATGTTCGATCCTGACGCCTACCCGATGAATTGGGCGTGGTTCGACGGCAAGATGTCCCTCGAACATTACGAGCACGAACATCCTTTGGACACCCTGGCGATCGTGAAAGCGAATGGCGTGGAAACGGAAACGGAAATCGCCAAGGACGAGGAGCAGTCTGTAGGAAGCCCGCATTAGTCTCTGGTGCGGGAGGGGGGTATCCCGCACCGCATAACCGTTGGTCACTGAAGAAAACTGAGCGGTGTTTTTAGTTGCTGTAAGTTGCTGTAGAACCTTGTTGTGATAACTTCGGAATCATTTTCAAATTGATCCGAATCAGAGGTCGTTAAATGTCTGCGGACTCGCAGGAAGTGAATCCTCACAACTCCCATCCTCCAGTCAGCGTGAAGCTCTATAAGAACCCCATCAGCCTTATCGGTATGGCGCTGACTGCCGTCGCGTTTGCCAACATCCTGTTCCTGATGTTCCTGGACGCGTTCAGCCACATCTCCAGCCCCTATGTTGGGATTCTCGCCTACATGGTGGCTCCGGCGATCATGACCGTGGGCCTGGTCATGTTTCCGGTCGGCATGGTCGTGGAGCGCCGCAGACGCCTTCGTGCGGTGGGCGCCCCGCCGCATTTTGCGCGCCTGGACTTGAACAACCCCGCGCAGCGCAGCACTGCGGCCTTTGTGCTTAGCTTTGTTGTCATCTTCTCCTTGATGAGCGCGGTTGGCAGCTACAAGGCCTATGAATTCACCGATTCCGTGCAATTCTGCGGACAACTTTGCCACTCGGTCATGAGTCCCGAACTGACCGCCTACAAGGCATCGCCGCACGCACGGGTGGCCTGTGTGGAGTGCCACGTGGGATCGGGAGCGAGTTGGTATGTGAAGTCCAAGCTTTCGGGCGCTCGCCAGGTGTATTACACGGCGATGGGCACCTATCCCCGGCCGATTCCGACGCCTGTCCACAACCTGCGCCCAGCGGCCGATACCTGCGAGCAATGCCACTGGCCCAAGAAATTCTGGGGCGCACAGCTCAAAGTCTTCCCCCATTTCGGTACCGACGAGCAGAACACCCCCCGAATTCTTCGCCTACTGATTAAGACTGGCGGCGGAGACCCCAGCCTGGGACAGTCAACGGGCGGCATTCACTGGCACATGAACATCGCGAACAAAATGACCTATTTCGCGACCGACGAACAGCGCCAGGTCATCCCGTGGGTGAAGATGGTCGATGCAAAGGGCAATGTTACCGAATTCATCACGAAGGACAATCCACCCACGCAGGCACAGATCGACAAGGCTGCCGAGCGCAAGATGGATTGCATCGATTGCCACAATCGGCCGTCACACATCTACACGCCGCCCGATCTCTCGGTTGATCGCAGCATGATGGCCGGCAGCATCGAGCCCAGCCTGCCCTTTATCAAGGCGGAGGGTGTTGACGTCCTGACCGCCGACTACAAGTCGCAGGACGAGGCGACGAAGGCCATCGCGGAGAAAATCCCCAAATTCTACGCGGACAAGTATCCCCAGATCGCCTCCTCTAAGGCCGACAGCATTAAGAACGCGGTCGCCGAACTGCAGCGCATCTACGACACTACGTTTTTCCCCACGATGAAGGTCAACTGGAAGACCCATCCGAACGACATCGGGCACATGTATTATCCGGGCTGCTTCCGCTGCCACGATGGCAACCACGTCAGCAAGGACGGCAGGGTCATCAGCAAGGACTGCAATTCCTGCCACACGCTTCTCGATCAGCAAGAAGGTGCTGCGCATCTGGCACAAATGCAGGCGCAAACGTTCAAACATCCCGTCGACATTGGCGATCTGACGGCGGTCAATTGCGCCGACTGCCACACCGGGGGAGTCGGACCGTAGAACGACCACAAGTAATCACAGAGGCACAGCAAGAAGCGAGGCGGGTGTGATATACCCGCGACGCCTGCATCGCCGCATGCATTGAGGATTTCGATGTTTTTCTCCGTGTCTCAGTGCCTCTGAGGTGAAAACCACCTTACCTTCCGCCAAGTGACAGACGTCACAGGTCCCGGTGATAAGACTCACGGCTCATCGGGCCGTCGAAATCCTATTGTTAAGCACAGAGAGACGAGCCGGGAAAGCAGATTGAGTGAGGAGAGAAAGCATGGCAGAAGGCAACGGGAACACGCACACGGCGGCCGGCAAGGAATTCAAGCCCCGCCTGATTTTCTGGGAAGTGACCAAGGGCTGTAATTTGCGCTGCATCCATTGTCGCGCCACGGCGACGGAGTTGATGTCGCCGGCCGACCTGCCCACATCGCAAGCCCTCCATATCATCCGCCAGATAGCCGAATTCGGAAATCCGATTCTCGTGCTGAGCGGCGGCGAGCCGCTGTATCGTCCCGACATCTTCGAGCTGGCTGAGTACGGCACCAGCCTGGGACTGCGAGTTGCTCTGGCCACCAATGGAACGCTGGTCACGAAGGACGTTGCGGAAAAGATCAAGCCCGCCGGCATCAAGCGGGTTTCGATTTCGCTGGATGGTTCCGACGCCGCCACTCACGATTCGTTCCGCGGAATTCCGGGTGCCTTCGACGCTGCCGTTTACGGCATGCGTAATATGCAGGAACTGGGAATCTCGGTGCAGATTAACACCACCATCGCGCGTCACAACGCGCACCAGTTGCCTGAAGTGCTAGACCTTGCACGCCGGCTTGGAGCCGACGCACTGCACACATTCCTGCTCGTACCTGTGGGATGCGGCGTTGACATTGCAGCCGAGCAGATGGTTCCTCCCGACGAGTACGAGCGGATGCTGAACTGGTTTTATGACCAGTCATTGAGCGGCGACATCGAATTGAAGGCCACATGCGCGCCGCACTACTTTCGGGTCGCGCGCCAGCGCCGCGCTGCTGACCGTCGCGCTGGCAAGCCCACGCCGGCCGCGCCCATCGCACATCATCCTCCGGGACACATCGGCGCCACGGAAATGACGATGCCGGGTTCGACAGGGATTTCGCTCAAGCCTGGCGGTGGCGGCCCAGTGGGTCACACCGGACATCCCGGTGGCCACCCGGGCGACATGAACGCCATGACTAAGGGATGCCTTGCCGGAACCGGCGTGTGCTTCATCTCGCACGAGGGTGAAGTCTTCCCCTGCGGTTATCTGCCCGCTATCGCCGGCGACCTGCGTAAGCAGAGCTTCGCCGACATATGGACCAACTCAGTCGTCTTCAATCAATTGCGCGACGACGACAATTTGAAAGGTAAGTGCGGCTGCTGCGAATTTCGTCACGTTTGCATGGGATGCCGCGCCCGCGCCTACGCCGCCACCGGCGACTTCCTGGCGGAAGAGCCCTTTTGTGTGTATGAACCCGGCACCTCAGGCCAGATGATTCGCGAAATTGCCGAAACCAAAAAATAACGAGTTCTCGTTGCTATTCTCCTCCACCGGGTCCCCACGAGGGGCCCGGACTTTTTGGGTGCAACTGGGGCCGGTTAATTGTCCAGGACATAAGATGGATTCTAGGAAGCGTTGCTTGACCATTCGCACAGTTTGATCGATAGTTGGGTTAGCGTAATAACCGAGATTCAGAGGCCCAAATCGCGAGAAGCCGCGTTGTGGATGCCTCGCAGTTTTCTTCCGGACTTCGTGGTCGGTAGCGAATTCAGCACATTTACTGGGGCCAACCCGCCCGCATTGGACGTGAATTAAATTCATGCATTCGGACACTTTGATCCAAGTTGACCAGGCGCCTGTTGCTACCACAATCGTCCAGCCCCGCAAGGCTTTTTGGGATCTGGAACTAAAGGATCTGTGGGAATACCGGGAGTTGTTGTATTTCCTGGTATGGCGCGACGTAAAAGTCCGCTACAAACAGACGGCCTTGGGAGTGGCATGGGCGATCCTGCAGCCGCTGCTGGCGACGCTCGTGTTCAGCATATTCTTTGGACGTCTTGCGCGGATGCCTTCGGATGGAGTGCCCTATCCGGTATTTGCCTATGTGGCCTTGGTTCCGTGGCAGTATTTTGCGAATGCATTGACGGAGTCGTCAAACAGCCTGGTGGCGAGCCAAAACCTGATCAAGAAGGTGTACTTCCCGCGCCTGGTAATTCCGATGGGATCGGTTATCGCCGGTTTGGTGGATTTTTGCTTTGCGTTCATTGTTCTGATTGGGATGATGTTCTACTACGGCATCACTCCAAGCGCCTCGATTTTCCTGTTCCCCGTATTTCTTCTGCTGGCCGTAAGCACGGCGCTGGCGGTGGGGTTATGGCTGTCGGCACTCAACGTTCAGTTCCGGGATGTCAGGTACACCATCCCGTTCCTGACGCAGTTCTGGATGTTCGCCACGCCGGTGGTGTACCCCAGCAGCCTAGTTCCGGCGAAATGGCGCGCCTGGTATGGCCTGAACCCCATGGCGGGCGTAATCGATGGGTTCCGCTATGCGCTGTTGGGACGGGCCGCAAAGCCGGGTCCAATGATCTGGGTGTCGGCCGGTGCCGTGGCAGTGTTGCTATTGGGCGGGCTGCTGTATTTCAGGAAGATGGAGTCGACATTCGCCGATGTGGTGTAGACCGTGGCTGGCGGAGGCTGAAGAGGAAATCCGGTGAGTTCGATTGCGATACGGTCAGAGGGCTTAGGTAAGCGCTACCGGCTTGGTACAAGCGCGCGTTACAAGACGCTGCGCGAGTTTTTGCCCGACATTGTGAGCGGCGCACTCCGACGGGTGCGCGCGACCAGCTCGAACAACTCAAAACCGGATAGCTTTTGGGCCTTGCGGGATATATCGTTCGACGTCAACCATGGGGAAGTTATTGGTGTTATTGGACGGAATGGAGCAGGCAAGAGCACGCTGCTGAAAATACTGTCGCGCATCACCTGGCCGACCGAAGGGCGCGCCTCCATCCATGGTCGAGTCGGATCGCTACTGGAGGTCGGAACCGGCTTTCATCCTGAGCTGACCGGCCGCGAAAACATCTACCTTAACGGCGCAATCATGGGAATGCGCAAGGCGGAGATTGCCTCCAAGTTCGACGAAATCGTGGCCTTCGCCGAAGTGGACAAGTTCATCGATACCGCGGTCAAGCATTACTCCAGCGGCATGTATGTACGTCTGGCGTTTGCGATTGCAGCGCACTTGGAGCCGGAAATCCTGATCGTGGATGAAGTCCTGGCGGTAGGAGACCTCGCCTTCCAGCAGAAATGCCTGGGCAAGATGAGCGAGGTCAGCCGGGGCGGCCGCACCATCCTGTTCGTTTCGCACAACATGGCCGTGGTGGAGAAGCTGTGCCAGCGCGCGATTGTGTTGGACCAGGGACGCATCGCATACCAGGGCGAAACCGCGGAAGCGATTCATCACTATCTCAACAGCATGCTAGCCGCCAACAACCCAGATGGCCATGTCTTTGACCTGAATAATTCCATCGACCGTCGGTCGAACGTAGGCAAGCTGTTGAAGCGCATAGAGCTGTACACCGACGACGACCTTCCGATCCTGGAGGGCATCCGCATCGGCACCGGATTAAAGGTGAAGATTTTCTTCGATCTACCGAAACCCACGCGAAGTTTCGATATGGGACTGGCCTTCGACAGCATGTTTGGGCAACGCATCTTCACCGCGCACAGCCTGTTCGAGCCGGCTCGGCCCACCGGGGAATGGGTTGGACCACAAGTGTTTGTTTGCGATATTCCCAGCTTCACTCTTATGCCGGGGACTTATAACCTGCGTATATGGCTCGACATCAACCATGCGGAAGCTGATCTGATCAACTATGCCGCACGAGTGACGGTGCTCGAATCGGACTACTATGGAACCGGCAAGGCGCCGTGGAACGGAACGTTCGTTTTGAAACACAACTGGTACGTGGAACAGCCGGCAGATGAGTTTCTAGCCTCCAGGCATGAGAGTGAGTCGTGAGTCGGCCTTTCAGCTCTTGGTGACTCCTTGTTGGACGTCCGCGACCTTCTCCGCCAGGCACTTCTGGTAGTAATCCCGTAACTCCCGGTGCAGGATTTTCTTCGTCGGCCCTTTGGGCAGTTCAGGCATGTTATCGAGACGGTTGATAATTACAATCCGTTTCGGCTGCTTAAACCGTGCCAGGGACTTTGAGCAATACTCCATGAGGTCAGTCTCGTTGCTTGCGGCATTGTCCTTCAATCGGACGAAGGCGCAAATCTCCTGGCCCAAAATCGCATCGTCTACCCCGACTACCGCTGACTCGGCGACATTCGGGTGCAGTGACAAGACGTTCTCAACCTCCGCCGGATAAATCTTCTCGCCACCTTTGACGATGAGGTCGTCTTTGCGTCCGCGGAAATAGTAGAAGCCGTCGTTATTGCGGTATCCGTAATCGCCGCTGTGGTACCAGCCATTGCGAAATCTCAGTTTCTGCAGTTCCGGAAGTTTGAGATAACCAATGGCAACATTGATGCCTCGAATGCAAAGCTCCCCTTCCGTTCCGTCAGGAACTTCCACATCGGCGTCATCCACAACCTTCATTTCGCAAACCGGAAGTACTTTTCCCACCGAGCCAAGTTTGCGGTTCTCGGCAGGGTAGGGATTGAAACTTGAGTACGATGACGCCTCCGTCGAGCCAAAGCCCTCAAAGATCGGTACGCCAAATCGGGCTTCAAATCGTTCTGCCAGACTGAGCGGCAGCAACTGGCCTCCGCAGATGATGCCTTTCAGCGAACTGCGACGGCCTTCGAGTCCAAACGCGAGAATGGCCGCGAGAACAGAAGGCATCACACTGGTGAAGGTGGCTTGATACTTCTCCACCAGCGGCCAGAATGAGCGAAGGCTCGACTTGGGTTCGGTCCAAACGATCGATCCGCCCTTGTAGAGAGTGGTCGTAAGCGACATCACCAGGCCGTTGTTGTGAAAGAGAGGCAGAATGCAAAGGCTTCTCGTGTCGGGTGTGAACTGGAACCACTCGGACACCGCCTTCCCGTCAGCCAGAAAGTTCATATGGCTGAGGA
>Ga0209039_10002562_pt1 | contig 15274 bp, 13 predicted proteins | sample BogFormECP12_OM1_FD_188238 | JGI IMG/M metagenome (GOLD analysis project Ga0209039, IMG submission 188238) | Bog forest soil microbial communities from Calvert Island, British Columbia, Canada - ECP12_OM1 (SPAdes) (version 2) | ecosystem: Environmental > Aquatic > Freshwater > Wetlands > Bog ... | reverse complement strand
CGACAGTTCCTCCAGCAGCTTGCGCGTACTGCCTTGAAATCCTGCTTTCTGTGCGGCACGCCGGTGCAGCAGGGTGACCAGCAGATAGGCCATCACACACAGGAATGCGTGCACATGCAACTTCTGATCCGTCCAGTGAAACTGTGGCCGGGTGGAGAGCATGTGAGGATCTTTCAGATCGCGAAACGCGGCCTCCGCTTGCGATTGCCCACGATAGGCTTCGATGATTTGTGCCGTGCTCCACTCCGCACGGTCCGTAATCAAAACCCGAAGTCCAAAATAGCCTGTGGCCAGACGTCGATACTCTTGCCAGTCACTCCAAACCCTGACCCGCACTCCCCCTGGCTCGTCTTCCTCCACCCGATAGTCCAGCAAGCGGCGAAAATATTGACGGCTGCGCATCTTATCCAACTTCCGTTTCGCCGCTTTCACACTCAACCGCGGACGCAAGCTCATCTCCTCCAGCTCACGCTGACTGTGCGCCATCGCTTGTTGCAAGCCCCGCAGTTGCCCCTCATAAAGCTGCGGACTGAAAACCACCACCACCTCCCGCAGCTTTCCTGCCACCACCCGCCGGCTTCGCCATGCCGGCACTTGCGCGCCGTTGGACAGTTGCACCGCCGCCAGGGCGCCGGCCGCTTCCGCCAGCAAGCCGCGATGATCCGAGGGACGCAGGGCGGTCACATAATGTTCCGTGGTCTCCAGATTGGTTCGCGACGAAGCTCCGGCATCGAAGACCAGGGTGAGCTGCTCGGGCTGGCCCGTCAGATCGCGCAGGCGTTTCCGAACCGGCTGGAGAAACTCGGCAAACGTCTTCATGTCCGAGCGCGCTCCGGCATACAAAACATGGGCCAGCGGCATCCGCGTAGCCTGATCGACCACCAGCGCCAGGCCCATTTGCCGCAGATCGTGCCGGCCTTGTTTATTGTGTCCACGCTGGGGCAGTTGGGGACGCAGGTTCGTGCTGGCAATGTGGGTAAAGAAATTGGTCGTGTCGTAGGCCAGCGCCTGCAACTGCAGTTGCTCGACTTCGACCACCTGGCGAACCAATTCCTGCTCGATAGCAGCCAGTTGGTCCACGGGCAGGGCGTTCATCTGATCCCAGAAATGTTGGCTGGTCAGATCCGTCGCCCCGAAGTTCATCAACTCAGGCAGATAGGTTGTCCGGGCCCAATCGGCAAAAGCGCGTTTGCTGCGCGGCGCGCAGGCGCGGGCAATCATCGCCGCCACCAGGGACGAGCCCACCGTCAGATCGTCGCGAACTTGTGTATCCCCCTCCGGGGCAATGGCACGGTTAATTCGCCCCGCCACATCGAACTCCTCCGCCAGGCGGTACAGTGCGGTGACCGCGCCGGCCGACACCGACGAAACCTTCACCGGCACTTCCTGGTGCTGCTGATGAAGCCGCAGAATGTCGTCCACCCGGCCGAGGTGAGCGAGCACGCGCAGGGAGGGCTTGCCGTTCTTGCGGAAGGATTCGACGACCCGGTAGTAGCGGATGCCGTGCGACTGATAGGCCTGGAGCGAAGCCATTTAGTTACGTATATACATAAACCGGAAGTCGGTTGTCAAGAACAAATATCTGCGATGGTATCTGGAGACAACCGCCGATCTATTTCCGTATATACACTAGAATGTGCATCAATCCTTTTCAAATCAATCACTTCGGACAAAGATGCTGGATAGTCGCAGGAAACTCCCGCTAGAGGAGCGGAGAGCGACACGCGGAAATACTTCCACATGTTGAGCCCGCCAGCGGCCCAGGCGAGAAATGCGACAGCGAATGCAGCGCGGCGCGATAGCCGTGGAGCGATCAACAACACTGGAATGGCCGCCAGCCATGTCAACCACCACGCCGGATGCAAGCCAGTTCCAAAGTAGAGCGCGACGGAAGACGCCACCAATGCAAGAAGCGCGTGGCCGAACCCCTTACGATCCATAGGCACAGGTTACCCCTGCAGAGCTTACGTAGTGCCCTGTGAAAAGGTTCCCGTGCAACGATGAGAGCCAAAGGGCCTCCCCACGCATCTGTGAGATGCCGCATCCGCCTTACGGCGTCTTGGCTGGCGGAGTCGAATTCACTGCGCTCGCCTGTGTGTCATTCCACCATCCTCCACCAAGTGCCTGGAAAAGAGATGCCGAATCGGTGTACCGGTTGGCGGCTGAGGCAGTTCGATCCAATAGGGTTTGGAGATGCTGCCGTTGGGCATCAAGCAGCGCCAGTTGGCTGATGCCTCCAGCGTTGAAACGCTGCGCCGCGATCTGGTAAGTGACCTCGGCTTGCGTCGCAGCTTCGGTCCGCGCCTGCAATGTCTGGGCGTCGTTTTCGATGGCGCGCAGTGCGTCAGCCACTTCGCGAAACGCCTGCAACAACGTCTGCTGGTACACGCTGCCCGCTTCCTCATAAGCGGCTAGGGCCTTGCGCCTTTCGGCCTGGAGCGCTCCCCCGTTGAAGATAGGCTGCGCCAGCGACGCCCCAACATTCCACACGTCCGCGCCGTTGGTGAAACTCGTTCCTACGCCGCCCACGCTGCCCGAGAGAACAATCTGGGGATAGAGGTTGGCGGTCGCCACCCCAACGTTCGCGCTGGCCTGGTGCAGCAATGCCTCGGAGGCGCGAATGTCAGGACGCTGGCGCACCAGCGACGAGGGTACACTCAACGGCAATTCTGTCGGAAGCTGCAGGCTGTCCAAGCTGATGCTGCCAATTTGCGCTTCCGCAGGGGGCTTGCCGATAAGCACTGCCAGTTGGTGATTCACCGCCGCAAGTTGCTGCTCCAGCGGGGGAATGGCCGCCCGCGTTTGCTCCACCAACGTGCGCTGGGAGTTAATCTGGTATTGCGGAATTCCACCGGCCTGAACTCGCTTCTCGGTGATGCTGAGTTGTTGTTGCTGCAGCTCAAGCATTTGGTGGTTGAACTCGATCTGAGATCGCAACTGCGCCTGACGTATGGTGGCGGAAACCACGTTGCCTGCCAGCATGAGCCGTGCCGCCTGAAGTTGCCAGCGCTGATACTCGGCCTGCGCGTTGAGGCCTTCGATCAGGCGGCGATTCGCACCAAAGAGATCCAGTGCATACGACACAGCCACCGATCCATTCAGGAGGCTGAAAGGTGGCGGACTGGGGAAGGGAACTCCGAACGTAGCCAGATCGAGTTGTTCGCGCTGCACCGAAACGTTGGCGTTCACCGTGGGATATTTCGTCGCTCCAGTGCGCGCGTTCGATTCTTCCTGTGCTTCCTTGAGGCGTGCGCTGGCTTGCGCCAGTGTCGGGCTGTTCGCGAGGGCTTCGCGCACCAGGCGGTCGAGTTCCGGCGAGTTGAACAACATCCACCATTGCGCCGGAACGTCCATTGCTGGATTGAGGCGCTGCGCAGCCCCGGCGGGGCCGGCAGAACTGGCGGTCTCCGATGGCTGCGGGGCGGGAGTGTAGCTTACGACCGTCGGAGGGGCGGGCGGATGATAGTGCGGTCCGACCGTGCAACCAACCAGCAGAACGGCGACAACCGTGGCAGCGGTCACGATTGCCAGCAACTTTTGTTCCATCGTTGAGTTCATTGCCGACACCTCAATCCAGGGTCTGGCGATAGGTCTTCACCGCCACCGTCATTACCACCAGCGTGAATATGATGATTGGCCACACGCTCGGCCAAGAATTCGCCCATCCGTTGCCCTTCAGCAGGATCCCGCGGACGAGGCGATTGAAATACGTCAGCGGCAACAAATTGCCAATCACCTGCGCCCATTTCGGCATGCCTTGGAAGGGAAACATGAAACCGGACAGCAAAATGTTCGGCAGAAAGTAGAAGAAACCCAGTTGCACCGCCTGCAACTGATTTCCTGCCAGCGATGAAAACGTAATGCCAACTGTGAGGTTGGCCGCCACAAACAGCAGCGCCACCAGGTAAACCGCGCCGATATTTCCGAAGAACGGAACGTGGAAAACAAAGCGCGCGGCCAGCAGAATGATGGTCGATTGAATAAGTCCGATACCGATATAAGGGAGCAGCTTGCCGGTCATGACTTCCACTGGAGTGGACGGCATGGCGAGCAGGTTTTCCATGGTGCCGCGCTCCCGCTCCCTCGTGATGGCGAGCCCGGTCATCATCACCATGGTGAGCGTCAGGATGACTCCCATCAGTCCGGGCACCACGTTGTACTGGGTGATTCCGTCGGGGTTGTAAAGGCGATGAATCTCCACGTCAAACGGCGCTGGGCTTCCCGCCAGGGGAGCCAGTGGCCCGGTCAGTTCTTTCTGGATGACCGATTGCGTAATGCCATTCACCGCGGCGAGCGCGCTAGCCGCTGCGATCGGATCGCTGCCGTCGGCTTCAATCAGCAAGGCTGGCCGCTCATGGCGCAGTAGCTGCCGCGTGAATCCCGCCGGAATACTCACCACGAAAAGGACTTTGCCCTGGTCTAGCGCATCGCGGCCAGCGGCTTCGTTGGGTAGTTCGCCGACGATCTTGAAGTATGACGAAGTGTTCAACGCCGAAATAAAACTCCGCGTAATGCTGCTGTCATCGCCGCTGATGATGGCTGTGTCCAAATGCTTGGGGTCGGTGTTGATGGCATAGCCGAACAGCGCCATCTGGATGATGGGAATCCCCACGATCATCGCGAAAGTGACGCGGTCTCGCTGGAGCTGAAGGAACTCCTTGCGGACGATACTCCACCAGCGAATGATCGAGAATCCATTGCGCCCGATCATGCTCTGTCTCCGAAGTTGTCAGCCGAGCGGCTCATCATGTAGATGAAAACATCCTCGAGTCCGGTATCGATCTTCTCGGCCCGCAGCCCCTTGGCAGCGACGGTGGCGTCGATCGTGCGTTGCAGCAACCCTGCGTCGGTTCCGCTGACGTGCAATACTGTGCCGAAAGATACGGTCTGATCGACGCCCGGCTGCCGACGCAGCGTTTGCTGTAGCTGCACCAGATGTTCGCCAAATATCGCCCAACTGCTGAGCCCTTGGCTGGCCACCACTTCTGCGGCCGTGCCCTGCGCCAGCAGCTTGCCGTAGGCGATGTACGCCAGCTTGTGACAGCGCACTGCCTCGTCCATGTAATGCGTGCTCACCAGCACGGAGACACCGCGCGCCGCCAGTCCTTGCAACTCATCCCAGAAATCGCGTCGCGCCTTGGGATCGACGCCCGCCGTTGGCTCGTCGAGCAGCAGCAGCTTGGGATTGTGCAGCATGCAGGCGGCCAGCGCCATGCGCTGCTTCCACCCGCCTGATAACTCGCCCGCCAACTGTCCAGCCCGGCTGGACAGGCCCAGGTTTTCCAAGGACTTCTTCACCACCTCGCGTCGATTGGGAACCTGATACATTCGGGCCACGAAATCCAGGTTCTCTCGTATCGTGAGGTCATCCCAGTACGAAAATCGCTGCGTCATGTAGCCAACATTGCGCTTGATGTCCGCGCTATCGCGCCGAATGTCGTAGCCGAGACACGTTCCACTGCCTGAGTCGGGCTTCAGCAAACCGCACATCATGCGAATTGTTGTGGTCTTGCCGCTTCCGTTGGGGCCCAGGAAGCCGAAAATCTCGCCCCGGCGCACCCGCATCGACACGTTGTTGACCACGTGCTTGTCCCCGAAGTGCTTGTTCAAGTCCTGCACGTCGATGGCGTATTCCGGAACGGCTTGCGGACTCATGGCAAAGCAACCTCGACGGGCTGGCCAGGATGCAATTCACTTGCTCTCTCCGCCTGGGGCTTGGCAATCACCATGAACACCAGCTTGGAGCGGTTTTCGTTGCTGTAAATCACCGGCGGGGTGTACTCGACCTGGGGAGAGACAAATGTAATCGTCGCCGGAACTTCTGCGGCGCATCCATCGCAATGAACCCTAAGGTTCTGGCCTGCCTTGAGGTTTCCCACCACCGTCTCCGGAACAAAGAATCTCACCTCCACGTTCTCGGGCGGCAGCACCTGCACCACAGGATTGCCCGCCGCGACCCATTCGCCCTCGCGATAAAGCGTGTCGAACACCAGCCCATCGCGCGGCGAGGCAATCTCTTTCTGGTGCAGCTTCCACGTGGCTTGCTCGAGTGCCGCTCGGTCCGCCGCCACTTGTTCTACTTGGGCTTTGATCTGCTGGTCGCGTGCCGGAAGCGCCGCAACCACAAGGTCACTCTCAACCTGCCGAACTAGGGCCGTGTTCGACTCGACGGCGGTGCGAGCGGTGATCAAGTCGGTCAGCGACACGCCACCTGCTGCATATTGCGATTCATAGCTCTTGAAAATGTCAACCGACTTCTTCTTCTCCGCCAACGCCTGCATCAACTGGGCGCGGGTGACATCGATTTCCGGCGGACGTTTGCCCGTTTGCAGATCAGCGAGGCGCGCTTGAGACACCCGCAATAACTGCTCCGCTTGCCGCGCGGCGGCCGCTTCCGGCTCGTGATCGAGGGTAAAGAGGGGATGTCTGACCGCAATGGTTTCCCCGCGCGTCACCGCTAGGTGGTCAAGCCGTCCGCCTTGCGGAGACGCGACATAAACGAACTTACCTTCCACATAACCCTGGTAGGTGTTGGCCGGATTTCGGGAACAGCCGGGTAAACTCATGGCCAGGCCCGCGATCAGGCCCACGAGAAGGAGATGGGATCGTACGCGAAGTCTCCGCATTGTCTTCTCCGCAGTCATCGTTTCCTTCGAGATTTCTCGCCTGACGGGCGCGGTGGATGGCGCAGGCCATCCAACAGCAGCCCAGTGATATGCCGCCTCACCGCCTGACGGCTGAGCGGCTTGCGATGGAACATTTCAGCCCAGATCTTGATTGTTGCCATGTGCAGCATCACCAGTCCCAGCATCGAGAACACAACCAGCAGGGGATTAAGGTCTGGATTGAGCGCTTGGTTGGCTTGTCCCTGGCGGATTGCTTCCGCGACGATCTTCACCTTGTCGAAAGGTATGCGGCGCAGGGCTCGGCCGCGCAGCAGTCCGCCCTCATTCAGGATCTCGCGCATCCACGTGGACGGAACCCATGGCGCTCGTTCGATCCCCAGTAGCAGCCTCCCCACAACGCCTCGAATCATTTCAACTGGATCGCCGCCGGGTTCCACCGGTTCCCAAACGTAGGCAATGACCGGAAACAGGCGCTCTTCGACGATAGCGTCCAGCAGTTGCTCGCGGTCACGGAAATAATAAGGAACCATGGCTGGCGTCAGTCCAGCCCGCTTGGCGATCGTGGAAAAGCTCGTCGCTGCCACTCCGTGTTCGGAAATCAGCTCGGTAGCGGCCGTGATGAGCAGCTCTCGCGCATCGCGATTCGGATTGGCGAAGGGGCGGCCGGGTCCGTCGGGCCTCTCCGATTTGTGCGTCGGTTTCCGCATCGCAGTAATTAATTAACGATATGATTAAATAGCGTTCGGCTTTTGTCAACCGAAAACCGTGCACGATAGGCATAGTGCTTCTAGGCCTGCCTTCTCGCGGTGTGACAACCACTCAACCTTCTCTAGTCCGATGGTCTCCTTCACCACCAACCATCGTCTCTGTAAGACTGTACCCCCTTCACTTCGCCCCGCAAGAGAAGGTCTGCAATAGGCTCTTCTATCTCTTGTCGGCCTTTCCTTAGCCGCATAGTGTGAGGTTGTGCAGGATCCGTGATCACGCAATGGTGAAGGCACTCCGATATTCGAAAGCGTGCGCCGGTTCAAAAGACCGGCGACAAAGTGTGCGTTACTCGATCACCGGCACTGCCTCGTTTCAATGGAAAGCGGCGGATGGGAGCTGGTACGAGGCTAGCGGACTAACGCGCAATATCGGGAAAGCTGGCGTTTTCGTCGAGTGTGAGTCACTACCGCCTGTTGCCTGCCTTCTCAAACTGATCGTCACGCTCCCGACCGATTGGAGGGCCCACATGACCCTTCGCCTTCGTGGAGCCGGCGATGTGCGGCACATTCGCACAGAGGCCTCGAAGATACGTGGTTATGGCGCCTTCATTGCCTTTCATATGAAGTTGCCGATCGTGCCAACCGACCCTCGGGAGGGGGAATGATGGTGCCGGTGGGTTGGAGATTGCCAGCTTAGACGTAAGTGAGAAAAAAGACGCGCCGCATTCATGCCAGCTTCGAATCTGGCGACTCGGTGCAATGAACCTAACAGAGGAGAAGTAGTATGAAATCAGCAAAGATATTGTCTGTTCTATTCCTGTTGCTTATGGTGGCCCTGTCAGTGCCGGCGGTTGCGGGAGTCGTCACTATGCAATTTAACGGCACCCCGACCGGAAACAACTATTCAGGGGTCTCAAGCTATCCCTATGACCTTAGTGTGAACGGTGGTGCCAACCAATGGATGATGTGTTTGGGATACGTCGAGCACATCAGCGGTGGCGAAACCTGGAAGGCAACGATGGCCAGCGTAGGGAGTCTGGATCTCAGCACCCACCTGCAAGACTATGAAGCTGCCTTCTTGTTCCAGATGGCGGTGGCCGGTCATGGCGCGGACAGCAACGTGAATGCCGCTGCGTGGTGGATCCTCGAGGGCGTTCCTTCCTTGAGCCCGGGAGCGGAAGCCCTCGTGTTGCTGGCCCAGGGCCAGACCTACAAGCAGGGTGAGTTCGCGGATGTGGCGTTGTACAGCGCCATACCTGGGTCCGAAAGCGGCAGCCTCGGAACGGCGCAAGACTTCCTGGGCACCACGCCCGAACCCGGTACTCTCGCGCTTCTAGGGTCCGGAGTGATCGGTGTGTCCAGCCTGCTTCGGCGAAAGCTTCGGGCGTGACGGTAAGGGTCTACGAAACTGGGGCTGCTGCACCGCAACAGCCCTTTCCTCCGAGCCAGCAGAAGTCATGAGGACGTTTACGCTCCTTCGTCCGAGCAAGCGCAAGGTAGGTCCAGCCGACTCAGCCATCTTAGAGAACCTCTGAATAAGTGGACTCGGCGGAAGAGTTGGCCTTTAGGTCAGCGTCTAAGTCGCTGAGATCGTTCAGGGCTTTAGCCCCGGATAATGGACTGCAACCTTATTCAGAGATTTCCTAACAGTCCGGCTACGTCGTTGAGTACGAGCTACGACGGTATCCTGATTAAAATCTTAGATCAAACCCTGTAGCCGGGAAGTCATGTCATCGGCTAGCCTGCATGCAGCCGCTCCTGGCATGGCTTCCACGTGCGCAACACCTGCACTTGCACTCGACCACAACATCGCGACCTGTGCTGCATGGTGCTAGGGATGAATCCCTCCGCCCGCCAACCGTCGATTGTGGACGAGCTTCGCAAGGACTAAAGTATTGATGTCGACCGACGATATACAAAGAGAGACGAGCTTCTCGGAGAAGAAGAAGCCAGTATCGGCGGGAACACATTGAGAGCAAGGCTCAAGTCAATTCGCATTGCGGTGGCAGACTCCAACCAGATGGCCTGCCGTTTGCTGTCCGAAGCGTTAGCGAAACTACCCGGGCTGTCCGTGGTCGCGTCCGTGGTGGACGGAGATTCTCTGCTTCGCTCGGTGCAGGCTTTGAAACCGGACATCGCTGTAATCAGCGCCACCCTGCAGGACGGACCCTTCAACCGCCGGTGTGGCGTCCAGGTCATTCGCAGCCAGACGCCCCAGTGTCCCTGGGTCCTGTTGCTCGATCAGAGCGAGCCCCAACTCGTGGTAGCCGCCTTTCGCGCCGGTGCAAAGGGAGTGTTCTCCCGCGCGCAATCCGACATCAGCCTCCTGGCAAAGTGCATTCGAAGGGTAATGGAAGGGCAAATCTGGGTCGACAACAAACAGATGCTGTACCTGCTTGAGGCATTCACCGGTAACGGCGATGAGGCGCACGATCATACATCCGCACCGGTCAAGCTCACTCCGCGAGAGGAGTCCGTGATCCGGTTGGTGGTGCAGGGCATGGTGAATCGCGAGATCGCCGATACTCTCCACCTGAGTGAACACACCATCAAGAACTACCTGTTTCGCATTTTTGACAAACTCGGCGTGTCGAATCGCGTCGAACTTGCCCTGTATGCGGTCGCCAAGCTCAACTTGGCCGATGGCTCCGCTGCTTGAACTCCTTCCATTGGCGACACAAGAAAGCGAAGTTGTGTCGTGCCTATGGCTCTCGGATCCTTTGTAGATTGCGTTCACGCGGGCCTGAAAGTCCCGCTCTACCTGAACGAGATATAGCTGCTACGGAAGCGCTGTACGATAACCACTACGCGTCCGTTTCGTGAAATGCAAAATACACCCGAAGTCCGTGGCCTTGATACGGAGTGCACCAAGACATGTTGAGGTGACCGCAGAGTCACTTCGGCTTAGAGGCAGCCGCCGGTTTCTTCGCCGGAGTTTTGGTTGCCTTCGAAGGCGCCTGCGGATGAGCATCCGCCTCCACTTGGTGGGCGACGCCGTCGGACTCCAGCGTGAAGGTAGCCATGACCGCGTCGACGGCGAACTGATCGCCGTTGGCTGCCACAGGCAAATCTTTGATCTCAGGCACCGGCTTGCCCACCTTATAGAGCGTTACGTCGGTCAAAGCCTGGAACTTGGCGGCATCCAGCGTCGCTCCTTTGGGAAAGGAAGTCGGAGGCAAGCCGCCGCTGCCGGGTTCTTTCACTTGACTGGCAACGGTGTAAAGAACGTAGTCGCATTGCTTCGAGCTGGCTTCGCTCTCCACATCCTGATGCGGTCCTTCAGCATCCAGCGGCACCGCTTCCATTTGGTGGCGTGTGATTTCGTCCATCAGGTTGAGGCGCAGGTTGTCGGTGGGCAGGCCCTGACCGCTCGCGTCCTTAATCTTGACCACGCCAATTCGCACCACGCCGGAGGCCTTGGGCGCAACAGAAGCCGCGGGTGCTGCAGGCGGCGCCGCTGGAGGCGTTGCCGCCTTGGGCGCAGCCACAGCCGGCCCAGGCTTCGTCTCTGGCTGCGTGGAAGTTGCCGCACCGCCCATCATGGCGGACATGTCCGTGGCCCGGCAGCCTGGTGGCATCTCGAACAGTGGCGAGTCCAGCGTTGTGGTGGCCAGCTCCACAACCTCGGTCGTGGTCGTGAACGTTCCCTTGTCTGTCATGATGCTGGTGGTCTGCTTCAGCGGGTAGCCGAGCGCGGCATTGCCGCCGCCTTTCATCACGATGCGGTCACTGCACTGGGCCCGACCCCCGCCCATGCCACCGCAGGCCATCGCGCGGTACGATTCATCGGCACAGGAAAATCCCGCCGAGAGATCGGCGTACCAGCCGTCCGTTTCCATCTTCATGTGCGACTGGTTGCAGGCGTCGGGGCTGGACTCCATGATCATGGAAGTCTTGATGTGGCGCGCCTTGTAGCCGAACATATCCTGGCGCTCACCGGTATCGGTGGAGGTGCGGGTAATCGTGACCACACCGCCCTTGCGGGGAGGCGTGGGCTCACCTCCTGCGTTCTCTCGTCCCATAGCCTTCGGGTTTGGGGCGACGGGACAGGAAGTCTCGCTGCCCCCCATCTGCATGACCGTGCACTGGTCGCCGTTGATGGTGATCATGCGCTTCTGGTCGCACTGCATGATGGTAACCGAGCCGCCGTGGCCTCCGAAGTTCATCTCGTTGCGCTCGCGAGGTCCCTTGATGTACACCGTGCTCTCCGTGCTGTGTCCCATCACCGTGGTGCGGGTCTTGATCTTCAAATCGGCTGACGCAAACACCGACACACAGACAATGGCTACCGTAAGAACACAGACGCAACGCAAAAGTCGGATCATAAGAGGCCTCCTTGAATAAACTCGACCACTCCTTAGGAGAAAACCATGGCAGGCGCAATTCCACGAGGTGCCTCGACGCAAAGGCAACGGATTGCATTTGGAAAGGCTCGTGACTCTTCAGGCACCATCGATTTTTTCAGCGGCCGCTTCAGCCGTCGACACGATTACTTCGTATCAACTACACCATTGCTTAGACTGCACTAGCCGCATTCCAGCGCCGATCCGGCGGATTCCAACACTCAGCAGGTCACATGGAGAATGGCATTAGTGTTTTCAGCGCGCCGCTTTAAGAGCTCTATGGCTTCTTTCGTTGGGAGGATGATCAATTCAATGTTTCGCCGCCGCGCCTCACTTCGGACCTCATCCATGACTGGAAGTGCTCCGGTGCCCGTGCCGACCACCAAGCGACGGCATTTCCAGGGTATCTCCTCTTCCAAAGAGAGCGGCGTGTGACCGAAACCGTCCCGAAACTTCTTGGATGGCTTCTTCTGGCGCTTGCGAATCTCTCCACGGTCGATTACGACGTCATAGCCGTACTCAATGCCATCGATCCGAATTTGCCCAAACGAGAACTGCTGGAACCGCATGACGGGCCCCTCATAAAGGATACAGCATGGCAGCGCCCGGCCGTCTGCACTACATGATGAAACATTGAGTGTTACCTGTAGGCACGGGCGGAAGCCCAACTATGATCGAAATCAAGTCGGTTCGCATGGAATTTCCGACCGATGCAAATCTACCTTTACGATTGGTGTCCCTGCTGCAACTGAGCCGAATTTATACCAAGCTGAACCAGATGCCCGTGGAGCTCTTCCAAAAGGGCAAAAGTTGAGTAGCCCCTTGTCCGTCAGCTACTCACTGGAGTGCGAACGATTTCTACCGAGCACTTAGCATGGCGAGCGACGAATTCCGCCACGCTGCCGAGCAGGAGACGCTGAATGCCGCTCCGCCCACGTGAACCAACGACGATCAGATCGGCACGCCACCCTTCTGCGGAATCGATGATTCTCTCTCGGATGTCACCTACCTCGACAGCGGTTTCCACCTTGAACCCTGCACTACGCAACTCCTTCGCAAGCCGCTCGACCAATTCGTGGGCGGGCTTCTTCTGATCGTCCAATTCAGGAGCGTAGCCTGGCGCCATTTGCGGCGGAGCAGGCGCACTCGGCTGCAACACATGCAAGACCCGGACCTCTGTATTTTCGGTCCGAAACTGCGTGACAATAGCCCTCAGCACATCCCCGGAGAACTTTGAATCGTCGATTCCCATTAGGATTTTCATGACTCCTCCACCCCTCCTCAAGAAGCAATAGAGCATCCACGGCAAGACTAGACACTCTGCTGGGCGGGCTTTGACGAGGCCGTTATCGCGCTTGGCGGGACGCGAGACCGCGCATTGACCCCGGCACCGCTCATTTTACAGAAGGCAGTCGGCAGTGAGGCCGGATCGTGGTGTTCCCGCGATTTGTCTGGCGGCTCCTTAGGCACGCAAATTGCACTTGCCAGTGCCGACACTTTCTTGCTTTTCGTGTGGAAACACGATTGACGGAAAGCTGACACCCAACCGCTGTCAGCTTCAACCCTCCAGCCCGCGGCCACACTTGCGCCGTCGCGATCTTTATCGGCGACGACAGACTGGCACAAACATTCCAACCACACCGTGCATTAACCCTGCGACCCGCGCTCCGCTACACCCGGAACGTCGGGAGGTCGCGAGGTGTTCCGGCGCGCTCCACGCGCTGCAGAACGTCTTTCATGTCGCGATCGATGTGCTGCCAGAACTGCTGTAGACCGCTGCACAGGTAGTTCAGCCCGGGCTCGCCGTCACGTGTGCGAATCAGCCGGTTTTTCGGACACTCGCCGTTACAGGCAAACAAGTACTTGCAATCGCGGCACTGCTGCGGCAGGTCATCGCGTTTGGCAAAGCCGAATTTTTTCTGATCCTCGGAAAACACCATGCGCGATATGTGTTTTTCTGAAATATTGCCCAGCATGTACTCCGGGTAAACGTAGTGATCGCAAGCATAGACGCTGCCGTCGTGCTCCAGCGCCACGCCCTTGCCGCAAAACTCGCCAAAGATACACAACTGCGAGTCCAGGCCCATCCACTGCGCCACTGCGGTCTCAAACAAGTTGACGTGCACTTTGCCGTAATCGCGCCGCAGCCAGTCGTCCCACACCTTGCAGAGGAAGTAGCCCCAGTCGTCGGGATCGACCGACCAGTCTGTGACCACGGAATCGGGATTGCCCGGATGCGCGGCCTGAGATCCTTGCATCGGCAACGTGGCCGGATCCCATTTCTGAGGCGCAGTGTTGGTGAATGCTTTGGGCTCTACGCAGGGAATGAACTGCAATTGCCGCGGGCGCAGTTCGCGGCTCAGGAAGCGATAAACGTCCAACGGCTTTTTCGCGTTGACGCGATTGACCACCGTCAGCGTGTTGAACGGAACTCCGTACTTCTGCAGCAACTGGCCGGCTGCGAAAACCTTCTCAAAAGTTGGCTGCCCGCCCTTGTTGACCCGGAAACGGTCATGCAACTCCTGCGGTCCATCGATGCTCAGACCAACCAGGAATCGATTGTCGCGCAGAAAAGCGCACCACTCGTCATTCAGTAACGTGCCGTTGGTCTGCAGGTCGTTCTCGATATGCAGACCGGGACGCTGGTATTTCTTTTCCAGTGCCACCACCTTTTCAAAGAAGCTCACGCCCAGCAGGGTCGGCTCGCCACCCTGCCACGAAAACACGACTTCGTCGCCGCGCTGGCCTTCGATGTACTGGCGGATGTGGGCTTCGAGAATCTCGTCGCTGATGCGGAACTCGCTATGGCTGCCCAGCAGTTCTTCCTTGTGGAGGTAATAGCAATAAGCGCAGTCGAGATTGCAGATCGCTCCCGTCGGCTTCACCATGGCGTGGAAGCGAGGCTTCGTTCCCGGATAGACCGGCAGCGGCGATTTGGGATCGATGGTGTAGCTCATGCTAGCGCACAGTTCTCCTCGCGGACGTGCAGCCCAGAACCGTTCGGCGTCTTGATTGGTCTCCGCTACTATTCTAGAGAGCGACGCACCGATGCCCAGTGTGCTTCGTCACACAGGGATGTGACGTGCAGTGTGCCCCAGGTTCGCGACGCGCTTTTTCGTGGGCGCGTTCGGCGACGGCGCTGTCGCGTCAACTTGGGAGCCTGGGAACCAGCCATGGTCGTTGCGGGTTACCAGTCTGCTATCGAACAGATAGTGATTGGCATCGGGGGATCGGCGAATTTGCGCCGGAGACTGCCTGCGCACTTCATCATAGGAAAGACAAGACACCGAAGCCTATACTTATCGAGCACCCAAAATTAGCGCTTACCGCCTGCGCTTACCCCGCAGGCAAGGACGAAGGAAGCGTTCGGTGTGATTGCAATGGTTCGGGCTGGTAACTCTGGAAAGCGTTGGATCGGCCCTTATTGAGAGTCGCACAATATAGTGACAGTCTTAAGGTTTGTCATCACGAGCGGAGCGAGGGATCTGTTCTTTGCCTAATCCCGCAAAAAGCAGATTCCTCGCGCCCAAAACCCGGGCGCTCGTAAGGACAATTCTGTAGGGGCGGACCATTTTTAGATTGTCAGCATGTCACTATA
>Ga0209039_10002561_pt1 | contig 15277 bp, 17 predicted proteins | sample BogFormECP12_OM1_FD_188238 | JGI IMG/M metagenome (GOLD analysis project Ga0209039, IMG submission 188238) | Bog forest soil microbial communities from Calvert Island, British Columbia, Canada - ECP12_OM1 (SPAdes) (version 2) | ecosystem: Environmental > Aquatic > Freshwater > Wetlands > Bog ... | reverse complement strand
GTGCAAGAATGGTTTCTACGATGGAAATAACGCTGTCCAAAGATTAGAACATCGGGAAACAAAGTATCTCTAGGCGAGTACATCGCCTTTTCTTTCTTTATATCGGAACTACCTCTTCCGTAAATCCTTTTTTGTACGTCTTTGAAAAACGTGAGATTCGCATGTGAAAACGCGGCGTGTTTTTGGAAATTGTTCGCTCTTGAGCTTTCGTTCAGAGCGAGAATTAACAGAAAAGCAAGAAGTGTGGATGTCCATTTTTTCCTTGAGCTATTAGCGGGCGTCAAGTGTCGTGCGAGCAAAAGTTGAGATTAATGGGTCGTAGCTCTTTGGCAAAAGCTATTAAGGATTGATACGGAAAGCTGAAGCAACTGAAATGAAGTCAGGTTTTGGAATGAGAGAAGAGGACGAAATGAAATCAGATCTGGGTATGGACGAAGAAGAAGAGGTTGATGATAGTCCTTCTGTGCAGGAGCATTTCCAAATCATTGAGGAGCAGTGGCGCACTCGCGTCGCTATTAGAAAATATGTTTCCGAATTGATTGGCACGCTTGTTCTGGTTCTTATGGGCTGTGGAGCGGCTGTTCTCGCAGAAGGGAACGTGACATCAGGGGGTCTGGGGTTTATAGGTGTAGCTTTCGCCTTCGGTTTCGCTCTCCTTGGGATGTTCTATGCTATCGGAGGCATTTCAGGATGCCACATTAACCCGGCAGTGTCGATATCGATGCTGGCTTTGGGCAGAATCAACTTGAGAGACGCAGTCGGCTACGTAATTGCACAGTGCGTTGGCGCCACACTGGGGGCAGGAATTCTGTACGCTATTGCCTCAGGAATCCCAGGTTATGACTTGGCTGCGAACGGGCTCGGCCAGAACGGTTTCGGTCGATATTCCATTGAAGGAATCTCTATGTCGGGAGCTTTTGTGGCGGAAACCGCATTCACTTTCATATTATTGTTCGTCATCATTGGTTCCACCCGTGAGAGCGCTCCGAAGAGTCTGGCAGGAATCGCCATGGGATTGACTCTTGTTCTAGTCTACCTAGTAGGCATACCACTAACGGGTGCATCAGTCAACCCTGCAAGGAGTCTCGGCCCAGCTGTCCTAGTTGGAGGCGCTGCACTTAGCCAGCTTTGGCTTTTCTGGGCGGCTCCAATATTAGGCGGCCTTCTCGCTGCATATGCCTGGAAACTACTAGGGGAACCCACAGGCAGCATGTAGGAAGCTAGCTGATTCGAGTTGGCTCAAGCGTAGGAAGCGTTCTGCACTGAAATACCAATTGACCCCAAGAATACTCTTGGATTGGGGCTAGAATTTGACTTCATAATCCCTCGGCTTTTCTTCGAGCGTTACAGTGTAGACATGTTTTCTGGAATTGCCACTTCTGGCGGACTTTCTTAGAAGTGGTTCTGGAGGCAACATGAATATACGTACAGGTCTAATCAAGAATAGTGGATTGGCCCTTAATTGTCTCGTAAATTTATGCTAACTTAGTCTCGACTTGCGAGTATGATGATGTAGTCGGCTGTGTCCGCGCATTGGTCTGCTGCCTGTTCTATGAATTCTATGAGATCGTCGAATATTACCATGGCGCCGACGTTCATTTTTTCTCCGTATTTTATGAAGGATGCTTTAGTCTTAAGGTAATCTTCATCAATTTTGTGTTCGATTTCTTCGACTTTTTGGGCGCCTGATAGGGCTTCAGAAGGCGCTATTGAGATCTTTTCTATGCAAACGCGTAGGGCTTGGGCGCAGTCTACGAGGAGTGACGTCATGTGCAACGTGGTTTCATACATTTCTTCTGGGAGACGCGTAGTTGCTAGCATTTCTAGGCATCTGGCTGCGTCTTTCACGTGATCAGCCAATGTGTCGAGCCTTTTCACCAAGTGCAGCAGGTCTTCGCGGTATTCATCGAACAGCGCTGCTCCTTTGGATAATTCCTTGAAGACTTCTGTTCGAAGCTTGTCAACTTCTTCTTCTTCTACAAAGAGGTTTTGGATGCGTTGCGAGGCTTCTTTTTGTTTTCCTTCCATAGTGCTTCGCATCGCTTGATTAAGAAGAGTTACAGTGTCAAGAGCCTTGGTAATTTGATCTTGGGCCAGGTCTAATGCTTTGTTTCTGCGACGTTTTTCGAACCAAGCGTAACTCCGTTTCTCCATATGCATGCCACCACTTGTGTAATAAGAATAGTTTCGGGAATTCGTTTATAACCTTTCTCAGAACTTGACTGCATTTTGGCTGCTCAAGTACGCGGCGGCTCTGGCATGTGGACATAACGGAATTTGCAGATCTAAGCAAAACGAGTGGTGAGGGACTGTTATTGCCCTTCAGAAGTCCAGTGGGCTTTTTTCTTGCCATTTTTGGTGAGAACGTATTCTTTTTTGAAGATTGGCGCCTCTTTCTTGTATCTTTCCACGGCTTCTTCCAGCGTGGAGAACATGTTTTGGCGGTGTGATCCTGCAACAAGCACGTACACCATGTCTTCGCCCGGTCTGAATTCCCCCAACAAATGGTGTATTTGGACATCTATTATGTCGGGTTTTTTTCGCAGGTCATCGCAGATCTGGTTCAGCGTTTGGTTCGCCTTTTCCTCATAGGCTTCGAGTTCCAGTTTTTCGACAACTTCTTCCCCTTGCGATTCTCCGCGAACTACTCCGATGAAAAGGGTGATTGCTCCAGCCTTCTTGAAGTCCATCTCGTTTTTGACGTTCTCTATTAAATCGGCGAGGTTGAATTTTCCTTTTTGATGCACTCCTATTTGCTGTTTCATAATTGCACCTGATGAATCTTTTCTGTTTCTGGCAATTAGGACGGCTAGGAAATTGCAAGATATTTACGCATGTCTTCAGGTGTGCCAGACGGAACTGGCAGATCTTTCATCGTGTAGAAGCCTGCTGGTGTGTTCATTACTCTTGGAATTGCGTTAACTATGACGGCTACTGTGCCCATGTCGCCGTGCACGCAGGGTTGGATGCGTTGGTGCACGTTCGGAACGCCTTTGACTGTTATCTCGTCGTATTCTTCTTCAGCTCCTATGTACGCTTGAAAGTCTAAGGCAATTACTTCGTTGTTTTTCATTATGCCTTTTGCTTTCTGTCTTAGGCCAGCGGCTTTTCCTGCAGGGACCTTTATGTCCTTGCTTTCAACCGCTTTCTTGGCGACGACGGGTTCGACGGTTTGAACTTGTATCTTGTCCAGTTTCCATGCAAGCGCGTTTGCGATCATCGCGATGGATTGTTCGAGCCCTACATGTCCAGTTATTTCTTTGTTTTTCATTTTGTTTTGGAATTCATCAATGGTCAGTCCTGCTCCGATTTTTTTCTGGAAGGGCACGCGTCTCGTGGCGGCGTTCATTATTCTAGTAGATTCGATTTTCTCGATTTTTTCACATACAGAAGTGAGTGTTATGACGAGTGTATCCATGAGAAACCCGGGGTTTATTCCTGTACCCAGAACTGTGGCGTCGTGTTTCTTGGCTAGTGTGTCGAGGTCTTTCGCGAGCTTGGGTTCTGAAAGGTAGGGGTAGGATAGTTCTTCGCATGTGGACACAACGTTGACCCCGTGTTTGATTATTGAAGTTATTTGTGGGTAGGTGTCTTTGAGGTATGATGATGTTGCGTGCACCACTATGTCGGCTTCTGTCTTCTGCAAAGCTGAGTCGATGTTTTCTGAGATTTTGATTCCGATTTTTCGATCTAAACCTAGTATTTCGCCCAAGTCTTTTCCAACTTTGCCTTCGGCAGTGTCGACTGCACCGACTATTTCTACTCCTTCTTTTTCGAGCAGGAATTTGGCGATGAACGTGCCTACCGCGCCGATTCCGTATGATATTGCTTTAATCTTATCCGTGAGGTCTGTTCCTCCCTGAGGATTCATGGTTTATTCTTTTGTATCGATATAAAAGTGTGCCTGAACGAACTGAGGGGTTGAATGTATGTTCAAAACCTTTACGTTTGTAAACTTTTATATGGATGGCGACGCCCACTACTCTGGAGGCAGATGGATTGGGGAGCTCAACGACCGCTGTCACCAAGCAGGCCCTTGAGAAGATTCTGGACGTTGATAAACTCAAGTACTGCTTTGAATGCGGCATCTGCACAGCGAGTTGTTCAATGGCTGAGATGCTTGGAAGCGACTACAACCCCCGAACATTGTTAGAGCAACTCTGCCTTAGCCCTGAAGAGGCGTTGAGTTCCGAGGCACTTTGGCTGTGCGGCTGGTGCTATCGCTGCCAGAAGCGTTGTCCTCAAGGATTGAAGCTTCCTGAGATCTTTCTGTCTTTGAGACTAATCGCAAAGGAACGCGGGGACAAGAAAGGTTTCGATAAGGCCCTTCAAAAGATTGTTAAAAATATTCCTTTGCCGCTCGTCACGACGCTAGTGTGTTTTCATCCTGAACGCGCTGGTTTGGAGAACACCAAGGTGTTGGAGCGGATTGAAGAGATTCGCGGAGAATGGTTCAAGACGAGACCTGAGAAATCAATTCATGCGGCAGATAAGGTTGCGGTTATAGGTTCCGGTCCTGCAGGTCTCACTGTTGCATATGAATTAGGCCGGAAGGGGTACTCTGTAACGATTTTTGAGGCTCTTCCAGAAATCGGTGGGATGCTCAGGAAGTGCATACCTGAGTTTAGGTTGCCGAAGAAGGTTCTTGCCGAGGAATTGCGGTTCATAAAAGAGTTAGGCGTTGAGGTGAAAACAGGTACCGTCGTTGGCAAGGACATTGAGTTTGGGGATTTGCAGAATTTTGGGTACGCAGCCGTTTTCGTGAGTGCCGGTGCCCACAAGAGTCAGGGGTTGAAGGTTGAGGGTGTGGGCTTAGGCGGAGTGATTGATGCTCTCGAGTTCCTTTGGAAATCAAACGCCGGCGGGAAAGTGGACGTTGGCAAGAAAGTTGTCGTAATTGGAGGCGGAAACGTGGCGATGGATGCCGCGAGAACCGCGAAATGCATAGGAGCAGACGACGTCACAGTGGTTTATAGAAGATCGAAGGACGAAATGCCAGCGAATCTATGGGAAGTCAAGGAAGCAGAGGAGGAAGGCATCAAAATCATGTTTCTTGTTTCGCCCAAGAAGATGGTCGGCGAGAAAGGAAAGGTTTCCGCTTTACTGTGCATGCGGATGCAGCTGGGCGAGCCTGACGAAAGCGGGAGGAAGAGAGCGGTTCCTGTTGAGGGTTCAGATTTTGCGTTGGAGACTGATATGGTTGTGCTCGCGATTGGTGAGGCTCCAGACGTTGGGTTCTTGCCTAAACAGTTTGAATTGAATGATGACGGGACAGTTTGGGTTAACCCTATCACGATGGAAACGAGTATGCCTGGTGTGTTTGCTGGGGGAGATGTCGTGTCAGGGCCAGCGTCGGTGATTGAGGCGATTCGTGACGGGAAGCGGGCTGCGGAATCGATTGAGTCTTATTTGAAATCTGAGTGGAGGGTGAAGAAGTGACGGGAAACAAAGCGGTGCAGGCTAAGCAGGGGGAGCAGCCTCGCATCGGAGTATATGTCTGTCACTGCGGCCTAAACATTGCTGGTTCCGTGGACTGTGCGGAGGTTGCGAAATTTGCTGCCACGCTTCCACACGTCGTACTGGCTCAGGATAATCGTTACACATGTTCGGATCAGGGGCAAGCTGGGATAAAGACAGACATCAAGGAAAAAAAGCTGAACCGCGTGGTCGTCGCGTCGTGTTCTCCTCGCTTGCACGAGCCCACGTTCAGGAAGACGTGTGAAGATGCAGGGTTAAACAAATATCTGTTTGAGATGGCTAACATTCGTGAACACTGCAGTTGGGTTCACCTTTACGATAAAGCAGCGGGCACAGAAAAAGCGAAGGATCTTGTGAAAATGGCAGTGGCCAAAGCGGCGCTGCTTGAGCCAGAAGAAGAGGTCACCGTGCCAATTACGCGCAAAGCCCTTGTCATCGGAGGCGGCGTGGCTGGGATTCAGACAGCGTTGGATCTAGCTGATACTGGTTACAATGTGTATTTGGTTGAGAAGGAGCCGAGCATTGGGGGCATGATGGCGAGGATTGATAAGACGTTTCCAACCATGGACTGTTCTATCTGTATTTTGGCGCCAAAGATGTCGGATGCGGGGCATCACCCGAATATTCAGTTGTTCACGCACAGTGAAGTCTCTGAAGTGAAGGGTTACATCGGCAACTTCAAAGTGAAAGTACTGAAGAAGCCGCGGTATGTGACGAAGGATTGTTCAGCTTGTGGTGAATGCGCAAAGGTTTGTCCAATTGTGGGTCCGAACGAGTTTGACGTAGGCTTGGCAGTCCGGCATGGCATATACACGCCGTTCGCTCAGGCCGTTCCCTCAACCTACATCATCGACATAAATCAATGTTTGAACAAGGATGGCGTAATCGTTTGCGACAAATGCGTCAAGGCTTGCGAGAGACAGGCGATCAACTTTGAGATGAAGCCAGTCACAGAGGAGCTTGAGGTCGGAACGATAGTTGTTGCGACCGGAGCAGACGTTTTTGACCCTTCCGTCTTGCCCAACTATGGCTATGGAAAGATCCCAAACGTGATTACCTCCCTAGAGTTTGAAAGGCTAATTAATGCTGGAGGCCCTTCTGGCGGACATTTGATCCGGCCTAGCGACAAAGAAATTCCGAAACGTGTGGCCTTCGTTCAATGCGTCGGTTCAAGGTCAGAAAAAGCTGGGAAACTTTACTGTAGCAACGTTTGCTGTATGAACACGATTAAGGATAGCTTGCTGATCAAGGAGCATTGGCCAGACACTGAGATTTACGTGTTCTACGTGGACATCAGGGCCTACGGGAAGGGCTTCGAAGACTTGTACAAACGCGCGAGAAATGCAGGCGTCGTTTTCATACGAGGTTTGCCAGCAGAGATTGTTGAGGACAGGAAGACACGCAATGTGTGGCTCATAGGCGAGAACACGCTGCGGAAAGAAGTGTACAAGGTCAACGTTGACATGGCGATTCTTTCGATTGGATTGGAGTCTCGAAAGGACAGCGAGGTGATTCAGCGATTGTTGACGCTTTCGCGCAATCAGGATGGTTTCTTCTTGGAGGCACATCCGAAGTTGAGGCCTGTGGACGCTGCGACTGGTGGTGTTTTCTTCGCGGGTTGCGCTGAGTCTCCTAAAGATATCAAGGATAGCGTGACGCAGGCCAGTGCAGCGGCTGCTCGCGCGGGAATATTGATGGCGAAGGGTCAGGTAACTGTTGAAGCCATTACGCCGACGACTTTCCCTGAGAAATGCAAGGCTTGCGGGCTTTGCGTGAAGGTGTGTCCTTACAACGCGATTAGCTTAAACAAGGATTTGAAACGGGTCGAAATCATAGAGGCCGCTTGCGGAGGCTGCGGAACCTGCGCGGCAGAATGCACTTTCGGCGCGTTGACTCAGAAACACTTTACGGACGAACAGTTGATTGCGCAGATTGATGCTGTGACGGAGGTTGAGCCGGAGAAGAAGATCGTGGCTTTCTGCTGTAACTGGTGCTCCTATGCTGGAGCCGATTTCGCTGGAGTCAGCAGAATGCAGTATCCGCCTAATGCACGGATTATAAGGACGATGTGTTCGGGTCGCGTATCGCAGAAGTTCGTTGAAAGGGCCTTCGCTAGGGGAGCAGCCAGCGTGCTCGTGTCTGGCTGCCATTTGGGTGACTGTCACTACATTAACGCCAATTATCAGACGCAGAAGCGTGTGGAGCGGTTATGGAAGAAGATGGAGCAAGCCGGTTTGGACAAGCAGCGTCTTCAATTATTATGGGCTTCTGCAGCGGAGGGCGAAAAGTTTGCTTCGAAGATGCGTGAAATGAAGACGATAGTGGAGAAGGTTAAGCCTGAAGAAATCGAAAAGGGCAAAAAGGTTTTTGCGAAAGTGTTGGAGGTTGATTGAAATTGCCTGAACGAATTCGGCATGCAGCGCTTGATTTGGAGAAAGTGAAGCCTTCGAAAGCAGAGATTCATCTGCTTAAGGATCAATGCAAGGGTTGTGGTTACTGCATCGAGTATTGTCCGCGGAAGGTGTTGGAGGAGTCTGATGAGATTAATGCTCGTGGCGTTCATCCGCCACGGGTTGTTGATGAGAGCAAATGCATAATTTGCAGTTTCTGCAGTACAGTGTGTCCTGATTTCGCGATTTTCGTCGTTGAAAAAAAGGATAAAGAGGCGAAGTGATTTGATGAAGACTCGAAACCTGCCTGTGGGCGCCCACTTCATGAACGGTGACATCGCATGCGCTGAAGGGGCCATCGCAGTTGGCTGCAGATTTTTCGCGGGATACCCCATCACGCCGGCAACAGAAATCGCTGAGCATCTCTCTCAGAGAATGCCTGAGTTAGGCGGCATCTATGTGCAGATGGAGGATGAAATCGCTTCGATGGCGGCTGTAATAGGGGCTTCTTATTCGGGCCTCAAGGCCATGACGGCTACTTCGGGGCCTGGGTTCACTTTGATGCAGGAGAACATTGGGCTTGCGATCATGACTGAGGCGCCATGCGTCGTCGTAGATGTTATGCGCGGTGGACCGAGCACTGGTCAACCCACAATGCCTGGACAGCAGGACGTGATGCAGGCTAAGTGGGGTTCACATGGTGATTACGGAATAATAGCTTTGAGTCCCAGTTCGGTTCAGGAAATGTTCAACTTGACGGTTGAAGCCTTCAACCTGTCTGAAACCTATCGCGTTCCGACGTTGTTAATGGGAGATGAAATCGTCGGTCACATGTGGGAGAAAGTTGTCATCCCATCCGGCGATAAGATTAAGATAGTGAACAGGAAGAAGGCGAATGGACCGCCTGAGGAGTACATGCCGTTTAAGGCTGACGATGATTTGGTGCCGCCGATGGCGTGTTTCGGCGAGGGCTACCGTTTTCACGCGACAGGTTTAACGCATAACGAGCATGGTTTCCCTCAGACGAACAGTTCAGAGGTTCAGACAAAGCTTGTCAGGCGGTTATGCGACAAGATTCAAAAGAACTCTGACAAAATCATAAAAGTCGAAGAAGTCATGCTGGACGACGCTGAAGTTGTAGTCGTCGCGTACGGAATAGTCGCACGGGCCGCCTTGAGCGCTGTTAGAAAAGCGAGGGAAAGGGGTGTCAAGGCGGGCTTGTTGCGGCTGATCACTCTGTGGCCGTTCCCGGAAAAACAAGTGGCAAAAGTGGCTCAAAAGGCAAAGTTGATCGTTGTGCCCGAGATGAATTGTGGTCAGATGGTGCGGGAGGTCGAAAGAGCGGCCAAGGCGACGCCTGTCGCGTTCCTTTCAAAGCTGGGTGAAGAGCCTCATACTCCACTGGAGATACTTGAAGTGATTAGGAAGGGTATGTAGATGGGTCAGGAAACCGTGACTCCGATTGTTCATCCGTTTTCGAAGTATTTGAGAGAGGAGATGATGCCGCACATCTGGTGCCCAGGCTGCGGCAATGGTATCTTAATGAACAGTTTCGTTCATGCGTTGGATGAACTTCAGATAGACTTGGATAAACTCGTCGTAGTGTCAGGCATCGGTTGCATAGGGCGAACGGCTGGGTACATCAACACTGATTCTTTCCATACGACCCATGGACGCGCTTTGGCTTTCGCTACGGGTGTGAAGCTGGCTAATCCTGAGCTGGAGGTCGTCGTGATAAGTGGCGATGGCGATCTTTTCGCCATCGGTGGAAACCATTTCATTCATGCCGCGAGGAGAAACATCGGTATCAAGGTATTGTGTGCCAACAATTTGACTTATGGAATGACCGGTGGTCAGCAGGGACCGACGACGCCTCTTGATTCGGTGACGACCACTAGTGTTTATGGGAATATTGAGCATCCTTTCAATCTTGTGCATTTGGCGGCGGCTTCGGGGGCTACCTATGTGGCTCGCTGGACTTCTTTGCATGTGCGAAGGTTAACGCAGTCGATTAAGAAGATGATGGGGAAAGAAGGTTTCTGTTTTGTGGAGATGCTTTCGCCCTGTCCCGAAATTTTCGGTCGCTATAATAGGATGCGTTCTGGACTCGAGATGATGGGCTGGTTCAAGAGTGCTTCGGTAGTTGAGAATTTCTCAGATCCTGCGAAGGCGGACATCACGCCTGACAAGATAGTCGTGGGGGAATTCGTGGATATTGAAAAGCTGAGTTTCGAGAAGATGTTGCACGAAAAGATTTCCGAGATCAACGAGAAAGCAATGGAAAAGGTGAGCTAACATGCGGATTGAGGTCAGGTTTGCAGGGTTCGGCGGGCAAGGAATAATCAAGTCAGGAATTATTGTTGCAGCCGCTGCCTCGATACATGAGGACAGGAACGCTGTTCAGACGCAGTCTTACGGTCCTGAATCGCGTGGAGGAGCATGCAAATCTGAGGTCGTGATTTCCGACGATGAAATCGATTTTCCGAAGGTTGTTGAACCCGATGTTCTTGTGGTGATGTCGCAGCACGCTTACAACGATTATGCTGAGGACGTGAAGGCAGGGGGAACGGTGATTCTGGATCCAGATATGATCCCGCGCGAGAAAAGTCTGAAGGGGCTGAAGATCTACCGTGTGCCAGCAACGAAGATGGCCGAACAACTAGGCAGAAAAATAGTTGCCAATATCGTCATGATCGGCGCCTTCGTATCAATAACGAAGCTGATGAACGAAGAAGCCGTAAAAGAATCCATCAAAGAGAATATTCCGAAGGGCACCGAAGAACTGAATCTTGCCGCCTTCGAAAAAGGGTTCGACTACGGAAAAACCGTTGAAAACTGAATTACTATCCACTTATCATTGAGCTTCTATTTGTTGTGGGGCAGTCAAGACCTTGGAGCCTCTGATGCCCACATGACGCAGCGGAGCAATCTTTTTTGCGTCGTTGTATATATCTGAAGCTATTTTCCCCAGCACTATTTCCTGCGCCAGCTGATCCATCGTCAGCGCAGCGGCTTTTTCTCTCATGATTCTGTCCATGATGCTGCGGAGGATCTTTTCTTGAGATGTTTTTATTCTTGAGAGCGTGAAGGCGCTTACAGCCACTCTGAGAGTGTATCCATCTTTTGTCGTAACTTTGAATAGGGCATCGACTTTTGTTGTCCTTCTTCTCACGAGACTTCTCAGGAAGTCCCTAGAGTATTCGTGTCCTTTAAACATGGTTTTAGCGTTTTTGCCGTCGATTTCGTTGATTTGGAAGCGCATTTTCAAGTATTGGTGCGCAAAGTCATTGGTTATGTCGTAGAGGGTTGAGTCAACAACGCGTCCGATGATTTTTTCCGGTTCATCAGCGGGGATTCCGCCTAATTCGACGTTTCCGAAGTAAGGTGGAGATATTACCATGTACCATTGCTTGCTTCGCCATTTGTCGCGCACTTTCTTGGTTTTTGAAGACACTTTTACCCTCCGGGTGCAGCTTCACTGTTCACATCAGAGTATTAAAAGTTTTAGCGCGCGCTAAATGAAGCCGGACCCAATTTAGCGCGCTTGAAATTCACCTTTTGTTGTCCAGTTTCTGCATCCATTCATTAAGGGCTAAAGCAGAGAGAAACAGGGCGAATGCGGGGAAAACAAGCCAGAATCCCGGCTCATAATTGTTCCAACCATTATTGTATCCATATGCTGACACTGCGGATATCATCAGCGCTATGATCCACAAGCTGAGCGATATTACTAGATATGATAGTACTCTTCTGTTGAAAATGGCATAGAGGAAGCCGAAGACCAAAGTCAAGATTTGAACTGTGAATAAAAGGATAAGTTTCAAAGCCATCTCTGACTCTAGAAAAGGGGCGCCAAACCAGAAACCAGAGAACAAGAATTGTTCCGACCCGTTTCTTCCCATAACGTCTATGACGTGGTAAGAAGCCTTGTAAGACCAGTAGTAGATTTCGAAATGTCCAGCAGGCACATAATATTGGGCATTATAAAAGGGATAAATCAAGGAAAGCACAATCAATAAACATCCAAGAATTGTAAGAATTTTGACTAAAGAAGCGAATAGCCTTTTGGGAATGGCCAAAGCTCAATCACATCTAATGAATCGTCTCTTAACCTCTTAATTCTATGTTTCAGAACAGTCTGTTCCAAAAACAGAACGGGCAAGATGCTTGTGCTTTTGTCTGTCTTTGTCTGTCCGTGTGTGTGATATCTCTCTGTGTCTTTGTCTAAGTAGCAGAGAAAAAGAAAGACAGTAAAAATAATTGCGTATGTGGGGTAAAGTTTACCCTTTTTCTCTCTCTCCATTTACTACTACTCTTACTACTATCTTCTGTCAGACAATCAGAAAGACAAACAGACAGATAGACAGACACGAAACAACTGTTTTGCAGAAAAGTTATAGCCGAACCGAAGGTAATGTGTGGGTTGGTGAGTTGAGTTGCTTGAAGGCACTAATGTGAATTTGAGGGTTATGGAGAAAGAGGACTTGCCTCTTTACACAGAATGGATTAACAAGCCTGAGTTCTTTGGTGAATACAATGGTTTAATGCAGTTGTCCAAATCAGAGGCAGAGAAAATGCTTGAGAATCCATATGAACAGAAGTATTTCGTCATAGAGAAAAAAGACGGTAGGAAAATAGGTCTGATTTTCCATTTCTATGTCTTGCACCCAGCAGGAAGGCAACTAGAAATAGGCTATGTTCTTGTTCCAAGTGAGAGAGGGAAAGGCTACTGCACAGAAGCTGTTAGGATTATGATGGACTACTTGTTTCTGTCGAGAGACACTATGCGTGTTCAAGCTTGCACAGATACTTGCAATCTGGCTTCTCAGAAGGTTCTGGAAAAAGCAGGTTTCAAAAAGGAAGGAGTGTCGAGAAAGGATTTCTTCACTAGAGGAAAATGGACGGACGACTGTCTTTATGGCATTCTCAGGGAAGAATGGAAAGAACCAAAAATACTAACAAGAACCGCCTAGAGTTTAACTCTTTGATTTTACCGTTTTTCTGTTCTACACACTCGACATATTCCTTATGAGTCAGTTTGACCACGATACTTTTGGAGATATCTATATCAATCGGGAATACGGGAGATATCTCCGCTTTCATGCGTTTTTGCTTTTCAGAGCAATAGACCATGTTGACCATTATTGGTATAGTTTATTTGGAAAAAACCCGGGAGTCTCTCTCCCAGTGTAGTCAGAACCGAAGCATAGCATGCTAAGGCGATTGTTGTCCGTAGTGTGTGGCCAGTGTCACGAGGTCTGTGAGACCGATTACTCCGTATGGTGGAGCTATATCCGCCAACGGATTCCAGTTAGGGTCTCCAGGCTTGGAGCCGTAAGCCTGAGCCATCAAGGCAAGGTCTTGAAGGCTTACTTTGCCGTCCCCGTTAAGGTCACCCACCAAGGACGGTGCGGCATCGATACGTAAAGTCCCTTGAGCGCCAGACACTCCCACCCCACTGGCGTTGACGTCGTTCAAATCTCCAAAAACAATCTGCAACGGAGCGTAGAAGTCTGGTTGACTCATGTTTTGCGACGGTTGTCCCGTTATTTGAAAGGTTATTATCGCCACTAACCCGTCGTTGCCGTTCCATGGTCCAGTCTCCGAGCCAGCTGCTACCAAGTATTGCGTGGCGTTAGTGTATGGCGGAGTTGTAACGGGGTTCCAGTTGTCGTCATAAAATCCCTTAAGTGCGTATATACAGGGTCCAGCTAATGCACCGTCTGGTTGCCCGAGCTCGTCTACGAATCCGATGGGCTTACAATAGTTAAGTATGTTGCCAAAGTAGAAGTGAACTTCAACACCTGCAACTCCATAAGGAGCGTTAATTGCTGTCGCGTTTCTCAAGTGTATTTCCACCGTGAAAGTATCTCCCACTGGAGATTGTGCAGGCAGTGTTTCCAACCCGTTGATGCTTGCATTCACGTTTATTAATGGGGCAGTGGGAACGGGTTCAACGCTAAAGTATACTGGTTCGTGAAATATTGGCTCCCAATCGGGCTCAAGTATGAATGCGCCAGGCCAAGACCAGCACCAGCCTCCCGCACTGTCATTGACCATGACATTTAGATCCCAGGCACCGCCAGGCGAAAGTGGGACCGTAAAGTTAAAAGTCGGATTTGTTGCACCCGAGATCGGGTCAGAGTCAAGCCACCATTGGTACGTGTAGGGTGGAGAACCGCCCGTAACATTGGAATTGAAAAGCTGAGACTGCCCACCGAACAGCTCAAAGAAGCCGTGGGGGATGACAACTGCGGAAAGAGGCGTGGATGCCCAAGATCGCTGGATCTTGATGGTCAAAGTCAACGTGCCAACGCAAAGCATCATAAGCAAAAGAATAGAAAATACTTGTTTCAAACCTACCGTCTCCAAATATGTAATAGCTCAACCAACAGATAGCTCTTATGGAAGATAGTTCTCGCAGCGTTGTAAGGTGTAGCGCGCGCTCCGGTAAGAGGAGTAAAAGCTCCCTGAAGCCCTAAGCTCTAGAGCGCTTTCAAGATTTTCCCATGTACTCAAGTCTTGCGCTCGTCACTCTTGTGCTTTCACCTTTAGGCTTTCAGCAAATTCCCAGACTCTCTTCAAGTCATCCTTGTTTGGCCTGCCATTATTGCGCCCTCCAAGGAATCGATAATATGCCCACGTCATGTAACCGCAGCATGAGAATTCACCAATGACGTTGAAGCCTTTCTCTGCCAATTTGTCCATCAATGCTTTGTGATTCTTGGTTCGGTTCTTTTCAACTAATCGATCGCTGACACCAGCAGTTGAGAATACGAAAGCTTTCTTGTTCTTAACCACAGGTAACCTGCTGACCAGATTCAAAAGAGTCTTGTGATGTTTAGAGTAGTAGATTCCTGACCCAAAACCGAGCAGGTCGAATTCCGAAAGAACTTCCGTAGTCGCTTCGCCGGGTCTTAATAGACGTGCCTCCAAGACATCAGCCATCACTCTGGCGATTTTTTCAGTGTTTCCATGATGCGTTGAAACACAAATTAACGCAGATTTCATATTTCTTCAGCTCAGTCTCTTTTCCATCATTATAGTGAGGGAAGCCTTAAATACATTAGATAATGAAGTAATATATAAATAGGGAAGTTTCTTTGAAAATAGAAGCTTTACAATAAGAAAGCTTCGGAAAGTAAGCGAATGAATAATGAAACGTGCGTTCCAATCGAGATCCTTCAGTTTCTCAGCAGGAAATGGGCTCTTTTTATTCTCAGCTCGCTTATTCGCGATCACAAGCTACGCTACAGCGAATTGATGAGTCAATTGAGTGGAATAAGCCCTAAAACTTTGACAGAACGTCTTAGGGAGCTCGAAAGTCAAGGCATAATAAAGCGAGAATCGTTTGCAGAGATTCCTCCAAGAGTCGAGTACTCGTTGACCAAAAAAGGAAAGGAGCTTGC
>Ga0209039_10002560_pt1 | contig 15279 bp, 17 predicted proteins | sample BogFormECP12_OM1_FD_188238 | JGI IMG/M metagenome (GOLD analysis project Ga0209039, IMG submission 188238) | Bog forest soil microbial communities from Calvert Island, British Columbia, Canada - ECP12_OM1 (SPAdes) (version 2) | ecosystem: Environmental > Aquatic > Freshwater > Wetlands > Bog ... | reverse complement strand
CCGCTGCTGACAGAGAATCGTGTGCCCGTCATAGGAGGCTTCATCGCCTCCAACGAGGCCGGTATCACCACCACCCTGGGGCGCGGCGGCTCCGACTTCACCGCTGCCCTCATCGGCGGCGCGCTGCAGGCCGAGACCATCGAAATCTGGACAGACGTGGACGGCATCATGACGGCCGACCCGCGCGTCTGTCCTGATGCTTATCGCGTCAAGGTCATCAGCTTTGAAGAGGCAGCCGAGCTGGCCTACTTCGGCGCCAAGGTCCTGCACCCGGCCACCATCCTGCCCGCGGTCAAAAAGAATATTCCTGTTCTGGTGCTCAACAGCCGCAACGCTGCCTGCGAAGGCACGCGCATCATCTCGCTGCCTCCGCACTGCAAAAGCCCCTTCAAATCCATCGCCGTCAAAAAGAAGCTCAGCATCATCGACGTGGTGGCCAGCCGCATGTTGATGACCCACGGCTACATGAAGTCCATCTTCGACATCTTCGACAAGCACCGCTGCCCGGTTGACATGGTCTGCACCAGCGAGGTCTCCGTCTCGCTCACCGTGGACTCCAACGAAAAGCTGCCCGACATTGCCGCCGACCTGGGCCGCCTGGCCGACGTGAAGTATGAGGGGAAAAAGGCTCTGCTCTGCCTGGTGGGCGACGACATCCGCGGCCACAGCGGCATCGCCGCGCAGGTCTTCACCGCCATGCGCAACATCAACGTGCGCATGATCTCCCAGGGCGCCAGCGAAATTAATATGAGTTTTATGATCGAAGAGGACGACGCCGACGAGGCCGTCCGCCTGCTGCACGCAGCGTTTTTTAAAGACCCCGACCCGGCGATCTTTGATGTGGAAGCGCGCAAACAATAAAGTCAGAAGTCAATAAACACTCCGGGTGCCCCACCCTCGCCGCGTAGTTGTTTTTGCGGCTAGGGTGGGCCGCTACGAGCCTCAATACACCCTGATCGATCTCAACTCCCCAACAATCTGTCATCTTGAGCGGAGCGTAGGCAGTCAAAGAACCTGCTCCTGTTTGTCATGCGGGTGCCCTATCTTTCACAACTCGGGTATATACTCGGGTGTGCATGAGGAGGATTTAATGGTCCGGTTGCGAAATGTTTTTGCGCCTATATTCCTTCTTCTCTTCCTGAGCGGACTTGCCGCACAAACCAATGCTTCGCCTGCTACGGACGACGACCGCAAACACGCCCTCGAATTGTACGATCAGTACAAGCTCACTGAGGCCCTCCCACTGCTGGAGAAGCTCGCCGTCGAGTTTCCCAAAGATGTAGTGATCCAGGAACGGCTGGCGTGCACGGTTTTCTTCACCGCGAACGGCATTGAAGATCCTGAACAGCGCAAGCAACAAGTGTTGCGGGCCCGCGCGCTGCTGCTGCACGCCAAGGAACTGGGAGACAATAGTAACCTGCTCCAGGTTCTGCTTGATGCGATTCCGCCGGACGGAAGCGACTCATCCTTCTCCTCGGATACTATGGTCGAGCAGGTCATGCGTCAGGCCGAGTCCGCATTCGAGTCCGGCAATCTCGGCAAGGCTCTCGAAGGCTACACTCAAGCGCTGGTATTGGACCCCAAGCTCTATATAGCGGCCCTGTACGGCGGCGATACGCTGTTCAAAATGAAGCAGTACGACAAGGCCGGCCCCTGGTTTGCTCGGGCCATACAGATCAATCCCAACCTGGAGACCGCGTATCGTTACTGGGGCGACTCGCTTATGGCCGAAGGCAAGATGAGCGAAGCGCGAGCAAAGTTCATTGATGCGCTCGTGGCCGAGCCATACACGAAGAAATCGAACATCGGTATCCAGCAGTGGGCGGAACGGAATAAAGTGCGCTTCACTGTGCCGCGCATTCAATCGCCGAATTCGGTTAAGCCTAATGAGAAAGGCATGACGTTGACTGTGGACTCCACTGCTCTGGACAGGAACGATGGCAGCGGCGCTTGGATGATCGCCGACATGAGCCATATGCTATGGCAAAGCGAGAAGTTCAAGAAGGAGTACCCCAACGAAAAGGAATACCGCCATTCTCTGAAAGAAGAGACGGAAAGGCTCGATCTCGTGGCGGAAGCTTTACAGCAGTTGCTCAAAGATAAGAAGGTCAAGAATCTCGACCCCAATCTTGCCATGCTGCTGAAATTAAAGGAGTCCGGGTTGGTCGAGGCATACATCCTGATTTCTGCCGCCGACCAGGGGATCGCCCAGGACTATGCCACCTATCATGAGCAACACCGTGATAAACTACGCCAATATCTTGACGAGATTGTCGTGCCCAAACTGTAGAGGCTCCGGATGCCCCAGGCCGGGGTCCCCACGGACAGGTCTTCGTCCGTGGGGTGGAGCTCCGGCTTCTTGGACATGGGAACCCACGAACCTCAGTTGGTGTGATTCACGGCGCCTGCACGAATCGCTCTCCCTTGTGCTGCGCGCGGAAATCTTTTGTCAGCTTGCAGGTTTTGAGCATCCCGTTCTCGTAAAGATGGCTCCGCCAGCGCATACCGTCGTGTCAAAACTGAGGCACTCATCGAAAAACTGTGGAAAAACCGGCAAAACTGTGGAAAAGTAGGCAGGAAAGATATGGGTTTCACCGCAGGAGTAACTAACTCTAATACGCAATCGTTTTAGCAAAGCATTACTAAAATAACATTTTTTCTTGACAGGGGGCATGAAATTACTGAAAATTTATCGTGTTCGACAAACGACGACCCTTGGTCTTGAACCCCGCTGACTCGTGCAGAGTTCAAGCCTGTTAGAGGCAGTGTGCAGTTCAGGAATTGGTTTGTGCACACGCTCGTTTCTTTTTTGGCATTCCCCAATATGCGGCATAGCGTTGCGATCCATACCTGTCTCCCTGTTCCCATGTTGGCCGGTTCTCGGAACGACCGGGGGGTGACGGCTGCGGTAATCGCGCCAGTATGGCATCCAAAAACCAAAACCCGAAATCAACAAAACGAAAAGGAGATCAGTATGCACTCAATGCGGTTCGTTTCGTCAGTAATCCTCTGCGTTCTCGTCGCAGCGGGTTGCATAACCATGGCGGCCAACGCCCAGACGGTATACAACAATGGAACCGGTACCAATTGCGGCTACTGGTATTCGTTGTATTCCAGCGGCGGGTCGGCAACCATGACATTCAATTCTTCATGCCCGTACGGCGGCGGCAATTACGCCATTTCCTGGTCTCACGTCAATGACGTGGTCGGCGGCAAAGGCTGGAGCACCGGCAGTTATTCTCAGTCGGTAGGCTACAATGTCGGCTCCGCCAGCGGCTACAACAACATTTCCGTCTATGGGTGGCTGACAAACCCGCTCGTCGAATATTACGTCTGCGAGCTTGGTTCGCTGTATACCGGGAATGCGACGTATAAGGGCAGTGTTTCCAGCGATGGGCACTCCTACAGCACATACGAGCATCAGCAAGTCAACCAGCCTTCCATTCAAGGCACTGCAACTTTCGAGCAGTACCTGGATCAATGGGGCGGGGCTGGGACTGGATCGAACCACACCGTCACCATGAGCAACCACTTCAACCACTGGAGAAATCTTGGAATGACGGTGGGTTCTCAAAACTATCAAATCCTCGGGACAGAGGCATATAACGGCGCAAGCGGGTACGTTAACGCAACAGTGTGGTAACGAATCCCCTGTAAATCGTTCGCTATCGCCAGGGCCGGCCGGTCTCACAGCCGCCGGCCCGGCGTTATACATTTCAAAAATACGATTCGGAAAAGTTAAGGTGCGCGGGCGGGACCACCTTCGCGGCAAGCAGATTTTGAGCTAATCTGAATATCTGCACCCCGAAGCATGGGATTCTTTGATCTGGATAAAGGAGAAATATCGATGAGGAAACTTATCATTTTATTGACATTCATGGCGGCCGCCGTCGCTTGCTCGGGAGTAACGCCCGATAACTTTGTTTTTGTCAAAGGCGGAAGTTTCATAAACACAAAATCCAACTACTATGGAAAAGGTGTAACCGTAGCGGACTTCTATATCGGTAAATACGACGTAACTCAAAAAGAGTGGATTGAGGTAATGGGAACCAATCCCTCAAAATTCAAAGGCGATAATTTGCCGGTGGAAATGGTCAGTTGGTATGACAGTATCGAGTACTGCAACCAAAGGAGTATCAAAGAGGGCCTGAAGCCGTATTACAACATCGACAAGAATAAGAAAGATCCGAATAATCTACCCGACCCGAAATTTGGCGATCTCGACGAAATCAAATGGACGGTAACGATCAATGCGGGAGCCAATGGATACCGGCTGCCGACAGAAGCGGAGTGGGAATATGCCGCGGGCGGAGGCCAGTTAAGCAAGAGTTACACCTATAGCGGAAGCGATGATGTGGAAGAGGTTGCATGGTATTGGAGAAACTCTGGAGATAATCCCTTATCCGGGTTTTGGAACTGGCCCGCCATAGAACAAAATCATGATCAAACGAAACCTGTCGGCAGCAAGAAACCCAATGAGTTGGGGCTCTACGATATGTCGGGCAATGTCCGGCAATGGTGCTGGGACTGGCACGGGGACTTGGAGACCAATGTAACTGACCCTAAAGGAAGTCAGAGCGGCTTTCGCCGGATTTGGAAGGGGGGCGGCTGGATGGGCGCCGCATACTGCACCGAGACGGCTTTCCGGAGCAGCCTGGCCGCCAATGGCAAGGGTCCCGACCAGGGTTTTCGTGTATGCCGCAACAAGTAAACCGGAGCAAGACAAGCCTGACATGATCGAAAACATCTATTTCAATGGATTGCAGCTCACAAATTCGCGCTCCGGGTTTGTCCTGAAGCCATCGTTTCCGATCGGATGGAAGAAGCTCAGACCTCATCATTGCAGGGAAAACAACAACCAAAGAACAGTGCATAAGGGGCCCGGCCCCGCCGTTGCAGCAAAGTAGCTTCAAAAGTGGGTCAGCCGGGAGATTTCAGGTCAGGAGGTTTCCAATGCGGCGAACAGTAATTCTCGTCCTCGCAGTTTTCGGATTATCAGCAACCGCTTTTGGCCAGGCGGCGCCAAACGACCCGCAGACACTGCAGGCTCTATTAACGGAAGTCCGCGGGCTTCGTCAGGAATTGCGGTTTTCGTTAGCAAGAATTCAAACTGCCCAGATTTTGCTCTCTCGCCTGCAAACTCAGCAAACAGTCGTTACACACGCGTTAGACCGTTTGGACGATGCCCGGTCGAAGTTAGATGCTGCGCAAGACCGCCGGCAGCATGAGGCAGTCGAGTTTAAGCGGCTGGAAGATTCGCTAAGCAGCGAAGAGAATCCGGTGCAACAGAAAATAATCCAGGATGAAATCGTCCACTTCAAATCCGAACTTGATGCGTCGACGGCCGCGGAGCAGCAAGCTCAGACGACAGAAAATGAGTGCGAACAGCAACTGCGAAATGAACAGGACAAACTCGACGCGATCAATGCTCAGCTGGACGAGGTTCTCAAAAGCATGGGCAGATCCAACGAACAGGGGATTGGCGCTCCGCGTTAATTCTGTAGTAAGCCATCCTGGAGCTGGTTCTCGCGGGTGGCCGGGTGCACTATCCTTGCGCGTTCATTGCGGAATCAAGGAATCAGGTGAAAGCGATCCTTTTGTTCGCGTGGGACAAACTGAGTCAACGTCAACTATGGAATGTGAAGGCTGAATTTGGGTCGGAACGGCAAGGTTGATGCGAACCTTTTTCGTCGTGGTGCTCCACCATTGCCAGCAGAGCGGCAGTATTTCGTCGTTTCCCGGTTCGGGAGCGCGGTGCCTCTCCTTAGCCATGTCACTGAACACAAATGGTAATGCGGCTATAAACAGCACTACGCCCGAGATACCCTCGGCTTCTGGATCCGAATAAGGGGCTTCGCGTAGCGGTACTGAAGACCCATCAAAGAGGGTGAGGCTGACTGGCTGAACCCCGACCCTTCCGTTGCGTTGCCCACAGATCGCTTTGCTGACGTAGGTGACGACGCCTGATGCCGGTGTACCTTTTGGAATGACGATCATTCCATCGACTTTTACATCCGTCGATACGGCAAATCTCACTATCTGACCCACTTGTGCTGTCGCGGAGGAAACGGTTTCCAATGGAAACAAAGGCACTATGGTTCCACGGCGAAGAGTGATTGTTGCGCTCTTCGATTGTGCGGTGGGAAGAGATTCACGCGCAGCTGGACTCTGCTCGCGGCTGGTAACCTGCTGCGCGGCGAGTAGCGGGCAGAGGATAAGGCAAAGAGCGAATTGCAAAAGTTTTCGCATCATGGCGTTTCCTTATTGAAGTTGCGTTGAAGCATTTGAAGTGGCCAGACGGTCCGCGTGAATCTTTACCGCGCGTCGAAAGTAGTAGTTCAAGCGATAGCCCACTTCATACTCCCTATCGCATGGCTTCCAATTCTTTGGAGTCACCACAGCTTGCTTCGCGTTAGCTCGCTTCGCTTTGGCTTGCTGATGTAATATCGACGGCAGGAAAAACGGGATAGCAATCAACATTAAGATCGCCCCTGGGCCTGAAATGCCATCGTAGTTTTCATGCCGCTCTGCGTAGGTGGTACCTGTCAAACGAACTTTCTGCCCGTGTCCCAGATCGAGTTCGGGAGCGGTGAAAGCGATTCCTCCGATGATATCTGGATCCTTAGGTGTGGCGCGCCAAACTTTGTCGATGGTTAAGTAGTAAGATGTACCGGCCGGAATCACTACACGGCCACCGGCAGCCAGATCGTTCACCAGCGTGAAGTGAACCTTGTCACCCTGCTTGGCATCCGCGGTGCTGAGTCTCTGCTCCAGGCGGAGAACCACCAGCGTGTCCATCGGGATGATAACTGTTCGAGTTGGCGAGTTTGCTGTTGGAGGTGGAAGTGGCAATTGGCTCATTGATTTTGACGCTGGAGGCGCAACCTGCTGCGCCACGAGCAACGGGCAAAGGATGAGGCAAAGCATGGATTGAAGCAATCTCTTCATCACGGCGATCCTTCTTTCAGCGAACATGCTGGTTAGCGCGAGGTCGCAAAGCGGTATTCCCAGCTCTCAGAATCGAGATCTCCACCCCATGGACGAAGACCTGTCCATGGGGACCCCGGAGCTGGGAGATACGCAGCCTTCGCTTACTCAATACCCTGAATTGCCGCTTGTAGACGGCGCTTGCACCCGGGCCGCGGAGAGAATCTTCACAATCTGTTCGGCCATGGGTCCGGCCGCAACGATTCCGTCAAAGGCTCTGACCCTGCCCGAAGCGAGCACGATGCCCGTCGCCTTGTCGGTGAGGAGGTAGGTGTGGATATGCGTGAAGACGACCCGGTTGACCTGGATTTGGAGATCGCCCGTGCGCGACTTACTGATGTTCGGATTGCTGTAGCACGGACCGCTGACAATGGACAGGCCCAGCTTCTTCCAGTCCTTTTGCTGCATCAGAGCGCGGTCCAGTGTGGCGGCGGAAAGGAAAACCGTCTCGGAGTTGATGCAGATGGTGCGGGCGTTCTTGAGGGCCTGATTGCGGTCGAGTTCGGCGGCGGTGGTTGAGGCATCTTGCGCCGGCTGCTGCGCCATTAGCAACGGGCAAAGGACGAGGCAAAAAACAACTGAAAGCATTTTTCTGTTCATCGGAACTCCTTGTGGGTACTACAAGGACCGATGTTAGACTGGATGCACACGTGTGTGTAGGCGATTGGGACACTTTCGCAAGTGTCCCAATCGCTATTCAGTTTCCAGGAGCGGCTCTTCCTGCTTGCTCAATTCGGCCAGGGTCGGTAAGTCGAGCAGCGTAAAGCGCACCGGGTGGACTCCCGGCGTCAACTCCAGCGCGGTGACCGCATCGCAGACCACGCCCACCGTTGCATCCAGGCCGCGCTTCCAGCCAGGCTCGGCAGCATCGCGCACCAACAGGCTCTCCGGCGAGAGGCCGGCGGCGATCAGCATCGTCTGCGCGATGCGCTGAAAATCCTTCCAGCGCGAGGCAATGCCTACCAGGTCGCCTTCATGCTCGGGCATATAGCGCTGCATGTGCGCCAGGAGCTCGGGCGAGACCGGGTGCACTTGGAGAACTGTCAGATTGGTTCCAAAAGGCAGCAACTTGCGTACCAGATCGGCCTTGCTGGGCGCCACTACAGGAATCGAGCCCTCCAGCCTGCTGGGCTGGGCACATTCTTCTGGAGTGCATCCTGCCACCGGCAGCTTCAATGCCTGCCGCATCTCGTGCATCAGGATGCGGCGCAGCTCCGCGTCCGGCTCTATCACCAGCCAGCGAGAGGGTGGCGCAAGCGTGAGCCAGCGGCGCAAACGCTCCCGCAACAAAGAGTCCGCCACACCCAGTTTGTGCGCACTGGCCATCAGGTCGCCGATCAACTGATCGAGCGCAAACTCGGCGGCCAACTCCGGCGATAATGGCGTAGTGGGGCGCTTGGCGCGCACAAACACTCCGCTGCCATGGCGGAATTCAAGCCAGCCTTCACTTTCCAATTGCTTGTAGGCGGCGCTGGCCGTGTTGGCATGAATGCTATAGCGGCGCGCCAACTCGCGTGTGCTGGGCAGCCTCTGGCCGGGTACAAGTTCATGACAGAGAATGCCCAAAGTCACCTGCGTAACCAACTGCTCGCGCAACGAGACCTCGCCGGTACGGTTGAGCCAGATCCGCATGAGATTATCCAGAACCCTCTTCCGCGCAAGGCGCGACCAGCGCCGCTCTCTTGCGCCCGTAGATCACCAGCAGCGCCGCCAGCAGAAGAAGAATCACGCCCAGCACCAGCAGGCTTCCCTCGGGACCGTCCGCGCCACCGCTCCACAGCACGTTGCCCGACGGAGTGGCAGTCAGGTAGTGGCCGGGAGCGACCATGCCGCTGTCAGCAGTGCCGTAGAAGAAGGTCTCCGCCCAGTCCCAGGCCGCATGGCAGCCGATGGCCCACCAAGCCGAGCCGGTTACCCGCACGCTGACGCAGAAGACAAAGCCGATCAGCGCCGCGGCAAAGATGCCAATCCAGTTTTCGCCGTTGTTGCCGACGTGGATGTAGCCAAAGAGCATCGATGTGACCCAGGCCGCCTGCCAGAACCCACTCCGTGGGGTTTTGCGAATGTGCAGCATCAGGCAGGGAAAAAGCCCCAGTAAAGCAAAGATATAAATGCCCCAGGCGCCGTTGCCTTTTGCCCTTGCGTACAAACTCAGGCAGAGCAGCGCGTTGATCCCCAGCGCCCACCAGAAGTTGATGCCGCGCGTAAAGGTGAACTGAAAATAGCAACGGAACATTCCCTCCTCCACGCAGCCCACCAACAGGAATGCGCCGCCCCATACCGCGCCAAATTTGAAGATCTCTGCGCCAGAGAGCGCGATGGGGCCAAAATGCAGCCAGCCGCCCCAGGCCATGGCCCCCACCAATGCCGAAAGAGCCAGGAATCCCGCTGCCAGGCCGCTGAGAAAGTGGGGAATGCGTCGCGGGCCAGTCAGGTTGTAGGCCAGCAAGCTGCGGCGGCGCTCGATCAGCGCCATCACCGAGGCCGCTCCCACAAGCGCCAAAAAGGCAATCAACTCGTTGAAGAACGCCGAGGGGGCGGTAGGGGCGTTCTGCTTGCTGAAATCAACAAGGTGGAATGAAACAAATGCAAATCCGACGGCGGCGCCAATAAGACCGAGCAGAATAATAAAGATGAGCACCAACCATCCGGCGCGCAGGCCCTGACTGCCGTAGATAGTCCAGTTCAACCAGTCAAAGATCCGCTCTCCCAGAGAAGGAGCAGCGGTTGCGGGCGCATGGGCTGCCGCGGCTTCTGTCCCGGCAAGCGGCGCTTCCGGCTGTGTGGGCTGAATCTCCGGCTCCATCGAGCCTCCTGAATAGATAGTTTATTTGCTGAATTGCCCTGAGGACACAATACTCTACGCAATCGCTATCAGGGCAGTTCCTCGGCTACAAGGAACCCGGCCATTCTTGAGCTCCGTGGAGAATGGCGAGCACATGAATCATGTTATCCACGATCTTGTATGCGACCAGATATGACGTACCGGAAACTGTGAGTTCGCGAGTTCCTTCCACGCGGCCAATCCTGCCGGAATAGGGCATTCGGGCAGTGAGAAGAATCGCTTCGCGAATCCGCCGAACCGTGCGGTACGCCGCAGTCGGATTATTGGCGGCGATGTATTCGAAGATGCTCTGGAGTTGGTTGGCCGCGGGCATCGTCCAGCGAACTTTCACGCTGTCGCCCCGGCTTTCTGCTGCTCCGCATCCTGTTCTCGCATCTCATTTCGATTCCAGGATTCAATCATCCGGCCGACTTCCTCGTCGTCAATCAGATCTCCCTTGCGGGAGGCTTCCAGTCCCTCTTCAATCATGGCGGCAAAGCGTTGCTGTTCGCTCAGGTAGTTCTCCACCGCTTCATTGAGCAGGTAGCTGCGGTCACGGTCCATGGCTTTGGCAATCAGGTCCAGTTGGGCCACTTTCTCGGGGGCGATGCGGAAACTGATGGTGCGTGGGGTGCTCATAATACGAAATAATACATCATATTACACCAAATTACAACCAACTCAAGCTCGGTCTTTTTCTTTCGTATTTATTCTGGTTAGTAATCGACCAGGCTCATACTATAAGACCACAGCCTTGACACAATCGCCCGCTGCCTTGATGCTAAACAGTTCTGGTTATTCTGTTTTTTTCCGCGCACGGAGGGGCTCAGGTCTTGCAGGTTCGCGTTTTTTACCATGACAAATGCTTCGACGGAGCTTGCTCAGCCTCGCTCTTCACGCGCTTCCACCGCGAGTGCATCGCGCGCGACGCAAGCTACGAGTATCACGGCCTCGTCCACCGCGCCGGCGCGCTGTTCGACGAGGATGAGTTCACCGGCGATGAGAATGCCATTGTCGACTTCAAGTACTCGGCATCGCCACGGATAACCTGGTGGTTTGATCACCACCTCTCGGCCTTTCTCACGCCCCAGGACCAGGAGAATTACCTTGCCTGCAAGCAGGATCCGGCCTGCGGCGGCCGCAAGTTTTACGATCCCGACTACACCTCCTGCACAAGCTATCTTGCCTACATCGCCTCCACTCATTTCGACTTTGACACAACGCCGGTCGCCGAGCTGATTTACTGGGCCGATGTCGTGGACGGCGCCAAATACGCGAGCCCGGAGGCCGCCGTGGAGATGGCCGCCCCGGCCATGAAGCTCACCCTCATCATCGAGTCCACCCAGGATGACGCCTTCATCCCGCGCCTCATCCCGCTACTCACCGAGATGCCCATGGCCGAGGTGCTCAGCCAGCCCTTCGTGGCCGGACTGTTGCCGCCCTTGCTGGAGCGTCACGAGAGATCCATGACCCTGATCCGCGAGCGCGCCGAGGAGCGCAACGGCACCATCTTCTTCGACCTCACCGACCAGCCGCTCGAGGGCTATAACAAGTTCATCCCCTACTACCTGTATCCCCAGGCCACCTACTCCATCGGCCTGTCCAGCTCCAGCTTCCGCACCAAGGTCTCGGTAGGCTCCAACCCCTGGACCATGGCTGACCCGGCGAAGATGACCAATTTGGCAGCTATCTGCGAGCGCTACGGCGGCGGCGGCCATGCCCGCGTGGGCGCTATCAGCTTTCCGCCCGGTCAGGCAAGCGAAGCGCGCAAAGCGGCGGAGGAGATTGTGGCCGAGTTGAGGACGAAGAACCCGTTGGAGTGAGGCGAGATTGGGGAAAAGCAGCGCATTGGTTTTGTTGTGAAGAGTAGGAGCCTTAGCCCGTACCCTTCATAAACCGGTTTCTCGGCAAGTTTTCTACGCCTTGTGCTTCAAACTCGGCCACTCTGCTTTGCGCTGCTCCAGGAATGCCCTGACGTCTTCCGCGAAGTCGGCCGTCGAACGCTGCTGCGCGTTCACCTCGATGGTCTCTTCGATCTCCTCGTCGAGTTGGCGGCGGGAACCAGGATGTGTTCGGGGCGGGCCATAAAAACCTCCTTCAGCGTTGGACCTAAGTTCAGATCCATGCGCTGAAAGGCTTATCGTAGCGCAAATCTGTCTTGTCTGTCAGGTGATTCGGATTGTCCTTGTTGTCAGGTTATGTATTCGGAACGGCAGCGGCTTCATTTGTTAAGAGTTGTCCGGATAATCACGGCCAGCTCGGAGAGATCGCCGTGCATCACTGCCAGGTCGCGGGCATGGTAGAGGCGCTGACGATCTTCCGCTGCCTGCGCCGCCCGAGCCCAATTCAACCGATGGCCCGCCGCCTCAACAAGATCCGTCGTGAATGCTCGCAGGGTTCTCGAGTTTCCGTCCCGGAAAGCGTGGATGGCGTCGAGTTCGCCATAATAGTAGGCAAGCCGTTTGGCCATTGTATCGGCATCCAAGCCCTGTAAATCGTTTTCGGCCTTCAAAGCCGTAAATACGCTCGCCAGAGCACCGGGGATATTATGCGAAGGCCCATAGGCCACCACAAACCCAGAGCGATTTTTCGCCAACATGCCGGTGTCCTTGCGGAATTCTCCGGCCCACGGGTAGACGCGGCCAAAGATGCGGCGATGCGTCTCCTGCAAGCGGCGGGCATCGAATGGGCCATGGATGGGGTTTCGCTTCAGATCGATGAGACACACGGCGACGGCATCGGCTTCGAACCGGTCTAGGGCCTTCTGGTCGCGAAGGTCTTCCAGGTTTTTGAGGACATTCGTGCCGGGATAGACGTACGGATCGCGAGCAGACGGGCTCATGCGACGGCGGGAACCTTTGTTCGATGATAGGCAAGGATTTCTTGTTTTCCCTGCTCGAAAGTGATTTCGCCGGCAAGGATTCGAGCTTTCACGGCATAGAGGTTATCCGTAGGCGTCAGCCCTTCCAGGCGTAAACTGGCCTCCGCCTCGGCAAATCCTTGTTCCAGCTTTTCCTTTTCATCCGGCTGCAACATGGGGAAACCTCCGCGCTTCAAGCGATTTTGCGCTCTTCGCCTGCATCAATTTTATCATCGTTTTCGATCAGTTATCTGAGCATTTTCCTGGCCGGTGTGGCAGAATGGGAACCATCATGCTGATCGAGATTTGGGAGTACCTACGCGGCTACGACAAGTGGATTCAGACCGAGGCCAAGATTGAATCCTCGAATCTGGAGAAAGTCAAGGCTTATGACATCAATGGGAATCAAACCACGATCTCTGAATCGGATGACAAATTGGTCTGGACCGATAAGATGGGGCAACGTCAAAGCGCCGAGTTTTGCGTCCCCGATGATTCTCCTCTGTATCAATTCATCGGTGGAGAGAAGGTAACCATCCGTTACAATCCGGCGAATCCAAAAGAGTTCTATTACCGGGATCTTTTGCGCACAAAAGTGCATACGGCGTTCAAATCGACTCTCATTGGCGCATTTATGATCGGCATATTGTTACTCCGTCAGGGAAGACTCATACTACATATCGCAGGGTGCCATTCCCGATAACACAACCTCACAACCCCAGCTCCCCCGCCCGCTTCTTCATCGCCTCAATGCAAAATCCGATGTGCGCGTCCAGCTCCACGCCCAGTTCCGTCGCGCCCTGCACAATGTCTTCGCGATTCACGCCGCGGGCGAACGCTTTGTCCTTCATCTTCTTGCGCACACTGGTTACTTCCACTTCGGCAATGGCTTTGGTCGGCTTGACCAGCGCGCACGCGGTTAGAAAGCCGGCCAGCTCGTCACAGGCAAAGAGGGACTTGGCCAGATGCGAGACGCGCGGCACGCCGGCGTACTGCGCGTGGCCCAGAATGGCGGTGCGCATCTCCTCGGGCCAGCCGAGCCGTTCCAATTCGCGGACACCAACATACGGATGCTCCTCAGCCGTGGGGTGGCGCTCGTAGTCGAAGTCGTGCAGCAGGGCCGTGGCCGTATAAAGCTCGATAAATGCTGCTCGCCCTTCCCCGGCCAGCCCCAGCCGAACGGCTTCTGCCTCGCCCATGGCCGAAACGCAGGCCTCGACCGCCAGCGCGTGCTTGCGCAGATTCTCGCTCTGGGTCCACTCGGTCAGCAATTGCCAGGCCTGCGTGCGTCCGTATCTGGAACTGCTTTCTTTTGCATCATTTCCGGTGCAGTTATTCATGATTTCCTTGACCTCGAAGTTTACTAACTTGGTTCGTACTTTGTCAGGTTTTTCAGGACATAATCGGGTATGATCCCTGAAAGTTGGGTTTGCATCCAAGTTTTCACTTGACAGTTATGGTACCCTTCCCGGAAAGTATCCCATAAGTGGTGCAGCAATGCACTGCGGGGTTCCTGCTCTGGCACTCCGCACACCGCACATGGCAACTACGCTGGCTAGCGTGGAAACACGCGAAGTTGTGCACTGCAGATTCTGCAAGCTGGTTCAGTTCAGACCAAGCAATTCCCATTGCGTCAGATGTCACAGACCCTTGGATATCGAGGAGCCGGTCCGGCCTGGGCCTGTCCCGGTTGACCATCATTCCGAGGATCCTGCCGCCGAAGCCGGCATGAGGGTAGCCGGCCTGGTGAAGGAAATCCGCCGGGCGCGCCACCTCAGCCAGCGCCAACTGGCCGGGCGCATGCAGGTGCCTCGCACCTACATCTCCAAGATCGAAAACAGCAAGGCTATTCCGACCCTCAGCTCTTTGCAGAGGCTGGCCGACGCCCTGGGCGTGAATGTGCGGCAACTGGTTCGCGACGCCCGCAGCCTCCGCGAGGAGGAGGAAGCGGCCATCCTGGCCGATCCGTATCTGGCCGAGATTGCGGCTATGCTGCCTGGTCTGTCCCCCCTGCACCGCTCGCTGGTAGCGAGTGCGGCGCACGATATGTATCTGGGGCACCGGCGCATCGCGTAGAGGGCTTCCGGCCTGGAACTTTTCGTTTCCGGTTTTGGGCCGGATAGCGCCACGTTCTCCGCCGGGAGGCTGTCGCACGGCGTGCGCCTTCAGTCCCGGTTGCCGAGGCGATTGCGGCCCATGGGCGCATGTGCTACGGTCAGGATGAAACGCCTCGGCTCTCGGCGCCGGCAGGATGGTGTGCCGGCCCGATAGCTCGAATGCATTTGATGAGGCAAAGCCCTTGTTTCCTGCTGCCAAGCTGCGCATTGAAGATCTGAGCACCGAGGAGCTCGCCGTCTACGCGACCCTCAAGCCCGAGCGCCTGCCCCAGCATGTGGCCATCATCATGGACGGCAACGGCCGCTGGGCGGGCCATCGCTCGCTCAAGCGCTTCTTCGGCCACCAGCAGGGCGCCAGCACCGTGCAACTGGTCACCGAGACCGCCGCGCGCATCGGCCTGCCCTGGCTCACCCTCTACGCCTTTTCCCTGGAAAACAACCTCCGCCGTCCCCGCGCCGAGGTCAGCTTCCTCATGCGGCTGCTCAAAACC
>Ga0209039_10002559_pt1 | contig 15282 bp, 9 predicted proteins | sample BogFormECP12_OM1_FD_188238 | JGI IMG/M metagenome (GOLD analysis project Ga0209039, IMG submission 188238) | Bog forest soil microbial communities from Calvert Island, British Columbia, Canada - ECP12_OM1 (SPAdes) (version 2) | ecosystem: Environmental > Aquatic > Freshwater > Wetlands > Bog ... | reverse complement strand
GGAAATCGGGAAATTGCTCAATACCGTCTCCCCAAGCGAATGCACAAACTACTTCGCCTCTTGTGGATATGTAAGCACTTAAATCGAAAACGCTCTAGCAGCAGCGAATCAAGTTACGCGACCAGGTTCCGGCGCGCGTTTACGCCGGCATGCCGAAAGCTCACTGAAGCGCGAACCACAGAGCTTCCCGCACCTTTTTTGAGGGAGCAGGGATCTTGCGCACTTGATATCGGCGGCACGCCTCGACCGTCTTTCTCAGGCTTTCGAGGTAGGCGATGCAGGGCTCGCATCCTTTCAGGTGACGCTCCAACTCGCGGCAATTCTTCAGCGGAAGCTCGGCGTTCAGGTAGTTCGAGAGCATGGCGAAGATGTGTTTGCAACGCCGGTCAGGCATGGCTTTTGCTTCTTCCTTCCCTGAGATGCTGAACATAACCAGCGAGCGCATTGCGAACAAAGACGCGCGCTCGGTGAAGTCGCATCTTCATCGTTTCTTCGGAAATGCCCATCACTTCCGCCACCTCTCGAGTGTCGAGTTGTTCCATATCGCGAAGGATCAAAACAAGACGGTAATGCTTGGGGAGGGCCAGGATGGCGTCTTCCAGCCTGCCCCGCAATTCCTGATTGAGGACGATCTCTTCCGGTGTAATCTGCCAGGTTTTTGTCCCCGCAGGGGATAGTACAGAGTCCTTGGGCATCAAGGCGTCGAGCGAGAGCATTTGTGCAGGGGCAAACTTGCTCTTTCGGCGGCTCATCAAGCACTGAGTTTTGGCCACTTTGTAAAGCCACACCGACAGCGCCCGCGCATCAGGAAACTCTCGGAGCTGCCGTGCCAGGCGGATCAGTGTTTCCTGCGCCGTGTCCTGAGCATCCTCATGGCTTCCACAAACCTTCAATCCAAATCCGTAAACAACCCCTTGCAGGGTTTCGAGAGCACGCTCGGCATCCTGGCGATTTCCGGACTTTAGAATTTCAAGTGCTTGTTCGATTTGAGTATTCACTCAGTGCATTCCCCCAATGAAACAACCTGCAATCACGAGTCTTTTCTAGTATCGCACTTCCCCACTGGGAATGCGATTCCGTCGCGACTTCCTTCCCCTACCATCGCCATAACTCCAATGAATTCAATTCTGGCTTAGTGATCTCACCTTTCCGCTGCTGCACCAGATTTCTTCCGGAGGTGGATTAGCCAGGCGCGCCTTCATGCTCCCAAGAATTTCTTTGTTACCTCTTCTTGCAAACTGCATTTATCCATATGAGGTATGGGAAATGCACGTGAACTCGCGAGTGCAAAAAAGCTGGTTGCGGCTGCTCGGTGCGACGGATTCTTCCCTAATGCCGCGTATCGAAAGAGTTGAAGAGGGCTACTACGCGGTGGTACACGAGGCCGTCAAACGGACAAAATGCTATGGCACATGCGATCATGAGGATTTTCGGGCGGTAAAGCGCTTCATTCCCAATCTCGACCACACCCGGGCGGTTTACCTGAACCAGGAAAGGGATTATGGGCTGGCAAAGATAGAAAGTCTATGTGTCTGGGCAGGCCAACTCGGGGAGCAAGTCGAGCGGGGGACCTGCCATGCTTTCGCCATCGTGGACACGGCCGTTTTTGCGCAGAAAGTCTCCGCCGACCTCCGAGCGTCGGGGTGGAAAGTGGAACATGTGGAGGATAGCCTCCGGGTTAACGATGGCCGATTTACGGAGAATGCCCACCTGCTCCGCGCCATCGTGCAAATGGTTCTTTCCCGCAGCACCTTCGCGGAGGCCGTCCGGTCGTTGAAGGCCCAACTTGCGGGGCGATTCTTGATGGATGCCCGGTTGTTCGCACGCTTCGAAGAGCGTTTTGCCCAATACCGGCCGGCCATCATCGAGCACTACTTCACGGTTTGTCCGGACTGCACACGTTTAGCCGCAGCTTGGGATTATTGGCAGATCTCCAACCGCGATGCCTATGACGCGACCGAGCTTTTTGAGCAAGCTATGAAGGAGTTTGAAACCCTGCTCGCTGCGCCGCAAGAGGACTGGCTTCCAGCCCTGGCAACAGATTGTTGCGAGCAGAGCATTCTGAATCTTGAGGTGACCCATGATTGAAGGAAAATTACGTCTAACAACCGTCGAAGGTACCGGCCGGCAGTTTGTGGCGCAATCGGGCACGGGCCATGCGCTCGTCATGGACGACGCGGAGGGCCACAGCGCCCCCAAGCCGATCGAACTCGCACTGCTGGCTCTAGGAGGCTGCACAGCCTTCGACGTGATTAGCATTCTGCGGAAGAAACGGCAGAAGGTAACCGGTTACGAAATCGAATTGCGCGCGGACCAGAAGCCCGAACCGCCCGCCCATTTCACCCGCGTCGAAATCAAGCACAAGCTCCGCGGGGATATCGATCCGGAGGCCGTGAAGGCAGCCATCCACTTGTCTGAAACAAAGTATTGCGCGGTCGGCGCTATGATTGCAAAGACCGCCAAACTCGAGACCACGTTTGAAATCCTCCCGGAAGAAAGCCCGAAAATCCATAGTGAGGCAGCCTGATGTCACGCGCGATCTTGGCTCCAACGCTGGTGGCAATTGTTTGCTCTTCCCTGCTTGCCGGTGCCCAGTCACCCGCGCCGTCGCCGCAAAACCTGACGCTCCAAGAGGCTGTGCGCGTGGCGCTGGAGAAGAACCCGACTGTGCAAGCTGCAGTTGCCTATGCTCAGGCAGTGCATGAGGGAATTGCCGAAGCCAAGGCGGCGCGATTGCCGCGGGTGGATTTTTCCGAAGGGTTCACGCGCGGCAATAATCCCGTTTACGTTTTCGGCGGATTGCTGACCGAGCGGCAATTCACAGCGGGTGATTTTGGCCTAAATTTTCTCAATACCCCTCCACCCCTCGACATTTTCCGCACCCAATTCACCGCTTCCCTGCCCTTGTACGATGCCGGCCAGACCGGCCGCAGAATCAAGGATGCAAAACTGATCGCGCAAGGCGCCGGCGAAACGGGCCAGCGCACGCGACAGGAAGTGATTTTCAACGTCGTGAAAGCCTACACGGAGGAGCTTCTGGCGCGGGAGAACGTACGCGTGGCAGAAGCAGCAATCAAGTCAGCGCAGTCGGACCTTCAGCGCGCCGAGGCACGGCAGGAGGAAGGCCAGGCGGTACCTTCCGACCTCCTGAGCGCACAGGTGCAACTGGCCCAGGCGAAGGAGGACTTGTTGCAAGCGCAGAACGCCGTCGACCTTGCCCATGCCGCACTCAATGTAGCCATGGGGTTACCTGAGGACGCCGCTACCACCATTGAGTCGGGGCTCAAGGAATTCAACCTTGAAGCCGGGGCGCTTGCCGAGCGCCAACAACATGCTCTTAAGAGCCGGCCCGATCTTCGCGAAGCCGACTTGGGGGTTGAGCGCGCCGCCAACGGCCAACACATGGTCCGCGCTGAATTTCTGCCCAAGGTGAACGCTTTTAGCTCGTGGGAAGAGGATAACCAGACGTTCCTCACGCGGGGTGGCAACAATTGGACGGCCGGGGTCAGCCTGAACTTCAATGTTTTCGATGGCGGAGCGAATCGGGCTCGCCTGGCGGCCGCCCACTATCGGCAAAGCCAGGCGCAAGCCCAGGTGGCGCAAATGGCTGCCACCGTCAAACTCCAGGTGCGCGAGGCCTACCTGAACCTGACCACCGCCCGGCAGCGCGTGGAGGTCTCACGCCAGGCGCAGTCGGAAGCCGAGGAGAGCCTGCGCATCATCCAGAACCGCTATGAAGCGGGATTGGCAACCATCACGGACTTGTTGCAAGTCGAAACCGCGCACACCAGCACCCAGAAGAATTACTTGAACGCGTTGTTCGATTATCGCCTCAGCTACGCAGCTTTGGAATTGGCTACCGGCGAGCTTGCGTCCGATTCACCGGCGGTCACGCGTTAGCGGGGTCGGGCCGGGGGTTATTCACGAACCCATTGTGGATAGTCCGCCAATGCCCACTGAAAGCCACAGTTGCATGACAGTATCTTCACTGTCCTAAAGGACAAAATGCTTATGTATGGAAAGAGAATCTGTTCCCTACTCCTCATTGCAGTCGCAGCGGACATTCTGACCGGTTGCCGCTCCAATGAAAAACGCGCGTCAGAACCCGGCCTGGTAGTCGGTGGGGTACAAACTGAAGTCGTGCACCTGGAGTCCGCGCCTCAGCTCTACCAGGCAGTCGGCGCCATCCACTCCGCCAACACCGCCATCCTGGCAGCGCAATTGGGCGGCACGGTCCGCGAAATCCGTGTGAACGCCGGCGACCACGTGAAGCGCGGCCAGGTTCTCGCCGTGCTTGACGACCGCAGCGCGCAGGCGCAGGTGCAAGGGGCCGAGGCGGGCGTGAATGAAGCCATCCAGGGCGAGGCGGAAGTCGAACAGTCGCTCAAGGCCGCCACCGCCGACCGGAGGTTTGCGGAAGCAACCTTTAACCGGTACAAGGCCTTGCTCGCCAAGAACTCACTGAGCCGCCAGGAATTCGATGGAGCGGAGGCGCGCTACCAGTCGGCGCTGGCCAACGAGCGCGCCGTCGAAGCCAAGAAACAGCAAATCATCGCTCGTCAGCAGCAGGCACGCTCGCAGCAGGATTCCGCGCAAACCTACCTCAGCTATGCGCGCATTGTCGCGCCCTTTGACGGCATCGTGACCGCAAAATCCGTGGATGCCGGGACCGTGGTGATGCCCGGCACGCCGGTGCTGACGGTAGAAGATACGGCACGCTATCGCCTGGAAGCGAGCCTGCCGGAGGAGTATCCCCCCAGCGCTAAAGCCGGCAATAGCGTCTCCGTCTCGACCGAGCACGGCCAATTCGAAGGGCGCATCGCGGAGGTCGTCCCGGCGGCGGATGTGGCCAGTCACACATTCCTGGTGAAGATTGATCTCCCCCACGATTGCCCTTGCCGCTCCGGTGAATACGGCCAAGCGAGCTTTCCCATCGGGGAGGCAAAGCAACTGGCGGTGCCCAGTTCCGCGGTGGTAGCCCATGGCGAGTTACAGGGAATTTTCGTCGTGGGCGCGGATGGCAATGTGGAATACCGGTTGGTGAAAACGGGAAAGGCTTTCGGGAATCGCGTAGAGATTCTTTCCGGCCTCGCCGCAGGGGAGAAGGTCGCCATTTCCCAGATTGATCGCTTGCGTGACGGCGCGCGCGTGGAGGGCCTATGAGTACGCGCCAGCTCGGCTTCGCCGGGCGCATCGCCCGCTACTTCATCAACTCCAAGCTCACGTTGCTCATCATGGTGTTTTCGATTTTGCTGGGGGTGTTTGCCGTGCTCCAGACGCCCCGCGAGGAAGAGCCGCAAATCGTCGTTCCCATGATGGACGTCTTCGTCGAAATGCCGGGCTCCACCGCCCAGGAAGTAGAGCAGCGCGTCACCACCCCGATGGAAAAGCTGATCTGGGAAATCCCCGGCGTCGAGTACATTTACTCGACCACGCGGCCGGGGCTCAGCATGGCCATCGTGCGCTTCAAGGTGGGTGAGAAGGAAGAAGACTCCATCATCAAGCTCTACAACAAGCTCTATTCGCACTTTGACCTGATTCCCCCCGGCGCCTCGAAGCCCATCATCAAGCCGCGCTCGATCGACGACGTCCCCATCCTGGCGCTCACTTTCTGGAGCAACCGTTACGACAGCTACACGCTGCGCCGGGTGGCCAGCGAAGTCGACCGCGAGATCAAGAGCATTGATGATATTTCCGAATCACAGGTGATTGGCGGGGAGCGCCGGCAGATTCGCGTGCTTCTCAATCCCGGCCGCATGGCGGGGTACGGCGTGGCGCCGGCCGCGGTCATGGGCACCCTCGACCGAGCCAACCAGCGCCTTCAGGTCGGAGAGTTCGCGGCGTTGAATCAAGAGTACAACGTTGAGACCGGCGACTTCCTGCGCAACGCTGATGAAGTGGGGCGCGTCGTGGTGGGGGTTTCCGCCGGCCGCCCGGTCTATCTCCGCGACGTGGCCGAGATCCGGGATGGTCCCGAGGAACCCGCCAACTACGTCCTCTTCGGGACGGGCGCCGGGCTAAAATCGGGTAGTGCTGATGTAGCGCCGGGCCTGAGCCCGGCAAGTGCCGCCCTAAAGGGCGGCGCTACATTAAGCTCGTCCAGCCCGCTGGGAGAGTCGCCCGCGGTCACTCTCACCGTTTCCAAGCGCAAGGGCAAGAACGCCGTAGCCGTGGCCGAGCACGTCCTGGAAAAAGTGCAGAGTCTGAAAGGGACGTTGATTCCCGGCGGAGTCAACATGACGGTCACACGAAATTACGGCGAGACGGCCCAGGAAAAATCGAATGAATTGTTGCAGCACCTGCTGCTCGCCACTCTGTCTGTAACCCTGCTCATCGCCCTGGCGCTCGGCTGGCGGTCATCGATGGTGGTCTTGGCCGCCGTGCCGGTCACCCTGGCGCTGACCTTGTTCATCTATTTCATCAATGGCTACACGCTCAACCGCGTCACCCTTTTCGCGCTGATCTTCTCCATCGGCATCCTGGTGGATGACGCCATTGTGGTGGTGGAGAACATCACCCGGCACTTCCACCTTGCGGAGAATAAAGGGCGTCCCCTGGCGGACGTCGCGGTGGAGGCGGTGGATGAAGTTGGCAATCCCACCACCCTCGCCACCTGGACCGTCATCGCCGCCATCCTGCCCATGGCGTTTGTCGGCGGACTGATGGGACCTTACATGCGGCCCATTCCCATCGGCGCGTCACTCGCCATGTTGTTCTCGCTTTTTATCGCCTTCATCATTTCTCCCTGGGCGGCGCTGCGCATGCTTGCGAACGCAAAAGCCGGTCACGGGGAAAGCGAAGAGGGGCAGGAAGGCTGGACGACCCGTTTCTACCGGCGGCTGATGATGCCCCTGCTGGTCAATGCTCGCAAGCGAACCGTGTTCCTGGTAGGCGTGGTGCTCCTTTTGCTGTTGGCGCTCAGCCTTCCGCTTCTGAAAATCGTACGCGTCAAGATGCTTCCCTTCGACAACAAGAGCGAATTCCAAGTCATCATCGACATGCCGGAAGGAACGACGCTCGAACAAACCGCGCGCGTGGCGCGCGAGGTGGCACGCCGCGTGGCCCAGGAGCCCGAGGTCGTCAATTACCAAGTGTACGCGGGCACGGCCAGTCCTTATAACTTCAACGGGCTGGTGCGTCACTACTTCCTGCGGCAAGGCGCGAACGAAGCGGACATTCAGGTCAACCTGCTCCCCAAGGGCGAGCGCGCCGCGCAAAGTCACGAAATCTCCAAGCGCGTGCGTGACGCCATTGTGCCCATCGGGGAGAAATACGGGGCCAAACTGAAAGTAGCGGAAATTCCCCCCGGCCCTCCGGTGTACCAGACCCTGGTGGCGGAAGTCTACGGCCCTGAATACACCCAGCAGATCGACACCGCGAGGCAGATTCGCGACGAATTCAAGAAGACTCCCGGCGTGGTGGACGTGGATTGGACCGTGGAGGCCCCCGAGGCGCAATACCGCTTTGTGGTGGATAAAGAGAAGGCGGCGCTGGCGGGGGTTTCGGCCGACCAAATCGCGCAAACCCTGCGCCTGGCGGTGAGCGGCGCGGTCGTCGGGTTGGCGCACCAGCCCAATGAGAAGGAAGACGTTGATATCGTGCTGGAAGTCCCCCGCGCCGAGCGCAGCAGCCTGACCGGCCTGGGAGAAATTCGTGTGGCGTCAACCTCCGGCGCACTTGTGCCGCTTAGCGAGTTGACCCATGTTGAAACCGGCACGATCGAGACGTCCATCTATCACAAGAATCTGAAGCGCGTCGTGTACGTGACGGGCGACGTGGCGGGGAAAGAGGAAAGCCCGGTATATGCCATTCTCGGCCTCTCCCCGTCGCTCGACAAGATTCACGGCCCAAGCGGCTATGCCATTGAGCGCTACGCCACGCACCTGCCGTTCCTCACGGATAAGGTGAGCATGAAATGGGATGGTGAGTGGCAGATCACGTATGAAGTTTTCCGCGACCTGGGATTTGCCTTCGCGGTCGTGCTGGTGTTGATTTACGTCATCCTCGTGGCGTGGTTCCAATCCTTCCGAATACCACTGGTGATCATGGCGCCGATTCCGCTCACCCTGATCGGAATCATTCCCGCGCACGCCTTGATGGGGGCGTTCCTGACCGCGACCACCATCATCGGCTTCATTGCCGGGGCGGGAATCATCGTGCGCAATTCCATCATCCTGGTAGACTTCATCGAATTGCGCCGCGAACAGGGGATGCCGCTGGCCCAAGCCGTGGTGGATGCAGGCGCCGTCCGCTTCCGGCCCATGCTGTTGACGGCGGCAGCGGTGGTGGCCGGGGCTTTTGTCATCCTCTTTGATCCGATCTTTCAGGGACTCGCGATTTCTTTGATGGCGGGCGAGGTGGCTTCCACGTTCCTTTCGCGCCTGGCGGTGCCGGTGCTCTATTACCTGAATGCGCGGCAGGAGGGAAAAACGGAAGCTTAGCAGCATGACGCAAGGACGAAAATCGAAACTCGAAATTCGAAACTCGCCGCGATTTTCGAGTTTCGAGTTTCGACCGGGAGGGGGTAGCGCGGACCCCCGTCTTTGGGATCCGCGGTTCTTGCTTTGCCCAAAACGGAAATTTCAAAGGCGCACGCATGCTCGCAGGTTAGGAAGCGTGAGTCCAGGGAAGAGCCGCAGACCTCAAAAGCGGAGGTCTGATGCGCTACACTCGCTCGGCGCGAGTTTCGAGTTTCGAATTTCGATTTTCGAATTTCGATTCCGGAGGAAACCTTATGGATTTGAATCGATGGTTGCGATTGATTGCCGGAGCCTTTGTTCTGGCTTCTCTGGCCTTGGGTTACTGGGTCAGCCCGAAATGGTATCTCTTTACCGCTTTCGTGGGACTCAATCTGCTCCAGTCGGCCTTCACGAACTGGTGCCCGATGATGAGCTTCCTGCGCAAGCTCGGCGTGAAGCCGTAAAGGCGGCTGTCAGCTTTCAGCGGTCAGCCGTCAGCTTGGTGCGTCAACTGATCGCTCGGAGGGGGTAGCGCGGACCCCCGTCTTTGGGGTCCGCGGCTCTTCCTATGCCCAAAACGCAAATCTCAAAGACGCACGCAGGCGCGCAAGTTAGGAATTCCTGGCAAGCGCCGCAGACCTCAAAGGCGGAGGTCGGCGCTACACTCGCTAGGTACGCGGTTGGGGACGCAAACTCAATTTGATACGCGTTCGCGCCGTATAGTATGATTACCAGCGGGCAAAACCCAACAAAAAGGCGGAACGGTTACCCTCATCGTTTAGAGTGATTGCGGCCGAGGGAGGCTTCGATGAACCGGAAGCTAAGAGTGCTGTTGGCTGGTTGCGTGGTGTTGGCGGCCGCTGCCACTGTGCCGCGACAGCGCATCTCAGCCCAGAATCCCAACTCGCCGGGCCCTTCGCCGGCGATTCCCAAGACCTGGGATGATGCGGCTATGGCGACACTCGAAGTGCCGCTCGCAGATCCCACCGGTTCACCGAAGCAGGCCCCCGAGGATTACTACTACAAGATTCCCGTTCGGACCATCTACAAACAATACCCCGTCTACGCGCCCGGCCATGAGCCGCCTGGCTATTTGGATTGGCTGAAGCAGCAGGAACCGCAGATCGTCTGGGATGACCAAGGGCACGCTCCGCCGCTCAAGACCGAGGCAGACTGGATTCGAGCGGGCGAAATCGCGTTTGACGCACCCACGGACTATGGCTTTACCGGCTACACCGAAGAACCCAAAGCGCTTTACGTCCGTGATCCTGATTGGTACAAGCGCACCGGTTCTCCCCTCAGGCCCGATGGTGTTCTGCCGTTCTACAGCTATGTGATTCGACAGAAGGGGAAGGTTGAGATGGGTGTTCTGGCCTGTGCGACGTGTCACACCCGTATTATGCGGGAGGGCAGGGTCATCAAGGGCGCCCAGGGAAATTTCCCGTTTGACCGCGCCGCGGCGTACGAACATCGATCCGTAAACAACCTGGATGAAGCACGACTCACCGAGCAGTTCCTTTACGCTGCCCCTTGGTTGGAACCCACCCTTCCGATTCACTTCCCTGCGATGTCGCTCGAGGCCATCGCCGCTACGCACGAGGTCGTTCCGCCCGGGGTCTTGGCCAGGCACAACTCCAATCCCCTGTATCCGCCTCATGTTCCGGACCTGATCGGAGTGAAAGACCGGCGTTATCTCGACGCTACCGGTCTGCAACCGCAACGCTCGATAGTTGATCTCATGCGTTACGCAGCGCTGAATCAAGGCGGCGATTACCTTGCGAGCTACGATGGTTTCATCCCTATCGGTTTGCCCGATTTCAAAAAGCTGCCCCCGCCTGACCAAGCAGGCGACCGTTACAGCGACGAGCAACTCTACGCTTTGGCGCTTTACGTCTCTTCGCTCCAGCCGCCGCCCAATCCGCATAAGTTCGATGGCCTTGCCCAGCGCGGACAGAAAGTATTCGAGCGTGAAGGCTGCGCGGGCTGCCACCCTCCGCCGCTCTTTACCAATAACAAGCTGACGCTTGCCGAAGGCTTCGCCCCGCCCCCGGGGGCCGCGCAGAAGTACGACATCCTCCCCGTTTCCGTCGGCACGGATCCGGGTCTCGCCACCCAGACTCGGCGCGGCACGGGCTATTACAAAGTTCCGTCGCTCAAAGGCGTGTGGTATCGCAGCATGTTCGGGCACAGCGGCTGGTGCGCGACGCTCGAAGACTGGTTTGACCCGGGCCGGACGCGCGGCGACTATGTTCCCACCGGCTTCAAGCCCTACGGCGCGAAAACCTACGCCGTGAAAGGACACCCGTTCGGTCTCGATCTCTCCGCCGAAGATAGGCGTGCATTGATTGCATTTCTCAAAACGCTGTAACCCTAGGGGCCCGCGCTTTGAGGACGAATCTGCGGTCGCACTTCTTGCCTCGGTGCGAAGTGCCCCCAGAGTCCATATTCCCGGGTAAGCGAGCCGGGCACAGACGTGGTGTCCCTTGGTTCTGGGCGTGTCGTCGGCCACTCGGAAGTTGGTCCACACCTTCGCGGATTACTCCTGCGTTGTCGCCAAGTTCTTCCTTTGCCCAAAACGCAAATTTCAAAGACGCACGCATGCTCGCCGGCTAGGAAATCCCAGGAAGAGCCGCAGACCTCAAAGGCGGAGGTCTGCGCTCACACTCGCTGCGGCGGCTCGATGCCGCCTTGGCGTTACACCGACGAGGAGGACCAAGGCGGCGTCGAGCCGCCGCAGTCCAAGGTGCTTCGCACACCTTATCGGCGCGTCACAGTTGACGAAAATTTTCCCCTTATGCTATAAACTTAAAGTCAGATTCAGCCGATGTCAAAGGTGTAGGTACACTCCTCGGTAGCTCAATGGTAGAGCATTCGGCTGTTAACCGAAGGGTTCCAGGTTCGAGTCCTGGCCGAGGAGCCAAACCTTTTATTTATAACTACTTAGCAGGTCCTCATCAGCGCCTCCTGTTTTGAAACCCTTCGGGCACCAACCTAACTGTTCAAGGATCGACTTGGTCCAAAAACTCAACTCAGGGCAGTTTCCTACCAGCAAGGTCCGAGGAGCACCAGTTTTGATCGGATCAAGCATCACTTCTCGTTAGGTGCTCCCGCGTCCAAACGCCTCACGGCTCGGGACGACCCCTGCAACCAGCCCGCGAACGGTCCGCGGACGGCACGGCGAAGAGGAGCGGGCACCTGCTGATCATCGCTCCATTAGAGCTTGATTGCTCCTCCCGCAGGCTGCTCGCGATAATAATAATTCAGCATTCCGCACAGCCGCTGGCGGCACTGAATCGCTCCACCGGTCGCGGTACTGGACTCTGCCTTTATGATCAGCCGGTTGCCAAACGGTCGCACGCTTCTGCTTCGCCGCGGGATGGTGGCCTGGGTAAGTAATGAATCGCGCTGGTACAATGCCTCGCTCCGGCAGAGCCGGTCCACGGCAGTGGAACCGGCTCGGCAGGGGCCTGCAATCACGGAACAACGGCAAAGATGATCTCTCCCTCACTTCCCAGTCCCCGTCAATTTTGAAGTTTGCGGGCTATTAGCGGCGCTATCGCTGACACTCAGCGTTCCGGTCCTGGTGCCGGTTGCGGTCGGTTTGAACACCACGTCGATGGTGCACTTCGCTTTGGCCGCCAAGCTGGTGGTGCAGGTGGTCGAGGAAACGACAAAGTCGCCGGAGGGCGAGATGACGATGTCGGTAAGCGTGGCGTTCAGGTAGCTGGTCAACGTAAACACCTTGGCGGGGCTGGTGGCTCCCACCTTCTCGCTGACAAAGGTATTGCTGGTGGGAGTCAGCTTCACGGGAGTCGTGCCTGTACCCGTCAAGGTGACCGTCTGCGGGGAGTTCGCCGCGGAGTCAGAGATGCTCAGGGTGGCATTGTCATCACCAATGACGGAGGGCGCAAATGTAAGCGTGATGGTGCACTTTTTGCCAGCTTCGATGGACGCGCCACAGGTATTTGTCTGCGTGTAGTCAGTGCTGCCGTTGAAGGACACACTGATTTCCGTCAACGCCACCTTCTGGTTGTTGGTCAAAGTAATGGTTTTGCCGGCGCTGGTTGTGCCCTCCGCCACGCTGCCGAAGTTTACATTGGTGGGTGAGAGTGCTGCAGCCACCATTCCCTTACCGGTTAGATTGATGGTCTGCGGACTGTTGCTGGCGTTGCCGACGATGGTGACCGTTCCCGTCCGCGTCCCCACCGCGGTGGGTGTGAAAGTGACTTTCACTTTGCAGGTGCCCCCGGAATTGACGGGGTTGCTGCAGGTGCTGACGGGAGCGTAGTCGCCGCTGGCGGTCACGCTGGTGACATTCAGAGGAGCGGTACCGGTGTTCGTAATGGTCACCGTCTTCGCAGCACTGGTTGTATTGAGCACTTGGCTGCCGAAGCTCAGGCTGGTCGCAGACAGAGACATCGTTGCCTCAATGCCTGTACCCGTCAGGCTGACGGTCTGAGTGCTGCCCGCCGCCCCATTACTGTTGTCAGTGATGGTCAGCCTGCCCATGCTCGTGCCGGGGGCTGTCGGTGTGAAGGTCATGCTGATCGTGCAGGTCCCCGCGGACGCGAGAGCGGTCCCGCAGTCGTTGGTTTGATTGAAGTCACCATTAGCAGTGATGTTAGCAATAGCTAGTGTGATGTTTCCTGTGTTGGAAAGAGTTATAATCTGGGCTGGGCTGGTTGTTCCCACAGGTTGGCTGGCAAAAGTCACGCTGTTGGGAGAGAGGATCGCGGTTGGAAAAGGGCTGAAAACGTTAAGCTCCTGTTCGCTGATGATTGCCCAAGCCGTCGCGGCCAGTCCTACTCTCTCCGCAATGCACTGATAGGGTGTATCAAGGCATTGTTGGATTGGCGGCAGCGTATCCCCACCCGCAAGTGTACTCGCCACGAGACCTTGAGTATCTCCAAAGGGAGCAGAAATCTGAGCCTGAGCGACTTGGGCAAGATAGCCCCCAGCAGGAGATTCAAAGCCGGTGTCTGAATAGACCGAGTCAACATATCTCATCGCCTCGATTGTCTGTCCGGTGAATTCCCACGCGATCCCGTTTGGTCCCGAATCGGGGTTTTGCACAATGTCGAATCCTTGATACGTTTGTCCGGCTGCGGTGACCGTTTGCGCGAAATTGGCCAGTACGAATTGGATCGGCTTTCGCCAGTCGATCTGACTCGCATAGCGTGGTGCACCCGCCATCGCGAGCGTTGTAAAGGTATTAGCGTCAAGAAACTGACAGGTATTAACAATGTCATTGCCATTCTGTGGGCCATTCGGGCAGATTCCTAGCCCTGACGCGGTGCCCACGGGAACCGTTCCTGCGTTAAAGCTCCCTTTGGTTGAATCGAACATCTGCATGACGAAATCACCTGCGACGTTAGCTGCCACCGTCCAATTTGCCGCCGCACTGGGATTGCCAAGTTCGGATTCAACAGTTGCAAGTGCGGTGAAGGCTGCGAAAATGTCGGCATTATTCTCGACGGATTTTCCTGTCTGGAGGGGTTTCGGGGGAGGAACACCCATGTCGGGATAACCCACGAAATACCCCCCATAACCCGTACCGGAGGCGTCAGTAAGATTGCCGACTATCCAATTTCCGATTGTCACCGCATCATTCAGATAACGGACGTCGCCGAATTGCTCAAAGCAAGCCACGAGGGCCAAGATGGCGAAGGCGTTGTTCCCGCCTGTGGCTCCATCGAGCACAAGGCAGAAACCCGATGGTGCGCACAGCACCGTCGCGGTGAATCCGGCGAGCCGAATGTCACCAGCTTTGCCTTCCTTCGGTGGCTGTTGGTCGTTGAACAATGCAATATCACCGTTCTCATAACCGTTGTGGAGCCCGACCGAGCCGTTCGGTGCCGAAGGTAACGGATCCCCATGATTATCGTGGTTCAAAGCATAGTCAAAGGTATCGGCAATCAAGCGGGCATTCACAAGATCCTGGGTTGTGCCGCGCGCCAGAAGCACTAATTCCGTCAGGGACGACTCATAGATCGTGGTGAGATTCCGTAGAACCTGATCGGACGGTATAGGAGCACTCTGCTGTGGTAATACTCCAAAAGTCTGGCTGCCAAGAGGGAAACCAAGGGCTGATTGGTGGCTGGTGGGGACTGGATCGAAGCGAATGTTATCCAGCAGAGCCGTCGCACCACTTGGCGCATGGAGATCGTTAGTTGCTATAGCAAATAAGATGTGGACGTCGGACAAATTTGGAGTGCAGTTCAGTGAGTCCAAAGCAATCGTCAGTGTGGTCCAAGTCGAAGGAAGTGTCATAAATGACGTATTGCAGCCTCCGACCCCGAATTGAACGCCTGCGCCGTCCGGCGACCTTACGTCCAGAATAACATTATTGGCACCACGAAGATCGTAGCCCGCGCCCGTCTGGAGGACTCCCCAGTTTTCGGGCTCTTCGATGTTCACACCCGCGAAATTGCCTGGTGTCTGGGGGTCGAAGGAAACCCTCATCACCGTCCCGTGCACACGGTCCAAGACATTGGGGTTGGTCGAGCACCCATTGGCTGTGGTTGGGTCGTCGATGCATCCGGTATCGATGTGAATCGATCCCAGATTTCCCGGGGATGCGAAGAATCCTGACGGGAAGGCGTGGTTAAAACCGGAGTCCTGATCGAAATAGACGTAAAAGCTGGTCTGGTTGGCCACCACGCGCTGACTTATGAGCTGGTACGCGGGAGTGCTGATCGTGGTGGTTTGTGCTGTAGCTGAATCTTGGCCAACGATGAGGCCAAGGATCAAAACCAGGAAGAGCAAAACAGGATTTCCAACATGCGTGCGGAAGTTCCGGTGACTCTTTTCGTTCATGGTTCCC
>Ga0209039_10002558_pt1 | contig 15283 bp, 15 predicted proteins | sample BogFormECP12_OM1_FD_188238 | JGI IMG/M metagenome (GOLD analysis project Ga0209039, IMG submission 188238) | Bog forest soil microbial communities from Calvert Island, British Columbia, Canada - ECP12_OM1 (SPAdes) (version 2) | ecosystem: Environmental > Aquatic > Freshwater > Wetlands > Bog ... | reverse complement strand
GAGAATCCCGGTGTGCCTTCGCCCGAAAAGCACATGCTGGAAGACAACGATAAAAATATTCGCAAGAAGGTCGAGCGGCTCTATCAACTGGCCACGGAATTGAAGACGGAAGTGGACAAGACAGATTCGACAAAAGTGCTTTCCTTGAATCTGGTGAAGAAAGCGGAAGAGATTGAAAAGCTGGCGCGCGACATTAAGATCCGATCGAAAGGATAGGGCGGCAGGGAATTGCGCCGGCCATGGGAAGAGGGCACTGGATGGGTCCACTGGCGCACCGAGAGAGGACGCGCTAGACTTAGAAAAGTAATTCACCGGCGCGCCCGTAGCTCAGCTGGATAGAGCGCTTGCCTCCGGAGCAAGAGGTCGGGAGTTCGAATCTCCCTGGGCGCGCCACTAAAGATTTCTGATTATAAACGGTTTAGCTGTTTTGCGTGGACTTCTCTTTGGACCCCAAAAGGGCTTGGTGTGATAAAAACGTGATAGAAGTCCGCTGTTTTAGCCCCTTAAAACTTGTCGCTCGCTTGAATGTGGAGAGACGGAAGATCTCATCTCCGATCAGCGAGTTAATCGGTCTGAAGGCAAATCGGGAGGCAACCAAGCTCGTCGAGTAGGGCAACGTTGGTATGTCTTGCTTCATGCATGCTGACGGCTAAATGCTCCACACCGATACCAATTGCACAGCTTTATTCACGCTCATTAGAAATCGTTCGTAAGTTGGAAGTAAAGAGCGCCAAGCCAAATCGTCAAGGTGATGGAGACTTGGCCCTCAGGGTTTCGAAGTGACAATCGGAACAGTACTGAGAGTTAGGACTACTGCGATTAGAGTTTTTCAGGTTGCGCGCAATCCGAGGCTATTGCGGTCGGACTTGCAGAAGAACTCAAGGCTTCAGATTTGACTGATAAATCTTTTTGATTCTCGTGCCTTCCCACAGAAATACCTGATTGTATTGCCTGTATTCTGCGTTCATGCCGGATTCCGTCAGCTTTTGCCTCTCCCCCCAAACCACCCAAATTAGGCGTGACCGAGTGTATGCCATGTACTTGCGCAACATGTCTGCGCCCAGGAACAGAGCTGATTCTGAATTTCCAAACTCAGGAATCTCTGAGGCAATTGAGGCTAAACGGCCAGACGAATCGTGTGTATTCCATAACGGAAGAAACAGATGAAGCCCTAAATACTCAAACAGTTGGCGAGTCGGAATCAAACCACTAACGGGGCTTCGCCCCAGCCCAACGAGCGTGTGGCTCCGCTTGCTGGCGTAAGACGAACGTGATAAATCGCGTCCGTTGATGGGACCGCGAAGCGGTCGGTGGGCCAGAAAGGCCAGCCAGCGAACGGAGCCGCAGATGAGAGTAGCACAGAGCGTTGCCGAGATTCTGAGCAAGCACGTTGTGTTGGAAGTGGAAGGAATCGACCGCATGTACTTGAACGTGTACGTTCCACGACTGCAGATCGTGGAAGGCGTGCTGGGCTTTCTGAAAAAGCATCGGGGTCATAAAGTGGCTTCCACCCGATTGGTCGAACCCATCACGCGGGCGTTCGTCTCTGCGATTGAGAAATTCGTGCAGAACAATGCCATTCCGATGATCTGTTTTGAGAAAGGAGAGCGCAAAGAGGAAGTGGCGGCACGACTGCGCGCCCGTTTTCCGAAGAAGGACGGGGTGATTTTCGTCGGCAAGGCGCAGGAAAAGTGCACCGTCTATCGAACCGAGAGACGCCGCAATCCCCGGACCGGCAAGCACTACGCCTGGATCGTGAAGTCCACCGCCTTGGTGAATCATTACTACTTCTATTGTGTAGACCGGGACTTCGGTCCCTTCTTCTTGAAGTTCTGTTCCTACTTTCCCTATAACGCCAAGCTCTGCTTGAACGGGCATGAGTACGTAAAGTGCCAACTCGACCAGCAGGGGATCGCCTACGCGGCCCTCGACAACGGCATTCTTTCTTGTAAGCAACCACAGCGGCTGCAATCGCTTTGTAATGGACTCTCGGCGGAGAAGATCGACACCTTACTGCGGAAATGGCTTGCTCGCCTGCCGCACATTTAAGCCAGTCCGGCGGTTGAAGATATGGATGCCGCAAGGTCCGAGTCGGACCCTGTGGTTTGGTCGAATCGCTATCTGTGTGTTGCCAAATGTGCTCATTCTTTCGCATAGTGTATTCGGATTAACGGTAAACGGAAAGTGACCAAAGAGCTTTGCGTGATGGGTTAGTTTTCGAGGAGACGTTACTCAAATGATTCTTTGCATCGCAGGAGTGGGTCATTTCGACCCCGCCGCTAGGCAGAGATTGGTAAAGCTACTTCGGTACTGTTGCCAGAGGTGTGGCAAGCCTGCCTTCATAGCAACCGAATGGGACAAAGACATCTTCGAACAAGTGCTCGCCCAGAGAAAAGAATTCCAAGCCGCCATCTCCAATCAGTGGCCCGGTTTCTCCGCCGAACTCTTGGAGTTGTTGATGCTCTCGCTTGCCTATGAGGCGGATACTCATTTAGAGGTTTTTCCTGATGCAGAGATTCTGTGGCTTGATGCAGGAAGAGAAGCCCCCGAGGAGGACATAAAAAACTATGCGCGGGATCGCTTCGCAATCTACAAGGAGTGGCTGGGCGATAATGTCTCCGAAAAGGATGACTCTAAGATTCTGAAAAAGATGAGTAAAAAGGCAGGCCAACAGGCAGGCACTCCACCAAGCAAGGGAACCGAGCGCGACGCAAAATGGGCGCATATGATTTTGCAGAGAGCGAGGAAAGGTGGTGGCGATTGGGCAGTCATCATCGTTGGGAAATTTCACGCTCTCACGTACGCTGGTTCGATGCGCGATATTTTGAAAACGGGGGAAGATACCTGTAAGGTATTCTTCCTCTGAGAGCCCGCTGCCTACGGAACGCGAACTCCGGCAATTGCTTCTCAATTAATTGTCGGGGAGATAGGTGCCCCGAGGTTAGTTGCCGCTACTTCGGACTGACTGCGCTGGTTTGCGTCGGAGCTTCGGTATCAGCCGGGTAAACAATGATCTCGACGGTGCCCCACCCGAAATCAGAGTTCACGCTGTGGCCCTTCCCGAGTCCGAGGGTCTTGAGTTGCGTATCATCAAAGGAGAAATTGCTGACGAGGTAGTCTCGCACCACCATCGCGCGAGCCTGTGTAAGTACCAAGTCCTTTTGCGCATCGCCCGTCGTGCCCGTTGAAACCACGACAACAGCGACCCCAAATTCCGTGTCGGCCAGAAACTGGCCGGCAGCGCGCAATGATTTCTGGTTCTTGGGTTTTGCGGTGTCCACCTTGTCGAAGAGCTGCTTCGCGTCGAAAGTGAAGGTTTTCAGAGGCGCCGTCTGGGGAAGCTGCGGAATCTCGTTTTTCGCCAGCTCGGAAGAGTCTTCATAGCCGCGCTTCTTAAAATACCCGCGCAACAGGAAATTCTGCTTCATTGCTTCCATGTTTTCCTGGAAGGCGGTGACTCCTACTTGGGCATGGTTGACCGTGTCACGCAAACCGGCGGTCGTTTGGTCCAGTTGAGTGTAGATCTTCTTATCGTTCACCAGAGCCCCTATGGTTCCCTGACCCTGGTTGATCTTCCCGCTAATGGAACTCAGGTTCGCGGTGAGCACAGTGACGTTGTTCAGGGCCTCCTGGCTGGTGTCCAGAATGCCGTCCGCCTTCTTCATGAGATCGGCAATGACAAGGGGAGGTTCGCTGACGATAGTGTCGTCCTCCTTCACGTTCGGGGCCTGGGCGGAGCCAAAGGAGATGGAGACATATTCGTTGCCCAGGAGGCCCTCGGTCTCGATGGCAGCTACGGAGTCTTGTTTGATGATGTCGTGCGTCGATCGCTGGAGATCCATCAGCACGGTGATCTTCCCATCCGGCTTGCTGGGCAGCTCGATGCTGCGCACGCTGCCGCTGTGCACACCACCTACGCGCACTTCGGCGCCAGGATCGAGGCCGACTACCGTAGCGAACTGCGCCTTCAATCGATAGGTGGGAGTGAAAAGATACTGGTTGCTCCCGATGAGGAAGACTCCCGCCGCCAGAATCGCCAGCGTTGCAATGATAAATGCTCCGAGTCTCGCCGCTCTTGACATAAGTGCTCCCTAGGAATCTCGCTTCATAAATTCCGCGACAAATGCGTTGCCGCTCTTCTCCAGCTCCTCGAAACTGCCTTCAATCTGCACTTTCCCCTTGTGCAGCAGCGCCAGGCGATCCGCGATGGTCTTTGCGCTAAGCAGGTCATGCGTGACCACTATCGATGCCATGTCGTGCTCCTCTTGCAACTTGAGAATCAAATTGTCGATCTCACCTGAGGTGATGGGATCAAGCCCTGCCGTGGGTTCGTCAAGCAAAAGGATTCCGGGATCGAGAGCAAGCGCGCGCGCCAGTCCTACCCGCTTCTGCATGCCGCCGGAGAGATCGCTGGGCATTTTCTTGAGATCGCCTTCCATGCCCACCTCGGCGAGCAGTTCTTTGACGCGATCTCGCTGCTCCGGTTCCGTCATGCTTGTGTGGCGCTTCAAGGGGAAGGCCACGTTCTGCTCGATGGTCAGGGAGTCGTACAGTGCAGCTTGCTGGAATAAAAACCCCATCTTTTTCCTGATCTCATTCATGGCGTCGAGATGGAGAAGGGTGATCTCCTGCCCATGGATGCAAATCGAGCCGGAGTCGGGCTTTTGCAGGCCGATGATCAGCTTGAGCAGCACGCTCTTCCCGGTACCACTGCGTCCGAGCACGGCCAAGGTTTCGCCATGTTCTACGGTCAGGTCGATGCCGTCCAAGACAATTTGGCTGCCGAACGATTTATGTAAGCCGCACAGAATCACGGCCGGTCCATCATGCTTCCCGACAGAACTCTCTCTCGGCAGGGTGTCGGCGCTTTCCTCCACGGCAGGCAAAACGTCTTGTTCAGAGTGCATCATGGAAAGAACACCAGGATGAATTTCACCAGGATGACATCGGCCAAAATGACGAAGAGTGAAGATAGGACGACCGAACTCGTTGCCGAAAAGCCCACGCCCGCGGTGCCGCCTTTCGTGCGCATGCCCTGGAAACACCCAATCACCCCGATGATCAGACCGAAGACAGCCGTCCGAAGAGTTGGCGCCAGAAAGTCGCTGAAGCTGGCACCGGCAAAGCCTCGATTGATGAATCGCAGAAAGGAAACCGGTTCCACAAGAGTCTCCGCGATCCAGCCGAATAGCACGCCGCAGAAATCACCAGCCAGGGTGAGCAGCGGGAGCATCAGGATGCACGCCACAATGCGGGTGAAGGCCAAAAACTTGTAGGGATTTACACCGGAGGCCTCGATGGCATCGATCTGTTCGGTTACCTTCATTGACCCCAATTCAGCGCCGATGCCTGCACCCACCCTGCCACTCACGACCAGACCGGTCACGATGGGACCCGTTTCGTGGATGATCGAATACACCAGGGCGGCGGGCAGCATGGACTTGGCGCCGAATCGAACCAGACTGCTCCGGCTTTCCAGGGAGAGAACAGCGCCGATAGCGGCTCCCGCTAGCGCGACCAAGGGCAACGATTTGGAACCTATTTCGTCGAGCTGTCGGATCAGTTCGCGGCCTTCAAAGGGCCGTCGCACCGCCGCGCGCATCACCTGCCACACAAAGAGGCCCAGATCCCCAAACCATTCGAGGAAGTGGTTGATCACGCTCCAAACGGAATCCAGAGTCGATAGCACGGATACTGCGGTCTGGCCTCCATCAAGGCTGTTCCAGCGGCGCGTGATCCTGGCGTTAGGGCTCATCATTCGATCCTAGCGAGTCGAGGCGCTGCTCGAGTCCGTTCCCGAAATTGCCGGGCGATGAACATGGCTGAAGAGGGTGTGCGGCCCTCCATAAATGAATTCAAGGGCGAGGTTCTCTCCCATGAACGCGAGGAGGTTGTAGTTGCCCATGCGCAAGGCGTCTTTGGCACCATAGCGATCCGGATACCATCCGAAGACGGCCGTCATCGTGCCCGCATAGGGCGCTGCGAGTGCGGGAAAAGATATGCGGCGATGACCATCCTCGCCATGCCGTGCCGTCACCGTCGAAATCATGGCATGTCGCAACCTGCGAAAGAGACCTTGGCACTCGCAGCGGTAATACACAGTGTCTTCCCGGAAGGCTTCCGCCAAACCGTAGCGCGTTGTCGTCGTTACTGCCGCGATGGCGAGATTGGAGCCAAATCGTTGGCCGTAGCCGCGGGCCCCTTGTCGCCACTCCGGCGGGGTTCCTTCTGATTGATTCACGGCCGCTACGATTGCAGCCCCTGCGATTGGGTACGGACCGAACGCGTCGAATAAGTAGGTCCGGAGCTTCATTTTTTCCGTGGTACGCTTGTACACCACGCCCGGCGGCGTGTATTTGATCGCGGGTGCAGGCGCGGGTGAAGCATCGGCATTGGAGGACGAAGATGTACGCGAGTCGACCATAGATTGTGCTTTTTCGACGGGCGCCAGAACTCCCAGGCCCGCGACCGCTAACGCCAATGAGACCAACCGGAGCATCTTCATGTGAAATTCTCTCCTCGCCTGGAACTTCCCTATTGAGATCAAGGATGGCTGCAACAAAAGGCCTGAGAGGAACCAAGATCCTCAGAGTTTAGATACCACTTTGAGAATTCAGCTGTCTGTTCCGAAAGGGACACAGACCGCCCGGCGGCGGCCGCTTCGCGCGAGGGGGCGAAAAAGTGTTGCTAAGCGTCCTTAATTGGCTCCCTTCCGCAACGCCTTTCGTGTGACAAAGCTCTTGTGCTCATCGCTTGCGGTTCGCCCGTACCCGTGTCACGATAATTCGAGGCGGGCTTGAGGACCGCAACCGGGGTCATGACGACGCCGACTGATCATCCGGCCATTCTGGCAACCCCAGAGCTGACGGTTCCCGTTCAGCGACCCTCACGCAAACGGCAGGCCGTTGCTTTCCTGATCGCTGCTATCTCGGACTTTCTATCTTTCTGGTTCGTTCTTGCCCTACCCATGCAATGGGTGATTGACCTGGGAACGGCTTTACTCCTGTTTCTAATCCTCGGCCGTCGATGGGCGATTTTGCCAGGCTTGATTGCGGAAGCCATCCCTGGAATGGGTGTCTTCCCCGTGTGGGTCCTCGTCGTCCTCTCCATCATCGTCTACGACGACATCAAAGTTCGCAAGCACTAGTCTCGAATTAGGAACCGCCACTCCCGCGCAACCAGTTGGGTTAGCTGGGGGAGATGGGCCATTTGAGGACGTTTGCGCGCGGCGTGCGGTAAGCAGGAAGGCACCAATTGCGAGGATGACCGACGGCAAGGTCGCGATCGACGGCAATGATGGCCAGACATACGGCGCGATCAACAAGTCCAGTTTCGCTTCGAGATTTCAATACTCTTCAGCTAAACATGCCTTAAACACCCCACCTTGAGCCCCAAATGCCCAGGGTGTGCGGAACGGAACAAACCAGCAGAACACGCACTGGCATGTCTGCGCCACGTCGCGGACTCCGTGCGCCCGACGAAATGGAAGAAATCCCGCTCACCGTAAAATGACCGCGATGTGAATCAAAGTGGCGTAGCAGCCGAACATCGCCAGCAAGCTTGCCACCGATATGGAACCAGCTTGGGTCTGTTCAATAGTGAGCATCTTGCAGAAGCCACTGGCGCTATCGTCAGCTTGGCAATGAAGAGCCATCATCAAGCCGTCTGTTCGATCCTGCTGAACTTCCTATGTATCGGCATTGGGAGGCCGCTAATTGCCCAACAACCCGCTGCCTCCACTGCCAACTTTCCTGCCGTGCTGAGTGAAGAAGCGGTCGTAAGCAAGATGATCCAAAGAAACCTCGAACGCGCCAAGGCATTGGCCACGTTTCACGGAACCAGACTCTATCGGCTGGAATATCAGGGTTTCCCGGGTCCGAGAAGCGCGGAAATGCTCGTGGACGTGAAATACGAATTTCCGGCGACCGAGGAATTTACAATCCGATCCGCTACGGGCTCCAAGCTGCTCATCGAGGGGGTGCTTAAGAAATTGCTGCAAAAAGAGAAAGAAACGCTCCAACCGGAGAACCAGAGCCACATAGCTCTCAACAATGAGAACTACAGCTTTTCACTTGCAGGCCCGGAAAATTCACCGGGTGGTTCGTCCTATATCCTCACCGTTGAGCCCCGTACCAAGAACAAGCTGCTCTACCGAGGCCGAATTTGGGTAGATGCGGAAGACTTCGCTGTGGTACGGATTGAAGCAGCAGCTGCGGTAAACCCCTCGTTTTGGCTCAAGGGAACCAAGGTCGAGCAGATATATTTCAAGGTCACAGACTTCTGGCTTCCAGCATCGAATCGCAGCACCAGCGACACCCGCCTGGGAGGTCGTGCCGTGCTAACCATTGAATACAAGGATTACCAGGTTACCCCCATCTCAGGGCCGGGCGACTTCACTGGCGCAGTTGTCCCTATCAAGAGTTCTATTCTCGGAGCATTCGTGGATTGAGGCGGCCGACACCGTTGCTTTTTAGCGTTATGAGCGCGGTCATCTTGCGTCGTAACGGTCATTGTGCGAACTAAGAAACATTTGCCCCGGTTCGGTGAGGTGCTGACTTTCTCGGCGCTCCTATTGGTCTTGCCGGCAGTTTGCCCAGCCCAGGAGGCAGATCGCTCCCAGTTATCTCCCCCTGCGCTGCAGGCCGCGCACAGCATCGGAGTTGAGCCTCACTCAGGACCGCAGCCGCCATGCGGAATGGAACCGATTCCGCCCTATCCCGGTCTGGATGATCCGGCCATCGTGAAATCATGGAGCAAGCCTGATTTGGGCCGCGATTGGAGACCGCCCGTGTGCACCGGTTGGGCGGCAGCGGGCTTCACGACGCTTGTAACCACGGTCGCGCGATTTCGCAATACCTCGGAAGCGGAGGGCTTACTTCGTCACATCGGGGCAATTTCAAAACTCGCGGGCATGCGCTACTGGTCGACCACCCACCAGCGGTGGCAAACGCTGATCCTGGACGCCTATGCTCTGACCGGTTTGCAGCATAGTCAACGCAGCGAAGACTTCACGCTCGATGAGATGAAGGAAGGCAAGGTCCTCTACTTTGAACAGGTCGATAACCTTTCTGGCAAAGCCATTTACCGGATGCACATTGCTGAGGTTTCAGCGGACCGGATCGTCTTCGATGTCGAGAACGTCAGCACGATGAGCCATCTCTTAATACCCATCTTTCACCCGGGTGAGATGCAGTCAATCTACTTTTTGGATCGCGAATCGGATGACGTCTGGCGCTTTTACAGCATCGTGCGCACGGGAAAGAACGCCAACCGGCTAATCGCGGGAAATGAGTCTTCCTCGGTCAACCGGGCCGTTGCGTTCTATCGCTACCTAGTCGGAATTCCCACCGACCGAGAGCCGCCGGTGGCGAGATGAAGGCAGGAGTTGTGAAACCACTGCAACTCTGGTCCCAGTTACGCCGATCGTAAGCGGCTTGATGAGTCGCGAGTTGGGGCGCACCAACTCTGTTACTTACGGGGTCAAGTCCAGGCCATAAGACGGGTGGTCAAAGGAACCCCCGATCTTGATGGGCACAATCTCTCCAGCACTCTTCTTTTTTAAGAACGGCTCTACGACTTTAAGCAGAAATGATTTCATCCCCATCGTTCCCTTGGAAAGCTTGTTGTCGACTTGCAAGCTTCCGTGTAGGTTAATCTGCTCCGTCAACAGACCAAATGTCCCGTGCATGCGAGCAAGCGCACCCGGAACGCTGAAGGAAAGATCCGAGAACGTTGCGACCGCGTTTTTCAGCGCGACATGTCCCTTTAGATTTTCAATGACGCTCGTGGGATCGTCGTTCTCCTTCTCCCCCTGAGCCACCTGACTTAGGCTGTCCACCTTCTCCTGCGTCGTCGAGCGGGTGAAACTCATCGCGTCGATTCCGAAGTCACCTTGAAGGTTCACCCGTTCAATAAAGCTTCGCTCCCCAGGGGGAACCATGACTTGTGCCATGAAGTTCATTGCTCCGGTCAAGGCGGGGCGATCTGCCTTGGACAAAAGGCGCAGCCAGTCCTGGATTCGGCCCTGCAGTTCCGTCGCGTCCAGCGAAACGGTCTTACCTTCCGAGCCTGCCTTCGTTGCCACTTCGCCTTGCGATACGACGGACGTCCGTCCAAATTGTGCGTGCACTGACTGTAGAGCAACGTCTCCCTGCATCCCGTTCACAATCGCATGGAATTGCGTCTTCAGGTGCACCGCATGCGCGCTCCTCTTCGCTTGGAAATCGGGCACGTCGGTACTACCTGCGACCTCGATGTGTTCGAGCACACCATTAAACTTGCCGGTAGAGGATAGTGTTCCCCCTATTCCGGGAAATACGCCTAGGTCCGCGTGTTCGAACACATAGGAACCGGAAAGGAAGGTGCGGCCAACGTTTTGCGGCTGCAAGGGACCGAATTGCCCATCCGCGCGAATTTCTCCGGGGGGCTTCGCATTCAGCAACGCGGCGTGGAACGATATTGAGCGATCGTCGGCCACAGAGTTTAGCGTCAATTTGTGAATTTCGAATTTAAGGGGTTCTGTTCCGGGTTCGTCGGAAGCAAACTCCACCACCGCACCGTCCGCGGTGATCTCATCGATAATCAGTGCGAACTGCTCCAGGCTGCTGGAAGGTCGCGCTTGATTGTCAGTGCGTTCACTGCGCGGTGACGCGAATATGTGCAAACCTTCGATCTTGACGCGTCGAACGCGCTTCGGAGTGCTAAAAAACTCCCAGTAAGCGCCCTGGATAGTAAGCTTTTCGATTGTGGCGATCGGCGGAGCGTTTCGATCGCTATTGCGACGGAAGGTCACTCCTTCAGCAACGCACCCCGGCGTGAAATACGTTCCGTGAAATGTTTTCAGTTCGACTTTGCTGGAGAACTTCTCCTGTAGCGTCCTGACAATGGTATCCCGCGTGAACGGCCAGCGGCTTGCCACCAACACTGCCGCGCAGCCGATCACAACTAGAGCCAATAATCCGCCAATCTTGATCCAGCGGAACAGCACCTTAGACGCCCCTTATCAATCCATCAAATGGATGTAGATCTTTCAATCGGGAACTCTCAATGGACTACGCGAATCATCGGAGGATTCCCATTTAGAAGTCCTGTGTGATTAAGAAGGCTATTCTGTCGAGACTGAAGAATCTGTACACAAAAGGACACTTTGGCCAGGACCCCCGACTTGGCGGAGCCGCGGCCAGTATTGCTTGCGCTGAAAGTCGGCGGCCAAACTGTTGAGAATCATGGTGACATGTCGCATCACCTTTTCAACGTTCTCGTCCATTGAGATGTTCTTGCCGGCCTTTCAGCTTTTCCTTCTCCCCGGTCCTAAGAGTCCTGTCGACGGAACCAACTGCTCCGACCCATACAGCGGCCGCACAATATCCGGCGATGACGTCGCTTGGGTAATGCACTCCCAGATAGACACGCGAGAATCCGATCATTCCAACCAAGAACACAGCGGCCATCCAGACGCAGAATTTAGCACCCCGCCCGCGCGCACGTGCGGAGAGAATCGCAGCGAGCATCCCATAAAGACAGAGTGACCCCAGCGCGTGGCCGCTCGGGAAACTATATGAGCTTGGCGTGGCACCGAAAAAAGCGACAGGCCGAGGGCGGTGGAAGGCATACTTCAGTGCGACATCGAGTGCAGCTACGCCAAGCATGGTGATCGCCAGCAATGCAGCCGTTCGGGTGAGACGAAGGTAAAGTGACACGCAAATGGTCACTAGGCACATGGCGGTCACCGCCGCGACTGACCCGAGAAACGAGAACACCTGCATCAGTTGGGTAAGACCGGGCGTGGCAAACTGGTGGACGGCCGTTCGCACGAATGCATCGAATTGTTGTGTGTCGCCCTCAAGCATTTCCTCCGCCAGCCACCCGAAGACAACAAGGGCCGTCGTGGCGACCAGAAGAGCGCCCAGGAGCAAGAATCCGCCTTTGACTTTCTGTGGCTGGCTCATGTCGTTGAATTTGGGCAGATCCGGAATCTTACCTGTTCTAAGTCGCTTGATCGATCACACCGGGACTCCCCAAGAAACGTGCTTCCCGGAGTATGGCACGCTTCTTAAGTACGCAGCTGGTCATTCCAACGCATCATTATCCCTTGGCAATTCGGGTCTGCTGGAAAAATTGGGTTGGCGAACGGTGTTCGACAGGGTTGAAGAGGCCTGATAAATGGAAAGGGCGGCCCGGTTGAGAGCCGCCCGATTGTAAAGTCAGAATTCCGTCAAATCCCGCCAAACGGGTTGCAACTGCACGATAGGATAGCGCTCACGTGGAGCATCTGTCTGTCAACAATTGGACACTTTACCGTCTTTGAAGAAGATGCCCGATAGCTGAGTTTGGATGTTGATGAGGCATGTGGAGAGTGTCTCGTTGTGGAATGGGGATTCCACGCCACCTGATTCCCTGCCCAACGCGGACGCGCTTCGATCTGCCGCATGAATCGCTCGCGCCTTGGTCTTGAGAGTTGTTCCATTTCGCACAGATTATTAGGCCCTTCTTCTGGTTGAATTGGTACGGAATCTCAGGGTCCATGAAGTTTTACTCAGTGAATGCCAGGCACATTGCTGCCATTGCAGGATTGCAATGAATCGAAAAAGCTTTCGAGTCATCCGGGCGGGCGAACGCACCAACGTCGATGGAAAGCCAGTAAGCAATAAAGTCTTGTTGGCAGTGCCCGATAACGAATATGAGTTGATGCGCCCTGACTTGACGTACGTCGATTTGCCGGATCATCTTAGCCTTCATGAAGCGACTCAAACCATCGAGTTCGTCTATTTCCCGAACCGAGGAATGGTTTCTCAGGTGGTCGTGACCAAAGACGGTCGAACCGTGGAAGTGGGTGTGGTGGGTAACGAGGGCTATGTTGGGGCGGGATTGGCAGTTGGCTTGAGCAGAAGCTCAGTACGCGAAATAGTCCAGATCGCCGGCGATGGCTTCCGAATGATGGGAAATGCCCTGGAACGCGTCCTGCGGTCGGCTCCGCAATTGCAGATGATCTTGAGCAGGCATTCGGGGCTTCAGGGGATGCAAGTCGCACAGACCGCGGCGTGCAATCGACTCCATGATATTCAGCAACGTCTCTCGCGGTGGCTTCTGATGACTCAGGATAGGGTGCATTTGGGAGTGCTTCCCATCACACACGATTTCATTGCGACCATGATGGGTACCGACCGATCCACGGTGAGCCTGGCAGCAGCGGTGCTGCAAAAAAAAGGCATCATAGAATACGTGCGCGGTGCAGTGAAGGTTGTCAACCGCAGGAAACTCCAGAACTCCGCTTGTGAGTGTTACGGTGTCATTCAACAGTTCGAGGATGAACTCGGATTGAGATAGCAGTTTTTCTAGTGTTGGATACCCCACAGACAGCAGCCTCTTCCTATCGCTAATGTGTGGCCTAGTGTATTCCGTTCGATTTTGATGTGTGTTTAGAAAGCCGTAACCTCGGCGGATCCTCGCTCCGGTCAATGAAAGAAACGGCTTATATCGTCGCAGTGCCGTCGAAGACCGATACTACACCGTATTTGAAAGAGGCATGACGGCGACAAATCTCGAGGTGTGGCATGGGGGCGATGCGTCGCAAATTGGTGTGGGTGAAGAAGGAGACTTTTCAGGGCTGGGCTTGCTCTGAATGCGCATGGGCGTTCAAACCCATAGGGCCGCTCGTTGGCGAATCAATCGTCGAAATGATGGAGCACTACGAACAGCAGCGCGATAGAGAGTTCGCATCTCACGTCTGTGCCGAGCATCCCAGGACCACAAAAAATCCACGTTAACCAAATCACCTGCGGGCTAAAAGCCGTGTGGGTCTCGTGTTCATGTGGAGCAACCTTGCTGCAAGGCAACAACAAATCTCCAGCTAAACATACCTTGACCGCCCCCAGCCTGGGGCAAAGGCCAGGAGTGTGCGGGACGGAGTAGACTGACTGCCCGCACACAGTGCGTGGAGCATAGCGTCGCTGAGCCGCTGGGCCATAGTACCCGCTTAGTTGTATTACCTGGCATGAAACGCATTGGCGTTTATGCGAAGGAGGTCAGGCAGCGTCCAAAATTGAACAGATTCGCGAACGGGTGTTATTGCATTCTGTCAGAATGAAGAAGAGCGAACTCACGCCCGAACAAGTGTCCTCGGTCCCCTGTCCTACCTGTGGCGCGGCTGCCCGAGAGGGTTGTGTACTGCATTCAGGTGCTCCGCGCTCAGAACCTCATGTAGAGCGGAAATTTGCCGCTATTGAAGCCACCCAGAGGAAATCGGGCTAACTCCCGACAGGTCTCTGTACGGAAGAAGTTCCTGCGGGTGTCCACGTTCCCGCTAAAAGCGTTGACTAGTCATCTGACCCAGCGCCTGCGCTGTGGAGGAACAGGCTCGGGACGGGGAGTGCATCCACGCAGGAGCGCGCCGGAGAGATCCGCTCCCCGGCGCGCCTGTGTTTTGCAATGGATTACTGAGCCGCTTCGACCTTCTTCACTGGGGGTTTCGGCACCTGCCACATGATCTGGGAATCGGCGGCGCTGTGCGGATAAGACTCCGTCGACTTCTTCCCTGAGGGCAGAAGCACGATATCCACGCGGCGGTTGTAGGCCAGCCAATCGCCCTCGACGTTCTTCAAACGCGCCTTAGGCGGCTGGTTCGGGTTTGCGGTTTCGAGTTCCTTCACGGCCTTCTTGTCGATGGGACGCTCTTTCCCAAAAGCCGCGGTCTGTATCTTGCCGGCCGGGACGCCCTGCTCGACGAGATACCTCTTGACGCTCTCGACGCGCCGCTCGCTCAGCTCCTGGTTGAAGGGCACCGAGCCGCGCGCATCCGCGTGCGCTTCCACCGACAACTTGGCGTCCGGATCGTACTCGAGATACTTCTTGAATCCGGCGGCCAGCGTGGCCAGTTCCATCTGTTGGCTCTTGAGCAACCCGAGCTGCGGGTGCTTCTCGTCGGGATAGTCCGTGGGATAGAAAACGCTGTGCAGCACGACCTCCGGAATCGCTTCGATCGATCCGGTAATGTGGATCGATGCGGTTTGCGTGGCGGCGCCGCCGCAGGCATTCGTGGCGTTCAGCGTGTACTTCGTCGATTCGTCCACCGGGCCAAGGTCCGTCTTCTTCGGCTCACCCTTGACCGTCTGGCTGCCGCTGGCATCGACCTTGCCCACGGGATCCAGGCTCACCGCATCGGCATTCGTCGTGGACCAGGTCAACGTGGAAGATTCCTGCGTAATCACCTTGTCGCCAATCTTCCGGTAATGGAGTTCCGCCGGATTGGCGGCGAGGGTCGCATCCACCTTCGTGTTGACGTTGA
>Ga0209039_10002557_pt1 | contig 15290 bp, 15 predicted proteins | sample BogFormECP12_OM1_FD_188238 | JGI IMG/M metagenome (GOLD analysis project Ga0209039, IMG submission 188238) | Bog forest soil microbial communities from Calvert Island, British Columbia, Canada - ECP12_OM1 (SPAdes) (version 2) | ecosystem: Environmental > Aquatic > Freshwater > Wetlands > Bog ... | reverse complement strand
GAGCCGACCGGGCAACGCGAACTTCGTGCCGCCGCCGCCCCATCTCGTGGAGAACGCGATGGCGGCGCTCGAGCGGTTCCTTCATGACGACACCTCGGGCTTGCCGGTCCTCGTCCGCGCAGGCCTCGCGCACGTGCAGTTCGAGACGATCCATCCCTTCCTCGACGGCAATGGTCGCGTAGGGCGTCTCTTGATCACACTTCTGCTCTGTCACTCCGGTATTCTCCGAGAGCCGCTCCTGTATCTGAGCCTCTACTTCAAGCAGAACCGCGCCGCCTACTACGCGCTGCTCGATGCGGTGCGCCGGGACGGGGACTGGGAGGCGTGGCTCGCCTTCTTCCTGGAAGGAGCCCGGCAGACCGCGGAGGGCGCAGTCGCCACCGCACGCCGGCTCGCCGCGCTCTTCGAAGAGGATCATGAAAAGATCACACCGAAAGGTCGCCGCGCCGGCTCAGCGCTCCGCGTCCACCAAGGCCTGAAGGCGCGTCCGGTGATCTCCATGCAGGAAGTGAGTGCGCGGACTGACCTCTCGTTCCCAGGAGCTACATCGGGCATGGATCTCCTCGTCGAACTCGGCGTCGCGCGCGAAGTCACGGGGAAGCGCCGGGACCGCATCTTCGCCTACGACCGCTATCTCGCGATCTTGAATGAGGGAACGGAGGCGCTGTGAGCCGTGAGATTTCCGAGTCGAGGCGACTCGCCTGCTCCACGATGTGCGGACACGCAAACGTGGCACACCTCCCCCCGGCGCCCGCGCCCGGGGAACGATTTAGACCGCCACCTTGTCCCGAGACTTTGCGCCACCGCAGCTTTGCATTTGAGCGCGCGGACCGCGTCTTCGTCGAGCTTCCACAACACACGCGCGATTGGTTCTGACAAGACTAAGGCTATCGTCCGATTCCCAATGACGACGAATTCCTTAGGCCGTGCTTTTGCTTTTGGGACTTGTTCAAAACGTCACGGTCGCGGCGTGCACATCCCCTCCGCTCCCGCGCGCGCGAGCTCGTGGCGCAGCTCCCCGGCGGTGCGCGTCGAACCGTCCGGGCTCCAGCCCGGCGGAAGCAGGAGATAGCGCGCGGCCTCGCGCAGGGACCGGGCGTGGAACGCTTTGCCCAGCATGGCGGCCCACTCATGGAATGCGATCCGCAGGGGATCGAAGGTGTGGATGTTCTTCGTAAGCCCGTAGCGGACCGGCGCTCTTTCGGGCTCGAACGTCCCGAAAAGGCGATCCCACACGATCAGGATGCCGCCGTGGTTTCGATCGAGGTATTCGACGTTCGCGCCGTGGTGTACCCGGTGGTGCGAGGGCGTGTTGAAGATCCACTCGAAGGGACCCATCCGATCGATGAACTCGGTGTGGATCCAGAACTGGTAAATCAGGCTAATCGAACTCATCGTGAGCACCATCCACGGGTGAAAGCCGAGAAGCGGCAAGACGACCCAGAAGGGGAGCACGGTGAAGGGCGTCGTCCACGATTGCCGGAGCGCGGTGCTTAGGTTGAAGTGCTGGCTCGAGTGGTGGTTTTCGTGCGCCGCCCAGAGGATCCGCACCTCGTGCGAGGCGCGGTGCCAACCGTAGTAGACGAGGTCTTCCGCGACGAAGAGGAGGAGCCAGGCCAAAGGGCCCGTTCCGAGCTCGAAGAGTCGGTGGTTGTAGGCGAAGAAGAAGGCACCGAGGGTCGCGCCTTGCATGGCAAGCGTAATCAGCGCGTTGCCGACGCCCATGGCGAGGCTCGCCGCCGTGTCGCGCGCCTCGTACGAGGCTCTCCCGAGGCGCGCGGCGAGCAAGGCCTCCAAGCTGAGGAGCGCGAGGTAGCCCGGCGCAGCGAGAAGAGAGAGATCAGGCATCGCCCCCCCTACACGCGGGCGCGGAGGAGAATCTCACCCTTTGCGAGCTCCGCCTTCGCGATGCGCTTTAGCCGGAGAAGCGCTGTGCGCGCGCTCGCTTCGTCCGGCTCGACGAGCTGTGCGACCGCCATCCCTTGGAGGGCGTCGAGCACAAGGGCAAGCAGTCCATTGAACTCCTCCTCCCTCGGCGGAGCCACGGGGAACGTGGCGCGAGCAAGCTCGGTCACCCTTGCGCGGTGGCGGGCGGCGACCTTGGCGAGCTGCTCGCGGAGCTCGTCGTCCGTACGCCCGGCAACAAAGAGCTCAAGCACCGCGGCCAGGCGCAGGTCCAGAAAGGTGTCCCAAAGGAGATCGATCGCCGCACTGACGCGGTCCGCCCCCGGTGCAAGATTTGCGAACGCCTTTTCATAGTCAGCGGTGAGCCCTGCGTAGAGGTGCTCAACGGCGGCGGCCACGAGGGCAGCGCGGGTTCGAAAATGATGGAGCTGCGCCCCCCGCGAGACGCCGGCCCGCTCGGCGACCGCGGTCGTCGTGGTGCCTGCGTAACCCCGGTCCACGAGACACGCGAGGGCGGCATTCAGCACCCGTACCCGCGTTTCTGCAGTCCTTTCGTCCTGGGTGCGCCGCCGCGGCTCGGATCGGGCCCTTTGCATTTCCGGGAAACCCTAACCGCAAAGAAAAAAACAGTCAAGACTGATTTTTATTTCGGTGCGGCGGGCCCGGCGACTCGGGTTCCCTGGCGTCTCCCTCGGGCAGCACGACGGGCGTTCCGTCGGGCGCACGCAGGACCGTCGCTTCGATGCCAAAGGCCGCTCGAAGGTGGCTGGGGGTCAACACTTCGGCGGGAATCCCGGCGGCGAGAATCTGACCCGCGGAGAGGAGCGCCAGCCGATCGCAAAAGCGCGCCGCAAGACCGAGGTCGTGGGAGACCACGAGCACCCCTCGGCCGGCGCGCGCAAGCCCGCGCACCAGGCGGAGCACCTGCACGCGATGGCGCAGGTCGAGAAAGGCCGTGGGCTCATCGAGCAGAAGGATCGGCGTCGCCTGGACGAGGCCGCGTGCAATGGCGACGAGCTGCTGCTCGCCCCCCGAGAGCTCGAGGATGGAGCGTCGCGCGAGTTCGCGAATCCCAACCTCGTCCATCGCACGATCGGCAAGCGCCTCGTCCTCGCGGGATTCGAAGCCGAGAAGTCCGAGGTGCGGTGCACGCCCCATCCGCACGATCTCCGCCGCCGGGAATGGGAAGGGGACCTCGGAGCGCTGGGGCACGAGAGCGATGCGCCGTGCGAGCTCGGCGCGCGAAAACTCCTCGAGCGGGCGGCCGCAAAGGCGAATCGCGCCGGCATCGGGAGCCAGGACCCGCGTCGCGATGCGCAGGAGCGAAGTCTTGCCCGCACCGTTCGCGCCGAGAAGACCCAGCACCTCCCCGCGAAAAAGCGCGAGGTCCACGCCCTGAAGAACGGACCGGCCCCCGAGCCGGAGCGACACCCCCTCGAAGCCAAGGACGATCTCGCTCAGGGCAGGAGGCCTTTTCCCTGCTGCCGCCGCAGCAGGAAAAGAAAGAGGGGTCCACCCGCCAGCGCAGTGATCGCACCGACCGGGAGCTCACCGCCCGCCAGCATCGTACGCGCAGCTGTGTCGCAAAGGATGAGGAAGAGGGCACCCCCGAGGGCCGAGGCTGGCACAAGGAGGCGATGATCGGGACCCAGGAGGAGCCTGAGGAGATGGGGGATGATGAGACCCACGAAGCCGATCAGCCCCGCGACCGACACCGCGGCCCCCACCATGAGGGAGGTCGCCGCGAGGAGGATCCGCTTCACACGCTCGACGTCGACGCCGAGCTGCGCCGCCGACTCTTCCCCGAGTGCCAGGAGATCGAGCCGGCGTGCCTGCGGCCAGACGATGGCGAGCCCCGCAAGGAGAAAGAGCGCGCAAAGAAGGGTCGCACTTTCTGGCGCAGCCGAGAGACTCCCAATCAGCCAGAGGAAGATGCTGGTGCCCTCGGAGAGCCCCGAGAGTGAGGCCACGAAGACGATGGCCGCCGACGCAATCGCGTTGAAAACGACGCCGGTGAGTAAGAGGCTCGTGGACGAAAGCCGCCCGCGCCCCCCGGCGACTGCGAAGAGGAGAAGCGCCGTCACGATCGATCCCAGGAAGGCCGCGGGTGGAACGGCGGCGTAGCCGAGCCCGAGCCCACTACCGAAGCCGAGGACTACGATGCCCCCGAGTGCGGCACCGCCGGAGACTCCAAGCACGAAAGGGTCGGCGAGGGGATTGCGGAGCAATGCCTGGAAAAGGACGCCCGAGACGGAAAGCGAGGCGCCGACGATTCCGCCAAGGAGGAGCCGCGGGAGTCGAATCCGCAGCACGATGTCCGCGGCCGGAAGCTCTGCACCCGATGAAGCCCGGCCTCCCAGGAGAATGCGGAGGACCTTGCGCGGGGGGAGCCAGGCCGGGCCGGCCATCAGCGCGAGAGTGCTGGAGAAGAAGAGGAGGAGGAGGAGGAGAAGAAGAACGACTACCAGCCGACGGGGTGAGAGGGGTGACGCGCCGGCGCTCACGGTGCGGACCGGGCGGCCCGCTCGGTCTCGGGCGGAGCGAGGGCCTCTCCCAGCACGCGGAGCGCCCGGTCGAGCTCCGGGCCCGGGAGCGTCACCACTCCCGGGGCAAGCGGTACGACGCGCCCTTGTTCGACCGCAGGTATCGACGGCCAGCGCGACCAGAACTCCCGTGGCGTCCCGGGCTCCGAAGAGGCATCCAGAATGACTTCCGGGCGAGCGGCCACCAACCATTCGAGGGAGGCGCGTGGATAAGGCTCGGAAAACTCCGCGCCGATGTTGCGCGCCCCGGCCGACCGCATCATGTCGTCGATGAAGCTTCCGGAGCCCACCACAAAGAGCGGCTCGCGTTGAAGCACCAGGACCGCTCGGGGTCGTGGGCGCCCCCGCGCTGCTCGTTCAACCTCGGCGCGTGCCGCTTGGATCGCGGCCACTCGGGCATGGGCGGCGGCTGCGTGACCCGTGCGCGCACCGAGGGTCTCAATCGACTCGAGCACCTCCTCGAAGCTAAGGGGTGAAATGGCGAGGACAGACACGCCGAGGCTCTCGAGGCGCGCGCGAAAATCACGCTGCGCAGCGCTTGGCACGAGGACCACGAGGTCGGGTCGTAGCGCCACCACCGCCTCGAGGCTCGGATCGTAAAGCCCGCCCACGGTGGGAAGCGCTCCGAGGGCGGGCTCTTGCCGGGCGGAGAAGTCGTCGACCCCCACCAGAAGATCGCCCGCGCCGAGCGCTACCAGGATGGCGGTGAGCGAAGGATTCAAGGACACGATCCGAGAAGCGCCCGGCGCGGCGTCGGATTTCGCCGAGGGGGCGGCGGCGAAGGAGACCTGGCCCAGCGCGAGGAGTCCTATGAGGACTCCTCCGCGTCGGAGTTGCCGCCAAGCCCGGCTCGGCGTAATCCCCATGGCACCACCCCCCGCCCCTAGACCCAACGAGTGGGCGGCGGGGAGAGGCCCCCAGCGCCCGCGGGTGAGAACCCGGAGCTTAGCTGGTGTCGCTGCGAGAAGGTCTCGCGCCGAGAGCGCAGGAGGGAAACCGCTTTGCCGGATCGGCATCGAACTCCCCGCGGCGACCCGAAAGGAGCTTCAGGGTGAAGTCCATCGTTCGAATCTGGATCGCGCTTCTCGCCTTCGCGGCGCTGCAGAGCGCGGCATGGGCGGGCGATCCCCCGAAGACGGAAACCGCCATCTTTGCGGGGGGCTGTTTCTGGTGCATGCAGCCGCCTTTCGAGAAGCTAAAGGGTGTGGTCTCGACGACTGTCGGCTACACGGGAGGACACACCAAAAACCCGACCTACGAAGAGGTCTCGGCTGGCGGCACAGGACACGCGGAGTCGGTCATGATCGTCTTTAACCCGCAGCAAATCCATTACGAGGATCTCCTCGCCGTTTTCTGGCACAACATCGACCCCCTGACACCGGAGGCCCAGTTCTGCGATCACGGTCACCAGTACCGAAGCGCGATCTTCACCCAGGGCGATGAGCAGCATCGCCTCGCCGAGGCGTCGAAGCAAAAGCTCGAGGAATCGAAGCGGTTCCCGTCGCCCATCGTGACCGAAATTGTGCCGGCGACCGAGTTCTATCCTGCCGAGGAGTATCATCAGAAGTATCACGAGAAAAATCCGGCGCGATACGAGTTCTACCGCTGGAACTGCGGGCGAGATAAGCGCCTCGACGAGCTTTGGGGGAAGAATCGATGAATCCTGCGTACCGCTGGACTCTCGTCCTTTTTTTCGTCCTCTTCGCCGGCCCTGCCGCCGCACAGACTCCGGCAACGGGATGGGACGCGGCGACCTTTCACAAGCCGAGCGATCCAGAGCTGCGGCGATCCTTGACTCCGCTTCAGTACCAAGTCACCCAGCAAGAAGCCACGGAGCCCCCGTTTCACAATCCGTACTGGGACAACCACGTGCCAGGCATCTACGTGGACGTGGTCTCGGGGGAGCCTCTCTTCTCCTCCCTCGATAAGTACGACTCGGGGACGGGCTGGCCGAGCTTTACCCGACCCCTTGAGCCCAAGAATCTCGTCGAAAAAAAAGATCGGCGTCTCTTCTCTGTGCGGACAGAGGTTCGCTCCGCGCACGCGGACTCTCACCTCGGCCACGTCTTCGACGATGGACCAGCTCCCACGGGCCTGCGCTACTGCATGAACTCGGCCGCGTTGCGCTTTATCCCCGCGGAGCGGCTCGGCAAAGAGGGCTATGAGATGTACGTCCCGCTCTTCCAGCCAAAAGGCAAGAACCCGTAACGAAGCCCTGCGAACTGCTCTTTCGAGGCAGCGCGCGCTGCGACGGCGCAGCGCTCCGCGCCAGCAGACGCGAACCCGTGGGCTCTCCTCTCGCGATAAGCCGCACCTCCTTTAAAACGGAAACCGAACGGAGAGGATCGAGCTATTGTGGTAGACGGGACGTTCGGTGACGGCGATCTGAAATCCCGCACCGACGGTGGCACCGAGGCGCTCCCAGATCGGAATCCGACCGATCACAAGCCCAGTGGTAATGAAGACTTGATGGATCCCCTGGCGCTCGCCGTTGGGCCAATAGGTATAGTTGACCTCCACTTCGGGCCAGAAGACCTTCGCGAGCCGATACTGAAAGGCGACATTCGCCAAGAGGGGTGTGCCGAGGCTGCCGACCGCGTTGTCAGGCACCGACGCGCCGAGGGTGGCCTGCACATCGAAGTCGCCCCATCCTTTTCCGAAGGCGATGGTGGGCGCGAAAGTGGCGTGGTCCTGTGTATTGTGTTGGCTTCCGGTCGGGAGCGTGAACCCTGCGAAGAGCGTGAGGATGTAGTTTCCTCTCTCCTCGTTGGCTGCGAGCACGCGGTATTTCAACAGCAGGTTCTCGTCTGCAAAGCCGTTCGTGTCGTCCGGATAATTGCGCGACTGCCAGGCGGGGATCCCGAAGATGATCTCGGTCTTTTCCGTCGGAATCAGCTCTAACCCCTTGCCGCCTCCGAAGCTGTCGAGCGTCTGTCCATTCGGACGGGACTGCCAAATCTGGTCGTACCGAAACTCTTGCTCAAGACGAGGCGTGACCGTCACGAGCGGCGTCACCCAGTGGGGCTGCTCCGCTTGGGTCTTTGACACACGTGTGAACCAGTCCCCGAAATAGTCGAAGACCGCCGAAGCGGGAGACGAGACGTCGGCGGCAGGGCTTGGCTCCTGCGCAGCGCACGGTTCCGCGGGCGCGATGAGGGCAAGAACGGCCAGAAGCCCTGCTCCGATTGCGCCGCCGGACCGGAGCGCGAACCGCAACCTGGCGTCGCTAGCGATCGCGCGCGGCCGCGAACTCGGCCGCCCCGAGTAGGGCCTCTTTCGCCGCGCACGCTGGGAAGGGCGCGATCGCCGCTTCGGCGCGCGCCACGTGTTCCTGGGCCCGCCGAGCGGTATCGGGAACGCCGCGGTACTGCGACACCAGGCGGAGCACGGGCTCGAGCTCCACGGGCTCGACCGGCAGAGCCTCTCCACCGTCGTCGGCCGAGCTCCGGGCGGCCGTTTGCGCCGCCGATTTCAGCGCCTTCTCGATCTCCTCGCGCTCTGCGGCCGTGCAACGCTTTAGCACGAGAAGGAGCGGCAGCGTGACCTTGCCCTCTCGCACGTCGGTGTAGGGGCGCTTTCCAAGTTCCGCCTCTCGCGCCACATAGTCGAGCGCATCGTCACGCAGCTGGAAGGCGAGGCCGAGCTCGCGGCCGAACTCCGCGAGGCGGCGGCGTTCTGCACGGGTCACGCCCCCAAGGATCGCGCCCGCCTCGCAGGCCGCCGACAATAGCGAGGCGCTCTTTCGCTCAATCACGCCGTAGTAATGGGACTCGGTCACCGAGGGATCGAAGCTGCGTTGGAGCTGGAGGAGCTCGCCCTCCGCCATCCGGCGGATCGTGTTCGAGAAGACGAAGAGCACCTCGAGGTCGCCGTCTTCGACGATCATTGACGAGGCGCGGGCGTAGCAGAAGTCGCCGACCAAGACCGCTCTTCGGTTACCCCAGACGGCATTCGCGGAAGGCCGGCCGCGCCGCAGCTGGGAGAGGTCCACCACATCGTCGTGCAGGAGTGTCGCGCTATGCAGGAGCTCCACCGCAGCCGCCACCTGCACGCGACGTGGTCCCGTGTAGCCGCAGAGCTCCGCGCACAGAAGGAGCAGCGCGGGCCGCACCCGCTTTCCTCCAGAGGAGAGGACGTGCTCGCCGATGGCCGCCACAAGCTCGCCTTCAGAGGCGAGCTGCTCGCGCATGGCACGCTCGACCTGCTCGAGGGGATCTGCAATGCGGTCGAGAGCGAATCGGGAGGAACCGGGGGGAGAGGAGAAGAGGCCGGCGTCCGGAGACGCTGCGCCGGGAGAGTTCGGCATCTGCGCGAAACTAGCCGCGGGCTCTCCCCGTGTCAAAAGAAATTGCCGAAAAGCGCCGGTAAATCCGTGTGTTAACCCCCATTCGCGCGGTCGCAAGGGCGACCCGAACGGCGCAGCCACTCGACCGCCTCGGCGAGGTCGCGGACGGCAATCGCCTCGGCGCCGCTGCCTTTTGCAGCCGTTTCTCGCAACTCGGGCAAGAGCACACGCCGGAAGCCAAGACGCGCCGCTTCTCGGATCCGCAGATCGATCCGTGAAACCCGCCGAACCTCGCCGCCAAGGCCGACCTCTCCGCACGCCGCGACGTCCGGCGGAAGGGCGAGATCGAGGCGGCTCGAGGCGAGTGCCAGGGCTACGCCCAGGTCGGCCGCGGGCTCGACCACACGTACGCCGCCCGTCACGTTCACATACACGTCGCGGGAGCAGAGGTCGACACTGGTTCGGCGGTCGAGCACTGCGAGGAGAAGCGCCACGCGTCCGTCGTCGATACCAAGGCACGTGCGGCGCGCCGTGCCATATCCCGCCGGCGCCACCAGGGCCTGCACTTCGACGAGCATGGGCCGTGAGCCCTCGAGCACGGGCACGATGCTGGATCCGGGCGCGCCCGGTCGGCGTTCGGCCAAGAAAAGCTCACTCGGGTTCGGGACGGCCTCGAGTCCGCCCTCGCCCATGGTGAAGACGCCGATCTCGGAGGTCGCGCCAAATCGGTTCTTGGTGGCGCGAAGAATGCGAAAGGGATGGGCACGATCGCCCTCGAAACTTAGGACGACGTCCACCAGGTGCTCGAGGACACGCGGCCCGGCAAGGCTGCCTTCCTTGGTCACGTGGCCGATCAGCAGAAGAGCCGTGCCTTCGCTCTTCGCGCTCGCGGCGAGGAGGGCCGCGCACTCTCGGACCTGGCCTACGGAGCCCGCCGCGGAATCGATGCGGTCGGTACGCAGGGTCTGAATCGAATCCACGAGAACGAGCCTCGGGCGGAGCTTGCGCCAAAGCTCCGCCAGGGCTTCAAGATGCGTCTCGGGCAAAAGGAGGACGTCGCCGGCATTGGCAGCGAGGCGCGCGGCGCGCAGGTGCACCTGCTCGGGGCTCTCCTCCCCCGTCACATAGAGGACGGGCAGACCCTTCCCAGGGGCACCGCAGAGCTGCGCGGCCAGCTGGAGCGCGAGGGTCGACTTGCCAATGCCGGGCTCCCCGCCGAGGAGGACAACGCTCCCGGGCACAAGACCCCCGCCGAGTACGCGATCGAGTTCGCTAATTCCGGTGGGGAGGCGCGGGGCCTCCCCAGGATCCACGTCCCGCAGAGCGACGGGCGCGGGCTTGTCGCTGACCACGGCGCCGCCGAGGAAGTCGCGCCCTGATGAGCGCTCCGGGCCGATCGGCTCTTCCACCAAGGTCGACCACGCACCGCAGCCCGGACATCGCCCGAGCCAGCGCGGCTGCTGAGCGCCGCATTCCGTACATGCGAAGACAGAGCGGGAGCGGGCCACGCAGGGATCTTACTCGTCTTTTCCTGTCAACCTGACTGCGAGGTTGAGGTTGACAGCCCGGCGGAGCCCCCCGTAGCCTCGGCATACCCAAAGGAGGCTTCATGTTCGATCGCTATGCCGATCTCGCCGAGCGCTCGCTCCGCAACGAACCCCCGACGCACACCGATGCGCGCTGGATCTTGGACGGCGAGGACGTCGAGCTGCTCCCGCTCCTCCACGCCGCGTTTGTGCCCCGGCGCCGTCACTTCGGCCGGAAGGTCATGGTCCACATCCTGAACAATGTGCAGAACGGACTTTGCCCTGAGGACTGCGGCTATTGCGCACAGAACAAGGACTCGAAGGCAGCGATTCGCAAATACGCCATGAAGAGCGACGAGGAGATCTTCGCGGAGGCGGAGCGGGCCGCACGCGCCGGAGCGACGCGCTACTGCATGGTGTTCTCGGGTCGCGGACCGACGCTCGAACGAACGCGCAAGCTCGCCGAGCTTGTGCGCGGCGTAAAGGAACGCTTCCCCATCGAAGTGTGCCTCTCCGTCGGGCTCTTGGACGAGGAAAAGGCGCGCATCCTCGCCGAGGCGGGTCTCGACCGTCTGAACCACAACCTCAACACGAGCGCGTCGCACTACAGCGAGATCTGTTCGACCCACAGCTACACCGAGCGCGTGGAGACACTGGTCGCGGCGAAGAAATGCGGGATCGAAACGTGCAGCGGGCTCATCCTTGGGATGGGAGAAGAGACGGCGGATGTCGTGGAAGTGGCATTCACCCTGCGCGAGCTCGAGGTGCCGTCGATTCCCGTGAACTTCCTGATCCCGATCGAGGGCAACCAAGTGACGAGCGACGGCTCGCTTTCGCCCGAGCGCTGCCTGCGCGCGCTGGCCCTCATGCGTCTCGTGAACCCGAGCGCCGAGATCCGCGCCGCGGGAGGGCGCGAGGGGCACCTCCGCGCGCTCGGCCCGCTGTGCCTTTGGCCTGCCAACTCTCTCTTCGTGGACGGCTATCTGACCACGCGCGGCGACGCTGTCGTAGAGACGTATCGCATGATCCGAGACGCTGGCTTCGAGATCGACGGGAACCCCGCCTATGACCGCGAGGCCTTTGAGGGCGGAGCGAGCGGCGGCTTTCGCCTACCTGGGGCGGATACCTCCGTATTTCGGCCCGAGGTGGCGCGAGAGGTGCGCGGTGTGGGACGCAGCTAGCGCCCGGGAAGGTGGCGGCGGCAGAAGAAAGCCCCTCGACGGCGAGCCGCACCACCCCGCGCGCCAGGGCCTGGAAGAGGTGGCCGCAGGGATCCTGGGCGCGATCCACGAGCGCGGGACCTACCGGCGCATGCGTACCCTTCGAGGTGCACAGGCCCCGCGCATGGAGGTCGAGGGAAAAGAGGTGCTGCTTTTCGCGGGCAGCAACTACCTCGACCTGGCCCACCACCCCTCGGTCGTCGATGCCGCCGCTCAGGCCGCCCGCGACCTCGGCTGCGCCGCGGCGGGCTCGCGCCTCATCAACGGGAACCTCGGCGTGCACGAGGCCTTGGAGCGTGAGCTCGCGGAGTTTCTCGGCACCGAGTCCGCGCTCACCTTCAGTACCGGCTACATGGCGAACCTCGGTGTCATTCCGACCCTCGTGGGACCCGGCGACGCCGTCGTGTCCGACGCGCTCAACCACGCCTCGATCGTGGATGGCTGTCGTCTCTCGCGCGCCGCGCTGCGCGTCTTCCCCCACGCGGACCTAGACGGGCTCGCCGCCGTGCTGGCCGACGTGGCTGGCCGCGCGCGGCGCATTCTCGTGGTGGTCGACGGCGTCTACAGCATGGACGGGGACCTTGCACCCCTCGCCGAGATCGTCCGCTCTGCCAAAGGCTATGGAGCGATGGTGATGCTCGACGACGCACACGGTTTTGGAACGCTCGGTGCCAGGGGCCGCGGCACGGCCGAGGAGCTCCGGGTCGAGCACGGCGTCGACGTTTTCGTCGGGACGCTCGGCAAGGCTCTCGGCTCCTTTGGAGCCTTCGTGGCTGGACCGAACGTACTGCGGGAGCTTCTCGTGAATGCGGCGCGCAGCTTCATCTTCACCTGCGCGCTGCCGCCGCCCCAAGTCGCGGCAGCTCGGGCCGCGCTCCAACTCGTACAAGCCGAGCCATGGCGGCGCGAGCGGCTCGCGTCGAACGCTGCGCGGCTGCGTGCAAAGCTTGCCGAGTGCGGCGTCTCGACCGCCCCGAGCAAGACCCACATCGTTCCCGTCGTGGTCGGCGAAAGTCAAGCGGCGATGGAAGTGTGCGAGGGGCTCCTCGCCCGAGGCTTCTATGCACAGGGAATCCGCCACCCCTCGGTCGCGGAAGGCACCGCGCGGCTGCGGATCACGCCCATGGCGACGCACAGCTCCGCAGAAATCGACGCCTTGGCCTCCGCCGTCGCGGAGGAACTCGCGCGGCTCCCGGGCCACGCGTAGGACGCACGTGCCCGGCTTCTTTGTCACCGGAACAGACACGGGTGTCGGTAAGACCGTCGTCGCGTGCGCCCTAGCCCGCGGGCTGCGCAGACGCGGCCTCGATGTCGGCGTGATGAAGCCAGTGGAAACGGGGGTTGGAACCGACGGCCCGCTCGACGCCAAGGCCCTTCAAGCCGCTGCGGGATGTCGGGATGCGCTCGGCGAGATCTGCCCCGTGGCGCTCCCCCTCGCGGCCGCACCCGCCGTCGCCGCCGTAGAGGCTGGCCTTCGCATCGAGCCTTCGTGGCTTTGCGACAAGTTCAAAGCGCTTGCGGCGCGACACACGTGGATGATCGTCGAGGGAGCTGGCGGCCTCCTCGTTCCTCTTTCGACTGCAGCGGACATGGCAGACCTCGCCGCGGAGCTCGGGCTTCCCCTCGTCGTCGTCACTCGGGGGCGTCTTGGCACCATCAATCACACGCGGCTCACCCTCGAAGCGGCGATGGCCCGCGGCCTTCCGGTGGCGGGCGTCGTGGTCTGCCATGCGGACGGGACGCTTTGCGCCGCGGATGCGGCGAATCTCGCCGCGCTGCGTGCGTGGCTTGGGGACCGCCTTGCGGGAGAAATTCCACCGATCGCTCCTGGAACGAGCGCGCCCTTCGACGCGATCGATCTTGACGGCCTGATGCGAGGAGCGCGCTAGAAGCGTTTTTCGGCGTTCACGGAGAAACCGAAGTCGCTCAGGTTCATTGGTTCAGTGGCTCGAGCGGAATCGACATTTCGCTAGCCACCCTGGTCATGCGTTCGTCGTAGGTGGCCAAAGTGACGCGAAGATTCTGCGCGCGCAGGTACTCCAGAGAGGCCAGGTGAAGCGCATCGAGGGTTCGTACAGCTGCCGGGAAGGGGTCCAGGGCACGCCGGAGAGCTACCGGAGAGAGTTCTACCATCGAGACGCGGGCGAGGAGCTGACGGGCCGCTTCACCATGAGACTCAGAGAGGTTCCCGGCGTGGATCCGATTCCAAACCTCGTACTCGGCGAGCCTGCTCGCGATTAGCTGCTGATCCCAATGGGCCTGGGCGGTCGGCGATCTGCTGCGAGGAGCTGAGCCAAGAGAACAGAGGTATCGATGTAGATCACCGGTCGGTGCGATCCCGGTCAAGCTCTCCGAGGATCTTGTCGAAGGGCGCCACACCTTGCACCTCGGGCGGGGCACCAGGCGGCAACGGAGCGGGCGTCACAAGCCCGCGGCGCACGGCATCGGCAAGGAGCACGTCGGGTAGCCGGTCCGCGCGCGTCCGCTCCGGCGGGACAAGCTCCGCGACCACTCGTTCGCGGTCGGTAATCAGGATCGTTTCGCCAGTGCTGGCCAGTCGGACGTACTCGCTGAGTTTGTCCTTGAGGACCCTGATTCCCACGGTGCGCATGCAACGCAAGGTAGCGTTGAGTAGCTACTTTGCCAAGAAGCCGTTTAAAAATCGTATAGTTACCTCCATCCCCATCCTTTCCCCAGGGCCCTCAGCACCCACGCTTCCTTGAGCTCATTGGCGGCCCTCGCCGAGAAGCTTGTAGATCGGGTCGTTCTACAAGCGGTGTGCGCCGGAGCCGCCAGCGTACGAGGACGCGTCTTGCCACGCAGCAAAGTCGATCGTCCGTCCAAGCGATCGGCACGTTCGGGTCGAGGACATGCCCCTGGGACCCTTTAGGTGCGCCCTCACGCGAACTCCGGTCTCCAACTTTCTGCCGGCCGGCAAAGGAACGGACCCAAACGGACACCAGGAACTGATCAGCGTGCAACGAGGACCGGGAATGGCCCCCGCTGCCGGTCCAAGCCTGCGCAGCGGGCGAGGCCATCGTGGGCACGCGAGCACCGACTCTCGCTCGGCCGTGAAATCACCTAGCCGATCCATCGCTATTCACAGGTACCCCAGGGAATCTCACGACACTTCCCATGACCAGTCACAGAATTCGGCGTTTCACCGTTTCAGCGTCGCGCACACGCCCTTCAAGACACACTCCCGCCAAGTTGGTACGGCGCTTGCTCACGCGAGCCCTCGCCGTAGCTCGGCGAGGAAGGAATGCGTATGCACCAAGAGCGAACGGGACGGGTGCGCCTGCGGTACGTCGCAATGGCGGGCGCGCTTCTCGCCGGTCTCAGCGCTGCTACCGGGTCTGCAGCTGCGGATCCGGACGTCACACAGCGCATTGACGCGCTCGAGCAGGAGCTCGCGGAGCTCAAGCGCGAGCTCGCGGCCAAAAACCAGGCCGACGAGGCCAAGGCCAAGGTCGAAGAAGAGAAGGCCGAGGCCGAGGAGGAGAAGGCCAAACACGCGCCGGTCGTCGGCGCGGGAAGCGAGGGCTTCTACCTCAAGTCCGCAGACGGAGAGAACCAGCTCCACGTCCGAGGCTACACGCAGTTTGACTTCCGTGCGGTGGCCGGGAAGGAGAGCGACACAAACCCCAGCACTTTCGCCTTCCGGCGTATCCGTCCCATCTTCGAGGGCACGCTTCTCAAGTTCATCGACTTCAAGATCATGCCCGATTTTGCTGGCGGAAGCGCCACGCTGTTCGATGCGTACACAAATATCCACTACGTCGATCAGGCGATGCTTCAGCTCGGGAAGTTC
>Ga0209039_10002556_pt1 | contig 15306 bp, 16 predicted proteins | sample BogFormECP12_OM1_FD_188238 | JGI IMG/M metagenome (GOLD analysis project Ga0209039, IMG submission 188238) | Bog forest soil microbial communities from Calvert Island, British Columbia, Canada - ECP12_OM1 (SPAdes) (version 2) | ecosystem: Environmental > Aquatic > Freshwater > Wetlands > Bog ... | reverse complement strand
GCCCAACGCGAAGCCGTGAAATGGTTCCAGTGGCCTGCCTCATCCCCCTGCTCGCCTTCCGGAAGGTCCACGAACCGGTAGCTGGAAAGCTGCGCGGGTGGCTGGCCGTAGGCTTGCACTCTTGCCAGCACGTGATGCTGGTGGCACCACGTCTGAAATGGCGCGAGGAAATTCTCGTTCAGCAGTTCCGTCAGCGTTTGGCCCCAGTCATGCCGCACGGCCCCCGCCTGAGGGCCGCTGTCGGCAAGGAGCGCGGGTAGGTAGGGCGTCAAGTCGTATCCACGCCGCCTTTGGAACTCTTCGCGGAAACCCGCGGTCCAGTTGGAGTCGTAGACCTCCAGGCTATCGCAGAACATGGCGCGGATATTTCCGCCGCCCGCTGCCGCCAGGGGAGCGCCTACCACCTCCATGTGTTTTTGCATCGCGTCTCGGCTGTAATGGTCAAGAACATTTCCTTCCGCCCCCACGGCGGCGCGCTTCACTTGCTGCCCCGTCAATCCCGCCTCGAAGAAAAGCAGGACGCGTGGACCGGCGGGAGTGGAGGGAAGCTCGAAGCTTCCATCCTGCTGCGGGGTGACTTGATGCGCGGAACTCGCGTCAAAATGCCTCCCGTCTCCGGAGGCCACAAACGCCGCAAGGAATCGTTGGCCCTCTTTCAACTCCGGACCAGGAATGGTCTTGGCGCCTTTCTTGATGGGGATCCGCAGGCAGTGTAAACCTTCGGCGGCAAGTTCCGGCGTAATGTGCGGCCCCCCGAACGGCCAGCCGCTGCCCATGGTCATATCCATGCGCAGGCCAATCTCGTGCGCCGTGCGGGCCGTGGAACTGACCGCCGCAAGAAATTCCGGTGAGAGGTAGTGAAGGTTGAGCAGGCCTTTGCTGGGATCATCGAGCGTGAGGGGATAGACAGGCTGGACTTCAAATCCCCCGATGCCGGCTTCTTTCATCTGGTGCAATTCCCGATCGAGTTCTTCCGTCGTCACCGCCGGCCCAAACCACCACCAGCGCACCATGATTCTCGAGTCGTCGGGAGGATTACGAAAACCATCCTGAAGCGCCGGGATTTCCAAGTCCCCTGGAGACGGCGGCAACCCGGATGCGGGACGGCCGATGCGAAAAACGCCGGCGCCGGCCAAGGCCAGCAAACCTAACACCAGGAATTCGAACGGCTTCCGATTTCTTATATGCATGGCGACCTCCCACAATCCTTCACCCGTTCGAACGATTTGCGCAGAAAACAAGTCTTCAGTTGTCAGTCGTCAGATGTCAGTAAAACCTATGGCGCCCTTCTCTGTGGCACGAGTTCCTGGGACCCTGATGTGCCGCAAAGATTCTCCCTCCGGCGCGTAATGCCTCTGCGAACTCCGTGCTCAGAACAGCCTCAACACAGAGGTCACGGAGATCCTCCGTGTGCACTGTGTTGAAGCTTGAAAAGCACAGACAACACGGAGAGCTTCCCTTTGGTTGCGGCTCGTCCGCGCTGTTAAACTGCCCCCGCACAACCCACCCGCCGCAGCCGCCAGATTCTATCCCAAACCGCAGAGCCGCACACGTGGGAAAAAGTGGGATTCATGGGATTCATGGGATAGTGGCACTTGTTGCCGCAAAACAATCAGGATTTCACCACGGGGGCACAGAGGTTACGGAGAACAGTCGCAGACAAAACTGTGGGACAAGAAACCAAAGAACTGCAATCCCTACCCGCTCAAGCAGAAGTGCTTTTCTCTGTGGTCTCTGTGCCTGTGGTGAGCGTTTTCTTCGCGTTATAAGGATTTCACCACAGATTCCCTGAGGCTGCGGCTCGCCACCGTAAATGAAAATGCGCGCAGCGCCTTGACTGCGGCACATTCATTTTCATAGCAGACGATTTGGCGGGGTATTCGCCGTGCTCGGGTGAAAGGCTGAAGATTTTTAACCTTCACCCTTCAGCCTTTAACCTTTTATTTCGTTTCCACTTCTTCTTTTTGCGACGCCTTGCTCTCGTTGCCGGAAAGGTCCACGGCCGTTACGTAGTAGGTGAGAGTTTTTCCCGGTGCGGCGGTCGCATCGCGGAAGATGGGCGTGCGCAACAGTTCTTTGTTCACCCGCTGGGCGGTTTGATTTTCCAGGCGATAGACGTTGTATCCCGCCAAATCGGGTTCGGTGTTGGCCGTCCACACCAGTTCCACCGCGCCCGCCGAGTAAATGCTTTGCAATCCCTGCGGAGGGGCCGGGGGGAAGACATCGCGGGGCGTGACCTTCACGGCCGGTGAGGCATCGCTCATGGCCAGATGGCCGGGCTTACCAGAAACCGCGCGCACTTGGTAGTAATAGGTCTGGCCAAATTCAAACTGGGTGTCCGGGTAAGGGGAGGTGGCCGTCTCGCCCAGCAGTTCAAAGCTGGCGGCCTGGCCCGTCGAACTGCGAAAAATGCGGTATCCGGCGAGGTCATGGATGGGCTCGCCGCTGAGCGTCCTGGTGGGAGGGGAGAATTGAACTTCCACGGCCTTCTCAGTGACCGCGCAGTGGACGCTCCCCATGGGCTCCGAGACGTCCTCGATCGGCACGTCGACGAGGTTGGAAGGATCGCTTTCGAGCGCCTGGTGCCGGAATCCCCGCGTCAGCGTGCGGACTCCCACCACCAGGGTCTGCCCCCTCCAGTCGTGAAATTCCCGCTCGGTCAGATGCGCGGAGTAGGTAACATTATTGTCCCTTGCGTACGGCAACCACTCCTCGCGGAGGAGGCGCATCCAGACCTCCGGTTCCGGCAGCTTGGAGAGGCCCGCGCCCTGCGGGGCGACGGCGCGGAGAATCTCGACCTCCAACGGCTTCGTCAATCGCCCACCCTCGGTCGTCTGCTGGGGAAGGCGGAAGTGGATCTCCAGGCTTTGTCCAATCTGGACGACGGAAAGGTTGGTGATTTTCGCGGGCCGCTCCACACGGGGGGGATGGGGAGTCCCTTGCACGCCGCATCCAAAAAGCCACCCGGCGGCGGAAGCCAACACTAACGCTTGCAGAAGGCGTTTCGGCAGGATGGTGCGGTGAAAAGAGATGTAAGGGGCGGCCGCTCGGCGCGCTCGAAAATAGGGTTTCACAGGATATATCGGCTGAGGTCCTGATTCTTGACGATGTCTGCCAATTGCTTCTGTACGTAAACTGCGTCCACACGCACGATCTTCTTCTTCAGGTCGGGCCCCTCGAAAGAAATCTCATCCAGCAATTTTTCCATTATGGTGTGCAGCCGCCGCGCTCCAATGTTTTCCGTGGCTTCGTTTACCGCCGCCGCAAACTTGGCGATTTCCTGCAGCGCTTCGTCAGTGAAAGTCAGCTTGATGCCTTCCGTCTCGAGCAAGGCGATATATTGCTTCACCAGCGCGCTCTTGGGCTCCTTCAGGATGCGGATGAAATCCTCCGTGGTGAGCGAATGCAGCTCCACGCGGATGGGGAAGCGGCCCTGCAATTCGGGAATCAGATCGGAAGGCTTGCTGACGTGGAACGCGCCCGCGGCGATGAACAGGACGTGGTCCGTGCGGACCATGCCGTAGCGCGTGTTGACGGTGGTCCCCTCGACGATGGGCAGGATATCGCGTTGCACGCCCTCGCGGCTTACGTCCGGCCCGCCCCCGCCCCGCTCCCGGCCCGCAATCTTATCGATCTCATCCAGAAAGATAATACCTGACTGCTCAGCGCGCTCCACCGCCGTGCGCGTGACCTGGTCCATGTCAATCAGGCGGTTTTCCTCTTCCTGGATCAGGTATTCCATGGCCTCGGTCACGTGCATCCGCCGCTTCTTGGTGCGCTGCCCGAAGAGTCCGGGAAGGATATCCTTGATATTGATATCCATCTCCTCCACACCCTGCGAAGTAATGACCTCGAACGCGGGCATGCTGCGCTCGCGCATCTCCACTTCCACTTCCCGGTCATCGAGCTTGCCTTCGCGAAGCTGGGCGCGAAGCTTCTCGCGCGTGCGCTGAAACTGCTCGTGCGTCGCGGTGCGGCCATCGTCACTTTCCACCTGAGTCTTATCCTGCTTCCGCATCAGGGCGGGAGGTGGCAGGAGCAGGTCGAGCAAGCGCTCCTCGGCATTCTGCTCGGCTTTCTCCGCGACCTCGTCTACCTTTTCTTCGCGCACCATGTCGATGGACACTTCCACCAGGTCGCGGATCATCGATTCCACGTCGCGCCCGACGTAGCCGACCTCCGTGAAGCGCGAAGCTTCCACCTTGAGGAAAGGGGAATTGGTCAGGCGCGCCAAGCGGCGGGCGATTTCCGTCTTGCCCACGCCGGTCGGCCCGATCATGATGATGTTCTTGGGAAGGATGTCTTCGGCGAGTTCCGGCGCCAGTTTTTGCCGGCGCATGCGATTGCGCAGCGCCACCGCCACGGACCGCTTGGCGTTGGCCTGGCCCACCACATACTTGTCGAGCTCGGTGACAATCTGCCGCGGGGTCAGGTCGTCGAGTGACGTGGCATTTTCGATATTTTCGGGTAAGTAGAAAACCATGTTCTAAAGTGTAAAGGGTAAAGGATAAAGGGTAAAGCCTCGTTCACTTTATTACTTTAAGCTCTTACCCCTTCTCTTTTACCCTTTAGCCTTTATCCTTTACACTTTCTTAGATCTCCTCGATGACGATCTGATCGTTCGTGAAAATACAAATCTCTCCGGCGAGGAGCATGGCCTCCTGGACGATTTCTTTGGGGGACATTTCCGTGTGTTTGGCGAGCGCGCGCGCGGCCGCCAACGCAAAGGGCCCGCCCGAACCGATCGCCACAATCCCGTCGTCGGGCTCGATCACGTCGCCATTGCCGCTTACGAGATAGGTATATTTATCGTCCGCCACCAAGAGCAAGGCTTCCAAGTGCCGCAAGGCACGATCCGTGCGCCAATCCTTGGCCAGTTCCACCACGGCGCGGTTCAGGTTTCCGTGATATTCGTCAAGCTTTTGCTCGAAGCGGGAAAACAGCGAGAGCGCATCCGCGGTGCTGCCGGCAAAGCCCGCGATCACCTTCTCATTGTACAGACGGCGGATTTTGCGCGCCTTCTGTTTCACCACATTTTCACCCATGGTGACTTGGCCATCGCCACCCATGGCCAATCGGCCGCCCCGGCGAACGCACAAAATCGTGGTGCTGCGAATCCTGGATGGTTCTTTCACGCTGGCTCCATTCCATCATTATAGCAGATGCCCCAGAAACCGGGACACGGGACACGGGACACGAGGAAACTACCATCCATTGACCGGTAACGCGTATGCCGCATAGAACTAACGTAGCGGCCAGGCTTTAGCCCGGCCCCTGCCCCAGCCGGTCGGGCTGCCGCGATGCCCGAAACAGAGGCATCACCCCATCACCCGTGTCCCGTGCCCCGTGTCCCGTATCCCGGTTCTTCTCACTCCGGGGTGAAGTAGTTGGGAGGATACTCTTCGTTGTATTTGGCGGCGTTGCGGAAGGTTTCCCCGATCCGGTCCCCGTTCAAGTAACGCGTAATGTGCATGGGGGTTTGGATCCCGTCAATTGTCTTGTAGTCGGCGTATGCGTCCGAATAGTCATCCCAAGCCTCTTCCTTCACGTTTCTTACGCGGTAGGTGATGCGAGTCGGGACGGACGTTTGCCGGTGTAAATCCAGGCGTACGCTGGTCCCTCCTGATGCAATGATCTCGATGCCCTGGGTCGCCGCATTATCCACAAAGTCGACCTTGCCGATTTGGATGAGCACGCCGGGTTCGTTGATGCGAAGGCGCAAGAGGTTCTCTAAATTGTAACGGTTGGAGGTGATCCAGGCTTGAAGCTGCTGATCGGGCTGGGCGATCAGTCCATAGCGATCGAGTTCCCAGCCCTTGTCACCGCTGTTGATCAAGAGGACCGGCTTGGTCTTTCCATACGAGAAGCGGCGCTTGTCAGGGTACAGCACATTGCTCTCAAAGGGTTCCATGCCGGCGGTGGCTCCGTCCTGGAAAAAAAAGGCGCGGCCCTTCGTGGTCAGGGATGTGGCGTTCAAGAAAGCTTGGCCCCCCATCGCCTGAATGGCGCGGTCCAGCATTCGGCGTGCTTGGGGGTCGATGTGCTGGGATAGTCCAGAGGACGCGGGCTGTTGTGCCGGTAGCGTGCCGGTGATCACCGAGATCACCAGGGCGAATGCTCCAAGGATGCAAAGGGTCTTGGTATGAAGCGATTTAACCACAGAGAACGTTTCCTCCATTGATGTTGACCACCTCGCCGGTCATGTACGTGGCGAGCGAAGAGGCGAGAAATAGGATGGGCATCGCCACCTCTTCCGGACGGCCGAACCGGCGGAGGGGGATGCTGGAGAGGGCTTGGCGACGCACGCGGCGGTTCTTCAGCACTGGCCGCGACATGTCCGTTTCGATCCACCCCGGCGCCACACAATTCACCAGGATATGATGCGGGGCAAGCTCCGTGGAGAGGCCTTTCACCAAACTAATTACTCCTCCTTTGGCCGCTCCGTAATGGGTGTGAAACGCCTCGCCGCGCTGGCCGGCGGTGGAGGATACCACGATGATGCGGCCGCCCCGCTGACGGATCATTGGCGGGACGGCGTGGTGGATGACCGAATAAACCCCCTTGAGATTGACCGCCATCATTTCGTCCCATTCCCTCTCCGTCATTTTTTCGACGGGCAGGGCGGCGTAATTCCAAATGCCGGCGTTTGCCACCAGGATGTCCAGCCTTCCAAAATGCCGGATCGCCGTCGAGACCAGCCGATGGGCGTCCACCATCTTCGCCACATTCGCGCGCACGGCAACTGCTCTGCCACTGCCTCCGCACGCTCTAACCAGGTCCTGCGCCTCCTGGGCCGCGTGCAGATAGCTGAATACCACCCGCGCCCGAGCCTCGGCGAATAATTTTACCGTAGCCGCGCCAATGCCGCGCGAGCCACCGGTAATTATCGCAACCTGGTTTTCAAGTGTGATGTCCATTGCCAGCAAACGGGCAAACAAGAAGGAACCCGCGTCGTCCCCCGTTTATTTTCCTCTTGCAGTCTTCTGCGACGCAACAAAAATGGATAGGATGATCATCCGATCACCCAATCACTCGACTAATCATTCTCTACAACATAGCGCGAGGCAATCGCATCTCTCACCTTTTGGGAGAGGGCGTCCACATCGTGCAAGGTGAGCCCTTCGGTGGAGATGGCCGGGTGGACGATCATTTCCGTTTGTCCCGCGCGCACATGATAGGTGTCAGGCTTAAGGACGTAGGGTGTTCCGTTCAGGGTGATGGGCACAATCGGGACTGCCGCGAGGATGGCGATGTAAAAACTTCCCGCCTTGAAAGGCAGCAATTGGCCGTTGCGGCTGCGATGACCCTCGGGGAAGAGCAGCACGGATTTTCCCTCGCGGATTTCCTGTGCCACCTTTTTCATGCTTTTCATGGCTTGCTGCGGACGGTCGCGGTCCACGGGGATATGCCCCGAGCGCAGCAGGTGCCAGCCCATAAAAGGCAGGTGAAACAACGAGCGCTTGGCCACGAAGCGAAACTGGACCGGCAAACTCGCGAACAGCACCGGAATATCCATGGCGCTCTGGTGATTCACGCAATAAATCGTGGTCTGGCCAGGATTGACATGCTCCAGCCCTTCTACTCGCACGCGGATTCCGCTGGTTTTCAGAATCAACCACGACCACGTCCGGGCGCAAGCATGTTGCCACCTGCCCTGAGAGTCGAATAGGGAAGCGAGCAGCGAGACCGTTCCGCAAACTGCGGTGTAGAAATAAATGAGAAGATTTGTGAACAGCAGGGACCGCGCGTAGCTCAGGAGGTAGCGGACGCGCCCGCTCCGGCGGGGTTGGGGGGCGGGAATGGACGAGGGCGGCTCCATAGATAAACCGACGACTGACCACGGATAAATTTCACAAGTGCAGCGTTCCCTCCCGCTGCGCTTTCTTGAAGGCACCCACCAGGAAAAGTGATCCGACCACCAGCACTACGTCATCCGGAGAACTGGCGCTCAAAGCTTTCTCCAATGCGCGGACCGGCTCGACTTCAATGTGCAGCCTGGCAGGCCGGGAATCAAGCGCGGCCAGGATCTCCTCTGGCGTCGCGGCGCGCACGTGCTCAGGATGCGTCAAATAAACTTCCTCCGCCAGCGGGAAAAGAGTTGCGCAAATTTCCCGGATGGCCTTATCGCGCATGGAAGCGTACACCAGGCGCACGCGGCGCCCGGGAAGCTCTTCCCGTATGAATGCGGCAAGCTCACGCGCGGCGCCGGGGTTGTGTCCGCCATCGAGCAGCACCAAAGGCTTGGGAGAGATGGGCTCCAGGCGTCCGGGCCAGGTGGTAGCACGCAGCCCTTGCAGAATGCTGCGGCGGGAAATATCAAATCCCTCGGCTTCAAGCCGCCACGCTCCGGTGACCGCGGCCACCGTGTTTTTCACCTGAAACTTCCCCAGCAACGGACAGGTCAGTCGCGCGAAGCGCTCGTCGCCGAGCGCCAGATCGAACGAATAGCGGCCTTGCACGGCGTGAAGGTTGGTGATTTGCGCCAGGTTCTTCAGCTCCAGCAACTCCGCTCCGCATTCCTCCGCGCGGTGGCGAATGACGGCGGCCGCCTCCGCATTTTCTACTCCGGAAATCACCGCGCGATGGGGTTTGATGACGCCGGCCTTTTCCGCGGCGATGGCGGCCAGCGTAGAGCCCAGGAATTCCATATGGTCGAAGTCGATGTTGGTAATCAAGGCCACGCGTGGGTCGGTGACGTTGGTGGCGTCCAGCCGTCCGCCCATGCCCACTTCCAGCACGACGAACTTGGCTCCCGCCTGGGCAAAATGCTGGAAAGCCGTAGCGGTCAAGAATTCAAAAAAGCTCGGGGGCTTCTCCAGATCTTTCCGGTTGACCAGACGTTCGACGGCGGCGGCGACCTGGGTGAAGGCAGTGGCAAAATCGGCGTCAGAAACCTCCCGGCCGTTCACGCGCATGCGCTCATTGACGCGCACCAGATGGGGTGACGTGAACAGTCCGGTGCGGTAACCCGCTTGCGCAAGAATGCTGGCCAGCATGGCGCAGGTGGAGCCCTTGCCATTGGTTCCCGCCACGATTGCGGTGTCGTAGCGCTCGTGGGGGCGGCCCAATTCCACCAGGATCCGGGAGATGGCCTCCAGGCCAAACTTCAGCCCGTGCAACTCCTGACCCAAGTCGGCAAGGTATTTCAGGCATTCGTTGTAATTCATGGGAGACAAATGATCGGGAGACGGGTGATGCGGTGATCGGGTGAACATTCAAATCGGCTCATCGGGCCGTCTGTTCATCGGATGATTTAACGATTGAGTGGTCGAAGACCTCGGAGATTTGTGGCCGTCACCTATTCAATCAATCGCAAATCGCCAAATCACTCAATGACCTGTTCACCCGATCACCCGATCACGGGATCTCCCGATCTTCCCACGCGTGCATCAGGCGAAAGGCGCGCGCGATATAACTCTTCAATTCCTTGCGCGGGACGATGGCGTCGATCATGCCGTGTTCAAGGAGGAACTCGGCGCGCTGGAACCCTTCGGGCAGCTTCTGGCGAATGGTTTGCTCGATGACGCGCGGGCCCGCGAAGCCGATCAGCGCACCAGGCTCCGCAATGTTCAAGTCGCCGAGCATGGCATAGCTGGCGGTGACGCCGCCGGTGGTGGGATCCGTAAGCACGGAAATGTAGGGTTTGTGGATCTCGTCCAGGCGCGCCAGCGCCGAACAGATCTTGGTCATCTGCATCAGGCTGATGGCGCCTTCCATCATGCGCGCGCCGCCCGAACAGGACACGATCACCAGCGGCAAATTCTTTTCGATGCAGCGATCGATGGCGCGAGTCACCTTTTCGCCCACCGCCGCACCCATACTGCCGCCCACGAATTGAAACTCCATCGCGCAGATGATGGCGGGCTTGCCTTCAATCAGCCCTTCGCCGGTCAGCGCCGCGTCCTTCATGCCGGTCACTCTCTCGGCCTGCTTCAGGCGATCACGATAGGGTTTGGTGTCTTTGAATTTTAGCGGGTCGGTGGAGGCGAGGCGCGCGTCATGTTCGGTATAACGGCCTTCGTCAAACAGCGTCTCCAGCCGGGCGTGCGAGCCCAGCTTGAAGTGATGCCCGCACTTGGGGCAGCATTGCAGGTTGATCTCAAGGTCCTTTTTCCAAAGGATTTGCTTGCACTTGTCGCACTTCACCCAAAGACCCTCGGTCTGGACGCGCTTCTCCTTGGGTGTTTCCAGCGGCTGCTTTTCTTTGCGGAACCAAGTCATAGGAACCTTAGTAATCGGGTGATCCCGTGATCGGGTGACCCGGTGAGCAAAACCAGGACGAAAGTCGAAAATCGAAACTCGGGGCTAAGCTCGTCCGATTTTCGAGTTTCGATTTTCGACTTTCGCATGCCGTTGCCTGTTCACCCGATCACCCGATCACCGGATCTCCCGATCCTCAGTATTCTATCCCTCTCTGCGCGAGGATTCCCTTTTGATAGGGATGCTTGACCTCGCGCATTTCCGTGACCAGGTCGGCCATCTCGATGAGCGTGGGGTGCGCGTTCCGCCCGGTCAAGATTACGTGCACCATTTCTGGCTTGCGCTTCAAGGTTTCCGCCACGGGCTCCGGCGCCAGCATTTTGTAACTTATGGCATAGTTGATTTCGTCGAGAATCACCATCTCGTACCGCCCGCTCAGAATTTCCCCACTGGCAAATTGCCACGCTTCTTCGGCCATCCGCACGTCTTCCGGGTCAGGTTTTTCTGCGCCGATTTTCACGAACCCGCGGCCCATGGGCATAATCTTCAGGTGCTCGTCGCCCAGCATCCTGGCCGCATCCAGCTCGCCATAATGCCACGAGCCTTTGATGAATTGTACCATTAAGACCCTTAGACCTTGCCCCACAGCCCGAAGCGCCATTCCCAGTGCGGCGGTGGTCTTTCCCTTGCCGGGGCCCGTATGAACGATAATCAACCCTTTTCGCTCTTCTGGCAAGAGAAGCTCCTATCGGCTCAGCGGTTCATCGGCTCATCGGTCCATCGTAGTGGTTGGTCGCTATTCAATGAGTTTTCGCAGTGTGCTGGGAGGAGGCAAAGATGGCCAAGAGTTCGTTGGCCTCTTTCTGGAGATCTGCCAGCCGAGGCGAGGGAACAAGCCGCCCTTCGGCAATCAATTCCAGCCAGAACACGACCTCGTCGGTTTCTTCAACCACAATCCCCATTTTAGCAATGAATTCAGCCCGTGATCGTGCCCGTCCCACTGCCCGATAGTTTGCAGCAACTGCTGTTCCGGCACGGAGCAATTGCCTTCCAATAATGCGGCCTTCCTTACTTTTGGGCAATGATCGAAATAGGTGGAGTATACGCAGAGCGAATTGCTTGGTGCGCTGCCTCAATACTTCGTGTTTGTTCTCCATCCCAATTCCTGCCTGCTGCCTGCTTCGTATTCAAGAATGGTGACCCGATACGTCGATGAACCGATGAGCCGATGAACCGGTGGCCCAATGGCCCGATCACCGCGGGTACGGGTAGCCGCGCAGGATGGTGAAGCCGCGATAAATTTGCTCGAGCAAAAGCGTGCGCGCCCAATCCCGCGTCAGCGTCATGCGCGAAAGCGCCAGCAGGACGTCCGCTTCTTCCCGAAACGCCGCGGAGAAGCCATCCGGCCCACCGATCAAGAAAGCCAATTCCCGCGAGCCTCGCAAAGCTTCCTGGCCCAACCACGAGGCGAGCTCTTGCGAGGTCCGCTCGCGCCCCCGCTCGTCGAGCAGGACTTTGGTTGCGCCGCGCAGTTTTTCCAGCAGCGCGCGCTCCGCGGAGGTCAATCCCGCCTTGCGGGCATGGCTGGCTCCCCGCCGGGCCGGGAGCTCTTCCAGGCTCAAGGCGGTAAAATGCTCGATTCGGCCCGCCAGGTCCTGTTGAATCGCCCGCAGGTGCAAATCCTTGGTCTTGCCCGCAGTGAGAATTCGAATGCGCATCGTAGGAATCGGCTCATCGGTTCATCGGCTCATCGGCCCATCAGTTCATCGATTCATTTAATGACCTGGTGATTTAGCAATTGGTTGATTGAGTGACGATCGGAAGTCTCTGCGGTTTTGAATTACTCAATCACGGAATCGCTAAATCGTTCAAATCCCCAATCACTCGATGAGCCGATGAACCGATGGCCCGATGAACCGATGGGCCGATGAGCCGATCTCAGACCTGGTCCCCGTCTTTGACCGTAAGCCTCGGGGCGTTCTTCCAGAGGCGCTCCAGATCGTAGAACTCCCTCGCCCGCTCGACAAAAATGTGGACAATGAAATTGAGATAGTCCACCAGGATCCACTCCGCCTGGGAGTAGCCTTCCACGTGGGTGGGCGCGTGCCCGGACTTCTTCAATCCTTCCACGATGCCATCGCAAATGGCCTGGGTATGGCGAGTGGAGGTCCCACTGCAAATCAGGAAGTTGCTGGTGAACGAACAGACGCCTTCCAGGTCCAAGACGAGCAAGTCCAAAGCCTTGCGATCCTGGGCAGCCCGGATCGCTTCGCGGAGTTGTGGTGTCATCGGTGCAAACGTTTCATGCCGGCGCCGGGAGCGTACAACCTTTCCTTCAGAATGTATTCTTCCACAAGCTTGGGAACAAGGCCAGTGATGGGTTTGCGAGCTCGCACCGCTTGCCGGATGTCGCGGGAAGCGACGGGGGCGTCCACACCGGGCAAAAGGTGGATGGCGCCGTGGCGTAAGCGGATGGTCCCGGCCTTCTGGGCAAGGCGGCGGGCCGGCAGCAGATCGGGCGGCGCAACCTGGCGGAGCGCGTCCACATCGAAGCCGGGCCGCGACACGACAATGAACTCCACCGAATCGAGCAAGCGCCGGAACTCTCTCCAGTGGGGAAGGTCGAGGAAGGCGTCGGCGCCGGTCAGGAAGAACAGCCGATCGTGCTGGCGCAGCTTTCGCCGCACCGCCCGCACCGTGTTGATGGAGTAGCGCGGCGACCCATCCGCGGTAGGCGCCTCCACGGAGGAGGGGATAAAGCGCGGCTCGCCGGCGCAGGCCACTGCCACCATCGCATAGCGCTGAGCGTAGTCTGTCAGGTGATCGTGTATTTTGTGGGGCGGATTGCCGGTGGGGATAAAAAGTACCCGATCCAGGCGAAATCGGCGCTGCGCCGCCCGCGCTGCCGCCAGGTGCCCGGCATGGATGGGGTCAAACGTTCCACCAAAAAGTGCAATGTTCATGAGAGTCAGAAAATCGGTTCATCGGTTCATCGGTTCATCTACTAATCGGGTCATCGGGCCATTGATTGAATTACGACCAGAGATTTTTGCCGCTTACGATCATTCAATAACTAAATCGCTCAACCGCCAGATGAACCGATGAGCCGATGAACCGATGATCAGATCACTGGGTCTCCCGATTCTCCAATTTCGGAATTTGCTCCAGCTTGGCCCAAATGGCCTCTTTCAATTCTTCCAACCCTTCCCCGGTCACGGAGGAAATCTCATACAAACGCAGTCCGCGTTCAGCGCAGAATTCGCGCAGGCGAACCAGGCGGTTGCCTTCGCCCACGGCGTCAATGCGCGAAGCCACCAGCAGCATGGGCTTGGCGGCGACCACGGGGCTGAAACTCTTGAGCTCATTCAGAATGACGTCGTAATCCTCCAGAGGGTCGCGGCCGGATTGCTCCGCCACATCGATCAGGTGAAGCAGCAAGCGCGTCCGCTCCACGTGCCGGAGGAAGCGTATGCCCAGGCCCTTGCCTTCATGCGCCCCGGCGATGAGCCCGGGAATATCGGCCATGACGAAGGACCGTTCCCGGTCCAGTCCCACCACTCCCAGGCAGGGCGCGAGGGTAGTAAAGGGATAGTCGGCGATGCGCGGGCGCGCCGCGCTGAGCCGCGAAATCAGCGTGGATTTTCCCACGTTGGGAAAGCCCACCAATCCGACGTCCGCGAGCAACTTCAGCTCCAGCCGCAAATCGCGCACGACGCCTGGGGTGCCCGGTTCGGCCTTGCGCGGAGCCTGGTGAGTAGAAGTGGCAAAGCGCGCGTTGCCGCGTCCGCCGCGTCCGCCTTGCGCGGCGATCACCTGCCGGCCCGGCGCATCAAAATCCCAAAGCTTTTCTCCGGTGGTCAAGTCGTAAACTACCGTGCCCACAGGGAGCGTCACCGTGTTATCGGCGCCGTCCTTCCCGTGGCAATTCGAGCCTTCGCCGTGGCCTCCGCGTTGGGCGCGGTACTCGGGGTTATAACGAAACTTCAACAAGGTGTTCAGGTGGGGGTCGCTTACCAGAATGATGTCGCCCCCGCGCCCGCCGTCGCCACCACTGGGTCCGCCGCGCGGCACGAATTTTTCACGTCGAAATGCCACACAGCCGTTTCCCCCCCCGCCGGCGGCCACGTGAATTTTAGCTTCGTCAATGAACATGTCAATGATCGGGAGATCGGGTGAGCAGATCGGGAGATCGGATGATCCGGTGATCGGGTGAATAGCACAAGCACGAAAATCGAAATCCGAAACTCGAAACTCGGGGCTAAGCTCGTCCGATTTTCGAGTTTCGATTTTCGAGTTTCGCTTGCCGTTGCGTGTTCACCCGATCACCCGATCATCGGATCACCCGATCTTCAGTTCGTTGATGGGACCAGGATGCTGACGTACCGGCCCAGACGGCCCTTGTCCTCAAAGCGCACGACGCCGGAAACTTTGGCAAAGAGCGTGTCATCTTTGCCCAGGCCGACGTTCTCGCCGGCCTTCAAGCGCGTGCCACGCTGGCGAACCAGAATCGACCCGCCGGATACCGTCTGACCGTCGAAGCGCTTCACGCCCAGACGCTGGGCGTTGGAGTCGCGGCCGTTGCGGGATGTTCCTTGACCTTTCTTATGTGCCATAGTGCCTTTCCTTACGACAAAATTGATTGCTCCAGATTAAGCTATCAGCTCTCGGCCTTCAGCTCGAACTCTAGCTGATAGCTGAGAGCTGACAGCTATCTTCATGCCGTCACGATGTCCTGGATCAGAACCTGGCTGAAGTGTTGGCGATGACCAATCGTGCGCCGGTACTGCTTCTTGCGCTTGTATTTCAACACGCGCACCTTGGCGGTGCGGTCGTGGGTGAGAATTTTTCCCCTGACCTTAGCGTTCTCGACCAGCGGGGCGCCTACGGTGAGCTTTTCCGTGCGTACCACGAACACGTGGTTGAACTCGACCGTCGAGCCCGGATCACCCGCCACGCGCTCCACCCGAATAACGTCGCCGGGTGAGGCCTTGTACTGTTTCCCGCCAGTCCGAAAGATAGCGTACATAGATTTCTATTCTCCTGTTTCCCGAAAACAACCATTATACGAATCGCGAAGAGAGACTGTCAATCAAATGTCGGATGTGG
>Ga0209039_10002554_pt1 | contig 15321 bp, 12 predicted proteins | sample BogFormECP12_OM1_FD_188238 | JGI IMG/M metagenome (GOLD analysis project Ga0209039, IMG submission 188238) | Bog forest soil microbial communities from Calvert Island, British Columbia, Canada - ECP12_OM1 (SPAdes) (version 2) | ecosystem: Environmental > Aquatic > Freshwater > Wetlands > Bog ... | reverse complement strand
GCAGTACTCTGCATCCAAGTGCCCATGAGGGAAACCATCTGGCCGATGAACCAGAGCCGGTAGTTGTAATGTTTAAGCGCTGCAAAGGTTTCGTTCAAAACAGGGCCTTCGCTTGAAGTATTGAGATGATACCACGTGGCTATGATGACTAAGCAACAAGATATGGAAAGATTTCAAAATCATGCACACCGGTTTTGACTCACCCTCCGGTGTGATCTAGTTAGCAATCATTAGGTCAGCATTTCGTATACTTATCTAACAGACAAAAAATGACCCAATTGTTATGTCTCCCTCGGGGGCGCTTTCATAAGCATAAGAGCCTCTTTTTCTGTCCCCTATGTGAAGAAATTCAAAAAGCCAACCCGCGGGATGGCTTTTTGGTTTAATAAATTGAATCGCTTAAAGCATTGGCAGTAAATATTCATATGCACTCAAAGCAGCCTTCGCTCCTTCGCCGACCGAAATCAGCGCCTGCTCGGAAAAACTATTGGTCACGTCGCCAGCCGCGAACACACCGAGTACGCTCGTGCGGTTGATATCGTCCACGATAATGCGGCCGCGTTCATCCAACTTGACCAAATCTTTAACCATGCCAGAATTGGGCGTCAGGGCTTTTTCGACAAACATCGCGTCTGCCTCATATTCGACCGTCCTACCTGATGGGTCTTTGAGCCGCAGTGCGCGTGCGTACTGATCTCCCATCACTTCAAGGATCTCGTAGCCCTTCAGCACTGTAACATTCTCCGCCGCTTTCAGCTTGCGGCCAAGTGGTGTACCAAATACCTTATCGTTATTGCACACCATGTAAACATGCTTCGCCACGGTGGAAAGTTCGCCGGTTGAACGAAGTGCCAGGTCGTCATCCCCGATCACAATGGCGATCCGATCAATGAACAGCGGTGCATAACTGAGAGCGGAATAGCCCAGCCCTTTCATCGTGAATTCCTTTTCGCCGGAAACACCCATGCAGACTTGACGTGCACCGGTCGCGAGAATGACTGCCTTCGCATCTAATTCCGTCTCGCTTTTTGTAACGACAGCAAAACCACCATTCTTCTGGCTTACCTCTTCCACTTCTTCCAAGTGACGGGCGAAGTCGAGGTATTCCAATTCACTGCGGAACTTGTTGACAATCTCGAGTCCGCGAATGACTTGATAGTCCTGGGTCCAAGGCAAAGCCAAACGGAAATTGGTTTTGCCGCCCAAATCTTGGGTCAGGAGTAGAACGTTAAGCCGTTTGCGGATGGCATAAATCGCGGCGGTCAATCCAGCCGGCCCGCCACCGATGATTATTAGGTCATACATAGGATTCATTTTTCCATCTCAATAAGCGGATTTGATCGTTTCAATATCAACGTCGTGCGTGCCTTCGTCAGGCGGCGGTTCGAGAATAAAGTTCTTTTCCATCATCATCATCGTCAGATCGCGCGAGCGTTTGATGATATGCGTGGCATTCTCGAATTCAGCCTCGTAAGTAGTCGGAAGAGATGCTAGATTCTGTTCAACTGCCTTCATCGCAACTGCCGCGGCTTCACGAGGAAATACTTCCCAATCATCCATGTTGGGCAGGATATGATCCGCATCTAGTTTTTTGCCGACATGATCTGCTAGAGCCTGCGCGGCGGCAAAGCACATCTCGTCCGTGATCGTTTTGGCGCGGACATCCAGTGTGCCGCGGAAAATGCCGGGAAAGCCCAACGAGTTATTAACCTGATTCGGAAAATCCGAACGCCCCGTCGCGACGACTGCTGCGCCCGCCTCCTTCGCTTCCCATGGCCAGATCTCCGGAACTGGATTAGCGCACGCGAATAGGATGCCGCCTTTTGCCATGGTCCTGACCCATTCCGGTTGAAGTACTCCGGGCCCCGACTTGGAAAGCGCGATCACTACATCCGCACCTTTCATTGCATCGGGAATGTCGCCTTGGCGCGCTTCAGAATTGGTGATGTTACACAATTTCCATTTGTCTTTGTACTCTGCCTTGCGCATCTCGAGGTCCTTACGATGTTTGCCGAGAATGCCTTTGGTGTCCACCATTAAACATTTAGCGGGATCCGCTCCCCACCCGAAAATGAGGCGTGAGCAAGCTACGTTGGAGGCACCGGTGCCTATGAATGCGATCTTGACCTCGCTCATCTTCTTGCCAACGACTTTCAATGCGTTGATTAGTCCCGCCAGAGTGACAGTGGCTGTGCCCTGTTGATCGTCATGCCAGATTGGAATATCGGCTTTTTCACGCAAGGTATCAAGGATGTAAAAGCATTTGGGGTTGGCAATATCTTCGAGATTCACGCCGCCAAAACCGGGCTGCAACATCAACACCGTATTGATGATGGCATCCGGGTCCTTGGTATCGAGCATGATCGGGATTCCATCCACGCCGCCCAGATATTTATAGAGCAAAGCCTTGCCCTCCATCACAGGCAATCCCGCTTTCGGACCGATGTCTCCCAACCCCAATACGCGGGTACCATCGCTAACAACAATGACGGTATTCCATTTATTGGTGTAATCGTACACCAGATCGGGATTCGCTTCGATCGCCTTGCAAGGCGCGGCCACACCGGGCGTGTACCAAATAGCGAAATCATTGAAACTGTGCACCGTGCATTTGAGCGTCGTTTCAATCTTGCCTCGATAGAATGGATGGAGTCTCATCGCATCTGCTGATGGCTTTTTGGCTTTTTCCAGCAGTTCGTCAACGTCCATGGTTTCCTTTCTTGCGAGAGTGTTTTCCGGATACGCAACGCTCCGCGTAAAAACTGATCGGGTTATCCTGCATTTTGATTCGGCGGACATAAAATCCAATTCCCGTCATGCCGGAACTTTCTCGTCACGCGATTGCCGCGCGATGAAATCTTTAGGTAGAACGCCTCCTTCGACAACAATGCGTGGGATGATATCTTCCCATCCGACCGGCATAATGTGCAGTCCGTGGATGCCCTGTTTGCCTTTGATCTTCTCGATAATTTCCAGCGCGATTTTCACACCTTCTTCTTGAGCCCCATGCGGCCCGCCTTTGTCTTCTGCATCTTCCATACGTCTGATTATTGGGCCAGGCACATACACGCCGGGCACTTGAGTCATGTAATGAGTCATTTTGGCGCTCTTGAGCGGCGTGATACCAATCAGAATATAAACTTTATCAAGGATGTTTCGCTTGGCAATCTCGTTAAGCCAGATCTCCATTCGATCCGGATCGTAGACGAGATTGGTCTGAAAGAACTGCGCGCCAGCGTTTACTTTCTTGTGTTCGCGCAAAGCCTGGAATTTTGGTTCAGACGCGAAAGGTGAAGCTGCTGCACCCAGGAAGAATTTGGGCGGAAACTTCATCTCGCGGCCATCCAGGTAATGACCTTCATCACGCATACGGCGCAGAATCCAGATCATTTGAATGGCGTCCATATCATTTATGTCCATGCGGCCGCGCGGTTGAGGTGCAAGCACGGGACTATCGCCAGTGACGCATAAAACATTACGCACGCCTATGGCCGTTGCACCAAGAATCTCCCCTTGCAGGCTGGCACGTGTACGGTCGCGCGCCGCAATCTGCAAGACCGGCTCGGCACTGGTTTCGATGGCAAACTTACTACAAGCCCATGATGTCATTCGTGGAGTGGCAGATGCATTGTCCGTGAAGTTGATCGCAGTTACATAAGGTTTAACAAGATTGATGTTATCAATCAACTTTTTTGTGGACATGCTCAATGGAGGCGTGATCTCGCAGGCCACGACAAACTCTCCGGCTTTGAGGTGTTTCTCCAAGTTTGAAACAGGCTCGTTGTATTTCGGCACATGATATTGACTATCGCCCTGCCACCAGTTAGGTTGACGAACCGGTCTAAAGATGCTTTCCCACATTTCATTGCGAATGCCAACTGGCTTGAACAACAATTCGCTTATGACTTTTCCTATGCCAATCTCTTGGATACGTGCAAATACATCGCCCCATGTTTCTGTGCCAACCTTCTCCCAATCCAGCGGCGGCAGGACCTCGAGCAGACGATCTTCGCGTCCCATTGCATACGAACGCTCATAAATCTTATACCAAATACACGGACGCGTTTTATCTACATAGCAATATTCAGATGTTGATCCACCGCATGGGCCGTTGCGTAAACCCTTGGGACATTCCATCGGACAAATCAAGGCTGTCTCTTGGAGCAAACAATTGCCGCACATACGGCATCCAAATAACGGACCTTTGATGGTCTTTTCAAGTGTTGCCAACGCACGAAGGTTAAACGATTCACGCTTGAAAGGTAGATAGGGCGGCTGCCAGCGGCGGCCAGGCGTAAATCCAGGCATGAGTCGACTCCTTTTAGGTGTCAGGCGTCATAACTTGCACTGCCTTGCTTTAATTAACACCGGGCACTTTATCTGTAATCTTATTGTAGGCGTGTGCCAGCGAATTGCTAGTGTCATTCGTCTCTATCCGGCGGATGACAGACATCATCCTGCTTTTAGTTAAGCGGGTTGTCGGTGTCGGCGGAGTTAAAAATGAAAGGGATTCAAAGAGGTATTGGTCGAGGTAAGTCCTCAGCAAACATGGTTCATATTTTCATTCATCTTGGAAATCGCTCAATAACATCAATTCGGTACTTTCTCTTTAAAACATGAGCTATAGTAAGAAACTTTCGAATTTGCATTCTCTTATCCAGCATTTACCTCGAGCTGACACTGTCTCCCAGGATAGAAGTTCAGAAAACACTCGCACAAACAAGGTTATTTCTCTTTGTGGAGTAATGAGGACAATCATCACCGTCAAACAAGGATATTTATATCTAGTGGGGTTGTTAGAAAGGCCACATACTAAGAGTGACGATCCGTTAGAGCCTCTAATTGGCTGGGGGAAGGACCGCGTTCATTCTTATGAAAAGAGGTCAAATGACTGAAGCTCCACTTGTAACTATAATGTCTGGTTCAGGTTCTCAATCGATTGAGGATCTTGGATTGCTTCACGAAGTTGCCTCGCGGACAGCAGGCGTTTCGCGATTAGAGATGTGCATCCAGTGCGGGACGTGGGGCGGCTCCTGCTTGCAAAGGCCATCTAGAAACGCTAACTTGAGGTGATCTATGTCCACTGAAGTAGTTGAGCAATCATTTTATGAGAAAGTTCTTGAAGCAACACCGCGTGGGGAGAGACTGAGACTCTGTCTGGAGTGCGGTAATTGCAGCGGCATATGTCCATTCGGCTACCTGATGGTCTATCCCCCGAGCAGGCTGATTGCTGCTTTGCGCGCAGATAGATTTGAAAAAGCATTGAGCACTGATGCAATATGGATGTGTGTCTCATGCTACGCATGTACTGCGGTCTGCCCTTCGCAAATTCCATTGACACCCGGACTGATGGCGCGAACAAAAGAAGAGTTGCTTCTGGCTGGCAACGTGCCATCCGAACTTCAAAATGCGTTGGCAAACTCACAACGATATGGAAACCCACTTGGCGAATCGCCTCGCAAACGCGCCGACTGGACAAATGGAATCTCGCCCGAGATCAAGATCCTGGGGAAAACGAAACAACCGGTGGATATTCTATGGTTCGTGGGCGACTATCCGTCTTATCATCCCCGGGTCCAATCAACCGCAAAAGCATTGGTGAAAATACTGAATGCCCTCGGCGTGAATTTCGCCATCCTTGGGCCGGAGGAGTCCAGCGATGGTGATTCGCAACGAATGGCAGGCGAGCGCGGCCTGTTCGAGATGCTGGCTGATAAAAATGGAAAGGCATTCAGTAAATACCAATTCAACGAAATCATTACTACAGATCCCCATGCCTATAACGCGCTCAAAAATGAATATCCGAGGCTAGGGATTTCTTATCCAGTCCGACATTACACTACGTTTTTAGCCGGGTACCTCGACCAAATCAAGCCATTGCTAAAAAGCGAAGTCAAAGCAAAGATCACCTATCACGATCCGTGCTATCTCGGCCGTGCAAATGGAATTTTCGAAGAGCCGCGCGCATTATTGGAGGCCATTCCAGGCGTCGAATTATTAGAGATGACCCACAATCATACCAACAGCCTATGTTGCGGTGGTGGCGGCGGCGGGATGTGGCTGGATGGTTTTCAGTGGGAGAAAGCCCACACGCGTTTGTCGGAGTGGCGCGTACGCGAGGCGCTGAGCGTCGGCGCAAATGTTCTGGCTGTGGCATGCCCTTATGAGACGCCGCGTTTTGAAGATGCCGCCAAGACGGTTCAAGGGGCCGCGCAGTTGAAAGTAAGAGATATTGCCGAATTGCTGGTCGAAGCGATGGAAAATGAACGAGGTGAAATATGAACATCGTTGTTCTAGCCAAGCTTGTTCCTGATCTGGTCGAAGAGTTGACTATTGACGCCAGCGGAGCGGCGCTTGACATGACCTTTGCACGTTTGATCATTAATGAACTGGACGACCATGCCATCGAGCAGAGTATTCTGCTCAAAGAACGGAGCGGCGGTCAAGTGACCGTCATTACGCTTGACCTGGAGGGGGCCGACGATGTGCTATTTACTGCGGCCGCCAAAGGGGCGGATCGATTGATAAAAATTAAAGGGGATTTTGCTGGAGGCGTAAGCAATCATGCCTTGGCGCGCGCCTGCGCAACTATTGTGAAAGAACTTCAACCCGATCTAGTACTGACCGGAGTACAAGCTCATAATGATATAGATGGATCAGCAGGCCCTCTACTGGCCGAATGCTTGGGAATGCCGTATGTAGGTTATGTACATGGTATCGCGATCAGCGATGGAAAATCCAAAGTGCTAAAGGAATATCCCGGGGGGTTAGTCGCTGAGTTGGATGTCGTGTTGCCCGCAGTTTTAGGTGTTCAAGCCTCAGAGCAACCACCGCGTTATGTGGCAGTCAGTAAAGTCCGGCAGGTGATGAAGACATCCAAGATCGAAGAGCGATCCGCCTCCGAGTGGGATGCGAACGGCGCACCCATCATCGGGCGTATGTTCCAGCCTGAAGCCAGCACCCATGCAACGATGATCACAGGCAATGCGGATGATGTCGCCACTAAACTTGTTGGCATATTCAAGGAATTTGGCGTGTTGTAAGCGGAGGTTCCATGAGTCAGGATATTTACGTTGTCATTGAGCACCTACGAGAACAAGTAGCAGACATTTCCTACGTGATGCTGGCGGCCGCGCGTGAATCAGCCCAAAACACAGGCGGAAAGGTTGTGGCTGTTTTGTTGGGTCACAACGCGAAAGGGTTGGCGGGAAACTTTGCCGCTGATCAGGTGCTCTATCTCGATCATTCCGCCTTGGCTGATTTTAATCCAGACGCTTATCAAAAAGCATTAACGGATTTGATTGGGAAGAATCAACCGCGCACAGTGCTCTTCGGAAGCACTTCTATTGGTGCGGATTTGGCCAGCGTGCTCTCGATTCGACTTAATTTGCCACTCGTGAATTCTTGTCGCAGTCTTTCGAAAGACGGAAAATTCGTCAGCCAAATCTGCGGCGGCAAGATCATGGCCGAGGGTGAACTCCCCGCCCCCACTGCGCTGGTGGCTATGATCCCTGGCGGATATAAAGTGGAACAAGGGCAAAGCAAACAATCCCCCCCAGTGACTCAGGTCGATGTTCCGGTCTTGGAGTCGTTGCGAGTCACACTAGCTAAGTATATTGAGCCGGCGGCTGGCGACGTAGATATTGCCAAAGAACAGATATTGGTCTCTGTCGGTCGAGGGATTCAAAACAAAGATAACATTGCTCTCGCCGAGGACCTGGCAAAGGCTCTGGGAGGAGTTGTAACAGCTTCGCGGCCCGTGATTGATCAAGGCTGGCTGGTCGCTTCGCGCTTGGTGGGTAAATCTGGTAAGCATGTCAAGCCAAAGATTTACCTAACATTAGGCATCAGCGGCGCGCCTGAACACGTCGAAGCCATTACCGATAGCGAGGCGATCATTGCCATCAACACCGACCCGAAAGCTCCGATTTTCGACATCGCCAAATATGGTGTAGAGATGGATATGTTCGATCTAATCGAAGTGCTGACGGAAAAAGTGAAAGAAGCCAAAGGCAGATAAGCCTGATTAGATTAGGAAGGAAGCGGTCTCATGCCAGAGCGAATCAATTATTGGGGCATACCAAATACGTGGGGATCACCTCAACTCTACGTGTACGCCATGATGGGATTTGCGGCGATTGTTTTGTTTATCCGTTTTTACCAACAAGCGAGTCTCTGGTGGCGGGTGGGCCGTCCGCAGGTTTGCTGGGACAAGTTGCATTTGCGCTTTGGCCGCCTCATCAAGTATGCGGTCGGTCAGACCCGCGTGCTGAGTCAGCAATATCCCGGCGTGATGCATGTCGCTATCGCATGGTCCTTCTTTGTATTTTTCTTGGGCACGGCACTAGCAACCATTGACGCCGATTTCTCCAAGTTTCTGATCGGCAATAATTACCTTGTGTACAAATTTGTTCTTGATACGTTCGCTGTTTTCTTTTTGATTGGCGTGACAATGGCTGCCTATCGACGCTTCATTCAGCGGCCGCGTCGGTTAACGATTAAGCCTGGATTTACATGGTCATTGATCTTGATCACACTCATCGTGTTAGGCGGATTGTTCACTGAGTCCCTTCGCCTGGCAGTGGAAAGGCCTGCATGGGCGTTGTGGTCGCCTGTCGGCTGGTTGATCGCACAGATCTGGATCACCACCGGCGCCTCAGATGCAACGTTATTGAACTGGCATTTGAGTGTATGGATATTTCATCTACTCATCGTCACAGTGACCGTCGCCACTTTGCCAGTTGGCACGCTCGTACATATATTAACTGGCCCGCTTAACGTGTTTTTCTCGAAGATTGACCGACCAACCGGCCAGCTTGCTCCCATCCCTCAGACAGCAAAGGGTGAGCCAGTCTATGCCAGCACTCTACAAGGCCTGACCTGGAAACAATTGCTCGACGGCGATGCTTGTACAGAGTGCGGTCGCTGTCAGGAGGCTTGCCCAGCATTCGCGGCAAATACCTTGCTGAGCCCCAAGCAGTTGATTCTGGGAATCCGTGATGGGTTGCGCCAAGATGGGCCAGCTTTGCTTGGAACCGGGAAGGTACCACTTCTGGTCGGAGAGCGAATCAAGGATGAGACGGTATGGTTATGTACGACTTGCGGTTCCTGCGTCCGCGAGTGTCCGGTGTTGATTGAACACGTAGATGCCATTGTGGATATGCGTCGCTATCTCGTGGTCGAAGGCCGCGTGGATTCAAAATTACAAGATGCGCTCGCGAATACGGGTCGCTATGGTAATTCGTTTGGACAGTCCGAACGAATGCGTGCCCGCTGGACTCAGCCGCTCGAACCAAAGATTAAGGACGCGCGTAAAGAGCCCGTCGAGTATCTGTGGTTTGTCGGGGACTATGCCTCCTACAGTCCAACGCTGATGGATATTACCTTGAAGACAGCCCAAATATTCCAGAAGGCTGGATTGGATTTCGGAATCTTATACGATAGTGAGCGTAACGCTGGAAACGATGTGCGGCGGGTGGGAGAGGAGGGTTTATATGAAATGCTGATGGATAAAAACTCGGACGCACTGAGCAAATGCACCTATAAGAAGATCGTGACAACTGATCCTCATTCCTACAACACGCTCAAGAATGAATATCCGTCTAACGGGAATGGAAAGCATCCGATTCTTCATTCGGCTGAACTGCTCGATCAGTTGATTGGTTCGGGTCAACTTAAATTGAGCAAGAAACTTGGTTACAAAGTCACCTATCACGATCCGTGCTATTTGGGCCGTTATAACGGTGTGTATGACGCCCCACGCAGGGTGATCAAGGCGACCGGCTGTGAATTGATCGAGATGCCTCGTCACAGAGATCGAGCTTTTTGTTGCGGCGCGGGCGGTGGCCGGATTTGGATGGAGGAAGGCAAGGTTCAAGAACGCCCCAGCGAATCTCGTGTGCGGGAGGCGGTAAAGCTGAGCGGCGTAACAACTTTGGTTACTGCCTGCCCGAAGGATGCCACCATGTTCCGCGACGCCGTGAAAACCACTGGCAACGAGGAACATCTTACAGTTAAAGACCTTAATGAATTGGTATATGCGGCACTATAACGAATTGGAATCAACGGAGATATGAAGCTCCGCATGAATGAGATGCGAAATACATTTGGAATTCCGGCCAGCTATTTCAGAAATTTCAAGGCGCGGCTGTCGCGAGGCCTTCGTATTCCTATTGCCACCAAACTTAGCCTTAGTTTTCTAGTGGTCATCATTATCATCAGTATGGTCTTCACTGTTGTGGGCATTCAGCTCATCAGCGACCAGATCGTGGCGGAAGCCCAAGAGATGGTCAACCTTGATCTGAACTCCGCTAGGGAAATCTATCAAGACAAATTAGATCACATTAGCGATACAGTCCGGCTGACCGCTAGTAGTTTTTTTTCCACGCAGGACCTGACGGCTGGAAATCCAACGGCTACCGCCGATCAGCTTCAGCTGATAAGAGTAAGAGAAACCGCAGGGTTGGATGTATTAGATGTCACCGATGCGTATGGCGATGTACTGTTGCGAACCAGCAATTTGGGAGTGTATGGAGATAGTCAGATTCATAACGAGCTCGTCTCGACGGTTATTATCGATAAAGCACCTGTTGCGGCCACGATTATCGTATCAGCGGATGACTTGAATAAAGATTCCCCTCTCCTCGCTCAACAAGCCTACCTAAAATTCGTTAATACGCCCATGGCAAGACTCATAGGCCAGACCGAGCAAACCGGCGGGATGATGCTGGCAGCGGCGGCCCCGATCTTTGACCAAAACAATAAGTTAATCGGGGTTTTGTATGGTGGAGTTCTGTTGAACAGGAATTATGAGCTTGTTGATGAGGTAAAACAAACAGTCTTTCAGAGCTTAAAATACAACGGGAAAGATATCGGGAGCGCCACAATTTTTCAGGATGATGTAAGAATTTCAACAAATGTCCTAGATGAAGACGGTTCGAGAGCAATTGGAACACGGGTCAGCGAACCGGTATACGATCAAGTTGTTCTCAATGGAGAATCTTACGTGGGGCGGGCCTATGTGGTGAACAACTGGTACATAAGCGCCTACCAGCCTATTAAGGATGTCCACAACCAAATCATAGGAATCTTGTATGTTGGTGTCCTCGAACAGAAATACACTGATATAGAGAGGCAGACCATTCTTGCATTTTTGGCGATCGCACTGGTCGGTGCGCTCGGTTCGATGGCATTCGCCTACTTTATTTCACAAGAGATTTCAGTTCCGCTCAGGAAACTGGTATCAGCATCCAGAGAAATCGCCGATGGGAACCTGGACGCCAAGGTCGAGATCAAATCAGGTGATGAATTAGGCAAGCTGGCATATACGTTCAACAAAATGGCCTCGGCATTGAAAGAACGGGATGAAAGGCTAAAGGAATTTGCAAGAAGAAAAATCATGGAATCAGAAAGGCTGGCTCTCATTGGACAATTATCAGCCAACGTGGCCCATGAATTAAACAATCCGCTTCAGGGCATCGTTACCTACTCTAATTTGCTTTTGGAAAATCCGCTCCCTGATGATTCGGAAAGAAGCTTAGTCGAGAAAATTGTCATCCAGGCCAACCGCTGCCGCGACATAATTCGTGGGCTGTTGGATTTTTCGCGGCAGAGAAAACCGGATAAGACACTATGCGATGTCAACGATGTTTTGAAAGGCTGTGTTTCCTTGCTGGAAAAGCAGGCCATCTTCCATAACATTCAAATCGTGTTCAAGCCAGAAGCCGCTTTGCCGAAAGCCGTCATTGACCCCTCACAAATCGAACGTGTATTCATTAATATCATTATCAACGCTGCTGAGGCTATGGATGGGAGCGGACGATTAATGCTAACAACTCGATTCGAACCGGCTGATGGCTTCATCGAATTGGAATTTTCTGACACTGGTCCGGGAATTGCCAAGGATAATCTTGAAAAAATATTCGACCCATTCTTTACTACGAAAGATACTGGACATGGCGTGGGCTTAGGGCTGGCCATTAGTTATGGAATTGTCAAAGAACACAATGGAACTATATCCGTTGAGAGCGAAATTGGCAAAGGTACAACCTTTACTGTGAGATTGCCGGTCGCCGTGGAAGAAGAGAGCGTGAGCAATGAAAGATAAGGCCAAGATACTGATTGTTGACGACGAGGAGGTTGTTCTGGATTCCTGTGCCCAAATACTGAAGGGTGGCAATTATCAAATCGCGACTGCGACGAATGGCAATCTCGGTCTGAAACTCGTCAAAGAATTTCAGCCAGACCTTGTTTATGTTGACCTCAAGATGCCCGGCATTTCCGGTTTTGAGGTGATCGAAAGGATTCGCGAGTCTGATCCCACGATTGTGACCATCGTCATTACAGGATATGCAACAGTAAGCTCAGCCGTTGATGCAATGAAGAACGGAGCCTATGACTTCCTGCCTAAGCCGTTTACGCCCGACGAATTTCGTTTGATCACGCGGCGCGGGCTTGATAGAAGGAGATTGGTGTTGGAAACTATTGCCCTCAGAAGAGAAAAGGAAATGCTCCGAGAGAACTTTGCGGCGATCGTTTCGCACGAGTTGAAGGCGCCCTTGGGAGCCGTACAGCAGAACCTTTTCTTCCTGGCGGACGAACTATCAGATCGGCTCACTGACGAGCAGAAAAACCGCTTTGAGCGAATGAAGACCAATATCAATGATCTCATAAATCTTATCCTCACCTGGCTGCGGGTGCTTTCTGTTGATGTCTCAAAAATTCGAGAAAACTTTCATCCAGTCGCTGTGCCATTGGTAATTTCAAAAGCAGTAGATGGCGTTCAACCGCAGGCAATTCGCAAGGATATTGAGATCGTTACCTCGATCTCCGAATCACTCAAGCCCGTAGACGGAGACGAAGGGACTTTGGTGGAGACTGTGATAAATATCTTGGGCAATGCAATTAAGTATTCGCGTCCATCAAGCCGGATATATATCAAAGCGGAAGGGAAGGAAAACGATGTGCTGGTTTCTGTAACGGATACTGGCCCGGGTATCTCGAAGGAGGAGATCCCTTATATTTTCAATGACTTCTACACTGGTAAGTCGGCTCCGGCGGCTGAGCATGGAAGTGGAATCGGCCTCGCAGTTGCCCGCCGTATCGTCGAGGCCCATAACGGAACGATTTCAGTCGAAAGTGAATTGGGCAATGGAAGCACTTTTGTAATCCGACTGCCTGCGAGCAAATCGGAGTTGCATGGTGAAATCACGCTTGAAACAAATGGTTCGGTAAAATCGTAATATGAAGGAGAACTCTATGAGTGCACAGATAATGATGATAGACGACGATCCCGATTTCGTGTCGGGGATTAAATCCATCCTTGAAAAGGCTGACTACAAAGTGGATGTGGCCTATAACCCGAAGGATGGATTCCAAAGTTTGCAAAGCAAACGTTATGACCTGCTTCTGCTGGACATCATGATGGGCCGCGGAGCCGAAGGCGTCGCTTTGGCGCGGAAGATCAGAAAAGACCCCAAGCTCAAAGAAATGCCAGTGTTAATCATCACTGGTCTTCGAGAGCAGATCGCTTTTCTATTCCCCGGCCAATCCGTTCACCCCAATTTCGTTGAGACGGATGAACTGATTGAGAAACCCGTAGAGCCGAAATTTCTTTTGGAAAAAGTGAGCACATTACTGAAACTCGCAGAAGAAAAAAAAGCAAAAACGCTGAAACAAGGAAGAGGATGAATGGCATCAGAACTTTCATTCGGCGACGAAATTGCGAACATGATGTATGCTTCACACGGCAACCCGATCAGAGACTGTATCCAATGCGGAACCTGTTCGGGAACCTGTCCGGCAGTGGAATTTATGGATCATACGCCGCGTCAAATCATCGGCTTGATCCGCGCCGACTATAAGGATGAAGTGCTTGCCAGCAACACTTATTGGTCCTGCGCTTCCTGCTATCACTGCTCGGTGCGATGCCCGGCGGGGATCGACATCGCAGATATGATGTACGCGTTGAAGCGCTATTCCATGTGGAATAAGACGTACCAAGAAGATTTGATCGGACCTGCTTTCTCAGAGAGTTTCATCAAGATGATTGTAGGTTCTGGCAGGTCTTTTGAGCCGCAATTGGCGCCCGCTTATCTCTTCAAGTATGGGCCTCGCGGCCTCATTCAGGAAGCACAGACCGCCACGGGTCTCATGCTGAAGGGCAGAATGCCTCTGCTTCCCAAGAAGATCAAAGGGCTCAAGAATTTTCAGCGGATGGTACGGCGGATCATTCCAATAGGAGAGCCGTCATGAAAAAATATGCATACTATCCCGGTTGCTCTCTTGAGAGTTTAGCCACCAGCTACAATGTCTCAACGCTTGAGGTAGCGCATGAGATTGGGCTGGACTTAAAGGAAATCAAGGATTGGAATTGCTGTGGAGCCACAGCCTACTTCCCTGTGGACGAACTATTGGCTAACACACTCGTTGCGCGGAATCTGGCTTTGGCTGAGAAAGAGGGCGCGAGCGATTTCGTGGCGCCATGCAGTGCGTGCTATAAGAATGCATATTTTACCAATGCTTACCTCAAGAAGGATCCCGATCTAGCCGAACACATCAACTACGCATTGGAAGCAGACAACCTGCACATCAGTGGGACATTAAGAGTGCGCCATCTCATCGAAGTGATCTTGGAAGATGTGGGACTGGATGAGATCAGGAAGAAGATCGTTCAACCGCTGAAGAACCTGCACGTCGCGCCATACTACGGATGTCAACTTTTACGCCCGCGCAAGGATCATGAGAACGTTGAGAATCCTCAGTTCTTTGAAGACCTGTTGTCAGCACTGGGAGCGGACCCTATTGAATATCCATCCAAGGCGCGTTGTTGCGGCGGCTCTTTGATCATCACCAACCGGAAAGCGGCCCTCGATATGGTTTGCAAACTTCTGGAAGATGCTGTAAATCACAAAGCCGATGTGATCGCGACCACCTGCCCAATGTGCAATGTCAATCTGGAAGTGTACCAAGCCCAGGTCAATCAGGAGTTTGGCACACATTTTTCAATCCCTGTCATGTACTTCACTCAACTCATGGGCATTGCCCTGGGTCTTAAACCGGGAAGCCTGGGGATTGGAAATGAAATGATATCCAGTGCGCCGTTGCTCGCTTTTGCTCAAGGCTAGAAAATAGAGAGGAATCTATGACTGAAAGAATTGGCGTTTATGTTTGTCACTGCGGCACCAACATTGCCGGAGTCGTTGATGTGGCGGATGTCAGCAAATGGGCTGGAAAGCATCTTGCTGGTCAAGGCGTAGTGGTTTCACGCGATTACAAGTTTATGTGCTCCAGCCTTGGCCAGGAACTCATCCAGAAAGACAT
>Ga0209039_10002553_pt1 | contig 15323 bp, 9 predicted proteins | sample BogFormECP12_OM1_FD_188238 | JGI IMG/M metagenome (GOLD analysis project Ga0209039, IMG submission 188238) | Bog forest soil microbial communities from Calvert Island, British Columbia, Canada - ECP12_OM1 (SPAdes) (version 2) | ecosystem: Environmental > Aquatic > Freshwater > Wetlands > Bog ... | reverse complement strand
TGAGTTTTTCCAGATGCCGGAATCCGTCGGTGGCGGCGAACATCGCCACGGTGATGGTTCCGTTGTAGGCCATGTGGATAAGCAGGCTGGCGGCAACGGAATTTTTCCTGGCTCGCACCATCGTCAGGACCAGGCCGACCAGGAAGATCACCAGCACCGGTCCCCAGGCGAACATCAACTGCGCGCCGTGCAGCAGGGCGAAAGCAAGCGCAGTAAGAAACACGGCGACCGGCAAACCCAGGCGGCGCGCGAGCACGGGATAAAGAAAGCCGCGAAAAAAAAGCTCTTCCATCAGCGGCGCGAGCGTAACGCTGAGGATGCCGAGCGCCCAAGCTTCGGCGGGGGTGCGGAAAAAATTGTCGATCGGCAGTTGTCTCGGAATCGGCAAAAAATGGGACAGACCTTGCAAAGCCAGCGAAAGCGCGAAACCCACGAACACGTACAGTGCTACGTTGGAAGGCCAGTTCCAGTGGATGGCGGCGAGAAAATCGGGACGGCGGCGCTCGCGCGTAACCAGAACATACATGTATGCCAGGATGAGAAGGTACGCCAGGGCTTGTCCAGCGACGACGACCAGTGGGACGCGCGCAATTTCGCCGAGGGCCGTGTGCGGGTACACTTTCCAGCGGGCGATGAGCAGGACGGTGAACACTCCCACGAAGAGGGCAACGATAGTGAGGAATGTGAGGCGGAGGACATCCCAGCCGGTCCATGCCGGATCGGGCGGCGCAACGGGGAGGGGTTCGGCAGGTGGGACGTCACTGGCGGCTGAAAGGCGTCCGGCATCGCTATGGCCACCGGCAGTTGCCGAGCTGCGCTCGGCTGGACAGCCGGGGGCGGCTGTCCCTACGCGGACGGGCGAGGACGCCCGTCCCTCCACTGGCGTGTCCGGGCAATCGTCGGGAAAGTTCACGCGAGTTCCTCTGTGCCAGTGGGCGCTAGCACGGTGTGTGACGAGTTACTTTTTGCCGACCCATTCTTTGTCGACCCATTGAAATACGCCGTCAGCGCCTGTCCAGTGTAGGACTTTTTCACGCGCGCCACTTGTTCGGGCGTGCCCTGGGCGACGACACGGCCACCCTCTTCTCCGCCTTCGGGGCCCAGATCGAGGATCCAGTCAGCGTTGCGAATCACGTCCAGGTTGTGCTCGATGATGATGACCGTGTTTCCGAGATCGGTGAGACGGTGGAGAACGTCCAACAACTTGCGCACATCGTCGAAGTGCAATCCGGTTGTCGGCTCGTCGAGCAGGTAAAGAGTTTTCCCGGTCTGGCGCTTGCCGAGTTCGCGGGCGAGCTTGATGCGCTGGGCTTCGCCGCCGGAAAGGGTGACGGCAGATTGACCAAGGTGAATGTATCCCAGGCCAACGTCGACCAGGGTTTGCAGCTTCTGCTTGACCTGCGGGATGTTTTCCAGAATCTGGAGCACGTCCGACACGGGCGTTTCCAGCAGGTCGGCGATGGAAGAGCCGTTGTAGCGAACCGCCAACGTCTCGTGGTTGTAGCGGCGTCCGCCGCAGAGTTCGCACTGCACGTAAACGTCGGGCAGGAAGTTCATTTCGATGCGGCGCTGGCCTCCGCCCTGGCAGGCCTCGCAGCGTCCGCCGGAAACGTTGAAGGAGAAGCGTCCGGGTTTGTATCCGCGCTCGCGGGATTCTGGCAGCATGGCGTAGAGGTCGCGAACCTGCGCGAAGATGCCGGTATAGGTTGCGGGATTGGAGCGCGGGGTGCGCCCGATGGGCGACTGGTCGATGCGAATGACCTTGTCGATGAGCTCCGCTCCGGTGATGGCTTTGTGCGTGCCGGGTTCCTCTCGGGAACGATAGAGCTGCTTGGCGAGCGCGCGGTACAGGATGTCATTGACCAATGTTGATTTGCCGGAGCCGGAAACGCCGGTGACAACCGTCATCACGCCGAGCGGAAACAGGACGTCGAGATTCTTGAGGTTGTTCTCGCGCGCGCCGAGGACGGCGATAGCTTTCCCATTCGGGCTGCGGCGCTGGGGAAGCATGGCGATCTGCTGGCGTCCGGCGATGTAGGCGCCGGTGAGGGAGGCGGGCGAGTTCATGATTTCGGCGGGCGTTCCGCTCGCGACCAACTCGCCGCCATGACGCCCGGCGCCGGGGCCGAGATCGATGACATAGTCGGCGCGCCGGATGGTTTCTTCATCGTGCTCGACGACGAGGACGGTGTTGCCGAGGTCGCGCAAGTTTTCGAGCGCGGTGAGAAGACGCCCGTTGTCGCGGTGGTGCAGGCCGATAGAAGGTTCGTCGAGGACGTAGAGGACGCCGCGCAGCTTCGATCCGATCTGCGTGGCGAGGCGGATGCGCTGTCCTTCTCCGCCCGAGAGTGTGGCGGCCGAGCGGCCGAGCGACAGGTAGCCGAGTCCAACGTTGTGCAGGAATTCGAGGCGTTCGGTGATCTCGTGCGCGATGCGTCCGGCGATGGTCAGTTCCCTGCCGGTCAGTTTGATCTGGCGCGCGGCTTCAAGAGCACGCCCAATCGGGAGGCCGGTGAAATCGGAAATGGACATGCCTTTCACTTTGACTGCCAGGCTTTCCGGACGCAGACGCTTGCCGTGGCACACCGAACATTCGGTCGCCGACATGAAATCGAGCAGATATTCGCGGTAAGTATCGGAAGTGGAGGCTTCGAGATTCTGCTTGAGGTGGCCGAGGATCCCAAGAAATCCAGTCTTGCCCCCGCGCTGCGGCTCGCCGTTCAGCAGAAGGTTCTGAATCTTGTCGGGAAATTTCTCGAAGGGCGTCGTCAAGTCGAAACCGTAGGCTTGGACAAGCAACTGCAGGCTGCGAGTCAGGTTCTGCGATGACGAACCGGGGCCCAGGCCGCCATCGAGCAGCGGCTTCGACCAATCGACGATCACCTTGGCAGGATCTAAATCGTAGCGGCTTCCGAGGCCGTGGCACTCGGGACAAGCGCCATAAGAACTGTTGAACGAGAACGATCGCGGCTCAAGTTGCGGAACGCTAATGCCACAGTCGGGGCAGGCGAGGCGCGCGGAATAGAGCGTTTCGTCTCCGTTGACGACCGCGACCAGGACGAGACCGCCGCCGAGTTTCATGGCCAGCCCGACGGAGAGTTCGAGGCGGTGTTCGATTCCAGGCTTCACCAGCAGGCGATCCACGACGACTTCGATGGTGTGGTTCTTGCGCTTGTCGAGGGCAAGGTCGTCCTCCAGGTTCACCAGTTCGCCGTCGACGCGGGCGCGGGAGAAACCGTGCTGGACAAGCTTCTCCATTTCTTTTTTGAATTCGCCTTTGCGCCCCCGAACGATGGGCGCCATGATCATTACGCGGTCGTCGGGCGTGAGTGCCATGACGCGCTGGACGATCTGCTCGGCAGACTGGCGGGTGATGGGCTTGCCGCAAGTCGGGCAATGGGGCACACCGATCGAAGAGTAGAGCAAGCGCAGATAATCGTAGATCTCAGTGATGGTGCCGACAGTCGAGCGCGGACTGCGGCTGGTGGTTTTCTGCTCGATGGAAATCGCTGGACTGAGGCCATCGATCGAATCGACGTCGGGACGCTCCATCTGGTCGAGAAACTGGCGGGCATAGGCGGAAAGCGTTTCGACGTAGCGGCGCTGGCCTTCGGCGTAAATCGTATCGAAAGCGAGCGAGGATTTGCCGGAGCCGCTCAGGCCCGTTATGACCGTCAAAGTATTGCGAGGAATTTCGACGTCAATATTCTTCAGGTTGTGCTGGCGCGCGCCGCGCACCGAAATCCTGGTGATGGCCATTTAACACAAAGCGATATGGACTTCCGTAACGTGGACGGGTCCCAAGAAATGTTGGAGAGTGGAGATACGCAGTTTCGATTCTCGTATCTTAGTTGTTAACAGCGGCGGGGGTCAAATGCGGATAGAGTAAAACATTTGCAGCCGCGCGCTTCACAGCGTGGCTGCCAGCAAGGGCCAGTAACGTGAACGGACTTTCCGCAGCTTTCTTAATCGGCACCACCGCAATCCTGACTGTGATTCTGGGTGTGTTCGGCGCGTATTGCGCGCTTTGCGGTATATTGGCCGCCGTCAACCCCTCTCGGCCGTCCCATGTCCTTCGGGCGTTGGTACCCCATCAAAACCACGTGAGCGGCGACTAAGCGCCCCCCGCGATCTTTCCGTTGAGTCCTATCAGGCTGCGGAAAAAGTCGATTTCAATGCCCAGCCCCTGAAGGGGCCTCTGATTTCTCGTAAAGACGCGGCTTGCCGCGTCTCCGGAGATGGGGCAAGCCCCGTCTCTACTGGTGGAAGCACCTGCGGCACCGCTAGAGCGATGCCCCGATATGAAGCCCGAGTTTCTCCGCAGCTTGCTATGAAATGCTGGAGGAATAGTTTTCCCGTGGATGCCCAGAGATACGGGGCTACTGCTGGGGCGGCTGCGGGGGAGGAATGACGGCCCCCGGGGGCTGCTGCTGTTGTCTGCGAAGCATCTCCAGAATCTGCTCCGGTGTCTTCGGTCCGGCGTTGGGCTGGTTCGGGTCCAGTGGTTGCTGCTGGCCCTGGGCATTTGCGCCGGGCATGTCGGGTTGTCCAGGCTGGGGCTGGGCCTGCTCGTCGGCGCTGTCGTCGGCGTTTTCCTGATCGTCATCTTTGCTATCGTCGCCTTCGGCATTCGCCGGTTGTCCCACCCCAGCAACCCCAGGTTGTCCATTCCCCGGTTGCGGGACAATGACCTGCCGGTTGAACGGCTGAGGCGGGGGAATGCCGTTCGGAGGCATGGCTCCCGGATTGCTCTGATGCATGTTCGCGGCGGTCTGGACATCTCCCGGCGACGATGGCTTTGCCATGAGTATCACACTCGAAACAGCCGTGGGATCCGAGCTTGAACCCAGCATCACGTAATTGAACGAGGAGCCGTTGAGCAGTCCCGCCAGAACATCCCGTGGCGCTCCCGGGCCGAGGTGCGTTACCACTCGCTCGTTTGCGCCTGAACCCTGGGGAATTTCAATCGAAGCACCCGTGAGCTTGCGCACATCGCGCAGGATTTCGCCCAAAGTCGAATTCTGAGCCGAGATGGTCAGTAGCCCGCCTTGATAGCTGACTTTCGCTGGGGTTGCCGGAATCTGGTCCATCGGCAACTGACTCAGCGGACCGCTCGGTAATGGCGGAAGCACGACTGGCTTCTGGGTCTTATGGGACTTGTGGTGCGGGGTGGGGGTCGGCGCGGCGGGCTGGACAGCCGTCTGAGCAAGAGCAGTCTGAGCAAGAAGGACTGGAGCTGCCAGTAAGAGCCCCCAAACAATCCATCTGCGTGTGCGCGGCACCAGATTCTCCCCATTTCCGCGAGCGGCTCACGGTTTCGCAGCCACTGCGCCCTGCCTGATTTTAGCACCGCTGATAGAACGCCGGACCGCCTTCTTTCTTGCGTATTGATTACGAACGGCCCATTGCAGGTACAGCCTTTCCAAGCATTTAGACCCCCCGCGGACTTAACTGCGCGTAAAATGCCAGCGGAGGCTTTCCCTTTTGAGTACTGCTTCGGAACCCACGCTCCGGAATCGACGGTGCTGGCGACCATGGCTGTGGCTGCTTCTGCTCGGCTCATCCGCTCACGCCCAGACCTGCCAGAGCGCCGCGGACATGGATGTCTCCGTGCGAACCGCGCTCGAAGCCGTGGCGAAGCGCTACTTCGAAATGTCGGCGCGCGGCGATGCGGCTGCCCTGCGGCAGAACTCCATTGCCGCCGTGGCATCCAGCTTTGCCGGCATCGAAGCCGCAGTCAAAGAGAACCAGGCCGCGTTCACCGGCGCAAAAACAACGGTTCGACAGCCCTTTTTGCTGACAGTCGATGGCCCAGAACCGCTCGCACGCGCTGAATTTCTCTGCGGTGTATTTGGGAAGTCGGGTCAGACGAAGGACAGCGCGGTATTTGTCCTGAACAATCTGCCGCCCGGAAAGTACGGCGTCGCCATTGTCGACGTAAACGGCGGCCAGGATCCGAGGACGCTGACGTTCGTCCTACAGCAGGCCGCCGCCGACTGGAAACTGGCAGGTTTTTACGCCAAATCTTCGCAGGCGGCAGGACACGATGCCGCATGGTTCACGCTGCGTGCCCGCGAGTTCAAGACTAAGGCGCAGAATCACAACGCCTGGTTGTATTACCGTGAGGCAATCGCCCTGTCCGCTCCCGTCGACTTCATGAGCACGCTCGCCACCGACAAACTCTATGACGAGACTCAGGGAGCACAGCCCTCCGATGTGCCCGCGAACGAAAACACCGTGGATGTGAGCGCCGGCGGCAGGACCTATCATTTGACCGAAATCTTTCCGCTGGCCGTGGGCGACGATCTTGACGTGGTCGTAAAGTACCAGGCCGCCGATGTATCGAATATCGCGCGCGCGTTTCAGGAAAATACGATGGTGATCAGGGCCCTGGTGGCGAAGTTTCCCGAATTTCGCGAAGCTTTTGCCGGAGTCGTAGCGCGAGCCGTCGAGCCCTCCGGCCGCGACTACGGTACGCTTCTGGCGATGAAGGACATCAAGTAGCGGGGCCGGCGGGCTCGGAGCGGGGCTCCAAGTAACGTCTAGTGCAAGTGCGATTCGCATCAGGGCATCGGTCTAGCGATGCCGAAAGCTGCACCCCTTGGAAGCAGCTTTACCGGCTGCGGAAAAACTCGGCGTTGCGCTTGGTTTTGGGTGGCGCAGCGCTTCAGCGCTGCGGTAATTGCATTATTTTGAGTGCGGCTAAACAGGCTGCGGAAAAACTCTTCTTTTCCGGGGCGGGGAACGGGCCGGGGAGATTTTTCCGTGACTGGGGCCTGTTCCGCCGCTGGATTTCTGTTTTTGTTTTGCCCCGCCAGGCCGTTTTCGGGGCTGCCCGAGACACTTCGGCCCATCCCCGCATATAACTTGTCCAGATCGGCATCGATCCGCTCCAGTGCCCGGTCCACCATCCCACGGATCGCGCGCCACGGATGATCCTGCGGCACATAACTGAACATCGCACTCTGCTTCTCGTCTTCTCCGCGCATGCTTCCTTCTTACCAGCACCCGCTCTGAATTGCGGGTCTTTCTCAAGAGACTTTTTTCGCAGCCTGTAAAGCCGCGTCCCTTCAAAAGACCATTTATGAAACACGCTGTAGGCAATCCAGCCCATTGCGGTCTGGTCGCTACTTCCGCTGAATGGATTCTATATACTTGGTTACATTCTCTAGCCGCACATTGCCTAAGTCCTGATCAAACTCGATCTCGTGGAAAATCGGCCCCCAAAAGGGCATCTCCTTCGAGCCGTGCGCAGGTATGAGATCGTCCGAGCCAAACATGATGGTGGTTCGCACATGAATGGCAGGAAATGCACCGCCATTTCGCTGCGAAAGTCTCGTCAGGTCGGGAACCGCTCGTTTCAGCGCCTTGGACACCGGGCCATTCCCGCGCCCATCGAGTCCGTGGCAGGCAGCACAGTAATTTCGAAAGATGCTGGCCCCGTCCACCGGACGGATTGGTGGTTGTCGTTGGTTCCTAATTTGTGCGGAGGCGGAGACGACCACTGCAACAAGGAAGACTTGTACCAGCATCAGCACTCGCCGCTGCATTGTGGCCTCCGGCGAAGAAGTGGCTTGGGCAAAACGCGACTTCTGAATACACTATGCCGCTTAAGTGCCATGGTCGGTGACTGGTGTAACAGACTTGTGTGATGTCGTCGGGGCAGGCGAATCCTCAACTCGACGTCGGCAGACCAGATGGACGCTGGTTGCGAGCGCCGCCGATTCTCTTAGGCGCGACGACTTCTTTCAGCCGAAATCGGCCTTGATCCTGTAATGGCCAGCCCTCCAGAGACAATGCCGGAAAGCGATGTTTTCCCGCCCTCTGTCGTGTTATGAGCGAAGACGACCGAACCCGCGCCGCCCCCCTCAGACCGTATGCCTTGGGCGAAATTCATGCCCCAGCAATTGGTCTGTTACTGCGGCCAGATGATAAATCCATTCCTCTCGTGCCAAACGGCTGAAGCCGCATGTTAGGCTTCTGCGGAGCCTACGGAGACGCTAAGGTGATTGGTCGGGTCTTTAAAGCATTTCAATATCGCGATTTCCGCCTGATGTGGTTTGGCGCTTGCACCTCCAGCATCGGCACCTGGATGCAAATCGTGGCGCAGGGCTGGCTGATCTACCGGCTGAGCCACTCCGCGTTCTTGCTGGCGCTGGATCAATTTCTCGGCGGCATTCCCATCTTTCTGTTCTCTCTGATCGGCGGCGTGGTGGCCGATCGCGTGGAGCGCCGAAAAATTCTGCTCGGCTCCCAGTATGTGCAGATGGCGACCGCCGGGCTGCTCACCATTCTGGTGGCGACTGGTCGGGTACATGTCTGGCACATCCTTTGCCTTTCGTTCATTTCCGGTTTGGCCCAGGCTTTCGGCGGTCCGGCCTACCAGGCGCTGATTCCCACGTTGGTCGAGAGGGAAGACATGCCGAACGCCATCGCGCTGAATTCGATCCAGTTCAACGTGGCGGTCATGGTCGGGCCGGCACTCGCCGGACAGGCCCTGGCGAGGCTGGGAGAGAAGTGGTGCTTCGGGCTGAATGCGCTTTCCTTCCTGGCGCCCATCGTGTCGTTGTCGATCATCCGCGCCCGCTTCCTGCCAGTGAAGACCGCGGAGTCGATCTTCGCCAGCCTGAAGCAGGGCATTCAGTTCGCGCGCAAGCAGAATTCGATGGAAGCGCTGATTATTCTGGCCTTCTGCATGACCGGTTTGAGCATGCCCATGCGCACTTACTTTCCCGTGTTCGTGAAAGATATTTTCCATCGCGGTCCGGAAACTTATGGCAATCTGCTCGCGCTCATGGGACTCGGTTCGATTTGCGGCTCGCTGAGCATCGCCAGCGCGGGCAATATAAGAAAAAAGGGGCGCGTCGCTCTCGGCGCCCTCATCTGCCTGGGCGCGGGTATTTCCGGGTTCGCGCTTTCGAAATCGCTGCCCCTGAGCGAGGTCTTTCTGGTGTTGGTGGGCGCATCCATGATGGCGGTTTTTGCCACGGTGAATTCGCTGGTGCAGTTGATTACCACCAACGAAATGCGCGGGCGCGTGATGAGCGTTTACAATTTCGCATTCCGCGGCGGCATGCCGATGGGGAATCTGTTGTCGGGATGGCTCGTTCCCGTGTTTACGGCGCCCGTGGTACTCAGCTTGAACGGATTCCTGCTTATTCTCGTGGCCCTTTACTTCCTGCTGGTCCAACGGCGCCTGGCTGCGCTCTAAGAAGCGACAAGCGGCGAGGCAGCCCACTCTCTTGAGAGCGATTGTCAAAGTGGAAGTTCTGGCTGAAGGACAAGAGGGCGTTCCCAGAAGCTGCCGGGGGGCCGCGGCTTTACCGAGCGGACAACGCGAACTTTGCGGTTGGCCATGCCCGGGATTATGCCTCAGGCAACGGTAAAATAACGGTCAAACCTCGCAGGGAGGTTGCTATCGCGTGTGGAATCGGTGCCTTGCCGGTGCTGGTGCCGGGAGGGGGAGTCGAACCCCCAAGGGCCGAAGCCCGGCGGATTTTGAGCCCGCTGCGTCTGCCAGTTCCGCCATCCCGGCTGAGGTCGTAAGCTACACAGAAATCAAGATTAATCGATGGTTCTGGACTTTGCAACTTGCCCGTCTACCGCGTCACCGTGACCGGAAACGTGAACGTTTTCAGTGGCGGGCTCGCGGTCGTGCGCTTGCAGTTTCCGCATTGCGTCCGCAATCTCTGTGCGTGTAACGATCGCGCCGGAGGCAGTGATAAAACGCAAGTGTCGCGCGGCGTGCGTCTTCGTTCCCGGTTGCGTCTCCAGGGATGCAGCTGGCGAACATCGAATCGACAATGGGAAAACCGAATACGCCAACATCAAAAAGCAGTATCGCGAGTTTTTCCGCTGGATCCCCGGGCCGCCGCTGGTTCGCGGTAAAGCGCAGGATTTTGCAATACGAGTGCCGCTCGTGTTTGAGGGGGCGTGGCTTTCCGGCACAGTCGTTGGCAGCGCCCCTCTTGATCGCTACGCCTTCTGTAGCGTGGCTTCTCTGGCCGCTTTCAGCAGCTTCTCGGCATTGGTCTTCGGGTCACCCTGGCCGAAGACTGCGTTGCCCGCGACTAGAATTTCAGCGCCGGCTTGCACTATTTCCGCCACTGTGTCGAGGCCAACTCCGCCGTCGATTTCAATTCGATACTCGAGCTTGCGCTGCGCGCGAATTTCCACCAATCGCCGAATCTTGTGGATTGCCCCGGGGATGAACTTCTGACCGCCGAATCCCGGGTTCACCGACATCACCAATACGTAGTCCACGATGTCGAGCACTTCGCTGAGGCTCTCCACCGGAGTGGCAGGGTTCAGGACCACGCCCGCCAGCGCATCGTGGCTGCGGATCAGGTGCAACGTCCGGTTCAAGTGCCGGCAAGCCTCCTGATGCACCGAGATCCAGTCTGCTCCAGCCTGCGCAAATTCCGGAATGTACTGGTCGGGATTCTCAATCATCAGGTGGCAATCCAGGGGCAGATCAGTCGCCCGGCGCAGCGACTTGACGACCGGCGGCCCGATGGTGATATTGGGGACGAAGTGCCCGTCCATGACATCCACGTGGATGACCGTGCCGCCGCCTTCGGTTGCGCCACGAACCTGGTCCGCCAGATGCGCGAAGTCAGCCGATAAAATCGAAGGTGCCAGCTCAATCAACTCGGGCCCCCGTACGGAAGTGCTCCGAAATTCTATCACTCGGGTTGCACGCGACAAAATACGTTTCCTGCAAGGTCTCGCTTGGTGGGATGAGAGCCGTCGTTGCTATCAAATCAAGCGAAGTGAGGGATCCGCAGCGTGCCGAGGCCGAGGGGAACTGCACGATGCTTCGTCGCCTGCGCCCTGCTAGCCGTTAGAAGCTGAACATCGCCTGCAATTCAATTTTCCGGTTCGCCGCCATGCTCGAGAACGGCCCACCCGCCAGAGCATTCGATTGTCCGAACAAAGGCGAGCTCAGGACCCCGATGGGCGTCGCCGCATTCACCTTGTTCAGAACGTTCCGCGCATTGACGCTGAACGTCAGGCTGTAGCGCCGGTTGGTTGCGGGGCCCAGCCCTCCGAACCCGCCGCCGGGTCCCCGTCCCAAGCCGCCGCCTCCGCCACCACCGCCGCGCGGACCACCACCACCGGGAGGACCACCGCCGCCCGGACCACCGCCCGGCTGCGCTTCGCTTTTTCCACCAACCTCCGGCCCGAAGCCAAACGTTTTCGCCAACCGCAGATTAAGCGTGAAGTGGGCGGGGCCGGTCAGGTAGTTGATGGGAATTTGAGTGTAGGGCTGGGTCGGAACTACATAGTTGTTGCAAGCGGCGGCTGTCGGAAACGGGCACGAACCGGTATTGGCGCCGAATGCGGGGCGGTCGTTGAACTGCAAATCGCCGCTCAAGTCCTGGCCCACGGTGACGTTGTAGGGTGAGCCGGAATTGAAAATCATGAATGGACTCAGGCGAAAGCCATGCGGCAATCCGATCGTACCCCCCATAAACACCCGATGCCGAATCGCAAAGGAAGCTCGCCCGTAGTCCACGCTCAAATCGTACTGATCCGATGGAAAGTTCGAGGCGCCGGAAGCGTCGCTGTTGGCGTAGTTCAAAGAGTAGAAACCGAACAGAGACAGCTTCGCTCCCGCCCGGATGTTGAAGTTCGCGATCAACTGGTTCTGCCGAAAAAGTCCATCGGAGGAGTATTGATAGATGTCGCCTGCAGCCGGATTTGGGCGCGGCCCCGTGGAATTCGGCGTGCCCGGCGTCGGCGCGTTGGTGTCGATCGACAACAACTGGTGCACGCCTCGTGTATTCAGGTACGAAACCGTAACGTTGGCGATCTTCGTGACCTGTCGCTCCAGGCTGAACGCGGTTTGCATGATGTAGGGCGCATGCAATCCGGGAGCGATCTGATAGATTGAGGAAGTCGTTTGCGCTGGCAGTTGCACGTTCGGAAAGAAATTTATCTGCGAGCACGGCTGTGACTGTGGACATGACACAGCGTAGTTCTGCTGCGTCACGCCATTCAAACGGTCCGCATTAAGGACCAGATCCTGGGCAAACCGGTCGTAGAACAGGCCAAAACCGCCGCGCAGTACGGTTTTCGGGGCGCTCTTCCCTCCTCCGCCGATGCCCCATGCAAAACCGAGGCGAGGCGCCCAGTCCGCATGATCGTGAATCGCGTTTTGGGTTTCAAAGCGCAGCCCGGCGCTCAGCGTGAAAGTGGGACGCACTTTCCAGTCATCCTGTACATACAACCCGGCATCTACCACGGTGACGGGCACGCCGGGAACCGCACCGCTGGTGGTTGCATTGAGCTTAAACTGGGTCGCGCCCTGAGTCTCAGTGGCGCCACCCGCGAGAGCCTTCTCGGCGGTCTGGTAGGTTTGGAGGTCCGGGAAGGTGAAGCTGCCATTAAATCCGGCGCTCGACGTATTGATTTCGTGAACGGCCCGCAGCCGCCCTCCGAATTTCAGGAAGTGCTTGCCCTGCGATATCGAAGTGTAATTCTGCAGTTCGTAGTGATCCTGAGAGTCCGTCTGCGTTCCCGCACTGCTGCGTCCGCCGGTGAACGCCCCGGGCACGGTGATGGACGCGGTCGTCGTGAACCCAGGCGGCAACGTCTGCAACGGAGTTGTCGCCGGAGTCTGCCCGCTGTTGTCGCGCAGGTACTGAAAGCGGGTCTCATTTACGGCCTTCGTCCCCAGGATTTGCGTATCGCTGATCTGCACGGTGTGTTCGGAGGAGGTGGTGTCGTAACCGGCTTCCGGCAGCACGAACCCTCCGACGCCTGCGTTCTGCTGCGTGTCACGGTAGAACTGGTAGCGGGCGGTGAGCGTGTTGTTAGGGGTGACTTGGTAGTCGATACGAGGACTGATGTTGGTGCGGGTGTGCGGGTTGGGAACGCTCTCGTTCAGCCCCAGCGCTGGCGTGTTTACGACTGCGATTTCGTCGATGTTGCGCCGCTGCACGTTGAAGAAGAACGATGTCTTCTTGTTGAGAGGCCCGCCGACGTTTCCCATGTAGATTACCGAGTCGTAAGGCTGTGCCGCATCGGCGTTGAGGAAAGGATTGCGCGTGTTCAATCCCGAGCTGTTCCCCTCGACGGAGAACTGTCCATGAAACTTGTCCGTGCCCGGCTTGGTGAAGATTTCGATTCGTCCATAGCCCAACTTGTCGTATTCGGCGGAAAACGGATTCTGATTGATGCGAATCTCGCGAATCGATGACTTCGGCGGAAGCTGCCCGGCAGTAAATCCATCGATGTAAAGCTGCCCGCCGTTCGGACCGGCCGAAGGTCCCGCCAGCGCTTCCAGGTCAGACTGCAATTCATCGGGATCGTCGGGAAGCGCTTCCAGATCTTTGCCGCTAAGCACGACCGCACTCGCATTACTTGAGGGATTGACGTCGAGCTGCGGTCCTTCTTCCTGGACATTGACCTTTTCTTCCCGCACGTTGATATCGAGCGAAATGTTAAATTGCGCGACCTGGCCCGCCGCTACGTCCACGTCGCTTTGCACAAAGACGGCGAATCCCTGCGCATTCGCCGTGACGGTGTACTTGCCCGGCGCCAGATTTCCGATTTCATAACTGCCGCTGCGGTTGGTGGTGGCCGAATGCGTTTGTCCTCCGGGCACCAAGACCGCGACCGTGGCGTTCGCCACCACCGCCCCCGAGGGATCCGTCACTTGCCCGCGCAAGCTTCCCGTCGTTGTTGTTGATGTGGATGACTGCGCCGGCGACTGCGCCGACACAGGCGCCGCCAGTCCAATCAGCGTCGCCGGAATCAGAATCGCCAAAATGCAGACTGAAAAATGCTTCAACGTACACCTTGTCTTTCCAGGCAAATCAAAATTGATTGAGATTCGTTCACTACGGCGCGGCTTCACCTTCTCCATTGGGCGCGCCCAGCGACCACGGCGAAAGCAGCGAGGATGCGCTTCGATTTGGCGCCGCCGTTAGGATGGCCTCCACTCCCGCCAGCAGCGTGATCGCCGTTACCGCGTCCGAATTCCCGCCCTCGGTCGAGACAATCATCACGGCATCTCCCTTCTGCAGGTCCGCCAGCGTGCTGTTGGGCAAGCGGCTCAGCATGCGCTGCAAATCCGGAGAACCATTCCCGCCTGGCCCGCCGCCCGGCCCGCGCGCCGCTTGCGATTCTGTCCCTGGCCGCGCGCCGCCCGCACCCGGCGTCGTACCCTGGCCGCTCACAGCTTTGCCGTTGGCGCCGGGTTGATCTCCGTTCCCGCCGACGGCTGTGCCCCCCGCGTTCTTTAGCCGCATCGCGATGCGTTGCGCCATCTCCGCCGGCAGCTTCTTCATTTGCGAGTCGGTGGACACTTTCACCACCACGGCGCTTTTGGTAATCGCATCTTGCACCGTCATCGTATTGCTCGCCGCGTCGATCGCTTTGATGGTTCCCCCAATATTCCGGAATGCGCCGGAAACAATTTCCTCCGCACTCATTTCGCTGCCATCCGGGTTGCGAGTCCCGCGCGCGCGCAACTGATCTCCCGCCTTGATTTGGCTGACGGGCGCCGGTTTCGCATCGTCGAACTTCACCGAGCCGGGCGCGTAGCGGCGCAGGATCGTATCCTTGGCAATATGGACGGTGACGGCGATACTCCGCGTTGCGCCCATTCCACCGGATGAAATTGTGATGGCGCCCGTCGCAGCGTCCACGTTGGTGACGAGCCCTCCTACGCCTCGCTTCTGCCAGTCGTCGCGGTCGTGTTGCTGCTTGGCCGCCACGTCGCCCTGCTTCATTACAATCACCGAGAGCGCAGTGATGATGATCGTGGGCCCGTCCCCACCCGCCGATGCCTGCCCGCGAACCAGCACCCGATCCCCCGGCTGCAAGTCTTGTGCCCGCAGAGCGCTCGCGTTCTTCAGATCCTTTTCTCCCGGCGGCACGCGCAGGATCTTCGTCGATCCCATCAGCTTCGCTATGATGTCGCCCTCGCCACCGGATTCCGCCGCCACCGTGATCGAATCCGCCTGAATGCTCTTGATGACCCCCACGGCCTTGGCGATTTGCGCCTCTCCCGAATTGCCGGCGGGCTTGCCCTGCGCGGAAGCGTAGCTTGGCCCTGCCAGAATCAGGGCGACCATCGCCGCCAGCAGGCAAGTCGTAAGAAGGCCCGGCGGGGAAAGCCAAATCCACGGCAGCCTTTGCCAGAAACATCGCATGATCTAACTTTAGCATTGCCAAACGCACCCTATTTAGCGTTTACGAAGTTTTACCCGGTATTGACGTTGCTTTTACAGGATGCTGGCAACTTCAACTCCGTCGCCGCGCATCCAGTCCTACAACGGTTGGCTTAAGTGGTTCTGGGAAGGGCACGGCTT
>Ga0209039_10002552_pt1 | contig 15325 bp, 18 predicted proteins | sample BogFormECP12_OM1_FD_188238 | JGI IMG/M metagenome (GOLD analysis project Ga0209039, IMG submission 188238) | Bog forest soil microbial communities from Calvert Island, British Columbia, Canada - ECP12_OM1 (SPAdes) (version 2) | ecosystem: Environmental > Aquatic > Freshwater > Wetlands > Bog ... | reverse complement strand
ATTCTCATCATATCTCCTTTCTCCCATCTCCCCCTCAGATAATCTCTCCAAGCCCCACAACCTAGCGCAACATGGCTCATGTTACACTCATTTTTCAACCATTCTTTCAATCATGTCCGCGATTTCTCCTCCATGATTGACTACGTCAGCATATGGCATTCTCTGTTCAACATTTGAGGCAACATATGGCCCAGTAAACATTAGAATTGGCTCATAGATTCTAATCGCTTCCTCAACATCCTGCGACGACACGGCGACCACGATTTTGAATATAGACTTATCCTGGGCTACTTGTTTCTTGAATCCCTCCAAGAAAACTAAGTCGTTGCCCCCACATCTTTCCAAAATTTCCTTTGAGGAAACGTCTCCATGTGTTTTCTCGATTGTTGCAATCTCGGTGGCTGAGGCTACAACGATCGTTTTGGCGCCAGCCTTGGCGTATCGCCACGTATCCTTCCCTTCTGTATCAATGGTGAAATCCTTTTCAGGAACATGTTTGACAACTGCTATCCTGTATCCTCTCTTCGTGAGCTCTCTCGTCAGAATCTCTATAGTCGTGGTTTTTCCCGATTTCTTTCCGCCAACAACTGCGATGATGCTCGGTCTCAAGCCTTACCCCTCTCTTTCTTTGGAATCTATTTCTTCTGTGAATATGTCTTTGAGTTTTTCCCTGTCAACGTTAAGCTTCATTGAAAGGTTTCTTGCCCATTTTAGATAGGCTCTGAAAAGGCTTTGAAATATCTCTGCTTTCTCTTTTTCTGATAATTCCTTTTCTTCAGCAAGCAGAAGGGCAAACCATTTTCCTGCGCTTGAGAGTTTGTAAGTCTTCACCCAAGTTGCTCTGCCGTTTCTCTCCATCTTCTCCATGTTTTCTTTCAAAATGCTCAGTTTCGTAAGTGCCTTCAAATTCTCAATGACAGTTTTGTTTGAATAGTTTAGCTTCTTCACGAGATCTCCTTGATAGATCCTGCTTGAAATGCCCTGTTTGAGAGAAAACCGGAGTATATCCACGGCAGCTTTGGAACCGAAGATTGCGTTCAAGATCTTGATTTTATGTTCCGAAGGAAGAAAAACTACATAGGGATGTAAATCCTCACCCAAGAGTTCTCACATCAGCTCGCTGTAGCCCACTGCTGCTTTAAGCCTTATGGTATGCGATAAGTTTTAGTGGAACAGCATTCCTTTCAAAGCGTGGTGCTTTGGACGCCCTCAGAAAGCTGGATTCCTGCAGACGGCGACACCTTCACAACGCCCGAAGGCTTCATATTCAACGTTTTTGGATACGAACATCCAATCGACCGTGTTTTTGCTTTCCTGAAATATATTCCAGCCAACTTGGGCAGACTTTTCGACGTTGAATACTTAGAACAGACCTGGAATCTCGCTGGAAACAAACTCATCAGAGCCGAAAACCTCTATACGGCCAAAAATTACCAGATGTTTCTGGACACATTTAGACAGAACTATCCTAGCTATGTTTACCATTGCCCGTTCAGGAAAAAAGAAGTGATAAGCGCACCACTTGCTTCTGTCCGAAACGTCTTTGTGCCTAAGGACTGCCTAGAAAAGCTGGCCAAGCTTAAGATGAAAGACAATCTCCAAAAAACGGCATTGCACCTGATTCGTTTACTGTCAACGGCGTCAGGTATTGGCGAAACGGATTTTGGCCTCCATGGCTCCATAGCCTTAAACATGCATTCGTCAAAATCAGACGTAGACTTGGTTGTTTACGGAGCTCGCAACTTTCGATTATTGGAGGCAACGATAGGAAAACTCGTTAAATCGGGCGAGTTAAGTTACAAAATCAACAATCGCCTCGACGCGGCTCGCCTCTTTAAAGGAAAATACAAGAACAAAATCTTCATGTACAACGCGATTCGCAAGCCCGAAGAAGTCAAACAAGAATACGGAAGAATGCAGTACACGCCAATTGCTCCCGTAAGCTTCTCATGCAGGGTCGAGAACGATGATGAATCAATGTTTCGCCCCGCCATATACAGAGTCGGAAAACACGAAACCCACAATAATCTTGGCAACATACACAGCGAAAAACTTCCCGACACCGTCATTTCGATGATTGGTTGCTATCGAAACGTTGCCAGACGAGGCGACACCGTGAATGTTTCAGGAATGCTCGAACGAGTCGAAAACCTAGAAACACACGAGTTTTCCAGTCAAGTCGTCGTGGGCACAGGAACCAGAGAGAATGAGCATATTTGGCCCATCTGATGCTGAGAGATCGCGACGCAATAGTCACAGGCGAAGGCCTAATCTTCAGAGTATTCGGATACCTGCACCCTCCAGCTGCCAGTATTTGTGACATCGAATACGCGCCTGCAACAATTTTCAAATCTGAGAATCCGAAAGCCTTCAGGAATCAAGGCCCGAATGTCTTCTACAAATTCTATGAAGATGAAGGCTGGAAATTTATCCAGAACAAGTTCCCTCGTTACATGATCTACCACGCCATGCTTCAGAAGAAAGTCGTCGGAGTGCACCACAATTTCATTCAGGAAATTCGGAAGCCAGAAGAAGAACTGAAGAGACTGGTTCAGACTGGACCCAAAGACAGTCTTCAATCATCGATGCAGAACGTTCTGAACATCGTGACAAATCAAAGCGGCTTGTCTGCAGAAACCTTCGGCGTTTTCGGTTCGATGCTTCACGGATTCCACAACCCTGCCTACTCCGATATAGATCTAATAGTATACGGCAAAGAAAACATCAATAGGTTACGCTCAACGCTGCAGGAATTTTACGAAGCAGATTCTTCCTCCCTCCATAACGAGTTTGAGACTGAAGAATCCATCAGGGGCAAGGTTTGGAGATTCCAGAATTTCACTGCAACAGAATTTCTGAGACATCAACAGAGAAAACTCATCTATGCACTCTACGATAGCGGCGGAACGAGGCGGACAGTTAAAACCGAGTTTGAACCAGTGAAGAACTGGAAGGAAATGCGCAACGAATACGATCCCACGCAGAGAATTGCGCAAAGAGGTTGGGTCAAAATGCTTGCGCGCGTTAAAGATGACGGCGATGCCCCTTTTATCCCATCAATCTACGGTATCGAACCCTTGAAAATCCTTGAGGGCCAACGAAATGCATCGGAGGCGGTGCGAATCGTTTCCTACATGGAAGAATTTCGGCTGCAAGCCTTTAACGATGAAACTGTTTATGTTGAAGGAAATCTGGAAGAAGTGACTAGTGAAACAGGCAGTTTCCTCCAAATGGTTCTGACATACTGCCCCAAATATTATGAGCAGGTTCTCAAAGCCACGAAAACATAGATCATGCCGTGAACGATTTTCACCGAATGAGTTGTCTCCGTCTAGACACCTTTCAAGCTGCAGCATTTATTGTCTTGGGGATTCCTGACTTTTCGGAATGATATAGTCTGAAGAGTTTCCTCCTATCAATAACCTGAGATATTCGTGTTTATGCAGGTTATCTGTGACTTTTTCGACTTTTCCATTTGCGATGACCACTTCACCTTTCTTGGCTGACTCGCAGAATCTTCCTCGAAACGAAGCGATTTCTTCAATTGATCCAGTCTTTGTGCCTTCTAATTGCCACATGTTTTCTATTTTGTAGGAGCATGGTGTAAACGATGATTGGGAGTCATCAGCGATTGTGGCTTCGATTTTCGCACGTCCCATGTTCTTGTATTGGATGACGCCATATTCTTCGTCACTTTCATTCCAGTCTTTTACGAAGCGGACGAAATAGTCTGCGCCTTCATATTTGCCCTGCAAGGCCTTTCTGGATTCGGTTCGAACGAAGTCTTCGAAGCTCATTATGGTGTCTTTCGAACGGAAATCGAAAAGTACCTTGAGATCCTGCAGCGTGTAAGGCTTGATCAGCTCATCGTCGGTCTTGAACAATGCTTCGAGGGCTGCATGCACTCTTTTACAGTTCTCTGAACCGTAGACAATAGGGTCGATGTCTGATTTTGCCGTGTGGAGCCCAATCATTATGGAGCCCGAGATGCCCACGGCCTCCCATGGAATATTGGCATTCTTCTTCAGCAGCTCTGCAAAACATAATGCTTTGTACTGGAGTGAATCTAGGGCAATAGAGAAACGCAGTTCACGCAGATACCTAGAAGGCTCATAATGCTTTGTTACTTCATTAACAGGGACTTCGCATAGGGTCTCATCAAACACAGGATCGAAAACCAAGTATCCCGGAAACCTGTCTTTAAGCAACGCATATCTTTCCGCGAGAGGATAGACTTTGTCATAGGTTCTGCCTTCTCTCGTCCTTTTGCCCTTAGTCGTTGCAAAATACCGTATGAAGGCAACGACGCGGCTTGGCGGATGAACAAGGCCTTTGACATCGAAAATTAGGTCGCCACGAGTTTCTATTATATCTCCTTCCCTAGCCTTGATGACGCCATTCTGTCTCGTCACATCAACTACCGCACTTTCGTCCTTGTTAAGAGTGGATGCTGGAAATCTCGTTGTTTTCCAACTCTCAGCATCATTATGCATTTCAACGTGCTCCATTTTTGCTTCGCGGTAGTTAAGACTTCCTGATTGCTTTTCTTGACTACGTGGGTTGCCTCAATGTTTTCCGACAGAGATTGGCGTCAAGTTTAAGTTAGAATGCGCGACATTAGAATTTGCTGGGTAATAGGCGACAGGTTGGATCGACGGATGGGCGTTCACTCAAAACTCTTTTCCAATAGTGACGTTGATGGTGGGTCACGGTAAGGTATGGGGGGTCTAGGTTGAAGGTTGTTTTGCTTACCGTTCGAACGATCGAGCAGGGCGTGGGAAAGGAACGGGGCAAATCATCGGAAGAGTATTTCGAGAGTGTTGCCGTCTGTTATGTTGATCCCGATGATTTGAACAGCCTGGGTCTCAAAGAGGGAACCAATGTTCGTGTCTCGACGGAACATGGTTCGGTTGTCGTCAAAGCGGTAAGTTCACTCAGAGGCCCTCATCCAAGGGTCGTTTTTCTCCCTTACGGTCCATGGGCAAATGCCGTGACATATCCTGATACCGACAGCAACGGTATGCCTTCACTGAAGGGGATTCAAGCTGACGTTGACGTTGCCCAGGACGAGCAGGTTTTGAGTTTAAGCGAGCTTCTCAGGAAGCAGTTTGGGAAGCGTTGATATGCCGATTGTGAAAGCAGTCACTTGTCCAGTCTGTGGAAGCCTATGCGACGACATAGAGGTGACAGTAAAGAAAGGCGAAATAATCAAGATCAAGAACGGCTGTTCAATGAGTGAGTCAAAGTTCCTGAATTATAATAGGCATAGGGTTTTGAAGCCGCTCATTCGAAAGAACGGAGAATTGGTTGAAACCTCATTCGAGGAAGCTATTGTCAGGACCGCTGAAATCCTGGCTGAAGCGAACTATCCTGTGCTTTATGGTTGGAGTTCCACTAGCTGTGAAGCCATACGCGTCGGTATCGAGTTGGCCGAAGAGATTGGCGGCGTAATCGATAATAGTTCCACCGTGTGCCATGGGCCTTCAACTCTGGGCATTCAGGAAGTTGGCATCTCTTCCTGCACTTTGGGACAGATAAGACACCGAGCGGACCTTGTGATATACTGGGGAAGCAACCCGTGGAGTGCTCACCCTCGGCACGTGGAAAGGTATACAACCCTGTCTGAGGGGAAGTTTGAAAAAAGCGAATGGAAATCATACATCGCCAAAACAGAAGCGTCAGCAGCGAGAAAAAAAGTTGACCGTGCCCTGAAGCACACTTCAAGAAATAGGTCAGTCCTCCCGCCTGTAACTGTTGAGCATGGGCCTTGTCCGGCAATATTGAAATCAGGCAGAAAACTCATCGTCGTAGATGTAAGAAGAACCAGAACGGCTGATGTTGCAGACTATTTCATTCAGGTTGAACCCAACAAAGACTATGAGCTTCTCCAAGCCTTCAGGGGCCTGATTCGAGACCAGGAAATAGAAACCGAAAAAGTCGCTGGCATACCAGTGGAATACTTGGAAGAAATCGCAGACACGATGATCAACTGCAGTTTTGGAGTCATCTTCTTCGGGCTCGGACTCGCTCAGAGCAAGGGCAAACCACGGAACATCGATGCTGCATTGTCTTTGACTCGCGATCTAAATGCTCGAACTAAATTCGTCATCATGCCGATGCGCGGTCACTTCAACGTTTCCGGCGCAGATACAGTCTTCACTTGGCAAACCGGATACCCATACGCCGTCGACTATTCCTTAGGTTATCCACGTTACAATCCTGGAGAAACATCCATCATCGACATCCTCAGGAGGAAAGAATCGGACGCTGCACTCGTCGTAGCCTCCGACCCCGTCGCGAACTTCCCAAAGAAAGCAGCCGAACATTTGGTGAACAACCCACTGATAGTCATAGATCCACACTTCAACGCGACAAGCCAAATGGCAGACATTGTCTTCCCATCTGCCTTCGTAGGAATCGAAGCCACCGGAACCGCCTACCGCATGGACCATGTTCCTCTTCCACTGAAAAAAATCGTCAAGCCTCCCGCAGGAATTCTTACAGATGAAGAAATCCTGCAAAGAATACTCAGCGAAGTCAGGAAAGTCAAAAAGAAAGCTGCAGCGAGGACGGGTTGATGGATCTTCTGATAAAAAACGGTTTCGTGTTCGACCCCCTCAACGGCGTCAATGGCGAAAGAATGGACATTGCAGTCAAAAATGGGAGTATAGTACGTGATGTTGTCGAGAGAAAAGCAAGGAAAATCAATGCTTTGGGGATGATAGTGATGCCTGGCGGCGTCGATATTCACACGCACATTGCTGGTTCAGAAGTCAACACTGGCAGACTCCTGAGACCAGAAGATCACTTCAGAGACTTTGAACGCAAAACATCGGTGACAAGAGCCGGAGTGGGCCGCTCCATTCCTTCAACATTTACAACAGGCTACAGGTACGCGAGGATGGGGTACACCACAGTAATGAATCCTGCGATGGCTCCTCTGGAAGCGAAACACACGCACGAAGAGTTAAATGATACTCCGATGGTCGACAAAGCTTCCTATCCCCTCCTTGGCAACTGGTGGTTCGTGCTAGAATATTTGGCTCAGGGAGATATCGAGCAATGCGCTAGGCACATAGCATGGATCATGGATTCAACAAAAGGCTACGCCATAAAAGTAGTCAACCCCGGCGGATTGGAAGCATGGGGCTTCGGTCACAACGTGAAAGAACTAGACGATCAAGTTCCTTACTTCTGCACCACGCCCCGAGAGATTATCCGCGGTTTATGCAAGGCAAACACGCTCCTCAGTCTGCCCCACACGATACACGTTCACACCAACAACCTGGGAAAACCAGGAAACTACACAACAACCATTGACACCATGAAATGCGTCGAAGACCTCGCCGCAAATGACAAACCAGTTATCCATTTGACTCATTGCCAATTCAGTGCCTTCAAAGGTGATGATTGGAGGACACTTGAGTCGGGAGCCGCAGAAATTGCGGACTACATGAACAATCATAATCATGTAACAATGGACATGGGCCAAATCATATTCACGGACACAACGACGATGACGGCTGACGGTCCATTCCAATATGCGTTGTATGGGCTAACAGGGAACAAATGGGTCAACCATGATGTGGAGACAGAAACGAGTGCGGGCATTGTGCCTTTCCGCTATCGACGCAAAAGCTACGTGCACGCTATTCAATGGTCCATCGGCTTGGAGCTGGCTCTCCTGATAAAGGACCCATGGAGAATACTCATGACGACAGACCACCCAAACGCTGGCCCATTCACAGCATACCCAAAAATCATCGCTTGGCTCATCAGCAAGAACGCCCGAGAAGCCAGCCTGAAAAGAATCAACCCACGAGCACGAGGCAGAAGCTTGCTGCCCTCAATAGACCGCGAGCTGAGCCTCTACGAAATCGCGATAACCACCAGAGCTGGACAAGCTAAGGCGTTGGGGCTCAAGAACAAAGGACATTTGGGCCCGGGAGCCGACGCTGACCTCGCCGTTTACAGCGTGAATCCTGAAACTACAGATATTTCAAGGAAATTTAGATCTGTCCGAAGAGCGTTCAAGAGAGCTGCCTACACTATCAAGGGCGGAGAAGTAGTTGTAAAAGATGGCGAAGTTCTGAAGAGCGTTTCGGGCCGCACGAAGTGGGTCGACGTAAAGGTCTCGGAACCCGCGTTGATTACTGAAGACATGAAGAAAAGATTCAGGACTTACTGGACCGTTGAATATGAAAACTACCCCGTTTATGAGGATCATCTTGAAGGCTTGGAACCGATAAACGTGAAGGCTCGTGTCTAAATGATCCTTCTGCAGCCTACCCGAGAATTCAGGTTTCCCGTAATGGCAGAATGCATAAGTCCAGACGTTTTTCAGGGGAAAACACCCAGAGAGATAGGGGCTTTGCAAGTCTGGGAAGGGAACAAGCAGAAAGCGCTTGAGAGTCTTTTCAAGGTTGAAGAGGCAACGGTCGAGGAAACGGTGGGCGATGTTACGCTGGAGATAGTTGGAGACCTTAGGAAGGTTCGAAGAATCGGTTCGGGAATGAATAAGGGAGAAATAATCATCAAGGGCGACGTTGGCATACATTTGGGCGAAGAAATGAAGGGTGGCAAAATAATCGTCCAAGGAGATGCAGAGAGCTGGGTTGGATCGATGATGAAGGGAGGAACTATCGAGATACTGGGGAACGCCGGCGATTATTTGGCGGCTCCATACCGTGGATGTGTCACGGGAATGAAAGGTGGAAAAATCATCGTTCATGGTAGCGTGGGAACGGAAGCAGGAGCCCACATGGAAAGTGGTATGATAAAGATATTTGGAAATGCAGGAGAATTCGCAGGCCTCCGCATGCACGATGGAGCAATCTATGTTAAAGGATCCTGCATGGAACGAGCAGGAGCATGCATGATGAATGGCAAAATAGTCATTGAAGGACACTTGGAATCTGTTCTTCCAACATTCAGCATAGACTTATTTCGACGAAAAATCAAGATCGATACGAGTGAAGAAGTGGAAGGGCCTTTGTATGTTTTCGTTGGGGATCTCGCGGAAAATGGAAGCGGCAAGCTTTATGTCTCGAAAAAGAACAATCCTCAACTGAGCTGTTATGAGAAATTCCTCTGAGGAAAGCGCTATGAAAAAGACAAATGTAAGCGTTAATCGTTTAGCATGGAAACTGTTGGATGAGCTTCTTGAAAACGCGGATCGCTTCGGCGTCGAGGTGACAAAGACGTCTTTGGGAACAACCGTTGTGGACGCGGGAATAAACGCGAGAGGCGGATTTGAAGCAGGAAGAATCATCACAGAAATATGCATGGGTGGATGCGGAAAAGCGCAAATAGTTTTTGAGCGGTTTGGAGACCTTGATTTACCCTCAATACAAATCTTTTCCGACAATCCTGCAATAGCGACCTTGGGGTCTCAGTACGCTGGCTGGCAAATTAACGAGGAAGGATACTTCGCAATCGGCTCAGGCCCTGCCAGAGCATTAGCACAAAAACCGAAGGGCATCTACAGGGAAATAGGGTACAAGGACGATTTCGACAGGGGAGTCTTGGTTCTTGAAACTGACAACTGTCCACCCTCGAAAATCGTGGAGCGTTTTGCGAAAGACTGTAAGATATTACCTCAAAATCTGGCAATAGTGTTGACTCCGACAGCTAGCATATCCGGAGCAACGCAAGTGTCAGGCAGAATAGTCGAAACAGGTATCCATAAGCTCAGAAGACTCGGGCTAGATGCTAATGTGATCGTTTCTGCTTCTGGATACGCGCCAATTTCCCCTATCCATCCGAAGTTCGTGAGGGCTATGGCGAGGACGAATGATGCGATCCTATATGGCGGAACTGCCTACTACGTCGTTGATTATGATGATGAACAAAAGCTGTTAGATCTGGTAAAAAGGGCTCCGTCCATGGCTTCCGAGGCCTATGGGAGACCTTTTATAGATATATTCAAAGAAGCAAAATACGATTTTTACAAAATTGACCCGGATCTCTTTGCTCCAGCGGTTGTCATAATTAATAACGCAAGAACCGGAAACACCTTTCAAGTTGGCAAAATAAACCCCGAGGCGCTGAGGGCATCCTTCGATATCAAATAAAACTGCTAATAGCCCACCGACTGGCCTTCCTTCAAATCTTCAAAGCCACAGATGCCAGAAATCTCATCTATCTAAATGTCCTGACGTTGCGAGCTACAACTTGTGCGATAGAGTAGCTAATGGGGATAGTATAAAGAGCCAACGTTGCATTGAAAAACGCTATTACTGGAACAGCGCCAAGGATAGCCAACTCAGGCATGCTAAAACCTAATGGCGGCGGAAAGCGAAGGACCGAATAGTCGACGAGAACCATAGCTACCGTTCTAAAAGCCACGCCGAACGCAGTGTAAAGGGCAGCTGCAATAGCGACGTTCCTCAGAGCATGTCTATCAAGCAGTGCCTTGATGAGGCCTACGCCGGCCATCATGCTCAGCCAGGCTACCAGCCAGTATACTGGACCTAGTATAGAACTACCCTGAAAAAACAAGAAAAGAATCACGAGGTTTACGCCTGTCACAAAAAACAACACCCTGTATCCGAATAGAAAAAAAGCTGCCAATATGGGTATTTCCCATACCTGATAAATAAGATACGACGCAAAGGGATCTGGAATTCTAAACGAAAAGTTCAGAACTATAGCAAGCGCGCTGAAAATTGCTGTGGCTGCGAGGTCTCTTGTCTTCACCTTTATCCCCTGTTTTTTAGCAAAGGCTATGCTGTAGGTCCTTATTTAAGAGTAGCTACTCATTAAAGAGTAGAACCTAGCGCGCGGTTCTGTGAAGTCTCCGTCACCCGACGCGGAAAAAGCGGTTTCCAGACTTTTTGTGAAAATTCGTCACCTAGCAGCAATCATGCAAATTTCGGTTCCTTGGGAAGGAAAATCAGTTTTTTATAGAATTACCCGATACTGTAAACTTGCTTGTCATGGAATCAGAGCCTTTTTTGGCAAAATAAGAAGCATAGAATACACGCCAAATAGTCTCAGAAAACTTGGGGAAATCATTGCATTGTTTGGCATGGTAATAAGTATTGGTGGAATACTGTTTTATTTCTACACACAAAATTCTATGCTCTCAGCTCCTATCTGTATCTCAGGCATGGTTATCTACGGTTCAGGGCTAATCATGATAATACTCGGAACACCTGATTGATTATTCTGGATCAGGAGGATACTTTTCTTTAGTCAAATCTTTCACTGTTACGATACCTTCGATGAAAGCAAAAACTAACAAAGCTACAGTGACCGCTGCGCCTATGCGTTCCAATTTTTGAGTTTGAATTTCTGACGCTGAAATTATGTGAACCTTGACTTGGTTATACGTGTATGATAGGATTGTATTGTTAGCTAGGTCGATAAGTATGCTAGGAGAATAATCTCCTGAAGCTGGAAAATGAAATGTATTATGCATAAAGACGGTTAGAGGATAAGTGCCCAACGGGTATGTACCGCTGCTAAGCCATATGGTTCCATTTGGGTTGTAAACAAGCCAATCGCCGTCAAGAGCAGTGTAATAATTCCACTGAAATTGTCCAGAAACATTCATCACAATAGCCCAATCACTCCAAGGTTGCGCATATTGAAAGCCTATCCATACATCTGTAATATACCAAGGTGAAGTGACATTGCTATAGTCATTGATGAGTACTCTTGCTGCCAGATTGGTTATTGTCAGATTCACGCCTTCGGCTAAAAGACTATTCGTTTCTGTCTCCAGATTAAAACTGATTTGCAGCCACTCAGACTGTAATTGTCCGTTTGAGATGTCCGGATAGGCTATTGCTATGGGTACTACTGATTTGTTTGAAGGTAAGTAGAAAGGATTAGCCATGTTTGGGTAGTCTATCATGATAGTTGTAACAACGAAAATTATGTAGATGTAGAAAACAGCGAGAATCATGTATCCTTTCCGTCTGGTATTCATAGTTTTGCCTCGATGGTTGATATAACGGATATTTGTTTTATGCTTTCGGTTTTTCGGGAAAAAGCTAAGGTTCTAGTTCAGCAACTTGTTAAACGAGGCGACACCGATTTTTCTAGCATGAGTTATCGTAAGAGAGGCAGTTCATTCAATTACGTTGTGATTAGGAAGCAAGGCATTAATCCCGTTCATATCGTTAGGCATTCATTGAGCAAAAAGAAAGCGGAGAATGAAGCAAAGTTTCTTAACAGTCAATTCCGAGACAGAAACGACGTGAAGTTTGGTGTGCGCGAGGAAGGCTTCAATCGTAAACGTGTATATTCATGAACAAAGAAAACTCTTCAATTCCTCTAACCGATAACGAAAGAAAGGTAATTCGCCTATTCTTACAATTTCAAGCAACCAATATTCTTGCACATTCATCAGCTTTCGCAATTTTGGCAATTCTAAATCTGCTAAGTACCTTAACATTGGCATTTCTAGGCGTTTCTCTGTTTTATTTTTTTAGTTATGGGCATAGAATTTTAGATACATATCTGCGTAGACAAGAACGGACAATGCGATCGCCATGCCTATATCGTCAATGACGTTGGAGAAAAACGGAGAAAGGTATGCGACAAGCCACTCTGTTCCCAAATTGACGATTACTGCAACTATTAGAATGGATATGAAAAAGACAATAAAACCATATCCTCGCGATTGAGACTGTGTTCCTAAAAGCGTTATCTGCAAAATTCCTCTTCCCCCTCTTATGAAACCCAATGACAAAACATCTGAAGCTAGAAAGGCAAGAATAGTCACAACCGCAAAGTCAGCTATCCCGTAATCATGGAAAAAATACAGAACCACGCCAAAAATGACGCTTATTATGGAAACTGAAACAATAGGGCTACGAAGAACATCTTTTACACTCAAAAATATCCACTCACTTTTCTTATTTGCGCATGACTTGGTATTAATAGTTAATTCACGATGAACTGATGGATCGACAAGTGAAATAGAATGAAAAACAGTGAATGCCCTCACCTGAATGAATGCAAACAGTTTATCCAAGAACATGATTTCAATTGGAAGTGTTTGGGTAAAACCTCTTGGAATCAGGAAAACTGTTTCAAGACTAATGCGATAGGAATAACAGAAATGCGTAGGTTGCCAATAGAATGGTGGGGTTATAAGTTAATAGAAGGATACAGAGAAATCAAAAAGGATGAAACTTGAAAAAAGTCAATTTTTAGACTCGTTTTTACTTGCATTCTGAATTAGAGTTAGCCACTTGTTTTTTCCTTCGACCTTTATTCCGCAAGCTTCACTAGGAGTTTTCCCTTCTAATCCCTCATGCGGTCTGATCCAGTTATGGAAAAGCTGATAACCCATTAAAAGCGGTGTGTTTGTGGTTTTGAGTCCTCGCATGGTTTTCTCTCTGTCTCGGATTTCACCGTTCATTCTTTCCATTTTATTGTTGTTTCTATCGCCTTTCAGCGTTATGTGTCTGATGTGGTCTGATTCTCTGAATATTTGAGAGCTTGCGGTAGAGTACGTTCTGAGTCCATCGGTTATGATTGTTTGCGGTTGCTTGCCCATGAGATATTTAGCCTTAGAGAATAGGGTTCTTGCATCATGCTGATTTTTGGTTTCAGCGACTTCTTGAGCTATCCAGAAACGAGTTTCATCATCCATGATTGCGCACGCGCTATCAGCTTTTCCATAACTGGATCAGACCGCATGAAGGCTTAGAAGGTAAGACCCCATCTGAGACTTGCGGGATTAAGGTAGAAGGAAAAAACAAATGGGTGACTCTTATCCAAAACGCTTCAAAGAAGTAGCTACATTTGCTCTAAGAATCGCAGGAACTCTTCGAAGGTAGATACAGGGTCAATGGTTACTTCTCCTCCAACTTTCGATAGGGTCTCAGAGAGCTTACGAAGTTCTACATGTGGATCCTTCACATCTACCACAAAGATGCTGTGTCTTCTTGTCGTGGAGAAATATGACACTTCAGGCTTTATTTGTCCCATGAGTTCTTTCATCATCTTTGCTGATTCCTTTGGATTCTTTTGAAGTGCCATAGCAACCTCTGTAGGCGTGTCAACAGCTATCAAATATCTCATTTCTTCACCTCCCCAATCACGATTAGTATGAGTATTCTGCTTAAGCTTTTGTGTCATCAGCGTTGCAGTAGCACATTGTCAAAACGCCGTGTAGAACCACTGTCTATCAACCGAAAAGTAACAGTCTTGATGAAAAGGCTAATCAACCGAAGAGGTACCAGAACCTTAATTCAGAATGCAAATAGAATCAAAAAGCGGATTTAGAAGAGTTTTTTGTACATCCAAGTATGTCTATCCCTTTCCAATACTTTTCCTATCCGAAAACCACATCTTGAATAGAAGCGTATCTTGCTTTCTTCCGTTTCCAAAACCATATACCTACATCCAACTTTCGTGGAGAGTGCCATGGCAAAACCAGTTGACCAAAAAGCTAAGTATGTTCCTACTTTCTGATGACGAAACTCGTTGTCAACAGCCAATCTGCCGATAAGTAGACAAGGATAGAAGATCAAATGTATAGCGGTTATATCATCTGGATCAAGTCTAATGGCCTCTATACTGGACATGGCCAATGTCACATATCCAATCTTTCTTCGACGGTATGAGAAGATGTAAGTAATACCGTGGCGTTCCTTTTGGAATTGTTTTGCTTCCCTCTCGTTATGAATAAAACTATCGCATCCTAATCCGTCTTCGAAATCGCAATGGAACCCTGAAAAATCATCAGCATACCTTAATCGTCTATTTTTGACTCTATCGAAATCAATGGTAGGCAATAAAAAAACTCGGACAACGCTACTTATTTCTTCACAGGGTTCTTCTGGTAGACTTTAAAGCATTTGACCAAATGTGCCTTCTGTACATTAGTCAAAGGTCTTTTATCTTGTGCCACAAACCTCTCTGCTTCTTTCCCTTCCAGAGCAGGTATATGTTGAGGCTTCACCAAGATTCACCAATAGACTATATAATTACCTATTAGGTAAAAAAGTTTCTGAAACAATACTCCACTTCCTCAATCATCCGACGATTCTTTACATGAGGAAGAATCCGACGCAGACTTTACAGAGCCTAGCGCGCGGTTCTGTTACCTCTTAGGTTGATGAGGCTGTTCTGCGAGGTTGTTACCTTTCGGTTGATGAATCACTTTTCATAGGCACGGAAGGCTCAGAAACTTCTCTCTCTAACAAAGCCCAGAATATGATGCCTCTTCCTGAGTTGACAGTTCCGCTATGCTTTACTATCCATCCATCTCCAGCGTACTTGTTTAGAGCCTCATCCCAATCGCCTACTTCTTGTTCTCCATGTGAACGACCCTTATCACCTGTTGCGTGTTGAGTAAAACGAG
>Ga0209039_10002550_pt1 | contig 15326 bp, 14 predicted proteins | sample BogFormECP12_OM1_FD_188238 | JGI IMG/M metagenome (GOLD analysis project Ga0209039, IMG submission 188238) | Bog forest soil microbial communities from Calvert Island, British Columbia, Canada - ECP12_OM1 (SPAdes) (version 2) | ecosystem: Environmental > Aquatic > Freshwater > Wetlands > Bog ... | reverse complement strand
GCCTTCCGATCAACGCGAAGGTCTTGACCCACGTCGTCCCCGAGTTGCAGATGGTCTGCCCGGTCAACGCGATCGAATCGTTCGCGAGGCCCGACGGTTCGGTCGGGATCAACATCATCGAAAAGAAGTGCATCGGGTGCGGCCGATGCAAGGACGTGTGCGACCACATTACGTGGGACCCGAACAAGGTCGGTGTGTCGGTCCTGATCGGGGGAAAGAGCAGCAACACGGGGGTCGGACCCACGCTCGCCCGGGTGCTAGTCCCCTGGATTCCGGTCCATCCTCCGAAGTACCGGGAACCGGTCGCGGTGGTCCGGAAGATCATCGACGTCTGGAGAGCCGGCGCGAAACCGGGAGAGAGAGTCGCCGACTACGTGAACCGGGTCGGCATGAAGGCGGTCTTCGACGAGCTCAAGGTGCCCATCGGTCTATGGAACCGACCGGCCGAGCTTAACACCGGTTTCGGGGTCCGAGAGTTCCTCGCACGGTGAGGCGATGGATGCCTTCGTAGAGGTCGCCGTCTTCCTGGTCCTTCCGTACGTCGCGATCGCCGCGTTCGCCGGGGGCGTCCTCTACCGGCTGTACGGGTGGTTGGCCCCCAAGGGAAGGACCGGGCTTCGGTCCGTGGCCTTGGTCCCGAACAGCTTCGGCTCCCTCGACGTGGTGAAGGACCTCATCAAGCGGGTCTTCGGGTTCTACACTCTCCCCAAGATGGAGAAGGACCGGGCCCTCATCGTGGGCTCGATGATGTTCCACTACGGGATCTGGGTCGTCTTGATCTCGCATCTGGGGCTGATCGTCCCGCTTCCGATCACTGCGCCGGTCCACGACACGATTGGCCTCTACGTGGGCGGCGCCGCGGGTCTCGTGACGCTCGCCGGCATGATCGTGCTGACCGTGCGGAGGGCCGGGACCGCCCGCATGCGCCGGGTCAGCTTCTTCGAGGACTACTTCGCGGGGGGCCTCCTGCTCGCCATCGTCGTGTTCGGGCTCGTCCAGACCCTAGTGATCCGACCGGATTACCTCGACACGGTCTCCCCGTGGCTCATCTCGATTCTCACCCTGCAACCCAACCTCGCCCCGATCGCGAACGTCGGCCTCTTCACCATCCTTCACGTCACGCTGGCTCTCGTGTTCATCGCCTACATTCCGTGGGGGAGGATGGCCCATATGGTGGCTTATCTGTTCAATCCGACGGTCACCGGGCCGAGCTTCCCGGTCGTCGCGGAGAACCTCCCTTCGGTGCCGGTCACGCGCTCGTCCGGCGGGAGGTGACGGTCGATGACCGATGGGGCGGCGTTCCCGCCCGGCGACACCTCCTCCGTCAAGCCGTTCTGGGCGAAGCCGGAGCTCCTCGCCAAGCTGAAGGACCGGGTGCCGACCCCATCCGGGACGGGGAATCTCGCCGGCGATGTGCTGGCCGGGATCCGGGAGCAAGCTTCCTGCAACCGCAACGTGAAGCTGACGCTGGACGCCTGCGTCCACTGCGGCGCTTGTCTCAACGCCTGTCCGACGTACCTCTCGACCGACGACATCCACAACTCGCCCGTGGGCCGGGCCGATCTCGTTCGGCGCGCCCTCTGGGCCGATTCCTTCTGGGGCCGCCTGTTCCGGACCCGGAGCGAGGCGCAGGCGCGGGGCGAGGCCAATATCCAGACGCTCGCCACTTACTACTATCAGTGCTTGGAATGTCGGCGCTGCGGCGAGATCTGTCCGTTCGGGCTGGACCAAGCGGACGTGACACGCTCGGTGCGTTCCGTCCTGATGGACTGCGGGATCGCTTCGCGGTACGTGGCCACGGTCATCGAGACGAGCGAACGCACCGGCAACAACCTGGGCCTACCGCCACCGGCCATCCGGAATACGATCGACTTCTGTCGGGACGAGATCAAGGAAGAGAAGGGAGTAGAGGTCCGCCCCAAGGTCGACGAGCCGGCCTACGCGATGCTCCTGCCTCCCTCGGCCGACTTCTTCCTGAACCTGGAGACGCTCAAGGGGTACCTATTGTTCCTCCATGAGGCGGGCATCGACTACACGTTCACCACCGAGCACGCCGAGCTCGGCAATTTCGGACTATTCGTCGGGGAGAAGCACATGGCGGTCGTCGGCGACCATGTCGTCGACGTCGCGAAGAAGCTCGGCGTGAAGCTCGTCATCGCCGGGGAGTGCGGCCACGGCTGGAGGGCGTTCAAGCAGTACGTGATCCCGCGCCTCCGCGCGGAGGGGATCGAGGGGGTCCATGTGTTCCACGCGGTGCTCGACGCGATCCGCCGCGGGACCGTCCGGCTCGACCCCGCGCAGAACGGGGCCATCCGCTACGTCTACCAGGACCCGTGCAACTACGCGCGGGCCGGCGACCTGGTCGACGAGCCTCGCTCTATCCTGGAGCAGGTCGTCCGGGACCACCAAGATTCCCCCCACAATCGTGAATCGACCTGGTGCTGCGGAGGAGGCGGAGGCCTGCTGACCGACGAGCTCATGCCGATCCGCCTGGCGTACGCCCAGCTCTGGTTCGACGACGCGCTCTCGGTCGGAGGTCAACACGTCGTGCGGCCCTGCGCTATCTGCAAAGCCCAGCTCAACGCCACCCTGCCCAAGCTGAACAAGGTCGGGAAGACGCAGCTCCAGTACTCGGGTTTGATGGACCTCGTGTACAAGGCTCTCGTGCCGTCCGCGGATCCTCCGGGGAAGGCGTGAGCGAAGGAGCCCGTTGGAGGAGCCGACCTCCGGTCGTGATCGAGAGGGGGGTCACCCATCGTCATCCGCGGGAGGATCCTGTCCCGTCGGGGTCCCTCATCGGAGCACGTCCTCGTGGGCTCGAGGCGTGAGAGCCCCGGGAGGTTGGGTGGCGCTGCGCCCGCTCAGCTCCCGAGACTGAGGACCTTCTCCTTCTCGAACGACCAGGTCTTCGCGACGGGGTCGTATCGAGAGAGCAGGAACACCTTCCACTTCGCATCGTCGATCTTGGGGAAGTCGGACCGGTAGTAGTAGCCGGGCCACCGCGTCTCCTCACGGGCCAACGTGTGCCGGAGCACCGCCTCAGCGGTCCAAACCCGGTGCACGAGCTCCCAGGCTCGGGTCAGCTGATGCAGGTCCTCCGCTCCGAGAAGGTCGAAGTCCTCCTTCAGCATGGTCAGCAGCTGAAGACCGCGTTCCAGCATGGTGGCGTTCGTCGCGTAGAACGTCGTCGCGCCTCCCGCGTAATCGTCCATCACCTTCTCGAGGCGTTTGAGGCCCTGAGAAGGGTACAGGTAGAGGGGAGAGACGGTTCCCTGGGTGATGTAGGGTCGGCCGAGGTTGTAGTTCTGGAGAGGCTGGAAGATCTCCTCGCCTAGCTTCTCGATCACCGCGGGGTCGGGCTCCGCCGGGTGGTCGGGGTCCGACCGAACGAATCTCACGGCGCTCTTTCCCGCGATCCGACCTTCCGCGAACGAGCCCGACGAGAACTTGTGCGCCGCACCTCCGGCCGCGTCGCCGGCCGCAAAAAGGCCCGTGACGGTGGTCATCCGGTTAAATCCCCAACGATAGGCTTTCGGAGCGATGTCTTCCGGTCCGCTCACCCAGGCTCCGGCGTTGACGGCGTGCGATCCCATGATGTAGGGCTCCGTCGGGGTGATCTCGGACGGGTGGGTAGAGGGCTCGTGATTCTGGGAAGCCCAGAGCATGGCCTGGCTCACGGTCATGTCGAGGAAATCTTCCCAACCCGCCTCCACCTTATCGGGAGTGTCGAGGACCTTCTCGGTATGCATCAGGATCGGACCCCTTCCTTCCCGGATCTCCTCCATCATCAGGTGGTTGCGCAGGCAGGTCGGCATCGGCTTGGCATCGGCGTAGTCCCCGACCAGGGCGCGCAGTTTCTCGCGGTTGTCCTCGTACCGCTGTCCCAGCCGGTTGGTCGCGTAGGACTTGAGGTAGAGGAACCACGTGCCGACGGGTCCGTAGCCGTCCTTGAAGCGGGTCGGGATCAAGCGGACCTCCATCTGAACCATCTTGGCGCCCGTCGGGATCACGAGACCGTACGCGGACCCCGAGCTCCAGGGGGAGTACCACGTCCGTCCCCATCCTTCTCCTACCGACTTGGGCCGGAAGACGTGAGTCGCCCCACCGGCGGAAACGATCACGGCCTTGCTTCGGAAGACGAGCAGGGACCCGTCTCGCCCGTCAAACCCGATCGCCCCGGCGATCCGGTTTGGGTCTTGCCGGTCCATGAGGAGGTGGGTGATGACCGCGCGATTCACCACCTCGCTCGCGGCCTTCTTCGCGGCCTCGGCGACGATCGGCTTGTAGCTCTCGCCGTTGATCAGGATCTGCCACCGGCCTTCTCGGGTGTATCTTCCCGTCTTCTTGTCCTTCACGATGGGAAGGCCCCACTCTTCCATGAGACGGACCGAAGGGTCCACGTGCCGGGCGACATCGTAGTCCAGGTCTTCGCGGACCAGCCCCATCATGTCGCCCCGGGCGTACTTGACGAAGTCCTCGACGGTGTTCTCTCCCTCTCGCGAGCCGATGTAGGTGTTGATCGCCGAGAGCCCTTGGGCCACGGCCCCGCTGCGGTCGATGCTCCCCTTCTCCGCGATGATGATCTTGAGGTTCTTTCCCCAGTACCGAGCCTCGTAGGCGGCGCCGCAACCGGCCATCCCGCCGCCAATGACCAAAATGTCCGAGTCGAAGTTCTTGACGTTCATGCGGGCCGCTTCGCCCCCTGGGTCTCGACGGGGTGCGTCGGGCCGCCCGGGGCGCGGGCTCCGAGAACCTCCTCACCCTCGCCGCTCAAGAGCTCCGAGGTCAAGCTCGGGTCGGAGAGGTCCGGCCCTTGTGGGATCCGAATAGAATCCCAGGGCGTGGTCCGGAACACGAACTCGAAGCTCTTCGTGGTCTTCTGGTCCCGATACTTGATCTCCCACTTGATCCGATTCGTCTTCTCGTCCCGGACGACCGATATCTCCGACAGGAGGGGGGAGATGTCGGCGTAGGGGCGCATGCTGATGGCGTGCTCGGGGCAGACCTTGACGCAGGAGAAGCACTCCCAGCACATGTCCGGCTCGAGGTTGTACGAGAAGTTGGTCACCTTGTTGATGAACATGATATCGCTCGGACAGACCTCCATGCACTTTCCGTTGTTCTTGCAAAGTTTCGGGTTCACATACGTCGGCATCCGGTCACACCTCCAACGAGCACAGAGTTCCTTCGGACCGCGGGATGCGAGCTTCCCCGAACCCCGATAAACCGACCGGGTCGCAGCGAAGCAAGTCCCGAGATTCGCTCTTAGCCCAGTCTGGGCCCGGGCTGGGCATCGGTCCAACCGCTCTCGTGGGCGAGCGATTTTCGGTCTCGGATATACAAGGTTAGTGAATTCGAGTGGACGCCTGTTCCGCAGGGTCCCGATTGGCCATCCTGTGCTGGGGGTTCGTCCCCGCCCTCCTGGGTCGTAGCGGGTCGCGACGGGTCGGTCCACAGCCGACCTAGCTTGGAGGACCGACAGGGCGGGAGCAGGGCGGTCACTTCCTGCGGAGGGAGCGCCGCAGACCGCTGGTCCGTCGGAGCAGGAGCCGGAACTGGCTTCCCCAACGGGAGCGATTGGTCCCACGACCCTTAAAGCCCGATTGCCATCTGGCTTTCGAGCACGGTCCGTGCGATCCTAACGATGGCTTCCTCGTCCGACCCACCGGCCAAGAAAGTGGCATTCATGTCGACCGTGGCAGTGGGGGACACGCCGAGGCTCGATACCATGTTCGGCTACGCCCTCGTGGCCCGGGCGATGCGCTACGAGATGAAGATATTCCTCGCGCTCGACTCCGCCCTGGTGACCAAGCGACAGATCTTCGAGAAGCTCGATCCGAAGTTCCGCGACCGGATCACCGATTGTTTGGCCGCCGGGGTTCAACTGGAAGTCTGCCAGGCTTCGGCGCAGACCTTCAACATCCGCACGGAGGACCTGATACCGGGAGTGAAGATTTCGGGGATCGCGAGCTTCTTTGCCTACGCGGAGGACGCCGCCATCAATCTCAGCTGGAGCTGAGCTCTCCGGGCCCGACCCCGACCAGCGGCAGCTCGAAAGGGCGGGGTAAGGAGAGAAAGCCCACGGACGAACCCCCGGAGGGTCCGGGGAGCCCGGCGAGACCGTTTAGACGCAGCCGGTGGGCTTCGGGGCGCCGGCGACCTTGCACGCCCCGTGCGCGGGTCCGTCCACGAACAGCTCGTACAGGTGCTCGAGCGATATCCCCGTGGTCTTCGTCACCATCTTGATGGGCGGGCACACGCCGTACGTCTCCCAGTACTGCCGGAGATACCGCACCAGCTTCCAATGCTCCTCTCCCAGGCCCTTCATTCCGAGGAGGTTGCCCGCCATCCATAGAGCGACGCCGTCGTTCCAGCTCTCCGGGTTCTGCAAGAACCCATCCTCATCGAGCAACACCTTCTTTCCGGAGACCTCGTACTCCCCCGGCACCTTCACGACCATCGCCCCTCCCACTCGCTCATTTCGGGTCCTCGACCCGTGGCTCCAGAGCTGTCCGGATGAGGATACAACGCTTCCGTCGTGTTAAGTTGAGCCACCACGGCGCGCGATCGAGAGAATCCCACGCAAACGGTCGTAACGGTAGATAGCCTGATGGTGTTCCCCTTCCTCGGTGGGCCGACATGCTAGTGGACCTGATCGTCCGAGGCAAGGCGGTGGTCGTGGTGGGCGGGGGAGAACCCGCACGCTCGCGGGCGAAGATGCTGGCCAAAGAAGGGGCCAACGTGACCCTGCTCTCGGAGCCCGGCCCAAGGAAAGGGGGACCGAAGCGGAAGAAGGGAGGGACACGGCGTCCCTCGGGGACGATCGAACTAGTACGGAGGGTTCAGCCCGTGCTCGTTCTCTTTACGGTGCCGGGCGAGGTTCCGGACCCCGCGGTCCTGCGAGCGGCCCGCTCGGTAGGCGCCCTGGTCCACGTGTACGACGCGCCGGCGTTATCCGACTTCACGATGCCGTCGATCGGGACCGCTGGAGCGATCCGCGTGGCGGTCTCTACCGGCGGGCAGAGCCCCGCGATGGCCGCTCTCCTACGTCGTCGGATCGAACGGGGGATCCGGCCCGCGGATGTCGCCATGGTACGGCTCCAAGGCCGACTGCGGGCCACGATCCTGCGTTCCTGGCCGACGCACGAGGCCCGCAAGACGATGATCTACCGCATCCTTCGGCACCGAGAGGTCGGGAAGCTCCTCCGGTCCGGCCGCTTCGAGGAGGCGGTCGCCCTCGCCCGTACGGTCATACGCTCGTCCGCGAGCGCGGACCGAGCGGCCGCGGGAAAGGGCTAGCGATGGCTCGGGGTAGGGCGTACCTCGTGGGGGCCGGGCCCGGGGATCCCGGGCTTTTGACGATCCGGGGCCAGCAAGTGCTGCAGCTCGCGGACGTCGTCCTCTACGATGGGCTCGTGGGCCGGGGAGTGCTCCGGTTGATCCCGCGGGGAGTGAGGAAACTGCGGGTCGCCAAGGGGCCGCGCCGCCGGAACGGCTTCCCCCAGTCCGAGATCAACGAGCTCCTCGTCCGGGAGGCGAATGCGGGACGGCAGGTCGTCCGACTGAAGGGCGGCGATGCCCTGCTCTTCTCCCGGGGCGGGGAGGAGGCCGAGATGTTGCGCGAACACCGCATCCCGTTCGAGGTTGTCCCGGGTATCAGTTCGGCGTTGGCGGCCCCGGCGTACGCCGGCATTTCGGTCACCGACCGACGCTATTCTTCCTCGGTGGCCATCGTGACCGGGCACGAGAGCTCCGACAAGCCCGATCGCTCCGTCCACTGGGGTCGGCTGGCCCGGAGCGTCGATACCCTCGTCATCCTGATGGGGGTCGCTTCCTGGGAGAGCGTGGCGAAGGAGCTCTTGGCCGCGGGACTTGGCCCGGACACTCCCGTGGCTACCATCCGCTGGGCTACGACCCGCCAGCAGCGGACCGAACTCTTTACGCTCGGAGAGTCCCAGCGTCCCTCGCTCCGGGCCCGGCTGCGGTCCCCGAGCGTCATGGTCGTGGGTCGCACGGTGGCCCTCGCTCCACGGCTCCGATGGGTTCGGGGCGAGCGGTGCTCCGCTTCTCGACGCTTCCTGCGAGTGGCCGCACGCTTGCGGCTCGAACATGCGAAGGACCGCGTGCAGACCAAGCCTCCTGGAACTCCCAGACGTGGGCCGACGAATCGGCAGCTCCGAGCTCCCACGAAGCGCTCGGTCTCGCGGAGCCACTACCGACACGGAAGGGCGGAGCACGCCGCCGACGTGAATTGAGGGGTGGTGGTTTGGGGACCCCCGAGGCCGGCTCCGTCATGACCGACCCGTCCTCGGGCCCCTCGGGGTCGGAGAAGAGCTCTGTCCTCGCCATCCCCCGCCTGGTCGTCTCCTCCACCAAGGGCAAAGGCGGCAAGACGCTCGCCACGATGGCAATCCTTTCCGCCCTTTCCCGACAGGGACTCAAGGTCTGCGCGTTCAAGAACGGGCCGGACTTCATCGACCCCTCGTATCATCGAGCGGTGCTTGGTATCCCGAGCCGCAACCTCGACTACGTGCTGATGGGCCCGGCGGTCGTTGAGCGGTTCTATCGATACTCCCTCGGCTACGATATCGGGGTCGTGGAAGGCAACCATGGCCTCTACGACAGCATGGACGGACGGACCGAGGTCGGCAGCACGGCCCAGATGGCGAAGCTCCTCGGAGCGCCGGTGGTCGTGGTCCTTGACGGCGAGCGGCTGAACCGCACCGTCGGCGCGCTGGTCCGCGGCCTCACCCAGTTCGACCCTGACGTCCGCCTTCGGGGAGCGGTCCTGACTAACGTGGTGCCGCGGCAGTTCGACCGGTTGACCGCCATCGTCGAGGCCGAGGGTCTCCCGGTGGTTGGCATCATCCCGAGAAGCGAGGAGCTCGCCCGATGGATGGAGTATCGGCACCTGGGCCTCACTCCGGTGGAGGAGCGGGCGAGCGGGGGGCTCGTCGACCTCGTGCGCGAACAGCTCGGTCCCCGGATCGATGCGGCTCAATTGTTGCGCATCGCCCGCGAAGGGTCCGAGCCAGTGCCCCTCCGGGTGCCGGAAGCTCCTCAGACCGAGACGACCGGAACCGCTCGCATCGGAGTGTTCGGAGGCCGTCCCTTCACGTTCTACTATCCCGAGATGCTGGAGCGGGCGAGCCAACTCGGAACCGTCGTGTTCGTCGACCCCGAGACGGACACGACGCTCCCGCCGCTCGACCTGCTCCTCATCGGAGGGGGCTTCCCCGAGGTGTACGCCGATGCTTTGGAGCGGAATCGGTCGCTTCGGTCCGCCGTCCGGCAGTTCGCCGAACGAGGTGGACGGATCTATGCGGAGTGTGGAGGTCTCATGTACCTCACCGACTCCATCGTCACCTCAGAGGGCGAATACGAGATGGCCGGCGTCATCGAGGGCGTAACGGTCCACTCGAAGCGCCCCGCGGCCCATGGCTACGCGACGGCGCGGGTGCTCCGGGACATTCCCATCGCCCGAGCGGGAACCGTTCTTCGGGGCCACGAGTTCCACTACTCGCACGTCCTTCTCCGAAGGAAGTACGAGCTCGCGTTGGCGTACGACCTGGGCCAAGGACTATCGGATGGGCACGACGGCATCCACGTCAACAACGTCTATGCTCACTACCTTCACCTCCATCCGGCAACCTACGACGTTCTCTCGGCCCTCCTTCCTTCCGGCTAAGGGGTCCTGTTCCATCGGTCCATGACGGAGCGGTTTCGGGTCGGGACCCGGCGGAGTCCGCTCTCACGCGCCCAGACCGCCTTGGTCCTCGCCCAGCTCGCCCGGGCCGCGCCGGGGGTGCGGTTCGACACTGTCCCGGTCAACACGAGCGGCGACCGGGACCGGTCCCCGGGCGGCTCCCCGGACTTCACGGACACAATCGACCGCGCGCTGCTCCGGGGGGATATCGACGTCGCGGTCCACAGCGCGAAGGACCTTCCGGTCGAACTCGACCGAAGATTGGTCCTCCTGGCGTGCCCCCGCCGGGCGGACCCCCGCGATTGTCTCGTCGTCGCTCCCGAACTTCGCGCCTCCGCGCTGCCTCGAGGCGCTCGGGTCGGCTCGAGCAGCCTTAGACGCCGGGCCCAGCTTCTGCGTTGGAGGCGGGACCTCCACGTAGTCGAGATCCGGGGGAACGTCGACACCCGCATCGACCTCGCCCGATCCGGTGCGATCGATGCTGCCATCCTCGCCGTGGCCGGGCTCTCCCGTCTGGGGAGGGCGGTCGAGATTGGCCGCGTTCTCCCTTCGACGAGCTTCCTGCCGGCGCCGGCTCAGGGCGCGCTCGCGGTCGTGGTCAGGGCTGGCGACTCGACGCTCGCCTCGATGGTTCACAGGATCGACCACACGCCCACCCATGTGTGCGTCACCGCGGAGCGAACGTTCGCCGCCGCGCTCGGCGGCGATTGCCGAGTGCCTCTAGGCGCCCTCGCAACCGTTCGGAAGCGAACGGTCTCGCTGGTCGGGGAGGTGTTGACACCGGACGGACGAATGAGCGTCCGGCGACGTCGACGCGGACCGGCGTCCGACGCCGAAGGCATCGGGTCAAGCCTCGGCAAAGCGATGCTCGACCAGGGAGCGCTCGATCTCGTGTCGCCCTCGCGTCGGTAGGAGCTCCATGACCCCCCCCTCTCCCCGCACGGTCGTGGTGCTCTCGGCTCCCGGCACCCTCGAAGGGATCGATCCCCTACTACGGCGCGCGGGGGTCCGACTGGTTCGGCTCGCGTCTCTGGAGTCTCGGCCGGTCAACCCCACGACGTGGCTGGAACGCCTCCAGCGGCGTCCGGAACCGGACACCGTGGTGGTGACGAGCCGGACCGCCGTGGAAGCGGGGGTCCGATACTGGCGTCGAAGTCTCGGCCCGTTCCCGGCGTCGCTCGAGTTCTGGGCCGTCGGACCCGGGACGGCCGAGGCTCTCCGTCGGGCCGGGGTCCGACGGGTCCATCGCCCTCGAACGGTCGGCGCCATGGCGGTGGTGAAGGCCCTCGGTCGAACGCCTCCCCGGAGGGTCGTCTACTTTCGGTCCGACCTCGCCGGGCCCCGGTTGGCCCGGGCTCTGCGAGACCGAGGGCACCGGGTCATCGACCTGGTGGTCTATCGACTCGAAACGCCTCCGGCGCTCGCGACCCGAGCCCGCGACGGGCTTCGTACGGCGGACCTCCTCGTCGTGACGAGCCCCTCGGGCCTCTCGAACCTAAGGCGTCGGCTGGATCCTGTGACGTTCTCTCGGCTCGCCCGGAACACGCCCCTGGTGGTCCTCGGCGAGCGGTCTCGGAGGGCCGCACGGGGCCACGGGTTCCGTCACACCTCGGTCGCACCGTCGACGACCGCACAACGATTTACCCTGCATCTGCTCCGGGAGCTTCGCCATGCCCGGACGTAGGCGGCCGACGTCCCGTCCGGCCGTCTCCGCACCCGCGCTACCGATCCGGCTTCGTCGACTGCGGCGGACGGCCGACTTGCGGGACTGGGTCGCTGAGACTGAGGTCGAGCTCCGTCGTCTCGTGTACCCGCTGTTCGTGCGCCCGGGACGCGGCCGCCCCGAGCCGGTCCCTTCGATGCCGGGGGTCGATCGGTACACGGTCCACGACATCGGCCCACTCGCGCGCCAGCTCGAGGGGGAAGGGATCCGCTCGGTGCTGTTGTTCGGGGTCGCTCGAGCGAAGGACGCCGAGGGAAGCGACGCCTGGGCCCCCGACGGGCTGGTCCCGGAGGCCGTGCGCGCGATCAAACGTGCCGCGCCGGGGCTCGTGGTCGTGACCGATGTCTGTCTGTGCGCCTACACCTCCCACGGCCACTGTGGCGTCGTCCGGGACGGCGCGGTCCTGAACGACCCGTCATGCGAACGACTCGGCCGGGTAGCGGTCGCCCACGCCGAGGCCGGGGCCGACGTGGTCGCCCCGAGCGCGATGATGGACGGGCAAGTGGCCTGGATCCGAGCCGCGCTCGACGCCGCCGGGCACGAGGAGACCGCCATTCTGGCCTATTCGACGAAGCATGCGTCCGCCTTCTACGGTCCGTTCCGGGACGCGGAGCAATCGACGCCAGCGTTCGGCGACCGGCGGAGCTACCAGATGGACTATGGCAACGCGCGCGAAGCGCTCCACGAGATGGAGCTTGATGCCGCCGAGGGGGCGGACCTCCTGATGGTGAAACCGGCGTTGACGAGCTTGGACCTCCTGGCCCGGGCCCGGGAGCGTTTTCGGCTGCCGCTCGCCGCGTACCAAGTGAGCGGCGAGTACGCCACCATCAAGGCGGCCGCGGCGCGTGGGGTCGTGGAGGAGCGAGCCGCTGTCGAGGAGACCCTCTGCGCCATCCGGCGCGCGGGCGCGGACCTTATAATCACGTACTTCGCCCGGGATTTCGCGCGCTGGTCGCGCGCGAGGCGCTGACGGGAGAGGTGCCTCGACCCGGGACCAGGACGCGGAAGCCCGATGAGCGCCGACGAGTTGAGAAGGCTCAAGGTAGACAAGGTCGCGGACGCCCGCGACATCCCCTGCCCGGGCCCCCTCCTCGAGGCCCAGCGGGCGATGCAGAGCGTCCCGATGGCCGGGATCATCGAGGTCGTCTCGTCGGACATTGCGACATCGTTGGACATACCGGTCTGGGCCGAGAAGGCCGGGCACCAGTACCTCGGCATGATCACCGAGCCGGGGGTCTGGCGATTGTACGTAAAGCGGGGGACGTGAAGCGCTCGGGATCCGCGCCCTCGCCCTCGATCACCGATTGAACTATCTAGACTCCATTCCTACACGGGGTCGCGCTGGGCCATCGATGGAGATCGTGAACACGTCGTTCCGATGGACGGATTCCGACGTCCGGGAAATCGAGGCGAACTACCTCGACGAACGGTCCAGCCTCTGGATGTACCAATCCCTCGCCGTCGCGGACCGCCTCCCGGCCCGGGCGGTCCTCCTGCGAGAGCTCGCGGGGTTCGAGGAACGCCACGCGGCGCTGTGGGCGGGTCTCCTGAAGAAGCTCGGTCGGCCGCTCCCGACGGAGACCCGGATGCTCGAGCACCGGATCCTGGTCGGCATGGCCCGGCTGCTCGGTGTCGGCCCGGTCCTTCCGATCGTTCACCGTGGGGAGGTCGACGGGGTCGAGAAGTACCGGGACCAGGCGCGCCGCTGGCAAGACCCGGATGCGGCGACGGTGTTCCGGACCATCCTCCCTGACGAGGTCGCGCACGAGATCGAAACCTCGAGCGCCGCCAAGGAGGCGGGGTCGAGAACGAGCGGCTCGTTGCGGAGCCTCCTCCTGGGGGCGATCGACGGTTTCGCGAGCATCGTCGCGCTCTCCGCGGGGGTCGCCGGGGCCACGGGCATGAACAAGACCGTGCTCATCGCGGGCGCGGCGTCCGTGGTCGCCGGAGCCCTCTCGATGGCCGCGTCCGAGTACGTCTCGGTCAAGGCCGAGCACGACGCTCGGGCGGCGCAGACGCGGATGGAGGAGGAGGCAGTCTCCGTGGCGCCGGAGACGAAGCGTGACCAGCTCATCCGCGCCTACGAGGCAAAGGGTCTCTCCTCGGAAGAGGCGACGAAGGTGGCGACGCGGCTCCAGGAGGAGCCCAAGCGGTTCCTGGACGCGCTGGTCGCCGAGCGGTACGGGTCCGGGGCCGAGGAGGACGAGCGTCCCGGGCGCCAGGGGCTCCTGACCGGGGTCGCGTTCGCGCTCGCGGGGACCGTTCCGCTCGTTCCTTACCTGATCCTCGGGACCGAGGCGGCCATCATCGCCTCGGTCGTGGTGACGGCCGTCGCGCTCTTCCTGGCGGGGCTCTTCCGCGCGCTCTCCTCACTGCACCCGTTCCTAAGGAGCGGCCTCGAGATGGTCGCCGTCGGTATGGGAGCGGCCGCCGGGACGTACCTGATCGGCCTCGTCATCGGCGGTGCCGTGGGATAGGCGACCGCGCGCTCACCCTCTCCGACGGCCGCGATCGGACCCCGTGGACCATGCGGCACCTCAGGGACCACCGGTGTCGGGTGGCCGTGCCACGTCGACGTCGTTTCGACGGCGCCTCGGAAAGTGTCCCGACGTGCCTAGCCGCTCCGAGGGGTCTGCCTAGGCGCGTTCACCGGTAGGCCCACGCGATGCCGAAGCGGTCCCGCGAGAGGAGGCGCCGGACGCGAGACCCAGGGTCCTGCCCAAGTCAAGGAACTGGGTCGCGAGGTCCGGCAGGAGCTCGAGGAAGCCGAGGTCCGCAGCGATCGTGTAGGCGCGCCGGGCCCCCTCCAGGTTTCGGGTCTTGTGCCTTAGACGTGCGAGGTAGAACGCCGCCTCCGCCTCGTCCGGAGGGAGCTTCAGACCGTGGCACGTTTCGACCGCCTGTTCGAACGCCCGCTCCGCCTCGTCCCAGAGGCCGCGGCGTTCGGCGATCAAGCCTCGATTCATGCGAACCCATCCCCGCCCGAGCTCGTCGTACTTGTGCACGAGCAGGCGGTCGACCTGCTCGTTGTCGCGTTGGGCGTCCTCCAGCTGGCCCAGGGCGAGGAGCAGGCGGACGCGCGACAGAAGGGCGCGCGCGGCGCCTCGGGTGTCGTGGACCCGCTCGGCCGTTTCCGCCGCCTTCTCCAGGTAGTCGAGGCCGTCCTGCGGACGAGTCTCGCCCACCGTCACACCGAGGTTGTGGTACGCCCGAGAGAGCTCGACCCAGTCGCCCGCGCGAAGGAGTTGCTCGGCGGCGCGCTCGTAAGACGCGATCGCGATGTCCCGGACCTCGGGACCGAGAGCCGCGAACGAATTCCCCAGGTCGATCGAGAGGCCGCCGAGGAGCCGGGGGTCGCCCGCGGTTCCCAGGAGGCCCATCGCTTGGAGATACTCCCCGAGCGAGTCCCGGTACGCCCCCCGCCGGAACGCGATGCGCCCGAGAAGCCGGTGCGCCTGCGCGCCCCCGAGCGGGTCATCGCCCTCCTTGGACAACCGCAAGGCCTCCGAGCCTCGCGCGACGGCCGTGTCGAATTCGAGGTTCTCCCGGGCGACCTCGGCTCGGGCTAGAACGAGCCGGGCCTGCACCCGCGGAGAGGGGGCCGCATGGCGGTTGAGGGCCTCCGTGTAGCGCAGGTCCGCGCTGCGGTAGTTGCCGAGCGAGAGGTCGAGGTCCCCCAGGGCTTCCGCGACCTCCGCCTGCTCCTTTCGGTGGTCCCCGGGGAGCGAGGCCAGGTCGAGGAGGACGCGCTCCAGGTGGGCGGCCGCGACCTCAGGCTCGTCCGCCGCGCGCGCCAGGTCGGCGGCGCGGCGGTTGTATTCGTACGACTTCGCGGGGACCTTGCCGAGGAAGTAGTGCCGCCCGAGCTCCGTGAGGACCGGGAGCGTCGGGTTGGGA